>Ga0075418_10003250_pt1 | contig 18554 bp, 29 predicted proteins | sample SoiMetdeltSBSDD2_FD_81776 | JGI IMG/M metagenome (GOLD analysis project Ga0075418, IMG submission 81776) | Bulk soil microbial communities from a Populus tree surrounding site in Tennessee, USA - Soil MetaG P. deltoides SBSDD2 | ecosystem: Environmental > Terrestrial > Soil > Tree plantation... | reverse complement strand
TCGCGGAGCGTCCAGCGCGCGTCGTCGATCGCGGCGATGAGCCAGCGCGGGCAACGGTAGCTGAACGTGTACGTGTGCGCGCCTCGCGGACGTCGTCGTCGACTCATGGGATGGACGGTACACGGGGCTGTCATGGACGTCCAGCATATTCGAACGAAGGCGATGAAATCGCTTCGTTGCCAAAACCACGTCCCGGCGAGTGTCTTGTAACTATGCGATTCTAAAGGCGTCCTCGAGCGCGTAGTTTTCGCTTGACTCAAGGTATGCCTGGTGTATCCTGGGTATACCAGAAGTTGATCGTACGAGATAGGAGAACGCGATGCCGAACGTGAACCAGGTACCGCGGCCCGGCGACAGGACGGCTGTCGTCATCGGGCACTTCTTCCCCCGCACCTTCGCGTGGCAGATCAAGACCGGCCGGCTGGTCAACCGCCCGGCCCTCCGCAACGCGGTCCTCGCCCTCTCCGGGGCTGACCTGGCTGCCGTCGCCGTGCGCGCCGCAGGCTACGCGGCCGTCAACGCGTATGACCCGATGCTCCAGAACGTGCGGAAGTTCCAGCGCATCACCGCCGCCGCCCTCCAGAAGGGCTACGCGAACGACTGCCGGGGCCTGAAGGGCGCGCGCCGGCAGGCCATCGAGAAAATGATCATCCGCGCCACGCTCGAAATCGCCGCTGCCCGGCTGCGTACGTCGCAGCCGGTGGTGTAGGGGGAACGTGAACATGGACTTCAAGGCAATCGACAAGGTGGGCATCGAACTGGAGGGCGGCTGGATCGCCGGCCACGTCCTCCCGGCCACGGCGCGCCGGGTGGGTGACGGCAGCGTCCACGTGATGGGCCAGTTCGCGCACCACGGCGAGGTGGTCTCCGCGCCGATGGCAACGATGGCCGAGGTCGAGGCGTTCCTGACCGAGGCGTACCCGGACGCGCACAACCAGTCCTGCGGCATGCACGTCCACGTCAGCTTCAAGAGCACCGTGGACTACTCGCGGCTGATGACCCTCGCCTTCTGGCAGTACTTCTCCGAGCGGATGAACGCGTGGGGCCAGCGCGTGCGGCTCCCGGCCAACCACCTCTTCTGGCAGCGTCTCGCCGGCTTGAACACGTACTGCCAGAAGGTGTTCCGCCCCGACGAGCAGGCCGAGGCGCGCGTCAAGACCTCTGCCCGGTACGCGCAGTTGAACTACTGCTTCCGGTTCCACGGGACGATCGAGTGCCGCCTCGCCCCGGTGTTCAAGCAGGCGCGCATCGCCGTGTCCTTCACCAACGAACTGTGCGCGATCTACGAGTCCTTCCTGGCCGAGCGCAGCCACGCCGAGGAGTTCACCGAGACGGGAGACCTGGCCTAACCGGCCAGGCTCCCCGGAGGAGTCGAGACCATGTGCGTGATTGCGATCTGCCGAGAGCGGAACCTGACCCGGCTGGAAGTCGAGCAGATGGACGCCGCGAACCCGCACGGCATCGGCGTCGCGTGGGCGAGCCGGAAGCGTGCCGTCGTCCAGTTCGCGAAGGGGCTGTCGGTCGCCGAGACGCTGAAGTTGCTGCCCACGCTCCCCAAGCCCTACATCGTCCACTTCCGCTTCGCGTCAGTGGGCAGCGTGACCCCGGCCCTCTGCCACCCGTTCCCGATCCACCCGGCGCCGTCGGACGCGGTGCGGGGCGCGACGAAGGAAGGCGTGCTCTTCCACAACGGGACGTGGGGCGACTGGAAGAACGGATTCGAAGCCGTGAAGGAACTCGGCTCGATCGCGCGGGACGCGAGCCATGACGGCTGGTCAGACTCGCGCGTGATGGCCGCGCTCGCGGCGGCGTACGCCACGCACGCGGTCGCCGAGATCGTGGGCGCGACGCAGCGGCTCGCGGTCCTGCGGCCGAGCGGGACGATCGAGACCTACGGCGCGTGGACGAAGCATCGCGGGATCGAGGTCTCCAACCTCTGGTGGACGTTCCAGACGCAGGCGCCCACGATCCTGCGCCACGTGACCGCGTTCGACGATCTGCCGATCGAGGACGTCACTGACGAGCCCGAGCCGGCTGACGTCCGCATCATCCGCACGCACAAGGCGACGGCCAAGCCGGCGAAGAAGGCGAAGCCGGTGAAGAAGGCGAAGAAGAAGAAGAAGGGCACGCGGGGCGTGGAGGTCGCCCAGATGCGCTTGCCCATCGGGTTCGCGCGCGTGCCGCGCCCGACCACCCCGTCGCGGTCCTGGCGCTGGCGCTAAAGCCCATGAAGATCCGCATCAGTTTCACCGTGAATGTGGGCGCGGACTTCCGCCGCGCCATCGTCCACTACTACGGAGACGACTCACGTCGTCTCGCGACGCGAAAGGAAGTGCAGGACTGGTTTAAGAACTTCGGCAACACGATGGGTGACACCCTTGCCGACGAGCATGGCGCCTGCTGCATGGGTGTCAGTGAACCATGACCAAGGTGGAGCAGTACGTCTCCTGGGCGCGGGATCTCCGCGCCCTGGAGTCGCAGTTGGCCGCACTCCAGGGAGACGCGCGGGCACGCTGGCTCGCGCGGTACGCCCTGGATCTCCGCGATGCCCGCGTGCAGACCCGCATCGCGCTCAGTCGCCTCACGGGGACTGAACTCGGCCGGGCGCGTGCGCTACTCGGTGCAGTGAACCACCCACCCCAGGAGGACTGATCCATGACCAGCACCCTGATCGTCCACAGTGGCGCGTCGCTTGTCTCGCGCCAGGAACTGCGCGGGATCGCGACGCCGCCGTCGACGCCCACGCACGCGCCGGTCGCGCACGCGGATCTCGTCAAGCTGATCGAGCGGGGGCTCACTGACGCCAACTACACCATCGTGCGCGAGCAGTACGCGGTGATGAGCCGGGGCCTGACGCTGTTCGGCCTGCTCGATCTCCAGAACGGGAAGGCGCCGCGCGAGGGCGCCGGCTACGCAGTGGGCTTCCGGCACGCGAACAACAAGCACATGGCGCTGACCATGGTCGGCGGCTACCGCATCTTCATCTGCGACAACATGGCCCTCAGTGGGGACCGGAAGGTCTTCAGCCATCCGCACCGGCCCGGCGTGATCAACCGGCTCGCGGAATCGCTGCATCGGTTCTTCAGCGAGTCGCTCGCCGAGCAGTTCGACGTGATCGAGGCGCGCTTCCGGAAGTGGGAGCGGGAGGAACTCTTCGACGACGATGCCCGCGTCCTGATCTACCGCGCGCTGGAGACCGGCGTGATCCCGGGCCGGCTGCGCGCGGATGTCCACACGGCGTACTTCGACGCGGACGCGCTGCACTACGCGGACTGCGCGCCGCGCACCAAGCTGGGTTTGCACAACGCGTTCACCCGCAGTCTGAAGGCATTGAACCCGGCCCCGGCGTACGAGTCGCAGATCTCGTTGACGCGGCTGTTCGGATAGCGCCATGAAGAAGAACGAGTCGTCCAGTCGGTGCGTCCCGCGCCCGTGGCGACGGACCAAGAGCCAGCAGATGGACTCGCGCATCCTCAGTGATCTCCTGGCAACGGCCGAGAACGGCCAGGCCGTCCACATTCCGATTCCCGTGGGAAAGACGGTGATCGCCACCCAGCAACGCTACCGCCTCGCGCTCATGCGGCGCGGCTACACCCTGCACTACCGACACATCGACGGCGCGCTCGTCGCCTGGACCGCGCGCATCGACCGGAACGGGCCGGCGGCGCCCGGCGCCCGGTACGGGGAGTAGGCAGGAACCCGCCCTCCAGGGGGGTAGGAATGGCCCGCGACTAGTCGCTGGACGTTCCTACCGGCCCCTGGAGGGCACTTTCCGGCCGGCCCCATGGGGTGATAGCGGGGCGCCGGCCGGCTGCGTCCTGGGGGCGCCTAGGCCCGTTCCAGGGCGCCGCCGCCCGCCCCCTACTGCGACATTTACGTACCGGCGCCCACCTAGTTTTCCGCTTGACAGGTGGGATACCGGGTGTATCCTGGGTACATGCAGCGTATGACCGTAACCCAAACCCCCGTGAACAGGGAGACCCCAATGGCCCAGCGTGCAGTGATCGAAACGAAGGAAGCCCCGATGTTCGACGCGAACGTCGCGGCACGCGTCGCGGAACATGTCGCCAGCTTCATGGTGCAGCCCTTCAGCGTGGCCGATGCCCTGGCCCTGATCGAAAAACAGTGCGGGCGCTACACGCGCGGCGCGCACAAGGGGCACCTGCGCGGCTGGGCTGCCGTGTCCCGCGTTGTGGAAGGTGGCTGGAAGAAGGACGGCCCCGGCGAGGGGAACGGCCACGTCGAGTACCCCGGCCGCGTGACGGGAGTGGTGATCGCAGATCGGTTCTCCGGGAAGCAGTACCTGGCTGTCGGAGGGAGCCGCTAATGAACTGCGATGTGTGCGGTCGCGACATCTTCCCCCGCGTGTCCACCCGTGAAATGGGCGCCCGGTGCCTGACCCATGCGGTCGGCACCGTCGCGGGCGCGAGCGACGTGGTGGACGCGGAGGCCGAGCGCGCGCTCGCGCAGTGCTTCCGGCGGAACCACCTGATCAACATGGCCGGGGCGTGCGCGACGTGCGCCCCGACGCCGCCGCGGGTGATGTGCGGCTGCGGCAACGTGGTCGCGATGCGGTGCGTCGAGCGCGAGCATGTGTTCCACCGGGCGTGCATCACGTGCGTCCTCACCGACCGGCACGGCGCGACGGCCGACTGCGCCTGGGTGGCCGTCCGATGACCGCGGCCGAGATGGTCCGCGTCCTGAACGCCGAGGGTTCGCTCTTCGTCTCCGCACGGCTGCGTGTCGCCGTGCGGATCGTCAACGTCAAGACCTCGTACGGCGCGCTCCGGTTCCTCGTCACGCCCCTCGCGGGCGAGGGCGAGGAGTGGGTGGACGCGAGCCGCGTGACGCTCGCTGAGGTGCGGTGATGGCGATGACACGGGCTGCCTTCGTTGCACTCGTCGAGAAGATCGGCGCGACCTGGGAGGATGACGGGACGGCCATCATCGTGGACGCGCCGGCCGGCCATAGCTTCGTCGGCCATGACGTCCACTGGTTTTACCTGGGGTACGACTCCCCGCCCGGCGCCTGGAAGAAGGGAGACGCCTACGCGAAGTTGGCCGAGGACATCCGCGAGGGCGTGGAGTCCTGTGACCGGATGCCCTGTGATCCCTGTGACCGCTATCCCAATGAGGAGGTGCGGTGATGGTCCGCGCAGCCAAGTCATTCGACGGCGGGTGGGCCGTGTGGGACGGCGACGAGTTCATCCGATGGCATCTGACGCGCGCAGACGCAGAAGACGACGCCCTGGCCGTGAGCCTTGCGACCTTTGGCGGCGTGGCCCCAGTCACACCGGCCGAGCAGCGCGCACGCGTGGCCGCGCTGGAACTACTCGTCACGATCTGGCGCGCTGGTCGGCTCACCGGCGACCAGGCCATGGAACGCGTCGAAGTGCTCGCTGACATGACCGGGGGGGGCTAGTGATGTCCCGGCGCGGACCCCGGCAGTACCGCACGTCGAGCGAGATGCGTCCCGCGACCGTCGAGACCGGGGCGTACCGACACTACCATCTCGACACGATCACGCTGCACGCGACCTACCCGTGCTGCAATGGGGCCGCACGGTTCATCGCCATCGACGCCATCCCGAAAGAGGAGTACGCCCGCACGTGCGGACGCTGCGGGACGCAATGGACGGTGACGCGCCAGACGTTGGCCGATAGCAGTGGTGTTCGCCTGGACCGACTGGAGTGGGACACCAGCTACGTCGACTTGTACGCCGTCAACCGACGAGCCCTCGTGGGCCGGAAGGGCGCCTGAGCCATGGCGGCTGCCGCGTGGGCGTTCATGTACTGGTGGGTCATTCTCGGCACGCTCTTCGCCATCGTCATGGCGTGCATCGAGAAACGCGATGACGCGCGCCGCCGGGCAAACGCTGCGCTGGAAGAGCGCGCGCGCCAGGACCGGGCTGCGCGCGCGTTTCAACTGCTGAAAGCCCTTGAGGCGGAAGTCCGCAACCTCGACACCCCCTGCACGTGCTCGCGCTGCGCGCGCCTGCCCGTCGATCAGAGAGGACACTGACATGCCTGACACGATTCTGGACCGCACGGCCGAGACCCGGCTCGCGCGCCTCGACACGCTCGCGTGGAACCCGGTCCTGATGACCGAGACTGACGCGGCGCGCGTGACGGACGAGTTGCAGTTCGTCCAGTCCATCAAGCGCGGCGTGTCGAGCGCGCGCGAGTCGGTGCTGGCGCCGCTGCGGACGCGGCTGAACGAGTTGCGCCTCGCGTACGACACCGTGCTGAAGCGGATCGAGACCACCGAGGGCGCACTGAAGTTCGTCCTCCTGGGGTATCGCTCGGCCCGGCAGCGCGCGGCCGAGCAGGCCGCGTACGACGCGGCGCAGGCGCAAGCGCAGTTGGCTGCGGCCGAGGCCCGGCAGGACGCGGAGCACGCGGGCCTGCCGAGCGCGGATGCCGCGATGCTCGCGCGCCAGGTTCATTCGGAAGTGGCCGCGACCGTGAGCGCGCAGATCGCACCCGCGAGCGCGCCCAACGTCACGCAGGGGTTGCTCGGCACCACGCACGTGCAGCGCACGTGGACGTACGAGGTGGTGGACCCGGCGCTCGTCCCGCGCGAGTACCTGGCCGTCGACGGGCCGGCGATCCTGCGCGCCGTGCGCGGCGGCACCCGCGCGATCCCCGGCGTGCGGATCTACGAGCGCGAGACCGTGGTGGGACGGGCCGCGCGATGAGTGCGCAAGAGTACCCGATGAGCGACGCCGAGCGCGCGGCAGCAGCCGAGCGCAATGCTGACGCCCACTACACGCGCCTGCACCTCGCGCACCACGATCCACGCGTGCCGTACCGCGAGTGTCCCGATTGTCTGGCGCGAGGCTGGCGATGACTGCCCTGCGGACCTGTCCGCGCTGCAAGGAAACGAAACCCGCGTCAGGCTTCTACCGGCATCTGGTGCGGCCGGGCGGGCTCAGTCACTACTGCCGCGTGTGCAGCCGGTTGCTCGATCGCGTGGTGCGCGCGTCGCGGCGGGAGTCAGGACTCTGTGCGTGCGGGAACGAGCGCGTGCCGGGCTATCTGTCCTGCCGGCGCTGCCTGGCGCGCGTGCGCCGCGCGACGCGCTCGCGCCCGTGGAAGGTTGGGGGGCCAGGCCGGCCCCCCGGCTAACTCAGAAGAACCAGGACAAGGCCCAGAAGAACAGCCCGAGCCCGATCCAGTTGAGCCGCGTGACGTAGGACGGGGGCGCGGCCGGCGGCAAGAACCCCCCGAACGCGGCGAACGCGAAGAAGATCGTCGCGAGGATCAGCAGCACCAAGTGCGGTCCCGCGTGCGCTTGCGTCGCGACCTGTTGGAGCACGGCTGGTTGAAGCATCTCAGTCCCTCCACCACTTGTCTGAGGCCCAGAGCGCGAGGAACGCGCCCACCAGGGCCGACACGATCATGGCAGTGCCGAACACCCACCACCAGTCCATCTCAGGGCAGGCCGTCGAGTCCGCACGCGCCGGGGGAGATCGCGATGCCGCCCTGGCTGGAGAGGAACACCCGGTCGCCGCGCGTGCAGATCACGATCACGTTCTCCCGGCCATCGCTGTACAAGAGCCGCGCCCCGGGATAGATCAGGGGAGGCGACGGGACCGGGGCCGGTTTGGTGCTGCACGCCGCCGTGACGAGGCCCAGCGCGAGCAGCCCTACCACTTGCGCGACGACACGGGCTCTTGGCACTCCAGGTACGTGGCGCCCCGATAGGGCGGGCCACTGGCCACTTGGATGCGCGTACACGTTAACTCCCCTCCTCCGCGTAGCGGCAGTTTGACCGTCTCGATCGGCACCGGGTCTGGACAGTCCGTGTTCATCCGCAGCGTGTGTTCGAAGTCCAGCCCCCCGCACGCTGTCATCGTGAGCATCGTGACGACGACGCACCGAGTCCTCCAGGTCAAGGCGGGGGGCAGTCGACCTTCACAGTGGTACTCGTCAACATTTTCTGCTGCGCGGCGCAATGCACCTCGATCGGCGTCGAGTCCGCGTTGTCGCTTTTGCTTTGGTCGTCACACGCGGCCAGCGCGACGAACGCCAGGCCGATGAGCCAGAGTCGCATGCGTCATCCTCCTTCAGCGGGGTGCATCATCGGCATCGGTCATGTCCTCTTCGCCAGGCTGAAGCCCGTAGTCCGAGTCAGGATCGCCGCCGCGGTGGAGATCCTGCCGGCGCTGCGTAAGGACGAGCCGGCGCGCGCCCTGGTACGCGCTTGTGAGCAATTGCGTCGTCACCGGGTTCAAGGGCTTGGCGTGCTTGAGCCCGTCCCAGACCATGCGCGGGGCGAGCATCGCGAGCGCGGCCAGCGGATTGCCGGTGCCGAATCCCACGGCGCCGCTGAAGAGCGCGCTCATCTGCCCGAGTGGGCGATCGGGCCGCGATTTGAACGCACCGACAATCTCGGTGAGCGCCGTATGGACCTGCGGCGGCAACAGGTCTTTCGTCTCGTTGAGCGCGCGGTCCAGGCGATCCCCGGCCCACTTGCCGGGCGCGTACGTCTTCGCCTTCTCGATGGCCGCGTCGAACTTCAAGATGCCGAGCCGGTGCTTGAACACGGCGGCCGCGTCGCGCGCGGCCTGTGCGCCGATGTGCCCCGCTGCCCCGGCGCGCTCGATGTCGTCGACCATCGCCCCCCAGAGGTGCGCGGCCTGATCGAGCCCCTTGCGCCCCATGTCCTTGAACGCGGTGCGGCCCACGCGATCGAACTGGTTCACCACGTCCTTGAACGTCGAGTTATTCGGCAGCATCGCGCCGGTCACCGGATCGCGCCGGGGCGCGAACAGGTTGTTCTGCACTTGCTGCATCAGCTTCGCCACGATCTTCTGCTTCGACGTGATCGGCCCGCCGGGCGCTTGGCCGACGAAGTACTGCGTGAGTGCGTTCCGGGTCTGTGACAATGCGACAGCCGGCGCGCTCGTCGAGGCGCGCCGGGCCAGGTCGTACGCGGTGTCGACCGTGGACTTGAGGACTGGCGTGGCGACCTTGGCGACGGCTTCCAGCGCAGCCTCCCGGCCTTTTTCCCACCGACCCGGGATCGCCTGCCAGGTGCGCTTGACGCCCTCGTATCCGACCTTCCCGGCCTTGCCGGCCACCGGGCCGACGAGCGGGCCGGCCGTTGCGAGGCCCACCTGGAGTTTCGACTCCGGGGTGATGTTCAACGCCTGGTTGATCACTTCGCCGAGCCCCGCGCCGCCCATCGCACCGGGGACCGCGCCGGCCCCGCCCAGGAGTGCTCCCGCTGCGCCCCCGATGACGCCGCCGGCCACGGGGAGCGCACTCTCGATGCCCGCTTGCGTCACGGCGCCCACAGCCGGGTGCGTGTAGCGCCCGACGGCTTCCCCGGCTTGTTGCCCGAGCGGCGTCCCCCGCGTGCGCCCCGGGTACTCGGCCTCGACGGCGCGCGCAGCCTGGTCCGCGAACTGGCTCGTCTCGACGCGACCCTGTTCGTCGCGGCGCACGTTCGTCGGCGCCTCCAGCACGCCGGGGGCCGGCGTGACGCCGGGCGCAGGCGCCACCGTGCGCGGATCACGCTCGGCGAGCGACTCGGTGCCCGTGTCCTGCGGCGGCGGTCGCTCGCCCACGTAGTTGAACGTGCCGGCGCGCGCTGCCTTCAGCACCTCCTGCTTGTCGGGCAGCGGGAGAGCCTGGAACTCCGGGTCCGCGAGCATCCGGTCGAACGCGGCCTTGTTCATGCTATCCGCCCGTCTTGTCCATGAACGTCTTCGCACCGGATCGTGAGCCCGGTGTCGCGCCTGGCGCAGGCGTCGCGCCCGGCTTCTTACCGCCGCCTTGCTCCAGGGCTTCCAGGTTCGCGACCAGTTCCGCGCGCGTCTCGCGGCGCGCCTGCTCGTCCGACAGGCCTGCCTCACGTTTCTGGTGGTACTTCGCCGCAATCGCGAGCGTGCGTCGCGCCACGCGCAGGTTCGCGTAGAACACGTCCTTCGCCTGGCCGGGACTCGGCAGGAACGCCGTGTAGCGTTTGATCTCGCCGGCCGTCAGCGCGGAGCCGGCCAGTTCATGGATCTTCTCGGCCGTGAACGAGCCGAGATCGGCCGCGAAGGCTGCGTAGCCTTTCGGCAGCGACGCCTGGGCCGCAGCCTGCGCGCCGGGTATCCCGGGCGGCATGTTGTATGCGGTCCACCAGACGGTCGACATGGGGCCTTCGACGAACTCAGGATTCGCCTTCACCGCGCGATTGACGTTGTCGAGCGCGACCATCATGTTGGCGCGCAGCGTGTCTTTGTCGAGCGACGCCTGCGTGGGTTTCACCGCGCCCGAGCCCTGCGTCGCGGACACTTCCTTCTTGCCCTTGAGTTTCTCGTCGTACACCCAGCGCGCATCCGCACGCATCTGCGGATCAGGATGCGCGCGCACGATCGAGAGCAGCGTGTCCTCGTCGAGCCCCTTCAACTGATCGAGTCGCGGGGACGGGACGCCGGGGATCGGTTCTAGCCGCACCGAGCCGTCGTCGTTGCGGATAGGCCGGTACGGCACGTTGTCCACCATGACGATCTCAGGCTTCTTCGGTGCGGCGCCTGACACCGGTTCCACCCGCATCGTCCCATCCGCGTCGCGCACCGTGCGATACGGGACGCCGTCGTGCCAGACGATCTTGCCGGCTTCTTCGGTCTGCTTCGCCTTGGCCTCGGCGCGCTTGGCGGCGAGTTCCCGTTCCTGGTGGAAGATCGTGCCGAACTCTTTGTTCTGGAGACCGAACTCCAGCGCGTCCGCGAGGTCGTGATGCGCGGTGTCGTCACTCTTGCGGAGTTGCTCGATCTTCTCCCGCGCCCACGTGCGCGCCTCTTCGTCCTGGCGCAGTTGGATCTCGCTCTTCTTCGCCGCGAGCCGGTCCTTGTACGCGTCGAGGATTTTCAGCCCGGCCGGCGAGAGCGACAGATCCTGGCCGTGCTTGTCGTACGCCTCCTCGACGGTCATCTCGCGGGTGTTCACGGCGCGCGCGAACTGGAGCGCGGCGCGATTGCCGCGCTGCTCCAGATCGGCCTGCTCCAGCTTCGGATACCACTCGGTCGCGAGCCGCGCCATCGACGGGTCCGCGCGCACGATCTCTTCCAGGCTCTTGCCCGGCGTCGTCACCGTGCCCCCGGACTCGATCGGGGACCGGCGCGGATACGCGCCCGATGGTTCGACCCCGAACTCCTTCGGTTCTGGAAGGAACGCGCGCGGCTCTGGCAGATCCGGCTCGGTCAGCGCGAGGCCGCGCTCATCCGGTCCCGCGAGGGCTTCGGGGAAGGTGCGGATGCCACTGCCGGTGCGCGCGTAGGACGGGGTCTCGCCCGGCGATTCGGGGCGCGGCGGCGGCGGGGGCACCGGGAACACGCGGTCAGCCATGCTCTCCGGGGGCGCGCCGGTCTCGGTCATGCTGAACGATTGCTCGCGCGGCTGGAACTGCGAGGTCGGCTGCATCTGGGTGAGGAGTTGGCGCTTCCGCTCGTTCTCCGCGTCGAGTTTCTGGAGGATGCGTCCGTAGTCCGCGCCCATCCCCATCGAGGGGCCGAACGTGCGGATCATGCCCTCGTAGTCTCCGGGGTTCGCCGCGAGGTACTGCTGCGCGTTCAGGCGCGACAGATTGATGGATTCCCGGTCGGGATTTTTCCAGTCGAAGATCCGCGCGAGCCCTCCTGCCAGCGGGATCTGCGGGTAGCCGGCCATCTACATGTACCCCCACCCACCGGACCCGGAGCCGAGTTTCTGGTACGTCGGCCCCCCTGACGACTGCTGAACATCCCCGCCCTTCTGGCCCATGGGCGACCAGTTCGAAAAGGCCGCGTTCGCCTGATCCACCCAGGACGGCCCGGTCACGTACGGGACCGGCGTGCCGGCAGCCGTGCCCATGTACTGGAGCAGCGAGTTGATCTTCTGCTGGTCGAGCCCCATCGACGCGAGGATGCCCTGGATCTGGTCGATGTTGCCCTTCTGCTGCCCGGCGCGGAGCGTCTCTTCGGCGCCGAACACCTGCTTCGCGAGGCTGGGCGCGAGGGCCATCGCTTTCCCGGCTGCCGCGTCCTGCATCTGGCGCTCGGCGCCGTACTGGCCCCAGCCGGCGCCCGCGACCTTCTGCCCGATGTTGCCCGCGATCTCGCCGCCGGCCCCCACCTGCTGGAGTCGACGCGCGGAGGAGTTGACGTTCCCGCGCGCAGCCGCACGCGCGCTGAGTTGCCCGGCCGTGTCGCGGAAGAGCATGTTGCCCAGCCCCATCTGCGACGCCTTGAGCCGTTGGTACTGCGCGGTCTGCGTTGGATCGAGGTACGCGCCGGCTGCCGTTTGCTGTAAGAGTTTGGCGCCCTGGTTGAACGCGGGGCGCGCCTGGCCGAGATAGCCCTGCATCGCGTCGAGGGCGCCGGTCTGCTGGGCGCTCGGTCCCACGTACGGGTTGCCGATCGCGCCCGATCGATCCTGGCCCAGTTGGCCGGCGAGGTAGCCCTCGGCCACCTGTTGCTGGGGGCGCAGGTTGCTGAACGGATCGGTCTGCGTCGTGCGCGGCGCGGTCTGCGACTTCTTGAAAATCTCACCCATGGCGCAGGGCCTCCAGCGCGCGCACGATGGCGCGATCGAACCATGGGCGGATCAGCCGGCCGAGCGCCGGCCAGCGCGTGATCGCGCGGGCGAGCGCCGGCCCGCCCCGGCGGTAGAGGGCGCGCGCGCCGTCGGCCATCGGGCCGCGCCACGCGTCCATGATCCAGTAGCGCGCGAGTCGGAATCCCGGTGTCTCTGCCCCGTAGAGGGCTGCCGCGACCCAGCACCCCGATGCCTTGAAGACGTTCGACGCGAACTTGTCGGCCTCGACAGCCGGCACCCCGCCCACCACCGGCCCAAGGGTCTTGCCCGATGCCATGTCCAGGTACTTGATCGCCTGGTTGATCGCCTCCTGGTCGTAGCCCTGCGCGCGAAGACTCGCCATCATCGCTGCCGTGTTCGCTTCCTGCTCGCCCGACCGGAGGGCCTCGCCCCCGGTGAAGAGCGCGGACGCGAGATCCGGCGCGAGCCCGAGTGCGCGCATCATCGCAGCCTGCTGGAGTCCGCGTTCCTCGCCGTACTGCTTCCACTGGGCCTCGCCGACGTCGGCTTCCGCGCGCGTGCCGATGCGCTGTTGCTCGCGGGCTTGTTGCGCCCGGGTCACGGCCGAACCGTAGAGCGGATCTTCCTGCATCGCGGGACTCGCCATGGCGCCGCCGAACAGCGACTCCGCGATCGACCCCCGATCCTTCGCGACGTTCGCGAAGCCGGATTGCTGCATCGGGTCGAGGAACTTGCCGGCCATGGTCTGCTGCGTGGTGCGGACGCCTTGGCCGAACGCCGGGGTCGCGGCGGTCTGCATCCCCGCGAGTTGTTCGACCGCGCCGGTCTGCCACTGGTTCGGGCCGACGGCCGGGTTGTTGACCTGGAACGAGCCCTGGCCGAGCGATTGCCCCAGCGCGTTCTCCACCACCTGCTGCTGCGGCTTGTAGTGCTGGAGCGGGTCGACGTTCTTGTACTTCGCCCCCGACTGCTGCGGCGTCGTCCACTTCGTCCAGAGATCACCCATGGGACGCCTCCAGCGGGAACTCGTAGATGGCCGCGACCGGGACGGCCCCCGTGAGTTTCCGCAGTGCGCGTGCTTCGGTGCGCCGCGTGGTGTAGAACGCACTGGTTGCGCCGCCCGCGCGTGCCCAGTCGAGCATCGCGCGGAAGAGCGCCGGAAAGGCTGCGCGCGGACTCTTGCGCGGGTACATGTACGCGCACGGGAACTCCGCGACGAGCGACCCGGACCACGCGGCCTGCCGCAGGCGCGCGGAGGCGAAGCCCAGCAGCCGGTATTGACTATCCACCACCAGCCACACGGCGCCGCCGTGCGTGAGCGCGTCATCGAGTTCCGCGACCACGCGCGTTGCTTCGCCGGGCTGATGCCCGCGCGTCAGAAAATCCTTCGCGGCCACACGCAGGATCGGCGCGTACTCGCGCAGCCACGCGCTGTCGTCGCCCTCCAGTCGGACGAGGCGCACCCCGCCGGCCAGGATCTGGATGCGCTCGTCGACCGCGTTCATCGCGCGAACCCTCCGGGGATCACTGACGCGCCGTACGCTGCCACTTCCCACTCGGTGTCGATCGCGTTCGACTCCATGCGGATCTGCCAGAGTCGGCCGTACTCCCGCACGTTGACCCATGGCCGGTGCTGCGCGGGATCGAGCGCGAGGGGACGCGGCGCCGGCCACGCGGGCATCGGCGTCCGCGGGTCCATCGCCGCCCGTACCGACACCTGGAGCGTGCCGGTTCCGCTCGCGTAGATGGGGGCCGCGACGATGCGCGCGGGGTTCAGCGCGTCGCTGAAGTGCTTCGACTCGGCCCAGGCGTGGATGGGATTCGCGCCGGCTGTCTTGCCCCCGTAGACATGCGTGAGCCCGTCGACCGTGGCGAAGAGCCCGCGCACCGGGGGCGGCGTCCCCCCGAGCGGGGGCGCGAGCCCGGCCACGGCGGCGCCCGGCACCTCGGTGAAGCAGAGCGCCGGATCGTGGTCTGTCAGCGACCACGTCTGGTCCCGGTAGTTGTAGACGATCGTCAGGCTGGGCTGGGCGCTGCCCAAGGTCGGGATCTTCCAGCAGACCTCGTCATGCTCCAGGCGCCGGTACGCGTAGATCAGGGTCGACTGCGTCCAGTCGATCGCATCGGCCACTTCAGGCCAGATCCCATCACCGATCGGCTCCGCGAACGCCGCGAGCCGATAAAAATTAGTGCGGCCCATGTAGAACTGGTACGCGCCGATGGAGAGGGGCGACCGCGCGCTGATCGCGCCGTCGTCGGCCGGAATCCCCTCGGTGATGTAGTATTCCGGCGGCCCGATGAAGAGCATGCGCGCCAGCCGATTCGGCTTATGCACGATGCAGTGATCGCCCAACGTCTTGAGCGCGGTGATGCCCGTCGAGTCGTCGAGAAAATCGACCCAGCCGGCCTCGTCGCTCGTCCAGTCGAAGGGATCAGTTTCCTTGGAGTACTGCACGCGCCACGGCTTCGCGCCGGGCGCTTCGGGATCAGGGTCTTCGGTGACATGCCCGATGAGTACGTGGTCCTTGTGGATCTCGACGAGTTTGCCGATCGGGGCCAGGGTCGCGGCACCACCGGGACCGGCCACGCCGAGCGGGATGGCCGGCCCCGCGCCGGGCCACGTGTACACGTTCCGGCCATCGGCCCAGATCAGATGCTTCTTGTACTGGTCGATCGTGACCACGTCCGTGATGAGCCGCGTGTCGATGCCGTAGTCGAGGATCACGTCGCGCTGGCCGACCGGGCCGAACCAGGCGCCCTTCGTCGTGATGGTGACGAGCGCCGGCTCGGAGGAATCCGGGTTGACGTACCACCAGAGCACCACGATCGGCTCGGCCGGTGACAGCCGGTCCACCTGCGCGTAGCCGTCCGTCGAGCGAATGCGCGCGCCCCCGGTGGGGAAGCGCACGTTTCGCGCGTTCGACCAGTTCTGGTCAGGGACGTGGCGCGGGTTGACGTGGCGCACCACGCCGCCGCCGGGGGCTTCCACCAGCCGGGCTTCGATCTTCGTCGGCATCTCAGATCACCTGGAGCAAGAGGTCTTGGGACGCGGCGCTGTCCACGTAGATCCGCGACCGCCCGATGGACGCATCCCGCGACGCGCACCAGACCCGCCCGTTGTAATAGCCCAGCGCCGTCAGTTGGTTGGTGTCGGTGCCCGTCGGCAGCGTGGGCAGCAGTTGGTCCTCCCAACTGTTCCCGTCCAGGCTCTTGTAGACCTGGAACGGATCGTGGCCGACCACATAGAACTCCGGCGGCTCCCGGGGGATCGCCACCAGATGGTCGATGTGCGACGACGCGCCCATGGTGTGGACGGCTCCCCACCCACTGCCGTTCCAGCGCCAGACCGTGTTCCCACCCATGTGGTTGCCGCCCGCGTACATCTCGCCGTCGAACTCTGCGGCACACGCAACGTTCGAGGTCGGGGCCTCGATGGCCGTCCCGTTGAGGTAGGCCACCGCTTCGGTCGTCCCCACCTCGTGCCAGAACTCCCAAATGTTCCCGGCAGCGTCCCGCACGATCTCCCAAAGGAGACCGGGCGTCATCTCGCGCTGAAGTTCAAACCCGCCCCCGGTGTTCTTGTAGAGGCGGCCTTTCCGGCCCCCCTCGTTCCACTCAGCCGACCCCCCGGCCCAGACGGTGTCGCCGTCCACCTCCAGGCCGCGCCCGCCCACGAAGTCGTCATCCTCGGGGGTGGACATGCTGGACCAGCCACCGCCCTCGGCCGGGCGCGAATCGATCCAGGGACCGTCTGTCTCGTGGAAGCAGTAGAGCGTGCCGTTACCGTCGCGGATCTTGTTCAGGGTCTCCGCGCCGCCGGGCGCGCCGTCGTCGACCCAGGCGGCGTCGCCGGCCGCGTCGTCGTGCCGAAACATGCGGGAAGAGCCGCCGCCCGCATCGGGCCGCCCGCCGGTCGCCAGCCAGAGCGACGGGAGTGTGCCGTCGGCCCCGCCCCACAGTTCCAGCACGTTCGGGTTGTCGATCTGCGCGACCTCGCGGAACTGACCGGGCATCAGCGGCACCGCACCTGGCAGACGACGTCGGTCGCGCCGCCAGCGCCCTCCGCATCCCCACCCGTCCCTACGATGTGTGCCCGCAGGACGGAATTCTTCTTCACCTTATACGGCGGGGGCGCAACGGCCCTCGCAGGCGGCGGGGCCGGAAGCGTAAAACTAAAACTCACGAAGTGCCCTCCCGCGGGCAGCGTGAGCGTGCAAACCGTCGTCGCGGGCCGGCCCTCGGTACTGCCGGCAGCGTCGGGCACCACGTGTTCGACTGCCACCGTGCAGGACGCGGCAGGCGCCACCTCGGCCGTGAGCGTGGCCTCCACCACTTCCTCGTCCCGCACCACCCGGAGCGGGAGCGCGATCAGGTCCAGGGACGGCGGCGCGCCCTCCACCGGGACCGCCAAAGCCAGAGCCCCCTTCTGTCCGAAGGTGTAGGTATCGGCAACCCGCTGCTCCAGCGCGGTGATCCGGTCGTGAAACTTCTGCAACATCTCGTTCAACTTGAGCCACGCGTCCTTCATCACGCGCTCGAAGTCCTCGATCCACCGGGAGAGGAACGCGTCGTTTCGCTTGAAGTCCGGGGGCTTGTCGGCCGTCACCGGGGGCGGCACCGTCGGCAGTTCCGGGGGTCGCGGGGGCAGGACGAGCGCGGGAAGGATCGGCACTCACAGGCTCCGCTCGATCTCGTCCATGGCGTTCAGCAGGATCACGGCGTGCCGCGCCCACGGGACCGGCCACTGCGTGGCTTCCATCGCCCCGCGCAGAAATTTCCACTGATCGACCGAGATCTCGATCGGCGAGACCTTGCGATCGAGTTCGTCCTCGATCCGCGCCCAGAATCGCAGTTCCATCCGCGGCAGCCCGTCCGGGAACTTCTTGTTCACCGCGTAGCGCCAGAGGGCTGCCGTCGTGGCGAGTTCGTCCGCGTCCGGGGGCAGGCTCGGATACGCGAGTTTGAGGTCGACCTGCATGGGGTGCCCTCTAGGCCGGCAGCCAGCGGACCTCAAACTGCTGGATGGTGACCCGGTTCGGGTTGTTCGACGTGGCGACAGCGAGGCGGATCGATTGCGACACGCCCATGTCGACGGCCATGACCACGTTGGACACTTCGGGGTACTGCCGGTCGACGAGGATCACGGCGTTGGAGCGTTGCGAGGTCACCGCGATGCGGAGAATCTCCACTTCCATTGCCCAGTACGAGCCGTTCGCGGCCGTCGAGAGTTCGACGAGCATCGTCGGCCCATAGTAGAGCCGCACCTTCTTGGTGCTGCCGTCGGTGTACATGTTCCCGCGCGCGCGGACCCGCAGCCGGTCATTGTTCAGCGGCGGCGTGTTCGGGGGCGCCACGTAGTTCTTCAGCGTCTGCTCGGCAGTCGTCTGGTTGGAGTTGACGATGTCCTTGTCGAAATGGAGCGTGCGCTCAACGGGGGGCGTCACCCACTCTAGGAAGCCCCCCGAACTCGTCCGCAGCGTCTGCCCGTCACTCCCTCGCGGGAGCCGAATCGGCACGCCTGACGCGTCCCCGACGATGAGGTCGCCCTGTGTGGTGACGATCGACGCCGCGCCGGCCGGTCCCCACCCGAGCAGCCCTGATGCGAGCGTCGTCAGCACCTGACTCGTCGCGCCGCGGGCGAGACGGGCCGGCGCCCCGGCCGCGTCCCCCACCATGAGATCCCCAGGCTGGTTGATCGGGATGACGATCCCGACCCCGGCCGGGGTGCCCCACGTCGGCAGGCCCGCGTTGACGACGAGGATTTGCCCTGCCGCGCCAATCGGCAGCGGGGCGAGGGTGTCCGTAGCGGGGTAGTGGAGCAAGCCCCCCTGCGCGCCCGCGGGGAGCCCCTGGCCGGGCGCCATCGTCACCCACCCGACCTGGGGGGGCGTCCCCGGCAGCACGCCCAGGACTTGCCCCGGGTCGCCCGGCGGGAGCGTGGCCGGCGCGCCATCCGGCCCGCCGACGATGATCTCGCCTGGCTCTTGGACCGTGGTGTCGTCCGGGGTCCACGCGACCACGTCCT
>Ga0075418_10003249_pt1 | contig 18554 bp, 19 predicted proteins | sample SoiMetdeltSBSDD2_FD_81776 | JGI IMG/M metagenome (GOLD analysis project Ga0075418, IMG submission 81776) | Bulk soil microbial communities from a Populus tree surrounding site in Tennessee, USA - Soil MetaG P. deltoides SBSDD2 | ecosystem: Environmental > Terrestrial > Soil > Tree plantation... | reverse complement strand
CGGCTTCCGAGTTTCGACGCCACGTAGGCAAACACCGCTATGCCGGCGACGATTTTTGAGATCGGAAAGGTCCCCAACACTTCCGGGAACATTTCATTGGGCCGGATGTAAAGCAATAGGGTGAACAGGAATAAGCCGACAAACGCAATCTTATGCGAACCGCTTGTAGGGCCGAGTTTCGACGGTAACCCGCCCAACCTCAGATATCGCGCTCCCACTGAGCCGTGGTCAGCGGCGCCCGCAAGCTGCACATTGCCAGTCCCCGCGCTCTGACTAGTATTGTTGTTGAAAGTGTTCATAGCCGCACTTGTCGATCGCAGTATCAACCGCCAAATTCTTGCGAGCATAGACCAGCCGATTCTTTATCTCTTCAAATCCGCTGGTGCGCTTCATGAAACGTCCGAGATCGTTGTCTGTATGAACGCGACGTAGCCGCAATAAATCGCTGCCAGCTTCGTTGAGCCCGGGCTCGACCGTGACCGCAACCTTGTATCCGGCGCTCCGAACGGCCTGCGATACACGCTCGTCGTTATCACCATTTGGGTAACAAAACAGATTCACATCGCGGCCAAGCATCTCTTCAAGCCTGGCCCGCGAATTCCACACCTCGGCGCGCAACCGCTCTTCGGTTACCCGGGTAAGTATCGGATGACTCACGCTGTGTGATTCGATTCGGACTCCGGCGGAATCCATCTCGCGTGCCTGCTTCCAGGTTATTGGGCGATACTCCTCTGTGGGCAATTCTGGCATCTGCAACCCCAGCGAAGCTGCGATTTTCAGGATGACTCGCTCCTTCAAGGCATCTGGAAACAGCTTGAGAGCGGAATTGATTTGTGTAGCCGCCTCGAGCCGGGATGCGTAGCGGCGAGGCATCAACGCCGACGTTTGTTTGTTTTTCGTAATCTTCAGGGTATCGAAATTTGCGTGAGTCGTGAGATACCGGAGCTTATCGGTCCACAACCAAATCTTTCGATCGATAAAATCCGTAGCGACAAACAGCGTCGCGGGCACCTTGTATTTCGTAAGTATGGGAAACGCGATCTCATAGGCATCACGGTAGCCATCATCAATCGCGATTGAGGCTACGCCCGCGGGAACGGTTGCGCCCGACGACAAGTACTCCGCGAGACTTGCGAGCGGAACAATCCGGTAGTGGGTGGTGAGGTAATCCAATTGTTCCGCGAATGCGCGGGCCGAAGTTGTTTCCCCAGCGCCATCCAGGCTGAACCGGTGATAGGTAAGAATAAGGGCCTTATAGCGATTCGCGATCCGAAAAGGAGCAAAGGCGCCCATGAGCCGCATCAGTTTTAGAACGGTGTGCTTCATGAATCTCCGCCGTTTACTTTTTGCGCTACCGCGTACCCCCTCTGCCGGCGTCTGTAACGCAGCCGTCGGCGCAGCTCGTCCTTTTCCTTTTTTGTTGGAAGCCGATATCGAGTGCCAATGCTGGTTTCCTGAGGCCACGGTGCGGCGGTCCCTTCGGCGATCATCCGTACAGCTTCGGCTACGAGGTTCGCGCAGGGCACCTTTAACCTCTGTCGATAGTCGTTAATAAACGCCTCATAGTTGAGTTGATACGAATCGTCGTATTCAAGCGGCACGGTCCGCTGCACGATGATGTCACCGGTATCGACCTTTGATGCGACCCGGTGAACCGTCAGACCCACCTCGTGCTCGCCGTTTAGCAACTCCCAGAAGATTGAAGGGCCGCCGCGATAATACGGCGCGAGCCCCTGATGCAGGTTAATCGACCCCAACCGCGGTATCGTGAAGACCGATTCCTTTAGAATGTTTGTTCCAAGCACGACACCCAGATCAGCACCGGCCGAATTCAGCAGTTTTATCGACTCGTCGGAATGATAGTTCGCAACAAAATGCAGCGGTGTTCGATTCTCTTCCGCGATCTCCCGCAGGTGATCTCGGCTGAGGGAAATTGCTCGAATACCCTCGTCATAAACGCCGCCCATGCCAAGAACCTTTCGAACCGGCTTACTTATCGTTCCGAAGAGACCGTCATATCGGATCGATCGAACCACTCTTTCGCGCAAGCTTCGGCGGCGGAGAATGTCGGTTTCGACAAATATCCCCGCAAGCTCAACGCGTTCCAGCTCCAGCAGTCTCTTGACCGCGAGCTCACATCCGCCGTGCGACAAAACAATCACCCGCAGTCGTTGTTCGCTCATATGCCGTAAGCCTCCGCTATTCGAGCGCTCGGTTCCTTGTTCTCGTTCGACCCGCGTCTGAACGCGGTGAGGTACGACAAGATCGCATAAGCAGGAGCAAGGCTGCGGCCCATCGAGTGCGCGCAATATGCCATGCTCGCTATTTCGAACACCGGGGCTGGGATATCCTCACCGCTCATCTTGCTCAGCTCCGGAAAGAACTCAAACGCGTAGGCCTTCAAAACCAGCTCGTGCAAATCGAGTCGCTCCGTAAGGCCGAAGATCACCCTTGGTGAAACACTCAACCCCAGAGCAAGCCGAATCGTACTCTCAAGGCTCAAGCTTGTTATTACCGAGTTCTGTATCTTGGATAACAGGCCCTGATCGAAGCCGGTCAATCTGCAGAAGTCCGATTGTTTGAGCTCCAGTTCTTCAAGACGGCGGCGCACAAACACCGACAGCGGTGTTGCCTTGCCCGCATTTCTCTCTTTTCTCATGGGCCCTCCAGCACCGAGCGCCGCATCGAGGTACAATGCCAAAGGCGAGAAATGCGATTCGCCCGCGGCTCCTGATTTACGATTGCTCTTAATCAGCATTATCAAAGACCCCTAATGAACCCCAGGAAGTGTCCGAAGCCCAGCAGGGACGTGAACGAGGATATTTTCTTGCGAGTGTTGCCGTGCACGATGATCGTATCCCCGGCCTGAAGCGTGATGTTCTCCTCGGGCTCGGCCTTACCCTCGAGAATTCGCTTGAGGTTCACGTTCTTGATCAGCGATCGCCCCGCCCCCATCTGACGAAGCACGGTTACATTCGACTTACTTCCGGTATCGGACACACCGCCCGACGCTGAAATAGCGTCAAGAACAGTCATCGGCCGTGCCATAACCACAACACCCGGATGCGAGACATCTCCGATTACCCCTATCTTGGCGCTGTTCGCGGAAAGCAGAGACAAGCTTATCTTTGGGTCGATGATGAATTGGCTCAGCTCAAGCGTCAGCCTTTCCTTCAGCTTCGGAACGGTCATACCGGCTACGTCCAGCTCACCGAGAAGCGGGTGAAAGATTCGTCCGACTGGAGAGATCGTCGCCGACTCGATTGAGTAGTCGGGTTGGCCCTGTATTCGCAACGCTATCTGATCTTCCGGCCCAAGCTTGTAGCTGTTATAGAAGTCTCGGTAGATCGACCGAAAGTAATCGTCACCGGGATCAGAGGGTAGAACCGACCGCGGTTGCACAGACTCCTCAATCCGTACCGGCTTGTCGGCCGTTGCCGTTTGCGATTGCCCCGATACCAGCCGAGCTGACGTTGCTCCAAGCACCAATATCGCTATCAGCGCAAGACTGGCTTCTCTTAATGCGGTGTGTGCTGTTCTCATGACTCCTCCACATTTCGGGTTGTGAGGCTTGAACTCCCATCGAAACCCGATCGATGTACTATTGGCGTCACCTCATTTGGGATCATCACCGAGCTCCTCTTCCGAAGAGAACTATCCGGACTGTTTCAAACAATGTGATCACATCTAAAAGCAGCGACTGATTCTTGATGTAATACAGATCGTATTGAAGCTTCTGAATAGCATCTTCGACCGACGCGCAATAGGGGTACCGAACCTGAGCCCAGCCGGTGAGACCGGGCTTCACCAGATGCCGTTGCGAGTAATAAGGGATCTCCCGTTCCAGCCGGGCAACGAACTCGGGACGTTCGGGCCTCGGACCCACGAAGGCCATCTCGCCCCGAATGATGTTGATGAACTGTGGAATCTCATCAATCCGCAGCTTTCGGATTATTCGCCCGACCCTGGTAATGCGCAGGTCATCCTCGTTCGCCCACACTGGTCCCTCAGGCTCGGCGTCGACTCGCATCGAGCGAAATTTCATGATCGTAAAGTTCTGATTTCTACGGCCTACGCGAGTCTGTTGATAGAGAATGGGTCCGCGTGAATCGAGCTTGATGGCGATCGCCGTAAGAACAACTATCGGCAGCGAGAGAAACAGACCTACCAGCGAGAGCGAGACGTCCAGGAGTCTTCGAAGCTGGCCATAGAAAACTATTCTGTGAGAGGTCCCGGAAAAAATCAGCCAGCTTGGGCGCAATGTTCCAGTGCTGATTTTTCCGGTTAACCGCTCGTAAAAAGAATCAGATTCTTCAATGGCCAACCCATCGCGCAGCTTCATCTCGACCAGGGAATCGAGTGGCATTCGACCCCGGCGTTCATTGATGGCCAGAACAATGCGAGTGACGTGATAGCGGTTTACTATCTCTTGAAGATTATCGGTTAAACCCAACACTCGCGGGTTTATCAGACTCTGCCCCACAAGCCGCGGATCATCACCAACGAACCCAACTATCTTGTAACCCTGCTCAGGCCGGTCAAGCGTCTCGCGCGCCAGGTCAACCGCGTTACTATCGGTTCCGAGTATTAGCACTCGTTCGGCCAGCTTTGGATGACCCAGTAGCCAGATCACAAAGACTCGCCACAGAATCATGGTGCTCAGCATGAACATCAGACTGAGCGAGAAAACGCCTCGCCCGAAGAGCATTTCGGGAAAAACGTAAAAAATTACCGATAGAACAATCGCGGTTAGTCCGAGCGCTTGAAGAGTCCTGATATAAAGCACCCCGGGCTTTCGTATCTCGCGAAAATCGTAGAGGTCAAACAGGTAAAACGAAGCCTGGGCCACAACAATCATCAGCAGGATCTTCAACAGGCCTCGGTCGCCAACGAGTACCTGACCCGCGTCTGATGTGAACCGAACATAGACCGCCACCATGCCACACGAGCACGTCAGTATGCTTTCAAGAATCAAAAGGGTAAAAGTACGTGAGTGATTCCTCGACAACATCGACAAAGCCTTTCGCGGGTATCGCTTCTCTGGCGTGAGCTGACCGACAACCCTGCCGCGCCCGTATCTCAATGCAACCGGCAGCCGTACTTAAGCCGCCCGATTTAGCACTACGCCGAGTATCTTTTCCGGCACCAGCGGCGCAACAGCCCTGCCAATTTGCCCCGAGGTCGTTTTTCCAGAGCGGATTACCAGCACAGCTACATCCGTATGTCGAATTAAGAGGCTGGAGTCAGCGACCGCAAGCAGCGGCGGCGAGTCCAACAAGATGAAGTCGTAGTCTGGTTCTAACTGCTCTAACATCTCCCCAAACGAGGCCGACGACAGCAGCTCTGCTGAGTTCTTAACTTGCTCGCGCGTAGGCAGGAGATCGAACCCAAACGGCTGTACCCGTACAACCGCCGATCCAGCCGGTAGCCCTTTCTTGAGCGCGTCCGACAAGCCAACATCCACGCTCAATCCCAGAAATCGCAAATGTGAGGGCCGATGCAGATCGGCATCAATCACCAACACCCGACGTTGCGCCCGCGCGAGCGCGCACGCGAAGTTCAGCGTGATCGAGGTGCGACCTTCGCCGTGCTGTGCTGATGCAATCAACACACGCTTGAGTGGTCTTTCCCCGGCGGCGGTGATCAGCGTGACTGCCAGCCGGTTGTATTCCTCGGCCGCCAACGTGGTGGGGCTGTGGAACGCGGTCAACGGCAACGCTATCCGGCTCGTATCGATCGTGACCTCACGCGACGGCTGGACCAGTGATTTGCGCGCTGCGTTCGCGGCGGCAATTTCCCGGTTCCGCTCTTCAAGCTCAACCGCATCAAGCGCATTGAGCGAATAGTCGATAAAGTCAGATTTGCGCGTTCCGTTGTTCTTGCCGTTCGAAGTTGAAGCTCGCGACAGCACTTCTTCTACCGCAACCGATGACCATACTGCCGGATGACCTTCTGCCTCAGCTTTCTTCAGTGCGTCGTATACTTTTCCCATAACTCCCTCGGTTTCCTTTTTCTCATCTGGTTTTGGACAAAAGTCCGCACGACGACTCAGCGCATCAAGGCGGCAATATGTGTAAACGCCTCCATGTAGGTCATCAGGATCAAGGCAGCCGACACTAACAGCCCGATCAGCACTGCCCCCGCTACGCGCCCAAGCAATAAGCGACGAGACTTTCCTTCGTTTGGAGTGACCGTTTCCGGGATCAGCGCGATGACCGGGACCCCGAGGTAATACTCGACATCACGGTCGTCGTTGATCGAGTAGAGTTTTGGGATCTCGAGCGCGAACGCGATCAGCAAAGCCAACCCGAGAGCGAGCGCGACGCAAAACATTCGATACTTGAAGCGGTTCGGTCCGACCGGGATTCGCGGGACCGAAGGCTCATCGACAACCTGAAACACGCCGGGGTCAAGCCCGGCAGTGGCCACTTGCGCTCTTTCTAATTGACTCTGTTTGGTCAAAAGCGCGTCGTAGCGCGTTCGGAGCGTTTCATAATCGGTCTGGGCCTCGGCGGACGTTTCGCCGCCGTCGCCGACTGGCGCCACTGCTGGAACAAACGCGCTCCTTATCGGCACATCAGCGTTCGGAGCAGCCTGTTTCTTTCTGTTAAGTTCGCGCTGGGTAATGGCAAGCTCAGTCTGCATTTTAGTCAGCTCGCGCTGCATGGCTCGAAGCTCGCGCGCTTCCGCCGAGTTGACCGGGGCGGAATCCTGATCAGCGCCGGCGTTGAGCTGTGCTATCTGGTGATTTATCTCGCCAAGCTGATTTCGGGTTTGGATGACCTTCGGATTCTTATCGGTGTACTGAGTTCCGTAATCCTTCAGCTGCCCTTCGAGCTCGGCTTTGCGGACCAGCAACACGCCGTAGGAACTACTTGCCCTGGCATCACTCGGCGCCAGCTTGACTATTCTCTGCTGTTCCTGGATCTGCCGGTTTTGCTCGGCAATTTGCTGTTCGAGAGCGAACTGTTTGTCGGTGAGAGTTTCGATCGATGACGCCGCCGCGATGCGTTGGGCGCGTTCGCTGTTCAGAGCGCCGGCCACATGCCCGGCTGCACTCCGCCTGGAGGCCGTGGCAGACCGGAGCTTACCAATGCTTCGTAATCGATTCTCGACATCAGTGATTTCGGAGGCAAGACCGCTTGCCGTATCGGCGACTTGTTTTTGTACCGCGTCGTTCATTTTGCCAAAGACAGAGACCAGCTCGGTGGTCACATCTTTGGCTATCGCAGGATCCGTGTGCCGATAGGCAACCGTGAGTCGCTCGGGATAGTCGGAGCGATATGTCGTATCGATTTTGAGATCCTGTCGCAATTGGGCTACGGCAGCATCAACGCTCACGTTCTTGTAGGGTTCGTACTGGATGACTATTGGTTCCAGGAAACCACGGCTGGTGAGCCGTTCGGTTGTTGCTGCAACGCGCGCGTTAATCGCCGGCCTGTCGGTGAGCGAACCGGTTGTAACAACCGTCGAGCGCGACTCATAAACGTTCGGCATTCGCTCGATGAGCAAAAATGTTGAGATCAACATTCCGGTTGCCACTAAAAAAATCAGTAGCTTTCGTCGCCAAATGATCTGAAGGTACTCTGTAAAGGTTCGAGATCTGAAGCTGGTCATCAGTTACCTCCCCGGGATTGGAGCAGTTCTAGCATTGCGGGCTTGGCGGTTTTCTGGCCGGCCCAAGATGTTTAGGATCCAGCTTTCGCGAGAGTGCGAGTTTGATTGCCGAGCCGAGAAAAAATAGAGTCGTCCCCATTACCAACAGGAGCAACGGCTCAAAATGCGCTGAAGCTCTGGACGAGTGGTTTTCCTGGGCCGTAAGACTTGCGGGTTGCTGGGCGCTTGCGCGCTCTACTTGAGCCGGCTTGTCGCTTGCCTGGACGCTCCCGCTCTGCGACTCGAGCACGCTTCCTGCGAAGAGCAAACTACTTAATAGTAGGAATGCCACTTGAAACAAAACAGTTCTGATTTTCATAAGTGCAAAGCTCTCGCTCTTACCGCCAATCGAGCGGCCGGGTTAACACCACTGCTTTTGCGTCCAGTGAGTTCGAATCAGAATCGCAACACGGAGACAGCGCCACAAAAGCCGTCTATCTTCGGACTACAGACAACGATCGCCGACGTCCCACGACCGCTCCCGGTTGCACGCTGGTAAGAGTACAATCGTATCCGCTACGTCATGTCTTATTACAATCTCAACCACTTCCGTCTTGCAAAAATGAGCGGTTCTGGAGTTGGAGGGATTTGTGTAATTCAAAAGTGGCGGTACCCGACACAAACCCTAGTAGATTAAGAGGCGGGAACTTGGGTCCAGACGTTGGGAGGGAGTTTTCTTGGAATCTCGCAAAGGTTTTTGCGCCGGTCTCACGATGCAGCGTGAGGACCGGCGCAAAACTGACGGTATCGCTCAATGTCGATTATTTCGGCTTCTTTTGAATCGAGAAATCACGATCGCTAGTGTCGTCAACATACTCACCAGCGGCATTCCACACTCTGACTTTGATCCGCGCATTGGCTGTCGCAATTCTCGGGACACGCCACATAAAGCCGTTGACTGTCCCAGGCAGACCAGTCGCCAATACCGTCCACGTCGCTCCGCTGTTAAGCGACAAGTAGACATCCTGCCGCGCGGCTATCCCGGTCGGTACCACCCATTGAATATTGAACATCGCATCAAATTTCAGCGTTTCGCCGCCGTTCGGATAGAGAAGGGCTACATCCGACACATAGGTGAAGCCGCCCAAAAGTGTGGCGCTTCGTCCATCGGCGTTGGTTACAACGACATCTACGCTTCCTGACAAATGATTCGCGGTGACCGCTGAAATCCTCGAGGAACTTACGACTTGAACAGAGGTAGCCGGCACGCCGCCGATTCTTACGGTTGCGCCCTCTGTGAACCCAGTGCCGCTAATAACAATGCTTGTTCCGCCGGCAGCCGATCCGGAGTTGGGTGCAATTGACCCGATCGTGCTAACCGATAGCCCGCTCGACTCCAGAAGTATTGTTGTGTCGTTGGTCAACGCGCCGGGTGAGCTGCTCAGAAAAGACAAAGGCGACAGTACCATTTGATCAATCAACATCCCGTCTTCGCGAACCTGAACTCGAATTGTCTGCGGTCCGGTGTTCGAGAAATACACCAGCGGTCCCATCACTCCACCACCCCAGCCGTTGTCCTGCCAACCCCAGCCTTGCAACCCGCACCCCAGGCAGTCTTCCAGGTTAACGGTAGTTGCATCGATACCACCTATGCGAAATACCGGCGCTCCAGCGCTGTTGACGCTGGCAGAGAACTGCACGAATACCGAGTCATTATACGGAGAGTCGTTCTGGGCTCTGGCGCGCATCCACAATCGATAAGGCGTACCCGCAACAGCATAGAATGACATCTCAAAATAGTCGGGAGGACTAGCAAGAGGTACTGTAAGTTTCGCTGCCGACGCATCGGGATTCCAAAGGCAGCTGGCGGCCGCTGCCGTAGAGTCCGCCAGCCGATTCCAACGTCCCACTCGCACCGGCGCAGCCGAAGGATACAGCACTACTTCACTGCCCGGCGGCAATAACGGATTAGTCACGACGATTACAACCGAAGCGGTCGCGCTCGCGCCAAGGTTGTCCGTAACGGTAACCCGCGCGTTCAAAGTTCCGGCCGATTGATAGATATGTGATGCCGAAGACTGGCCGGATGCTTGTCCGTCCCCGAAATCCCAGTAGTAAGACGCGATAGTCCCGTCTGGATCCGATGCTGTTGCGGTTAAGTTGACGCTTAGCGGAGCAACACCGGTTGTTGCTGATGTAACGATGCTGACTTGGGGCGACTGGTTAGGGGTCGGCGGCGGAGGCGAATCTCCAAATGCGGCAACGATCGCGTCCTGATCGGCTCCGATATCGCGGCCATCTGTGCCAGCATTCTTATACGGGCTGCCGCTCGACAGCCGGTAATTGCAGAGTAAAGAGTCCACAAATTGCACATCATTGACAGAACCAGGGAAAAAGTTGCCGGCCGGATAGACCTGGCCTGGCCCTCCGATGACCACGTTCTTGTTAAAGTAGCTACCCGGGAAATAGTAATTCAGCGAATCATTACCAACGCCGTGCCCAGACCCGATAACACCATAGTCGTTATGCATTGCGATATTGTTGGTGAACACAAAGCCTGTGTGGACGCTTCCATCTGCTGTCACGATGTTTGATGTTTGCATCGCGGTGTTGTGGTCGATGCGGACATCGGCCGTGCCGTCTATTACCTGGAACAGTCGTCCGTTGCCGCCCCATGCCGGACCGCCTATATCGTGGAATAGATTGTTCGTAATCTTGATGCGCTGTTCTCGTTGACTGGGATAGTTGTTGTCCTGCCCGAGTAACTGTATGCCCGCTGCAGCGTAACGGCAGATGTTGTTGGTGAACGTCACGTCCTGGACGACCGACCACGGCGCGGTGCCTTCCTGATTTCGTGGCGTGAGCACGATGATAAACCCCGTTTGGCCATCAACCCAGCAGTGTTCAAACAGGTTGCCGTCAACTAGAACGCGTTGAGCATTCTTTAGCTCGAAAACGTTTTTCACCGACCAGTGAATACCGGCATAACTCGGATGTGAAGGGTTCCATGAAAGAGGCTTGAAGCAATGGTTGCGTCGAAATTCAATGTCTGATGGGACTAGATTTGGGATGCGAGGATCTGCGCCGCCAAACATCACGTTTTCGCCGGCCGCCTCGAGATAGTTGTTGACGATCTTGAAAGGACCGGGGCCGCTCCATCCAGCGATAGCCTGCGTGTCAAATCCGACACCGTGACAACCCGAAATGTTGGAATCGATTATTGCAGTGTACGAGCTATTAATCGCAACGCCGCGTGTAACATCCCCGGTGAGATTGCCGTGAATGTAACAACGATCGATGACCAGATCGTGTGGGATCTCTGATAAGCTGTTCTGGCTGCCGTCGCCGAAACATACTATCCCGTGATTGATGCCGACTCCGGCAGCTACTCCAATTTCAAGACCGACAAACCGATAATGATGCGCGCCGGGCGCGGTTGAAATTGCCGGCGCCGCGTTGGGACTAAGTACCTTAGGCATCGCTCCCGCCTGGCTTGCCGACACCCGAGAGCCTTCGCTGGAGATACCCGCAAGATTCGATGTGCGTATGATGATCCAATCGTTTCCGGGTTTGGTCCTCAACACGAAGTTTCCGGTAAACACAGCACCGGCTTGAAGCTCGATGGTGTCGCCTGGCTGAACGTTGTCAAAAGCAGCCTGAAGATTGCCGCCAGCGGGGACGTGTATAACGGCGCCGTTTATAGCCGGATAGCCCGTCGACAATAGAACCCTCGGCAATTCAGGTTCTCCTCCGGACTGAGCTTTTGCCCCTTGGAATTGAGACCAACTAAATAAGACTCCGAGTAGAATAATCGCAGCGTATAAAACGAACTTATTCATGGACTTTGTCCTGCCCTTTCTGGAACGTTGCTGATCGAGTGATTCACTTCAGGGGCTGACAGATATCCAGTCGTTCAGGCGGTGCAACTTCTCAATGACGCCGTTTGGTGAGGCTTATGCGGCATCGCGCAGTGGTCAGGTGGGCCGATCGCACGGGGCCTGTCGTCGAACCCTTATGGAGTGGGGCCGTAAAAATCAAATAACAGCGGTTGATTATCGAATGTTTAGAACCGAGGGCCTATTCGTCGCGCCAACGTAACACGACTCATGACTCGGGTAAAGAGTTTTGCCCGGCCGAATTTGCGGGGCCAGGTGTCTCATCTCTTACAGGTCCGCATCGCTATGACTCTCGTCACAGTTCCATCACCACGGTCTGTCGCCACCGTCTCTCCCCACCGTTTGACATCTTTGCAGTGTGAAACTACACTCGACGACTATCTTGTCGTAGCAAGCTTCTTGCCCCGCGATAGTCAACAACAATTTGTTGCTCGCCACGTTATGAAACTAGAAAATGCGAAACTTAAGAAGCTAGCCAAGCTTATTCGTTCGCTGGAAGATGAATTGAGCGTCCTCGAGTCGTCACATCACATACAATTTGAGACGGCTGCAAGTCTCCGAGACAAGCTCGTTGCATCAAAGCGAGCGAAATCCGCCTTGGCTAACGCCCGCCGTCTTTGTGACGCCATATCGCAAAGTCTAAGCGCTCAGGACGATTGAGCCGGCGATTAACAAAGAGCTCTTATTCCCATTTTCACAGCTTATTCAATAAAAACTTTGTAAGTCTCGGCTGATTCAAGGTTTCGGAAGTCAAGAGAAGTCAAGAGAGTATGCTGCAGCATTATTTGGGGCGGTGCTGGCGATGTCCAATGGCATGGGAGCTTCGCAATCACGAAGCTGTTCCGATGACCGCAGAGGAGCGCTCAGATACAAGTTGAACTGGGCAGTTAGAGTTGTCGCCAAAAACCGCCTCGACGACCATAACGGAGAAGTGTCAACTCTGCACGACCTGAGTTCTACCGGAGCCCTTGCCTATCTCAATAGACATTTTGAATTGGGTGAACGGGTGTTTGTTTTTGTGAAACTGCCTTTTAAGAAAGAGTCGTGGATGACTTATTCGGCGACGGTGGTAAGGGTGGTTGAGCAGGCGATTGGAACGGGCGTGGCCCTCAAATTTGATACGTCGAGACCGGCTTTTACAAACAGCCCTCCCGATTCCCGGCATCATCATGATTTCTCGCTAGGTACCTAAGATCGCTTAAGTGAGAACCTCCAACTACAACGGCGGCCGTATGGTCGCCCTTGTTTATCCTTCTCGTCTGTCGTGCTAGGAACCGGATTTGCACAGTCTCAGTTCACACCGCCTGCCACACTCCCGACTGTCAGGACAACACATTTGATAGCATTGCCCGTCACTGGGATCTATGAACGGCTCGCCACAAACGAGCTCGCAACCTCTGCTCGCCTGTATTGGCGTGGATTGAATGCCAACAAACGAAATGCAGACAGCTAACATCCACAACACCAATAAGCGTTTAAGAACACTGCCTCGTTTGCTTGAAGATCCACGCTCAAAGCCTGTGTTGATTGATCGCAGCTCCTCGTCTCTGCTTGTGTACCTCATCCAGACACCTCCGCTAAATGCCGATTCCTGACGTTCACAGTAGACAAGACCGCAACTCGTGTTCCGTTTACACAAGCAAAAACGATACAGAGAAGAGTTAGGAGCTCAAACAATTGGTGGGATCGTTGAAGGATGCGCGAAGTACTTTTGCGTCTTTGCGGTCCTTGGCGTCTTTGCGCAACCAAACAATTCGAAGCGATGTACAGCGCAAAGACGCAACGGACCGCAGAGACGGAAAGGCGTTTACGTGAGAGTTAAGTTAGTCCGTCGACTCCGCCCGATTTAGCGCTCGAATCAACCGCTCGTAGTATGAGTTGAATGTTACGAAGTCGCTTCCCTGAAAGAACGCCTTGCCGCCAGTTTCGTGTGAGATCCGATTGAGCGAACTCTGCCCCCAACTGGACGCGAGAAAGTTCCGCCTGCTCAATCCTACTGATGGTGCGTAAAAGGAGTATATCGACACTTCGCGCCGGTTTGCCTCTTTGATTGCTCTACTCATGTCGATCGAGTTGAGTACCGAAGAGGAATCAAAGCCTCGCGATGTATCAAGACCATCGGATATCAGCAGCACTACGTTAGCGTTTTTGTTCGTTGATTCGAACTTCTTCAACGCCTCCAGGACTTCGACATAAGGGTTATACGGCGAAACCGCAGTACTCGAGACCAGAATGCGTAGCGATTGAGCCGCCTTCCCTAACTCGCGCGTGAACGGCTGCAGAACCTGCAGGCTCCCGCTCCGGATATAACCGATCATTACCTGCGATCCCGGAGGCAGCGATTGGATGAAATCCCGAGTTATACCCAACTCATTGCTGACGTGAGACACGAGATCATCCTGAATAAGAATAGCCAGGTTTACTGGCGCAACAACCCGAGCCCCGTTCAGTGGCCGGCGATCATCACGTACCGCGGGTCCGGCGGCACCCGACATCGCAAATAAACCGATGATGAAGATGCTCAGAACAGATAAGACATACCTGCGTCTTGCTAACATGGTACTAACTCCTTCCGCGTGCGCTTCGCAAAAACATTAACGCTCCTCGCCATTAGTTATGCTCTGTATAAATTATGCTCCTCGCCATAGATAAGATGCAAAAGTCGGCTCCCGGCGCCGCCTGGTTATTCGAGGTTTTTTTGCAATAGCGGTGATGAAACTCGCCTAATGACTGCCCGAAGTCACTCGCAAGTCCGAATTTTGCGAACTAGTCACAGTATCGTAGAATGGGAACCGCTTACCCGGATCAAGTTCACATCTTTTGCAACTTGGTTCGTTCATGTTGAACATAACCCACGAAAAGGAGAAACCCATGTCAACAAGCGAAACACAGAAGGAATCCCCGATGATGGCCGAACCACAGAAGGAACATCACTGGCTGCAGAAACTCGTCGGCGAGTGGACGTACGAGTCCGAGAGTGAAATGGGGCCGGACGCTCCGACCGTGAGATGCACCGGGAGCGAAAGCGTCAGGACGTTAGGAGGGCTCTGGACACTTGGCGAAGGTCAGTTCGAGGGGCCTGGCGGCGGACTCGACACGACGTTGATGACGCTTGGCTATGACCCGGAGAAAAAGCGCTTCGTAGGCACGTTTATCGGATCAATGATGACCTATCTTTGGCTCTACGACGGCGAATTGGATGAGAGCGAGAAAATACTGACGCTCAACGCTGAGGGTCCGGACTTCACGCAACCCGGGAAGACTGCAAAGTACAAGGATGTGATCGAGTTCAAGAGCGACGATCACCGGGTGTTAACATCACAGGCGCTAGGCGCTGATGGGCAGTGGCACCAATTCATGAAAGCGAATTACAGGCGGAAGAAGTAGCTCAATCACGCTGGAAGTCACTCGACCCTACGTTTGCTCGCTTTAGGGCCACGATATTGCGGCCAGGCCAGAAGCGAGCCAGCCAATTCTCGCATGTAGGGGCCCGCAATTCTTCCAGGCAGCTCGGTCGTCTCCTTCCTAAGCTGGGTGGTGTAGAATGGAATAGGAAGGAGGTGACTAGTATGAACAGGACGCGACTTACACCGCTAGTCACACGGATGTTTCTCATCGTCACTCTACTACTAGGTATTGTGGCATTTAGCGATGAAACGGCACAGGCTCAGCGTTGGCAGAGATATGACAGATACCGTGGTCAAATCAACCGGGGAGTCTCTGTCTATCCTCGACGCTATCCTCGAGTCTATGCCGGCCGTGGGTATTGGAACAACGCCTGGTATGGGTATGGGTATGGGCATGGGTTTGGGTTTGGATACGGGTATGGGTATGGGTATGGATATCCGTATCAAAGCTACTACTTCGCGACCAGCCATGTGTGGGAAGGCGAGGGTTTTCGTGATGGTCTGGATGACGGGAAAGATGATGCTAAGGATGGAAAAGCCAACGATCCGTTTCGTCACAAAGACTACAAGAACGCGTTAACTTCGGCATATATCGATGGGTATCTCCGAGGCTATGAAGAAGGTTATCGTCGATATGCGGTTAACGAATAGCGAATGGATCTCAGAGGCACAACGAACGGGTTCGCTGAGGTCCACGTAGTAACGATTCGTTTCTGTGACACGTAGTAACGATTTTATTCGTTTCTTCTAATCTCGGAGTACACGAAGTGACGAACTTATTCGTTTCTCTGACGCGTCGTAACGATTCTATTCGTGTGTTCTGAATAGGACGAATCCAAAGGTCGAACGAATAAATTCGTTACTACGTGGTGCGGAAAGGTGTGGAACGAATAAATTGGTTACCGCGAGGGGTGCAAAGTGAGCCCGTTGTGTCGCGGCAAGAACTCAACCGCACTACATGTTAATTGACACGCAAGAGTGCCTAGAAAATCGAGTTGAGTGGGCGTTTAACGAGAGAGAGCTCGCATTCTACGCGAGAGAAGTTGCAAAGGAGACAATGAGATGACCAGCAATACCGGGCCGGGCTATAAGGATCATCCTGAACATCGTGTTGAAACAGAGCCGGCGGGTGTGCGGGTTCAAGTAACCTTCAACGGCGAGCTTATTGCCGACAGCAACAACGCTATCAAGCTCGAGGAAACCGGGCACGACCCCGTCTACTACCTGCCACGCAACGATGTAAAGATGGAGCGGCTCACACGAACCGATCATCGAACCCGTTGCCCGTTCAAGGGCGAGGCTTCGTACTTCAGTCTGTCCAACGGTCGGGCTGCTGAGAATGCTGTGTGGAGTTACGAAGAACCCTATGACGAGGTCAGCGTCATTAAGGACCTGCTAGCGTTCTACCCTAACAGAGTCGATTCGATCACCACTGTACAGAAGTAGAATTCTTGTCTGTGGCGTCCGAGACTGGAGCGGATGGCCAGCCACGGTTCTAAAGAACACCAGGACTATTCTCGCATTGAGGCAGTTGTCCGTTCACTGGGACTCGAGGAAGCACCGCCTTCAACTGCAGGCTCCGACTCGGAAATTCTCTGAGTCTGAACCTGCCGTTTTACTGACAGAGTATCCAGTGATGAATGCAGACCCTCAATCTGGCGCTCGATTCCTCGTGACTCGATCAAGTTGCTCAAACCTGTGCTCGTCATGAACGCGCCCCAAACCGGTAGCCAGCCACACAGGACTAACCAGACGAGGATCCAGTTTGCGTGCCAGTCAGCGCCCTCGCCAAACACAGCCAATGGAATACCAAGCAACAGGCCCGTGACAAAGATGAGTGCACCGCGTAACAACTGGCGAATACCGTCAATACGCAAGTCTGTTCGCTGTTTGATCAGCTCAGGATAGTCGTCCGAATCAAGTAACCCTCGAGGAGTCAGTTGACTATTCAGCGCCAGCGCGACCGCTTCGATATCGGCGCCACAACCACGACAGAATCGTGTTTGTTCCATGTTTTCCGCAGCACATTTCGGACAAAACATATTCTGGCACCCGAAAAATCATACGTTCGAGCTGTTGATCATACGTTAGCGCTGTTGTTTGTTCAATTCCATGGAGGTTGCAACTAATGATGCCACCAACAAAGGACGACCTTCTCCGCGCAAAGGGAAAAACCGTTCCGGATGTCATCAGCCCCGAGTTGCGGGTATTGTTTTGTGGTATTAACCCCGGTCTGTATTCGGCGGCGGTTGGCCATCATTTCGCACGGCCAGGCAATAGATTCTGGCCGGCGCTGTTTTCATCCGGTTTCACACATCGGCTGCTGTCCCCGTTCGAAGAACACGACTTGCTCGACCTGGGGTACGGAATCACCAATCTTGTTAATCGAGCGACCGCGTCGGCTGCTGAGCTATCCGCGGACGAATTCACCAAAGGTAGTAAGAATCTCAGAGCAAAGGTTCGACGCTATCGCCCTAAATGTCTGGCGGTGCTGGGTATATTGGCATACCGAACTGCATTTGATTGTCGAGATGCTGAGTTAGGATTGCAGCAGGAAGGCATTGAGGACTCAGTAGTATGGGTGCTGCCGAACCCTAGCGGGCTGAACGCACACTATCGACCGGATGATCTCGCCAGACTCTTTCGAGAATTACGGATCGCGATAGAATGATCGAGTGTCTTATGTCGTCGACCCGCGCGGATTAGAAACGGCACCAAAAACAAATGACGGTCGCAAACCCGTTAGGGCCTGCGACCGTCAAAGAACTTAGCGGTTCTGACCGCCGCGCTGCTCGCCGCCGCGGCCACCTTGATTGGGTTGATTCCCTTGCTGTTTGCCGGACTCTGGATTCGGCTGGCCCTGTTGACGGCCCTGACCCGGATTCTTTTTGTCGTTCTCTTCCATCTCCTGATCTTCACGGTAGGACTGTTTATCTGGCTTCGATGACATAGTTCGTTCTCCTTTGTTCGTTCGTTTAAGGTTAGCAGTTATGAGGAACGCTATATTTCCTCATCGATTGAAACAGAATTGATAACGTGGCTTTCGCCGCGTCACCTCGCTATAACATATCGGCTCGAGCCTTCTTGGCGCGCGCCGCACCGATCGCGGTCTTCACGTCTTTTTCTTCCTCGGGCGGCGGAAGAACAGCTTTCATTCCAAGCGATTCAATCCAGAGCTCGCGAGTCCATCCCTGAGTGTGATACAGGTGCTCATCTTCCTGTTCTTCTACTTCTTCGTGCGCCGCCTTTAGAGCTTTGGCCGTCTCGCCTTTTGCGTTCTTCGCAGCTTCGCGGATCAGCTCCCAGTTCAAGTGGTCCTTTGTTTCCGCCAACACAACACATTCCGCGGCTACGATTTGTGCCGCGCCCGGCTCGCCGCTCTTCAGCGCCATTTCCATCGCCTTCACCAGTGACTCGCCTATGTGGCGCACAACTTTTCGGCCCGGAGTTTCGGTGTTGAGATCGATTCCAATAGCGGTCAACAGCTCCTGAACCACTTCCACGTGTCTTTGTGTTTGTTCGAGGTACTCTTCCCACTCTTTCTTTAGATCTTCGTTTTCAACGCACCGGAGGGCCGTTGTGTAGATTTGTACCCCTCCCAATTCAGTCTCCAGACCCTGACAGAGTAGTTCCTTCAAATTCTTGTCTTCCATTT
>Ga0075418_10003248_pt1 | contig 18559 bp, 17 predicted proteins | sample SoiMetdeltSBSDD2_FD_81776 | JGI IMG/M metagenome (GOLD analysis project Ga0075418, IMG submission 81776) | Bulk soil microbial communities from a Populus tree surrounding site in Tennessee, USA - Soil MetaG P. deltoides SBSDD2 | ecosystem: Environmental > Terrestrial > Soil > Tree plantation... | reverse complement strand
GATGATGAACAAGGTTCGCCGGGCGCTGACCATCGGCGGCCCGACCTTCATCCACTCGCTCGACCCGTGCCCGAAGGGCTGGGACTACGACCCGATGCTCTCGCACGAGCTGGGCGAGCTGGCCATCGAGACCGGCATCTTCCCGCTCTACGAGGTCGAGGACGGCCAGGTGAAGTACTACGGCAAGACCAAGGCGATCGTCGAGGGCCGGGCCCGCAAGCCGGTCCGCGAGTACCTCCTGAAGCAGGGGCGGTTCGCCCACTTCATCGAGGAGGACCTCGACTACTTCCAGAAGAAGGTCGACGAGATGTGGGACAAGTGGGAGATCCCGGCCGTGGTGCCGTTCCGGCGTCTGGATAAGACGCAGGCGGCGCTCTCGGCGAAGTAGCTGGATCCCGTTTGGCTCCTCCCTGGCGCTCATAGCAGGGTAGGGCCGGGCTCCCGGAAACGGGGCCCGGCCCTTTCGTGTTCAATAGGCGTATCCATGAAATAGAGGCGCGCCCGCAGCCGGCGGTGGCTTTGCCCCGTGACGGTCTGTCGCGCCTAGCGTAAGACATGGACCCGGGGCCTGGCCTCGAGCAAAGGAGCGAGCGATGAAGCTCGACGTGATCGTCGCCCTCGTCCTCACGCTGTTGATCGTCGTGCCCGCCTCCGCCGTGGCCTGGGAGCCCACCAAGCCGATCGAGTTCGTGGTGCCGGCCGGGACCGGCGGCGGGGCCGATCAGATGGCCCGCCTGATCGCCGGAATCGCCGACAAGCACAAGCTCTCGCCCCGTCCGCTCATCGTCGTGAACAAGGCGGGCGGCGCCGGCGCCGAGGGCTTTCTCGACGTCAAGGCCAAGAAGGGTGAGGCACACACCATCGTCATCACCCTCTCCAATCTCTTCACCACGCCGCTGCACACGGGCATTCCGTTCAGCTGGCGCGACCTGACCCCAGTGGCCCGGCTCGCCCTCGACGAGTTCGTCCTGTGGGTGAACGCGGACACCCCCTACAAGACGGCCAAGGAATACCTCGCGGCCGTCAAGGAGCAGACGGGCAAGTCCGGCCAGATGAAGATGGGCGGCACCGGCTCGGCGCAGGAAGACCAGATCCTGACCATCCAGCTCGAGCAGGGCGTGCCCGGGACCAAGTTCACCTACGTACCCTTCAAGGGCGGCGGCGAGGTGTGCGTGAACCTCGTCGGCAAGCACGTCGACTCGACGGTGAACAACCCCATCGAGTGCGTGAGCCACTGGAAGGCCGGCCGCGTGCGGCCGCTCGCCGTCTTCGATACGGCGCGCATCCCGGTTGCGGAGTGGAAGGACATCCCGACCGTCAAGGAGGCGCTCGGCGTCGACGTGAGCTATCTGATGCTCCGCGGGATCTTCGGCGCGCCGGGCATGCCGAAGGACGCGGTCGACTGGTACGTCGCCTTTTTCCGGAAGGTGACCGAGACGCCGGAATGGAAGAAGTACATGGACGACGGGGCGCTCAAGCCCGCCTTCGCTACCGGCGCCGAGTACGTGAAGTGGGTCGAGGAGAACGAGCAGCTGCATAAGGACCTGATGACCAAGGGCGGCTTGCTGAAGAAATAGCATGCGCGCCGTCGACCTCGCCACCGCGTCGATCCTGATCCTGCTGGGCGGGGTCGTGGTCGCCGATTCGCTGCGCATCGGCATCGGCTGGGGCACGGACGGCCCGCGCAGCGGCTTCTTCCCGTTCTGGCTCGGCATCGTCATGATCCTGGCGTGCGCCGCCATCTGCGTGCAGGCGTGGCGGCAGACGACCGCCAAGCCGTTCGTGACGCGTGAGCAACTGGTCCCCGTGCTCAAGGTGCTGTGGCCGGCAACGCTCATGGTGATCCTGATCACGCCGCTCGGGCTCTACGTCGCCTCCGCGCTTTACATGGCCTTCTATATGCGCTGGGTCGGCCGGCACGGCTGGCTCGCGGTGGCCCTCTGCGCGATTGGCATTCCCCTCGTGGTGTTCGTGGTGTTCGAGATGTGGTTCCTGGTCCCGATGCCCAAGGGCCCACTCGAGGCGTGGCTCGGCTACTGATCGATGGGCATCGAGAACCTGTTCCACGGCTTCCAGATCGCGGTCACGCCGTTCAACCTCTTCGTGGCGGTTCTCGGCATCCTGCTCGGCACCATCATCGGCGTCCTGCCGGGGCTCGGCGGCGCCAACGGGGTAGCGATCCTGCTGCCGCTCACGTTCACGATGCCGCCCACGTCCGCGATCATTCTCCTGACGTCGCTCTACTGGGGTGCGCTCTTCGGCGGCGCCATCACCTCGGTGCTCTTCAACATCCCCGGCGAGCCCTGGTCGGTGGCGACGACGTTTGATGGCTATCCGCTTGCCCGGCAGGGGCAGGGCGGTCAGGCGCTCACCGCGGCGTTCACCTCGTCCTTCGTCGGCGCCCTGTTCTCGATCGTTCTCATCACGTTCTTCGCGCCGCTCCTGGCCGAGGTGGCGCTGAAGTTCGGCCCGCCCGAGTTCTTCGCGATCCAGCTCCTGACCTTCTCGAGCTTCATCGGCCTGGGCGGCGGCAATCCGCTGAAGTCGCTCGTCTCCATCGTGCTCGGATTCATCCTGGCCGCCGTGGGCCTCGACATCGTCACCGGCCAGCTCCGGATGACCTTTGGCTTCGTCGACCTCATGAAGGGGTTCGACTTCATCGTGGCGGTCATCGGGCTCTTCGGGATCGGTGAGATCCTCCTGAGCGTCGAGGAGGGGCTCTCCTTCAAGGGCGTCGCGACGGGGATGAACCTTCGCGTGGTGCTCGACACCTGGAAGGTGCTGCCGCGCTACACGCGCACGTTCGTGCGCGGTGCCTTCATCGGCTTCTGGATGGGCTTCAAGCCGGGCGGGGCGACCCCCGCCTCGTTCATGAGCTACGCCTTCGCCAAGCGCTTCTCGAAGCACCCGGAGCGGTTCGGCAAGGGCGAGCTCGAGGGCGTGGTGGCGCCGGAGACGGCCGCGCACGCCGCGGGCGTGGCGGCGATGCTGCCGATGATCACCCTCGGCATCCCGGGCTCGCCGACCGCCGCCGTCATGCTCGGAGGTCTCATCATCTGGGGGCTCCAGCCCGGGCCCCTCCTGTTCACCGAGAAGCCCGACTTCGTCTGGGGGCTGATCGCCAGCATGTACACCGGCAATTTCCTCGGCGTGCTGATGGTGCTGGCGTTCGTGCCGTTCTTCGCGGCGATCCTACGTATTCCGTTCGCGATCCTGACGCCGCTCATCGTGGTCGTGTGCGCGATCGGCTCGTACGCCGTGCACAACAGCATGATCGACATCTGGTACATGCTGATCTTCGGCGTCGTCGGCTACGTGTTCAAGAAGCTCGACTACCCGCTGGCCCCGCTCGTCCTGGCGCTCGTCCTCGGCGACCTCGCCGAGAACGCGCTCCGCCAGAGCTTGATCATGTCGCAGGGGTCGCTCGCGATCTTCGTGACGCGGCCGATCGCCGGCGTGATCACGGCGGTCGCCATCTTCTTCTTCGTCCTGCCCGTGCTGACGCCCTGGTGGCGGCGCCTGCGCGGGACCGCGACACCCGCGCCGCAGAAGACCTGATGGCGCTCCTGGCCGACCCGGAGTTCTGGATCCGGCTGCTCGGCATCGGGGTGCTGAACCTCCTGCTCTCGGGGGACAACGCCCTGGTGATCGCGATGGCCGTGCGCGCCCTCCCCAAGCGCAAGCGGCTGGCCGGCCAGGTCTGGGGCGCCGTCGGCGCGGTGCTGCTGCGCCTGGCCTTCGTCGCCATCGTGAGCGTTCTTCTCCGAATTCCGCTCCTCCAGCTCGTCGGGGGCGTGCTCCTGGCGTGGATCGCCCTCAAGCTGGTGCGGCCGGAGACCGGCGGCGACGCCGACGTGCGGCGAGGGTCCTCGCTCTGGGAGGCGATCTGGATCATCATCGTGGCCGACGTGACGATGAGCCTCGACAACGTGCTGGCGATCGCCGCGACGGCCCACGGCGATTTCATGCTCGTCATGTTCGGTATCGGCCTGTCGCTGCCGATCGTCGTGTGGGGAGCCGGGCTCCTGGCGCACCTGATGAATCGCTACACGTGGATCGTCTGGCTCGGCGGCGGCCTGCTCGGCTACGTCGCGGGCGAGATGGTCATCGAAGATCCGATCGTCACGCGGTGGCTGGGCAGCACCGCGCCGGTGCTCCATCTGGCGGTGCCGATCGCGCTTGGCGTCGTGGTGACGGCGATCGGCTGGTGGCTCGGTCGCGGCCACCGCCACGTCCACGTGCCGGAAAAGCTGTGAGGGGCTCATGAGCACGCCGGGACGGAAGCGAGCGGACGAACAGGCCTTCGAGCTCGGCCCCATCAAGTCGACGCGCATCTACGAGGAGATCGTCCGGCAGGTCAAGCAGCTGATCGCGGAGGGGCGTCTCAAGTCCGGCGACCGGCTGCCGCCGGAGCGCGAGCTCGCCGAGAAGTTCGTCGTCAGCCGGACCTCCGTGCGCGAGGCCTTGCGGGCGCTCGAGAGCCTGGGGCTCATCGAGATCCGGGCGGGGGAGGGTACGTTCGTCCGCCAGGTGTCGCTCGACGCGCTGGTCGGCCCGCTCGCCCTCATGATGACCTCGCAGCGCGAGGCGATCGGCGAGCTCTTCGAGGCGCGGCGCGTGCTCGAGCCGGCCATTGCGGCGCTCGCGGCGAGCCGCGCGACTCCGGAAGAGGTGCAGGAGATGGAGCGGATCCTCGAGAGCCAGGCCCGGGAGGTCGCCGCCGGGCGCACCGGCCTCGCCGAGGACGCGGCGTTTCACACGGCGGTCGGCGCCGCCGCTCACAATCACGCGATCACGCGCATCGTGCACGCGATCATGGATCTCTTGACGCAGAGCCGCGAGGAATCCCTCAACACGCCCGGCCGGCCCACGCGCTCGCACCAGGACCATCGCCGGATTCTCCAGGCGATCGCCATGCGCAATTCGAGCGCGGCCCGGCAGGCGATGCTCGATCATCTGGTCGCGGTCGAGGCGCTCGTGCTCGGCACCGCCTCCGAGCGGCCGGAGCGCGGTCGTCGCTCCGACTCTTGACCGGCTCCGGGCGAGCCCGTATAGTCGCTCCGTGCTCGCGATGACGCCGCGGATTTCTCTGGTAGGGCTGATTCTGGTACTGCGGGCCCTGCCCGGAGCATCCGCGACGTAGCTGACGCCGGATGCCACGGGCGGGGCAGGCCCGTGGCGACTTCTCATAAAGGCCACGGGTCGGGTGACCCGTGGCCTTTCGTGTTTCATGGACGGTTCACGGCCGAGACCAAAGAGGGAGGCGAGGGACTGGTGGCGAGGGGTAGAATAATTGACACCAGTGCTCCTTATCCACTAATATCACAAGACTTTTTTGGTCTTCGGGGAAGGGGACCGCGCCCATGACGAAATACGTCTACTCCTTTGGCGGTGGTCGCGCGGAAGGCTCCTCACTCATGCGCAACCTTCTGGGCGGGAAGGGCTGCGAGCTAGCCGAGATGACCAACCTCGGGATTCCCGTCCCGCCGGGATTCACCATCACCACCCAGGCGTGGGCCCACTACAACAGGTCGGCGCATACCTGGCCCGAGGAGCTGTGGGATCAGGTGCTCGAGAACCTCGAGGGGCTCGAGAGCGCCGCCGACGCGGGCTTCGGCGACGCCAAGCGCCCGCTCCTGGTCTCCGTTCGCTCGGGCGCCCGTGTGTCGATGCCGGGGATGATGGAGACCATCCTGAACCTCGGCCTCAACGACGCGACGGTCGAGGGGCTGGCCGCGCGGACCCGTAACGAGCGGTTCGCCTGGGACTGCTACCGCCGCTTCGTCACGATGTTCGGCGACGTCGTCCTGGGCGTGCGGCGCGAGGTCTTCGACGCCGAGCTTGACGCGGCGAAGGCTCGCCTCGGCGTCCGGAGCGATCCCGAGGTCCCGGCCGCCGAGCTGCGCAAGCTCACCGACGCCTTCAAGAGCATCGTCAGCGAGCGCACGGGCCACCCATTTCCGGAAGACGTGCGCGAACAGCTCCGCCTCGCCATCAACGCGGTGTTCGATTCCTGGTTCGCCAAGAAGGCCACTGAATACCGCCGCATCCACAACGTGCCGGAAGAATGGGGCACGGCCGTCACCGTCATGTCGATGGTCTTCGGAAACCTCGGCGAGACCTCGGGCACGGGCGTCGGCTTCACGCGCGATCCGCGGACCGGCGAGCGGCGGTTCTACGCCGAGTTCCTGCCCAACGCCCAGGGCGAGGACGTCGTCGCCGGAATCCGGACGCCCCTGCCGATCGACGCGCTGCGCGAGCGGATGCCGGCCATCTACGACCAGGTGCTGGAAATCGCCGGACGGCTCGAGCGGCACTACAAGGACATGCAGGACATCGAGTTCACGGTGCAGGACGGCACGCTCTATCTCCTGCAGACGCGCGCCGGCAAGCGGTCCGCGCGCGCGGCCGTGAAGGTGGCCCGAGACCTCGTCAACGAGACCGTGATCGACCAGCACTCCGCCCTGCTCCGCGTGCGGCCGCAAGAGGTGAACGAGGCGATCCGGCCGGTCTTCGACGACCGCGACAAGAAAACCGCCATCGACAAGGGACGGCTCCTGGCCCGCGGTCTCCCGGCAGCCCCGGGCGCCGCCGTCGGCAAGGCAGTCTTCGACGCCGACCGCGCCGTCGAGTGGAAGCGGGCGAACGAGAAGGTCATCCTCGTCCGACCCGAGACCTCGCCCGAGGACGTGGCCGGCATGTACGCCGCGGAAGGTATCGTGACCGCGCGGGGCGGCCGGACGTCGCACGCCGCGGTCGTCGCCGTGGGCATGGGCAAGGCCTGCGTCGTCGGCGCCAGCGAGATCGCCGTGGACGAGCACCGCCGCGTCTTCGAGGTCGGCGGCCGCATCGTCCGCGAGGGCGACTGGATCTCCGTCGACGGCGGGACGGGTGAGGTCCTCCTGGACGAAATAAAGACCGTCGAGGGCGAGCTGGGCGACGAGGTCCAGGAGCTCCTGGCGTGGGCCGACCGTTACCGCAAGGAAGGGCTCGGCGTGCGCGCCAACGCCGACACCCCGGAGGACGCCAAGCGGGCGCGCGAGTTCGGCGCCGAGGGCATCGGGCTCGTCCGCACCGAGCACATGTTCTTCGCGGCCGACCGGATCCCGATCGTCCGCCAGATGATCATGGCCAACGACCAGGCGACGCGCCGCGCCGCGCTCGAGCGGCTGCGGCCGTTCCAGCGCGACGACTTCATCGGCATCTTCCACGCCATGAACGGGCTGCCGGTGACGATCCGCCTGCTCGATCCTCCGCTCCACGAGTTCCTGCCGAACCACAAGGAGTACAAAGAGCTCATCGAGACCAAGAGCCGCCTCGAGGCGCTCGGCATCAATCCGGAAGAGCAGGCCCGTCTCGAGGGGATCATCGCCAGCGTCGAGAAGCTGCGCGAGGCCAACCCGATGCTCGGGCACCGCGGCTGCCGGCTCGGGATCACGCACCCGGAGATCTACGGCATGCAGGTGCGCGCCATCATGGAGGCCGCCTGCACGGTGACCGAGCAGGGCGTGCACGCCGAGCCGGAGATCATGATCCCGCTCACCGGCACCGTCGGTGAGATGAAGGAGACGTTCGAGCAGACCAAGCGCGTCGCCGACGGCGTCATCGCCGAGACCGGCGTGTCCGTGCGCTACCTGATCGGGACGATGATCGAGGTGCCGCGGGCCGCGCTGATCGCCGCGCAGATCGCGGAGTTCGCGGAGTTCTTCTCCTTCGGCACCAACGACCTCACGCAACTGACCTACGGCTACAGTCGCGACGACGTCGCGAAGTTCCTGCCGCGCTACCTGGACATGGGGCTGGTGCCGCACGATCCGTTCTCCGTGCTCGACCAGGAAGGCGTGGGCGAGATGATCAAGATCGGCATCGAGCGCGGTCGGAGCCGCCGCCCGAATCTCAAGATCGGGATCTGCGGCGAGCACGGCGGCGAGGCGTCGTCGGTCGAATTCTGTCATCGCGTGAAGATGACGTACGTGTCGTGCTCGCCGTATCTCATCCCGGGAGCGCGACTGGCTGCGGCGCAGGCTCGCATCAAGGAGCGTCAGGTGGGCGGCAGCGGGGATTATCGAGTTTAGGAGGAGCGCGCAGTGAAAATGCCGGGAGCCCGAATCCTTCTGGAGTGCCTGAAGCGCCAGGGAGTCGATCTCATCTTCGGTCTGCCCGGCGGCGCGGTACTACCGATCTACGACGCGCTGTACGACTTCGAGGGCCTTCGCCACATCCTGGTGCGCCAGGAGGCGGCGGCGGGCCACGCGGCCGAGGGCTACGCGCGGACGTCGGGGCGGGTCGGCGTCTGTCTGGTGACCTCGGGCCCTGCCGCGACCAATCTGGTGACCGCGCTGCAGGACGCGTTGATGGACTCCATCCCCATCGTCGCGTTCACCGGGCAGGTGCCCACCCACCTCATTGGCAACGACGCGTTCCAGGAGGCGGACAACGTCGGGATCACCCGGTCGTGCACCAAGCACAACTTCCTGGTGAAGGACGGCAATGACCTCGGCCCGATCATCCGCGAGGCGTTCCACATCGCGTTGACCGGCCGGCCCGGGCCGGTGCACGTCGACCTGCCCAAGGACATCCTCGTGAAGGAGTGGAACCTCGTCTGGCCCGAGCAGATCCAGATGCGCTCGTACAACCCGAACTACGACGGCCATCCCGGTCAGATCAAGCGGGCGGCCAAGCTCCTGGCCGGGGCCCGGAAGCCGGTGCTCTACGTCGGGGGCGGCGTGATCTCGTCCGACGCGAGCGCGGAGCTCCGGGAGCTGGCCGAGCTCGGGCAATTCCCGCTGACGCAGACCCTGATGGGGCTGGGCGCGTTCCCGATGGCGCACCCGCTCTCGCTCGACATGCTGGGCATGCACGGCAGCTACTACGCCAACATGGCGGTGCACCACTCCGACGTCCTCGTCGCCATCGGGGCGCGTTTCGACGATCGGGTGACCGGCAAGGTCGACGCGTTCGCGCCGAACGCCGAGATCATCCACATCGACATCGATCCGTCCTCGATCTCGAAGAACATCAAGGTGGGCGTGCCGATCGTCGGCGACTGCCGCCGCGTGCTCGCGAAGCTCGTGGAGGCGCTGCGGGAGGAGCTGCGCGGCGGGCCGGCCGCCGGGGTCCACGAGGCGCGCCAGCAGTGGGCGGCGCAGATCGCCGAGTGGAAGCGCGACTTCCCGTTCCGCTACGAGTGGAGCGACGACGTCGTCAAGCCGCAGTACGTGATGCAGGAGATCTCCAACGTCACCGGCGGCGAGGCATTCATCGTCACCGGGGTCGGCCAGCACCAGATGTGGGCGGCGCAGTACTACCGGTTCAAGCACCCGCGCATGTGGTGCACGTCCGGCGGCCTGGGCACGATGGGCTACGGTCTGCCGACCGCGATGGGCGTCCAGGCGGCGAACCCCGGCAAGCTCGTGATCAACATCGACGGCGACGGCTCGTTCGCCATGAACAGCCAGGAGCTGGCGACCTGCTTCACCGAGGGCCTGCCGGTCAAGACCGTCATCATCAACAACAGCGGCCACGGCATGGTGCGGCAGTGGCAGCGGATCATCTACAAGGAGCGGTTCTGCGCGATCGACCTGCCCGGCATCCCGGACTGGGTGCGCCTGGCCGAGGCCTACGGCTGCGTGGGGCTCCGCGTGACGAAGCCGAGTGAGCTGGTGCCGGCGCTCGAGAAGATGATCAGCACGCCCGCGCCCGTGGTGCTCGACGTGTGCGTGGACAAGGACGAGTGCGTGTTCCCGATGGTGCCGGCGGGCGGCGCCAACACCGACATGATCCTGGCGCCGCCCAGCCGCGTCGTGCGCGACCGGGCCGCCCGGTCGCAGACGGGCTTCTAGATGCAGAACGGCAACGAGCCCCGCAAGCACACGATCGCGGTCCTGGTGGAGAACAAGTTCGGCGTCCTCTCACGCGTAGCCGGGCTGTTCTCGGCGCGCGGCTACAACATCGAGAGCCTCTCGGTCGGCGAGACGCTCGATCCCACGGTGTCCCGGATGACCCTGGTGGTGCGCGGCGACGAGTTCGTGATCGAGCAGGTGACCAAGCAGCTGCACAAGCTCATCGACGTCATCAAGGTGACCGATCTGACCGACGAGAGCCACGTCGAGCGCGAGATGATCTTGATCCGCGTCAACGCCGAGCCGGCGAATCGCGCGGAAATCTTGAGGACCGGCGACATCTTCCGCGCGCGGGTGGTGGACGTCACGCCCGTCTCGTTCGTCCTCGAGGCCACCGGCGACGAGGGCAAGCTGGAAGCGCTGATCGAGCTCCTGCGCCCGATGGGGATCCAGGAGATCGTGCGCACCGGCAAGGTCGCGATCGCCCGCGGCCCGAAGACGCGCGTCCGGCGCGTGGAGCCGCCACGCAAGCCACGGACCGTGGACGACCCGAAGGTGGTCGGCTTCGCCGACTGACACTCACCGACAGAAAGGACACACGATGCCCGCCAAGATCTATTACGACCAGGACGCCGATCTCGGGCTGCTCAAGGGCCGGAAGATCGCGATCGTCGGATACGGCAGCCAGGGCCACGCGCACGCGCTGAATCTGAAAGATTCAGGTCAGGACGTCGTCGTCGGGCTCTACAAGGGCTCGAAGAGCTGGGCGAAGGCCGAGAAGGAAGGCCTGCGCGTCGCCACCGTGAACGAGGCCGCGCAGATGGCCGACGTCATCATGATCCTGCTGCCGGATCAGACCCAGCGGCACGTGTTCGAGCACGAGATCAAGGGCGGGCTCGGCAAGGGCAAGATGCTCATGTTCGCGCACGGCTTCAACATCCACTTCAACCAGGTCGTGCCGCCGCCCGACGTGGACGTCACGATGATCGCCCCCAAGGCGCCCGGGCACGTGATGCGCGATCTCTTCACGCAGGGCCCGGGCGTCCCGGCGCTGCTCGCCGTCTACCAGGACGTCTCCGGCAAGGCGAAGGACCTCGGCCTCGCCTACGGCAAGGGCGTGGGCTGCACGCGGGCCGGCGTCATCGAGACGACGTTCAAGGAAGAGACCGAGACCGACCTGTTCGGGGAACAGACGACGCTCTGCGGCGGGATCTCGCACTTGATCAAAGCGGCCTACGAGACCCTGGTCGAGGCGGGCTACCAGCCCGAGGTCGCGTACTTCGAATGCATGCACGAGATGAAGCTCATCGTCGACCTCTTCTACCAGGGCGGGCTCGCCTACATGCGCTATTCCGTCTCGGACACCGCGGAGTACGGCGATTACACGCGCGGGCCGCGCGTCGTGAGCGAGCAGACGAAGGCCGAGATGAAGAAGATCCTCGGCGAGATCCAGTCGGGCCAGTTCGCCCGGGAGTGGGTGCTGGAGAACCAGGCCAACCGCGCCGGGTTCCTCGCGATGCGGCGGCGAGACGCCGAGCACTCGATCGAGGAGGTCGGCAAGCGCCTGCGCTCCATGATGTCCTGGATCAAGCCGCCGCGGATTGGCTGATGAACCGCTTCCCGATCGCGCCCGAGGGTTGGCCGTTCGTCGCGATCCCGGCCGGGATCGCGGCGCTCCTGACCCTCGCCGGGCGGCGGGGCCTCGCGGCGCCCTTCGCGGCCGCGTCGCTCGCCTCCCTGGGGTTCTTCCGCGACCCCGACCGGGAGGTGCCGTCGATCCCGGGCGGCGTCCTGGCGCCGGCCGACGGGCGCGTGATGCAGGTCGACGAGGTGAGCGATCCGTTCGTCGGTCCGGCGGTGCGGGTCGCGATCTTCCTCTCGCCGCTGGACGTGCACGTGAACCGCGCGCCCATCGGGGGCCTCGTCGCCGGCGTCGTGTACTCGCAGGGTCGCTTCGTCCCCGCGTACAAGCCCGAGGCGGGCGCCGGCAACGAGCGCTGCATGGTCCATCTGCAAGGCGAGAGCGCGCGGGTCACCGTCACGCAGATCGCCGGGGTCTTGGCCCGGCGGATCGTCTGCCGCGTCGCGCCCGGCGACAAGCTCGCGGTGGGCGAGCGCTTCGGCATGATTCGGTTCGGCTCGCGGACCGACTGCTGCATGCCGCGCGGCACCGACGTCCGGGTCCGGGTCGGGGACCGGGTCCGGGGCGGCGTCACGCTGCTGGGGTTACTGGCATGACGATGATCCGACGGGGTAAGGGATCGCGGCGGCGGCGCTGGCACGAGCTGCGCGACAAGCGGCGGCGGGGCATCGTCCTGCTGCCGAGCCTGCTCACGACCGGCAACCTCTTCTGCGGCTTCTTCGCGCTCCTGCTCACGGTCGAGGGGCGGTACACCGACGCGTCGCTGGCCATCTTTGTCGCGATGATCATGGACCTGCTCGACGGCCGGGTGGCCCGCCTGATGAAGGCGACCAGCCAGTTCGGGGTCGAGTTCGACTCGCTGGCCGACGTCGTCTCGTTCTGCGTGGCGCCGGCGTTTCTCCTGTACTCCTACGCGCTCAAGGATCTGAGCCGCCCGGCCTGGTTCGGCGTATTTCTGTTCGTCATCTGTGGCGCCTTGCGGCTCGCCCGCTTCAACGTCCAGACCGGGACGGTCGACCGACGCTACTTCGTCGGTCTGAGCACGCCGGCGGCCGCCGGCGTGGTGGCCGCCAGCATCCTCCTGCTGGGCGACGCGCCGCCCATACGCTGGCTCCAGATCTCGCTCGCGGCGGCGGCCGGCGTCCTGGCGCTCCTGATGGTGTCGACGTTCCGCTACTGGAGCTTCAAGGAAGTCGACTTCGTCCGCCGGCGGCCGGTGCAGACGCTGCTGGTCGTCCTGCTGGCCATCATGATCGTGGCCACCAAGCACGACCTCTTCCTGTTCGTGCTCTTCACCGGCTACGCCCTGTCGGGCCCGCTCCACCGGCTGATGCTCGGCCGGCCCGTCGCGGCGCCCACGCCGGTCGAGCTGGCGACCAAGGAGTCGACGTAGGGGGGCGTATGGACCGCGTGATCATCTTCGATACCACGCTGCGAGACGGCGAGCAGGCGCCGGGGTTCTCCATGAACACGATGGAGAAGCTCGAGATGGCGCGTCAGCTGGCGCGGCTCCGGGTCGACGTGATCGAGGCGGGCTTCCCGATCTCGTCGGACGAGGATTTCGAGGCGACCCGCGAGGTGGCCCGGCAGGTCGGGACGCTCGAGAACGCTCCGTCCATCTGCGGCCTCTCCCGCGTGGGCCTGGCGGACATCGACCGCTGCTGGGAGGCGGTCAAGTACGCCAGAAAGCCGCGCATCCACACGTTCGTCGCGACCTCCGACATCCATCTGAAGTACAAGCTCCGCAAGTCGCGGGCCGAGATCCTCAAGGCCGCGGTCGACGCCGTGCGGCACGCGCGCGGCTACTGCGACGACGTCGAGTTCTCGCCGGAGGACGCCTCGCGCTCCGACTTCGACTACATGTGCGACGTGCTGTCGGCGACGATCGAGGCCGGGGCGGGGACCATCAACATCCCCGACACCGTCGGCTACGCGATTCCCCGCGAGTGGGGCGAGCGGATCGCCCGCATCCGCGAGAAGGTGCACGGCCTCGACCGGGTCGTCCTGTCGGTGCACTGCCACAACGACCTCGGGCAGGCGGTGGCCAACTCGCTCACCGCCATCGTGCACGGCGCCCGGCAGGTCGAGTGCACGATCAACGGAATCGGCGAGCGCGCCGGCAACGCCTCCCTCGAGGAGATCGTGATGGCGCTCCGGACCCGGAAGGACTTCTTCGGGATCGACACGAGCGTCAAGACCGAGGAGATCTTCAAGGCCTCGCGACTGCTCTCGCACATCACCGGCGTGCACGTGCAGCCCAACAAGGCCATCGTGGGCGAGAACGCGTTCGCGCACGAGGCCGGCATCCATCAGGACGGAGTCCTCAAGGAAAAGCTGACCTACGAGATCATGCGCCCCGAGGACATCGGCCGACCGGCCAACAAGCTGGTTCTGGGCAAGCACTCCGGGCGCGCGGCCCTCGCGGCGCGGCTCAAGGAGCTCGGCTTCGCCCTGGCCGGCAGCGAGCTCGACCGCGCCTTCAAGGCGTTCAAGGACCTCGCCGACCGCAAGAAGGAAGTCTACGACGAGGACCTGATGGCGATCGTCACCGACGAGGCCACCCAGACGGTCGCGCCGCTCTATGAGCTCGACTATCTTCAGGTGATCAGCGGCACCGGCGTCATCCCGTCGGCGACGGTCCGCCTGAAGAAAGAGGGCGTGATGTTCCAGGACTCGGGCGTGGGCGACGGGCCGATCGACGCGGTGCTGGCGGCGATCGAGGCCATCACGGGCGTGAAGGGACGACTGCAAGACTACGCGCTGCGCTCGGCGACGTCGGGCAAGGACGCGATCGGCGAAGTCTCCATGAAGATCGACTTCGACGGCACGCTGGTGTCCGGCAAGGGTGCCTCGACCGACGTCATCGAGGCGAGCGCACGCGCCTACCTCAGCGCGCTCAACCGGATCGCGCAAGCGTCGGCGCAGCGCATGAAGGAGGTCGGGCCCTGATGGCAACGTACCGAATCGCGGTTCTCCCGGGTGACGGAATCGGTCAGGAAGTGATCCCCGAGGCGATCCGAGTTCTCGAGGCGGTGGGGAAAGGGACGGGCGCGGCGTTCGAGTTCGAGCGCGGGCTGGTTGGCGGCGCGGCGATCGACGCGACCGGCAAGCCCCTGGCGCCGGGAACGCTCGAGCTCTGCCGCGCCTCGCACGCGGTCCTCTTCGGCGCGGTGGGCGGCCCCAAGTGGGACAACGTCGCTCACGAGCAGCGCCCCGAGCGGGGCCTCTTGGCGATCCGCAAAGAGCTCGACCTCTACGCGAATCTCCGGCCGGCGAAGTGCTTCCCGATGCTGGTCGACGCCTCGCCGCTCAAGCGCCAGGTCGTCGAGGGCACCGACCTCATGGTCATCCGCGAGCTGACCGGCGGGCTCTACTTCGGCGAGCCGCGCGGCGTCGAGCGCTTCGCCGACGGCGGCGCGCGCGCCATCAACACGATGGCCTACACCTCGCGCGAGGTGGAGCGCATCGCCCGGATCGGGTTCGAGGTGGCGCGAAAGCGCCGGCGGCGGCTCACGTCGGTCGACAAGGTGAACGTGCTGGTCGTCTCGCAGCTCTGGCGCGAGGTGGTGACCCGGGTCGGCCAGGAGTACCCCGACGTGACGCTCGACCACGTGCTGGTCGACAACTGCGCGATGGCCCTGGTGCACCGGCCCACACAGTTCGACACGATTGTGACCGAGAACACCTTCGGTGATATTTTGTCCGATGAGGCGGCGATTCTCGCCGGCTCGATGGGCATGCTGCCGTCGGCGTCGCTCGGCGGCACCGTCGGCCTCTACGAGCCGGTGCACGGCACCGCGCCGGACATCGCCGGGCAGGGCATCGCCAATCCGATCGCGGCGATCCTCTCGGCGGCCATGCTCCTGCGGTACTCGCTCAACATGGAAAAGGACGCGGACCGGATCGACCAGGCGGTGCTCCGGGTACTCGACGCGGGCCACCGCACGGCCGACATCGCGGCCGGGGTGAAGCCGAAGGGAACCCGCGAGATGGGAAGCCTGATCGTGAACGAAGTGGAGCGACAGTACTGATGGCCTCCGGACTCACCATCGCGGTGGTCGGCGCCACCGGCGCCGCCGGGCAGACGACGCTCCGGATTCTCGAGGAACGCAAGTTCCCCGTGCGCGAGCTGCGCGCGTTCGCCTCGGAGCGCTCGGTGGGGAAGACCGTGACCTTCCGCGGCGAGCCCGTGACCATCCAGCGCATCGAGTCGGCGGCCTTCAAGGGCGTCGACATCGCCTTCTGCTCGGCGGGCACGGCGCAGGCCAAGGAGTTCGCGCCGATGATCGTGAAGGCCGGCGCGACCGTGATCGACAAGTCGAACGCCTTCCGGATGGATCCGAACGTCCCGCTGATCGTTCCCGAGATCAACGCGGACGCGGCCCGGCATCACCAGGGCATCCTGGCGTGCCCGAACTGCACCACGATCGTCACGGTGATGCCGCTCAAGCCCCTGCACGACGCCGGACGCCTCACCCGGGTGATCGCGACCAGCTTCCAGTCGGTCTCCGGCGCGGGCGTCAACGGGATCGCGGAGCTCCGCGAGCAGGCGCTGGCGTGGGCGAAGGGCGAGGCGATCACGCCCCGGCACTTCCCGCACCAGATCGCCTTCAACCTCATCCCGGCGATCGACCGCTTCTGCCCCGACGGCTACACCGGCGAGGAGATGAAGCTGGTGAACGAGACGCGCAAGATCCTCGACGCGCCGGCGCTCCGCGTCGCGCCGACGACGGTGCGGGTCCCGGTGTTCACCTCGCACTCGATCTCGGTCACGGCCGAGACCGAGGTGAAGATCACGGCGGCGCGCGCGCGCGATCTCTTCGAGCGCTTCCCCGGTCTCAAGCTCTGGGACGACCCGGCCCAGCAGCGCTACCCGATGCCGATCGCGGTCGAGGGGCAGGACGACTGCTTCGTGGGCCGCATTCGCGAGGACCTCTCGAGCCCCAATGGACTGAGCTTCTGGGTGGTGGGCGACCAGCTGCGCAAGGGCGCCGCCACGAATGCCGTCCAGATTGCCGAGCTGCTGGCCCGCTCCTAGGCCCTCGCTCGTCGCGGGCCGGCGGCCCCGGAGAGCCGGCCGGCCGTGATCTCGCTGCGTCGCTACTACCAGCGCCGGTTCGGCTACCACGAGCGATTCCTCGTGGCGATGACCATCACGATCCTGGTGGTGGCGTACGTGGCGGTCCCGCTCATCGTCGAGTTCGTCGACGCCGTCCGCGGCTACGACCCGGCGTATTACGAGCCGAAAGACTTCGAGCGCCAGGACTGGCTCCGGCGCCAGATCGTCCCCGCGGTGCTGCCCGGCCTGTCGTGGGAGATCGTGATCGACATCGTCCTCTTCCTGCTGGTCGCGGTCATCTGGCTCACCTTCGTCCCGGCGCGCAGTCCCCGGCGCCTGCCGCCGCCGCGATAACCCCGGAGCGGTCGACCTTCCGCCTGGTGCTGTCCTACGACGGCACCGACTATCACGGCTGGCAGGTCCAGCCCAGCGCCCGGACGGTGCAGGGACTCCTGCTCGACGTCGCGCGCCGGCGGTTCGGCGCCGAGACGCGAATCGTCGGAGCCAGCCGGACCGACGCGGGCGTTCACGCGCTGCGACAGGCGGCCTCGCTCACGACGGCCGCGCGGATCTCGAGCCTCGGTTTGCGCGGCGCGCTGAACGCCGACCTTCCGCGCGACATCCGCATCCTCGACGTTCGCGAGGCGCCGCCCGGGTTCAACGCCCGGCGCGCGGCGACCGGGAAACGCTACGCGTACCTCATCGACAACGGCCCGGTGGCCGCGCCGCTCCTCGAGCGCTACGCCTGGCACATCCCGCAGCGGCTCGACGTCGAGGCGATGCGGCGAGCGCTCGTGGCCCTCCGGGGCCGTCACGACTTCGGCGCGTTCTGCGCCGCTCCTGGGCGGGAGAAGGACCAGGTCTGCGTCGTGAGGGCACTACACGTCATCCGCCGCAAGGAGCGGCTCGCGGTGCTGCTGTCGGCGGATCGCTACCTCCACCACATGGCCCGCAACATCGTGGGCAGCGCGGTCGCGGTCGGCCGCGGCGCCCAGGCCACCGACTGGCTCGGCGCGGTGCGCGAGTCCGGCGACCGCACGCGCGCGGGCGCGACGGCGCCGGCGCGTGGGCTCGCGTTGGTCCGCGTCCTGTATCCGCACTAAGATCGCGGATAACCCATGCGAACTTACCTCAGGGTCCGCGGTGGTCAGGGCGACGAGGTCACCGGAGAAGTCGTTCGCGAGCAGCCGCTCGCGGTGTACGTGAACGGCGAGAAGTTCCTGATGCTGCTCTGCTCGCCGATGGACCTTGAAGCGCCGGTCAACGGCTATCTGTGGCTGGAGAAGATCATCGGCGGGCTCGACGAGATCCGTCGCATCGAGGCCTCGGCGGTCGACGGCCGGGCCGAAGTGACCCAGGCGCGTAGTCCGCGGCTGACGAGCCCCTGGACGACCCGGTCGGGGCCCAGGTCTGGTTCAGGTGTGGAGAGCCGGCCATCAGGGGCGCTATTCGTGCCCGGATCGGCCCGATCGCCCTAGCCAAATCCGCATCGGGAATGTGGTAAACTCTCGGCGCACTTGAGTTTTTAGAGCTATGCACCAGACCCTGCTGACGCTCGCGATCATCGGTTATGTGGCAGCGACCGGGCTGGCCCTGGCGTTCCTGGTCCAGCGGGACGAGCTTTTGCACCGCCTGGCGGCCCTGGCCACGCTAGCCGCCTGGATCCTCCACACGGGCGCCCTGATCGCGCTGGCGATCGAGCTGGGGCGGCCTCCGTTCGGCAGTCTACCCGAGGCCATCTCGGTGTCGGCCTGGGTGGTCGTGCTGCTGGACATGTCGCTCGAGCGCCGGTACGGACTGTCCGGGCTCGGCGCCTTCGTCCTGCCGGTGGCCCTGGCACTCAGCCTTCAGTCAGCGTCGATTCGTCCGCTGATCGGCCAGACGCTTAGCGGCGCCTGGGTGTGGGTGCACATCGGGCTGGCGCTCGTCGGGATCGCGGCATTCGTCTTCAACTTCGCCGGCGCCTTGATGTACCTCTTGCAGGAACGGCAGCTCAGGGCCAAGCGCCCGGGCGTC
>Ga0075418_10003246_pt1 | contig 18564 bp, 15 predicted proteins | sample SoiMetdeltSBSDD2_FD_81776 | JGI IMG/M metagenome (GOLD analysis project Ga0075418, IMG submission 81776) | Bulk soil microbial communities from a Populus tree surrounding site in Tennessee, USA - Soil MetaG P. deltoides SBSDD2 | ecosystem: Environmental > Terrestrial > Soil > Tree plantation... | reverse complement strand
TACTTCATTCGCGAATACGTGGCGCCGGCCGAGAAGCCGAGGCGCCATAAGGCGCCGCCAAAGATCGCGGTCACCAAAGACGTCGACGCAAACATTCTTCAGCGTTTTCTAGACACCAATCGAGCCACTCGTCGACTCGTCGATCGAGCGACGGGCGTGAATGTGAATCGCGTGCGCTTCAAGAACCCGTTCGTGTTCTGGGTTCGATTCACGGTCGGCACCGGCCTCGAGATCATTGCACAGCACGAGCAGCGCCACTTGCTGCAGGCCGAGCGCGTCAGGAATTCAGCGGGCTTCCCGCAGCCGTAGCGCTCAGGGTTGTGCCGTCCGCGTCGCCTCCCACATTCCCCACCCGGTTCCGTGTCCGTCGTTACACATCGGAAGGACGCCACCGCCAGTCGCGCGACCAGTCGCGGTCTTTGTTTCGAGCGTCCCGGTCATGATGCAGCCACCATCCAGTGGGACCTGGAAGCGGCCGGCGGCACTCAACGGTACCGAGCTGCCGAAGGGAAACGTGATCGTGACGGTGCCGGCGGCCACCGTAAACCGCAAGCCGAGCGTGTCCGCTCCAAACTTCGTATCGATGATGGTCATCGTGCCCGAATAATTGCCGTCGAACGCTGAGATCGCGGGCGGAGCGATGCGCGCTTCGAAGAACGTCCTCGTCGCTTGAGTGGATGAGACACCAATCCTGGTGAGGACGGCATCAGTGCCGCTGCCCTGGACGGTGCTCATCTCGCGAACCGGGTTCGATGAATCAATCCCCGCAGCCGCGAACGTGCTTCCACCTTTAGGCGAGGGGTTGCGCGCCGTCCCCGTACGCGCCGCGACTCGCGCCGCGGCATCAGTAGCCGTGGCCAGGACCGTGGCGATCGCGCTGTTGCCGCGAGCGCGCGCGTCGTCGAGCAGGCGGCCGGTGTGGTCTTTCAAGGTATAGAGCAGCGGAGGAGCGTCTGCGGCGAGGAAGGACGGAACGATCGTCGCTGACACGCCGACGTACAGCGTCTGAATTGCGAGTGCGCTGACGGCAACGCCGGCGATCCCGAAACCCAAGCCGACCATCAGCGGCGCGGTCAGGCACAGTGCGGCAGCCGTACCGCCGATGGCCGCAACTACCGCGACGCCCGTCGCCCAGTCGCGGCTGTCGCCGAGGACAGTACTCTTGAGGTTACAGAACGACGCCAGCACCCAGCCGATGTCGCTATCGAGCTGACAGTTTTCATCCTGCATCACGATCAACCCCAGGCCGCGGTTCGATCGACGGCTGGCGATGAGAGGCTCGAGGCTCGTCAGGTAAGCGGCGATCAGGCGATCGGATGCCTTCAACATCGGAGCATCCACGACGAACGGTGCCGAATCCGCAGCCGTTGCCGCAAACGCTGTCGATGCCGGATTTGCCACAACCCCTTCAACGAGTGTCAGGAGCGCGGCCTGATCGTCTTTGAAAGCGGCGAACGAGGCACGCGCCTCGGGATTGGCGACGTCGCTCGCGACCGAGAGAAAATCGCGCGACAGCCGCATGAACGCGCGCGTCACTCGTCCGGTGCCGACCGAATCGGGCAGTGACGGAACCGGAGCCACGTCCAGACCGGCGAGGACGTTGGACGACATCACGTTGTCGCGCGTGACTTGTACGACCTGAACGTCGGCTTGTCCGAACCCGAAATCCCCACTTGTCGGATCGAGAAAGGTCGGCACGATCACCTCGATTCGCGTCGCGCTCGCGCTGAACACTGGAATCACCACGGGGAGTCCGTGTTGCTTTGGCACGAACAGGACCGAAATGGCCGCGGTGTCCGGCTGAAACCCGGATCCGCTGATGACCAGGCGATCGAACGGCCGGACGGCGCCGCGATCCATCGAGGTAATGGTCACGACGGACGCCGCGGGTTGCTGCGCGAATGCGGGTGCTGCCGGTTGACCGAGGGTACAGAAGATCAAAACGGCTGAGAGCGTTCGTTTCATGGTGGCCTCCGGCCAGCTTCGCAGTGTGGGATGCGAGAGCGGAGCAATCGCTGCCGCGATGCCGGACAGACGGTGCTCTTGGTGTTGACTGACGCGGGAAACCCGTCAGGGTCGGGGGTCCTTACGTGATGCTACTTCCTCGAGGTGCGCGAGCGGCAGGTATTCGACGTGCGATCTTCACCGAACTGCTCGTTTCGCCGCCTAATCCAGCCTCTGCTTACAGGAACTGCCGCAGCAACGTCCGGCCGATCGCGATCCATCCTTGTGATTCGACCAGCGGCAAGCGCAGGAAAGCGATTGCCATGATGCCGCTGCAGATCAGGGTGACCTTGTGGATCTTTCTGGCTGATACGAAATCGAAGACGGCAAGGGCAGCCATTGGTGTCATCCAGATCAGGAAGAACAGCGGCAGTGCGAGGTTCATGCGCGCCACCGCGGCAAACGCGAGCGCGACGGTCGCGGCGACGATCAACCGCTTGTGGATCTCGGGCTGGTTCCGGTACTTCACGGCAGCCCCGAAGAAGCTGCCGAACAGGATCATGTCGCCGATCGGCAGGATCAGAAATCCAGCGGCCTGATCCATCGTCCACTCGCCGGCGCGGATGTGAATCACCGGCGCCGCGAACGTCGCGACGACGCCCATGCCCCAGACCAGCCCGCCATACCAGATACCAAAAGTACCGACACGGCGATGCGCGCGCAGGCGTCCAGTCGAGGCGAGTCCCACCTGCACGAACAGCAGCAGCATCCAGCCCGTGAAGATCGTTCCGTGCACGTTCATCACCAGCGGTCGGCTGACGCCGCCCCTGAGCAGCGTGCCGAAGAAGCTCGGCCAGAAGCCGGTGATGACGGTGGCGATCAGCAACAGCGTCAGCGCGACGTAAAAGAGGTGGCTGCGCCGCTGAGCAGAAATGACCTGGTCGCGAAGCAGTGCTCGGTCGTCAGCGATGACGCTGCCGGGTAGTGCCATCTGCGGCCTCCTGTTGGATTGGACGCCGGCAGGGTAGCACGGTTCTAGTACTCGCTGAATATCCGCCGAATGTCTTTCGGATCGCTCGTCTTCGTCAGCGCGAGCATCAGGAGAATGCGGGCCTTCTGTGGATTGAGCGTGTCGCTCGGAATGAGTCCGAGCGCGTCGTATTCGGCGGTGGCGATCACGCGTCCATTCCCGACGCGGCTCGATCGCACGAGCGCCGGCCGTGATGCCGCCGGCATCGCAGCCACTTCCTTGAGCGTCGTCTCTTCCATCACCGACAACGCACCGTTGCCGGTGCCGGCGAACACAATGCCTTTCGCGCCGCTCTTGATCGCCGACTGGATCATCGATGCGTCGGGATCGATGTAGGAATACAGAATCGTCACCTTGGGCAGTGTCGTCAGATTCATCACGTCGAATTCCGAATTCAGCGTGTGCCGCTTCGTGGTCGCGCGATAGAAGCTGACCTTGTCCTCGTCGATGTAGCCGAGGATGCCTAACTCGGGAGCGCGGAAGGTCTCGACGCGCAGCGTGTTGGTCTTGGTGGTGTCGCGGGCGGCATTGATTTCGTCGTTGAGAACGATCAGCGTCCCTTTGCCTTTGGCATCCGGTGAGATCGCGGTTCGCACGCCATTGAGCAGATTCAACGGTCCATCCGCGCTAATCGCCGTCGCCGGACGCATGGCGCCGACGAGAACAACGGGCTTATCCGATCTCACCGTGAGATTCAGGAAGTACGCGGTCTCCTCGAGCGTGTTCGTGCCCGAAGTAATCACGAATCCCGATACCGCGGGCGTCTCCTTGATGATCGTGTTGATGCGTTTCGAGAGCATCAGCCAGTTCTCGATCGTGATGTCGGAGCTGTTGACGTTGACGACTTGTTCCACGCGGACGTCGGAGATCTGGCTGATCTGCGGCACCGCTTTCACCAGCTGCTCGCCGAGAATCGCGCCGGGCTTGTAGTTCGACAGGTCGGTTGACGACGAGCCGGATCCCGCGATCGTGCCGCCCAGCGACAGCACGTAGACGATCGGCTTGGCTGCTTGAGCCCAGGACGCAACAGCGATCAGAAGGGTCGTAGCCGCTGCAACGAGAATGCGCATGTGGATCTCCGGATTACTTGAATGTGACGGCGCCGCTTTTGCCGAGGCGCTCGAAGTAGTCAACGACCGACGGCAGCGGCAACGCGCCAAACTCCGCCGACACCGCGTCACGAATGTCGCTGATCGATCGCTTGCCGTCGATGAAGTTTGCGAGCTCGTAGAGAATGATGCCGGGGGTATCGAATTTCAGAAACGCGGTCGGCGGCTCGAGCGGCGCAATGCCGCCGGGTTTCGTCTTCACAGGCACGCGCAAATCCTCGCCACCACGGCCGCGGATACGTTCCGCCGCGGGCACGAATGGCGAGCTCGTGATACCCATGCTCGTCCACACGCTGGTGATGCCTTTCTGCATCTCGAGGATGCGGCTGTGCAACATCGGATCGACCGGCGCGGGCATGAAGCGTTCGAAGGACTGCATGCGCCGCTGCTCGCGCTCGATCGCCTGGCCGAACATGATCAGCACTTCCGCGCCGGCGCGCTGCTGATTGCCCATTTGCGCGACGGCTTTGCGGCCGTCTTCCGCCAGCCGCGCATGCGCGCCGACCGTGAGATGCGAGAGCAGCGCTTCCGCTCCGGGGTTTGGCAGAGTCGCGAGGAAATAGGCGGAGGCGGCGATGATAAATGAAGAACGATCGAGGCCGCCGGCATCGGCAGGCGGCACGATCGTCGTGATGGGAACGCCCGACTGTTCCCACCGCGGCTGTCCCACGCTCTCGTAGCCGCGCGCATCAATCATTCCAACCGCTTGTCGCGCGAACACTTCGACCACTTCGTCCGCGATTCCCGCCGTCGACCAAAGTCCGCGAATGACCTGCAGCGTCTGGCCTTTCGACGGACCGACGAAGATGGCCGCTCGCGTATTGCCGCGCAGCATCTCGACGGTCACGATGCGGATCGTTCGAGCCGGTTGCGGGATCTGTTTCGCGCGAACAGCGGGACCGAGTTTCTTCAGCGCCCATTCCGCCGGCTCGCAGTCGGCGCCGCACACCACCGCAATTTCGCCGGCGCCGGCGTCGCTGCCCTGAATCACGCGCACGGCCGGTCCCTCGACCGACGACCGCTCGATCGTGCGCAGCAGCTCCGGCTCGATCAACGTCTCCGCCGGCGTCAACGGCGGCCGCGGACCCAACTGGAGCAGCAGGAAGGCAACGAGTAACTTCACAGGTCACTATCTCTTGAGCGCACCGATCAGGCGATCATATTTGGACAGGATGACGTCCCAGCGGTAGTTTCTCTTGACGTATTCTTTCCCGTTCCTGCCCATGCGATCGCGCATCCGATCGTCGGCGAGCAGCAACTTCGCGGACTCAACAAACTCGTCGCGATCCTGGTAGAACAGGCCCGCGTTGCTCTTCAGGCAGTGGTCGACCAGCACTTCCGCGCGCGCGTTGCAGAGCACCGGCGTGCCGACCGCCATCGCTTCGAGAGCAAGCAGCGACAGACTTTCGAACGGCGACGGCACGACGACGATCGTCGCGGCTTCGAGCGCCTGGAGGCGTTCGCGCTCCGACAACAAACCTGCGAAGCGGACCCACGGCACTTCCGGCAGCTGCATCAGCTTCACGCCCATCAGCGCGAGCTGCGCTTCACCGCCCTGCTCCTTGTAGCTGGTGAAGTACTCGATCAACTCCTCGCAGCCCTTGCCGGCATCGATGCGTCCGCCATAGAGAAGGAACTGACCTTGCAGCCGATGACGGCGTCGGAACTGCGCGCCTCTCGCTCGCAGATGCGGTGCCAGCCGCTTGTGCATCTCCTCTTCATCTTCCGGCTCCGGCTCGTCGGGCTGCGCCTGGTCCTGCATCAGGTCGACACCGCAGCCGACGGTCTCTTCCGCAATCGGCCTGAACTCGAACGTCGTCTTGAGGAAGTTCTTTTCGACCTCGGTGTTGAACGCGACCGCCGCCGCCTTCTTGAACATCTCCTTGTAGATCGACAGATGAATCGCCGGCTCGTCATGCGCGGTCGGCACCAGGATGCTGCGCGACGGGTCGATCTCCATGCCGAGCACCGTCGGCGCATAGAGATAGGTGAAGAAGATCAGCGCATCGTACTGGCGGTGGTTGCGGTTCACATACTCGATCAGCGCCGGGCACCACGGTCCCTGCTGTTCGAGCCACGACATCTCGTCTTCGCGCGTGTGCGGATTGTGGAAGATCCAATCGGAGTATTGATTGAACACCTGGATGTCGCGCGTGCGCGCGTTCTTGAAGCGTCGCACGGTGACGCCGCGAATGCGATCGTTGCCCTCGGGATAGTCGTTCTCCCAGGTGATGTAATCGCGCGCGCAGGTGGTGATCACGTCGACGTCGTGCTTGGCCGCCAACCGCTCGGCGATCAGCCGGCAGTGATACTCGGATCCGCCGAGAATCTCGGCGCCATAGCGCTGGACGATGAATGCAATCTTCACGATGTCAGCCTTTCAAGTTCCTTGCGGATGCGGGTGTCGCTGAAATCCGCCAGCCGCCGGCGCTGTCCGGCAATCACCTGGTTTCGCAGCGGCTGGTTGTAGGTCAGCTCGCCGAGCATCTCCGCGGCGTATTCGAGATCCTTCGGCGAAAACTGCACGCCGGCGTCGCCAAGCGTATCGGGCACCGCCGCGGCCGAGTAGGCGAGCACCGGTACGTCGGCGGCCATCGCCTCGAGCAGCGGCACGCAGAAGCCTTCATGCTCGGACAGCGAAACGTAAACCGTCGCCATCCGGTAATACGTCGCCAGATCGACATCGGGCACCGGACCGGTGAACATGAACCGGCCCGGCGGCATGCGATACCGATTGATCAACCCCTGCACCGCCAGGTAATACGTCGGCGTGGCGTCGGTCTTGCCGACGAAGACGAACCGGTATTGCTCCGAGACATAGCGCTTGAAGTGCTCGGCGAGCTTGATGTGATCCTCGATCTTCTTGTTCGGCACGATGCGCCCGACGAACAGGTAGTTCGGCCAGTCCTCTTCCTCGAGCACCTTCTCGAGCGCCGGCCGGCGCGGCGCCCGCGTGATGCGCTCGGTGTCGACCGCGATCGGGAACACACCGGTGTTGCTGAAGCCGAGCTCCTCGAGCTCGCGGCGGTTGTATTCGGAGTCGCCGAGGGCGACGTCGGTGTGCCCGGCGAGCGACTTGAGATCCTCGCGGCCGAGCATCGCCAGGCGGAAGATCGCGGGCTCGTAACCCGCGAAGAAATGTGCCGGCGTGACGTTGTGATACTGCAGCACCCGGCCCGACGAGAGCTTCGCGAACTCCGCGGTCATCGGCGAGACCAGCGCGAAATGGAAGATCGTCAGGTCGCCTTTGCGCGCGCCGGGATCCGTCCACGGAATCACATCGCCGCGAAGCTCGTCGTCGATGGTCATCGCATAGAGATCGGACTGGTGTCCCATCTCGCGCAGCAGTCCGCGCACGCGCCGCGCCGAATCGCCGATCGCGTCGCCCTTGTGCGCCGCCGGGACCCACTGATTGACGATCATTCGGCGGCCGGTTCTCCGCTGCCGGTTGCCGGATCGGGCGGCAGCGCCTGGAACGCCGCCGGCCGGTACTGCTTGATCTCGTCAAACTCCTCGGCGCGATCGACCTGGTCCCAGAAGTCGAAGGCCACCGGCGGATGCTCGCGTCGCGGGGATGCCAGCACGCCGTCAATGTGGGCGATCAGCGTGCCGGCGAAGTCTTTGGCTTCGAGGCGATCGAGCGCGGCAAACTGGCCGTCGATGATGCGGTCGCTCATCTCGCGGTCGTCCACGACCGCGTTGATCAGCGCGGCCATGTACAACGGATCTTTGTTCGAATACAACACACCCGCGCCGTCCATCGTGGCCGGCACCGCGGTGGCGGCATACGCAAGGACCGGCACGCCCATATGGAACGACTCGACCAGCGGGACGCAGAAGCCTTCGTGCTCGCTCGCAGACACGAACACGTCGGCGACGTCGTAATAGGCCGCCAGCTCCTCATTCGAGACGTGGCCAACGAGATGCACGTCGTGGACGTCGAGGCGCGCGATGAACGCACGCAGCATCATCACGTAGCGATCAAAACCCGCGTGCGATCCGACCAGCAGCAGCCGCGATCGCGGGTTGAAGAACGTCTTGTAGACATGGAACGCGCGGATCAGGTCCTCGAACCGCTTGTTCGGGATCACGCGGCCGACAAACAGGATATTGACCCAGTCGTCCGCGAACTCACCGACGGTGCGGAAGTCGGCCACCTCGAGGTGATCGAAGCCCGGCACGACCGGTAGCACGCCGGTCGGCGAGAAACCACGTGCTTCCAGCTCCTGCCGGTTGTATTCGGAATCGCCGAGGGCAAGATCGCATCGTGATCGATACAGGCCCAGCTCACGCCGGCCCCTGAAGCACAGGCGAACGAGCTCCTTGTTCACGTCGACAAAGAATTCTGGCGGCGTGATGTTGTGGTAGATGAGCATCATGCGATCGGGCAGCGCATAGGCGAGCCGTGACGCTCGCGATCCGATCGAGAAGTGATGAATCAGGATGTTGTCCGGGTCGCTCGCATCCTGAAGCTCGGAATAATGCCGCGTCAGGTGCTCGACGCGCGGTTCTGCCGTCTGGACGAAGATTTCCGACTCGTAGCCCTTGTCGCGCAACACTCGCTGAATACCCAGCACCTCGTTGCCGATGGCATCGCCGTAGCCAAGCGTTGCGAGTACCTGGTGAATGGCGACGGCCATTTTCAGCGGTTGCCTCGCCCCTGCGGACGTCGTCCGCGGCGATGATGGCGCCGGCGCTGATCGTCGCGGCCTCCGCCACGCTGCTGCTCGTTCGGCCCCTTGCCCTGGGCCGCGTCGTCGCGGCGCTCCGGTTGTTGCTGCTGCTGTGGCGGGCGCTGTTGCTGCTGATGTTGTTGTGGCGGCCGTTGCGGACGTTGATCGCGTTGGTCCCGCCGCACGTCACGACGCGGCTGTTGCGGTTGTTGTGACGGAACCGGTCTCCGTGTCTCCCCTGATTGCCGATTGCCGATTGCTGATTGCTGATTGCCGATTGCTGATTGCTTCTTCGGCTCACGATACGGACCCGAGGGCAGCGCCTTCACGACTTCATCGGCCGGCCGCTGCGATCGCCGCCGCCGCGTAAACCACCCGAGCGGCGGTTCCATCGTCCGCGTCGATTGCTCGCGCGACAGCTGCTGCAGCATGTCGACGTACTTCTTCTCGATCACCGGCCACGAGTAATGCCGCTCGAAGAAAGCGCGGCCGTTCCGGCCGAGCGCGGCCTGCAGGCTGGGCGTCGTGTCGACGGCACGCATCGTTTCCGCGAACTCGGGGTAGTTGGCGTAGAACAATCCGGCGTTGCTGCGGAGGCACTGGCCCTGCAGCACATCGCACCTGGCATTCGCGAGGACGGGCTTACCCATCGCCCACGCTTCGAGCGCCACCATCGACAGGCTCTCGAGGTACGACGGCATGATCAACAGCTCCGCCGCCGCCATCGCGTCGTACTTGTCCTGATCTTCAAGGAAGCCGAGGTGATGAATGCGCGGGTGCTTCGGAATCGGCACGTGTGCGGTGCCGATCAGCACCAGGTGCATGCCGTCGACCAGCGACCCGCTGTAGTGCTCGAAGAAATCGAACAGCTCGACGCAGCCCTTGTTCTCGTCGATGCGACCGACATAGATCGCAAAACGATCGCGCATGTCGAACTTCTGGCGGAACCGCCCGCCATTCGAGCGCTCGGGAATCTCCGATCCAATCCCGACCACGACGCCGGGCACCGATTCGTTTTTCGAAACGGCCTGAATCAGCGCGCGTTCTTCGTACGAGTTGTACATGAACGCGCGAACGCCGCGAAACACCGGCGGATAAATGCCAAGACCCAGCGCGCCATCACGTTCCGCCGTCGGGACGAGGATCGCCTTTGACGCCACAGCGCGGCAGCCGTGATACGAGTGGGGATAGCGGAAACTGAAGAAGATGAAGAAGTCGTAATCGGCTTCATGCTTCTTGATGTGTTCGATCAGCGCAGGGCTCGTCGGTCCCTGGGCGTCGAGCCACGCCAGCTCGTCGCGCAGTGAATGCGACTGCGTGAACACTTTCTCGGACCACTTCGCGAACTCGATCGGATTTCGCTCAGTGGCGACAGGGAAGCGGTGGACCGGAATGCCGTGGACGACATCGCGGCCTTCAGGCAGCTCGTTTTTCCACGAGATGTAATCGCGATGCGCGCACGTCGTCAGCACCTCGACCTGGACGTGACTGGCGAGGTGTTCCGCGACATAACGCGCATGCTGCTCGGCGCCGCCGTTGATATCGGCGCCGTAGCGTTGAACAACGATCGCGACCTTCACTGCAGATCGTCTTCGGAATCGGGTGACTTGGGTGCCTGAGGTGCTTCGGGTGCTTCGGGTGCCTCAGGTGCTTCAGGTGCCTCGGGTGCTGCGGACTCAGGCGCTTGAGGCGCGAATGACTCAGGCCCATCGCCAATCGGTTCCGGAACGTCGAAGCCGCCCGCTTCCATTTCCTCTGGACCCTCGTCGTCGGGTCCGTCGGATTCGCCGGCTTCGAATGCTTCACCGTCATCAGGACCCGCCTGCTGATTCTGAGCCTGCTGATTGATTCCGGCCGGACCACCCATCGGACCGCCGGGGCCCTGACCGCCGCCACGACGGCCGCGACGACGACGTCGCCGGCGACGAGCGGAGCCATCCCCTTGTTGTCCCGATCCAGGCACAAAGCCCTCGATGCCACCGGGGGCACCCTGCGCACTCTGCGCACCTTGTGCACTCTGCGCACCCTGTGCACTCTGTGCACTCTGTGCACCCTGTTCGTACGCTTCAGGCCGATACTGCACGACGCCTTCGAGCGCCCGGACGCGCCGCTCGCTGAAGTCCAGGCGGCTCGACAGCGACTCGGTCTTCATGCGCAGGTTCTGCACCTCGATGCCGAGGCGCGTGGTCTCGAGCACGAGGTTGTGGAGCACTTCGTAGTAGAGCGAGTTCCATTCCGCCCTGGAGCGATCGAATTCGATCTTGCGCCGCGCCTCGCGCTTCAGCAGGTCGACGTTGAACTGCGCCTGCGAGTGCAGAATCTGGTTCAGCGTGTTCGGATTGAACATCAGCTTGAGCAGCGGGTTCAGCAGCTTGCGGGCGAAGCGCATGAAACCGCGGTGCGACGCGAACAGCGTCTGATCGTCGAAGGCATAGGGCGGCTGGATTTTCGGCGGCTCGGTGGCGTCGAACGACGGGCGGCTCTTGCGGAACTGCTCGAGCAGATCCGACCGCAGGTTCTTGGGATCGAGGAACTTCTCGAGCCGCACCGAGGCCAGCTCGCGGATTTGATCTTCGGTGTAGTCGGCGCCGCGCTTCTCGAGAATGCGCTGGCGGATCTGCTTCATGATCTGCTCGACGTCGACCGATTCGGAACGAATCGTGAAATCGCTCATCGCGAATATCCTTTTGCGCGCTTCCGCGCGGCAAATTCAGGGGCTTCCTTGATGGTCGTCCCGAGAATGCCCAATGACTGTTTGAACGCGTGCATGCCGGCTCGCTTGATCGCCGCCGGCCGATCGCCAAGGTGCGGGAACCCGTTGTCGTCCGGGGTCAAGTGCTCCCAGTTCTCGAACAGCCGTCCCCATGGACTGTCGAGCACCGAATTGATCTGCCGTTCCGCGCGCATCGGATACCAGAAGCTGTCGTGGTAGAGGACGCTGGCAATGTAGGCCCATGGCGCGAGGACCGTTTTGAGCGACCACTCGATCGGCTTGCGCAGCGCGCCCCAGTAAATGTAGTGCTGCATCTGCGAAGCGAACGTCATCTTCTTGAACGGGCCGGTGAAGTGCCAGTTCTCTTTCGCGGCATCCGCATCGCCGACGATGTCGATGTCGCGCGGATCGCCGCAGCCGAGTCCGAGGTCGTGCGCCATCCTGATGTACTTGATCGCCATCGGATCGAAGCCCATCAACTTTGCCGACACCGCGTCGATCGCGACCTGATCGGCGCTGGCGAGCATCACGTTCTTGACGTGCGGGACCATGCAGCGCGGCCCCGGACCGTCGCCGGCGAACGTGCCGTCCATCACCGCGAACACGCCGCGATGGATCGTCTTCTGGATCATCAGCAGGTCGACGAGCGTCTCGTGGATCACCGGATGCGTCCAGTGCCGCTTTTCGTTGAGCAAGCCCCCAAACGCGTTCTTCATCGCGCCAGTGGTCGTCGTGAACACGTGCGTCTTCACCGTCGGCAGGTGCAGGATGTTCTCGCCGATGAAGCGCTTCGGGATCATGAAGCCGTCGGGATAGACGTCGTTCAGGCAGATGAACTTGTCGGCGAGATCGCCAACGGCATCGCGCACGTTGATCCACGGCTCATCGCCTTCGTAGAGATGGATGTTGCGCAGGCCGTGTGCCTGCACCACCGGCAGCTGCTTGTTCTCGGCCTCGCCGAGGTGCGCGTCGATGACGACGGTGCGGTTGTGGCAGGCGTGGATCAGCTTCGGATCGAAGCCGTCTTTCTTCATGGCGTGGATTACGCCGTCGAGCTGCCACGGTGTCGTCGATGAGCCGGGAAAGAAGAAGTGCCACGAGATGTTGACCTTCAGCGCGGTATCGGCGTCCTTGGCGAGGACGTCCTGATAGCCGGCCAGGTTCATCACGGCATGCGTGTCCGTGCGGACCGTCGCGGGCGATGTCTTGACTATCGCGACTTTAGATCGTGCCAATAACCTCTTACGACAATGACCCGCGATAGATGATGACGACTGACGTCAGGCCCCACAACAGCACGCACGCGAGCAACGGCCGATCGCTGAGCAGCAGATCCGATGGATTGCCTCCGCCCGCCTTGCGGTGGACGAGGTAGAGGTATCGGAACAGCCCGTAGATCGGAAACGGCGTTGTCAGCACCATCCATTCGGTGCCGAAGTACGCGCGGGTTTCGGGGCTCGCGCAGTAAATGATGTAGGCGACCATCGTGGCCGCGGCCACTACACCAATCATCTGATCGAGCAAGTACGTGTCGTACTCCTCCAGAATTTTGCGGTGCCCGCCGGCGCCCTCGGTCAGCAGCGTCATTTCATGACGCCGCTTCGCCAGGCCCAGGAACAACGCACCGAGCATGGTGCAGACCAGCAGCCAGTTACTGATGTGCACGTCGATCACTAATCCTCCCGCCACCGCCCGCAGCACGAAGCCGATTGCAATCGTCATCACGTCGAGGACGACGATGTGCTTCAGCGAGCCGGTGTAGACGACGAACAACGCGAGATACGCGGCGGCCGCTACGCCGAATGCCGGCCGCAGCCAGAACGCAATGGCGAGCGCCGCCGCGCCGAGCACGGCGGCAAACGTCAGGGCGGTGCCCGGCGACAGCTCGCCGGACGCGATCGGCCGCAGCCGTTTGACCGGATGCTGCCGATCCTGATCGCGGTCGGCCACGTCGTTGATCAAATAGACGACGCTCGAGACCGCGCAGAAAATCAAAAAGGCCGCCGTGGCTCTCGCCAGGGCGGCCGGATCGAGCAATTTGACAGCGAAAATCAGCGCCGCAAAAACAATCAGGTTCTTGTGCCACTGATCCGGTCGCAGCGAAACAAGCAGGCTCGCCGCCGTGGACCGTCTATCCAACTTACTTGTAGCTCTTGATCGCTTCCGCCTCGTTGTCGTACGTGTCGAACACGGTCAGCAGCTTCGTGATCGACAGCAGATCCTCGATGCGCTTCGTCAGGTTGAGCAGCTTGAGGCTGCCGCCCTGGCGGCTCACCGTGGTATAGGTGCGAACCACTTCGCCGAGCCCCGCGCTGTCGATGTAGGGAACGGATTCGAGATTCAGCAACAGCTTCTTCTTGCCGGCAGCGAGCAGGCTGTTGATCTTGTCTTTCAGCAACTCGTCGCCTTCGCCCAGGGTCATCTTGCCCTTCAGGTCAAGGACGGTCACATCACTTACGGTGCGTTCGACGATTTCCATTCGCTAGGTCCCCTGCGTCGAGATTCGCTAACAAAAAGCAAACTAAGGCGCCCGTAATCTATCACAGGCGCCTCACCCAAAACCCCACTCGCGCCGCCGTATTTACTCGGTCTCGCGGCGCATCTTCTTGCGATTACGCTTGCGGGCGAGCGCCTGTTTTGCGCGGCGCTTGTCACCCGGCTTCAAGTAGAAGGAGTGCTTCTTGATGTCCTTGATGATGTCTTCCTGCTGCACTTTGCGCTTGAACCGCCGCAACGCGCTTTCGATCGCCTCACCCTCTTGCAGTTTCACTTCGGCCATCTAGAATTCACCTCCTCTCGATAGGTTTTGACCACCCTGATCACAAGATCACCCGATGGTGACTCTCTGACAGTCGGGCCAAGTATGTTAGGCTATCACAACGCTACACGGCCTTCATGGCGCAAATAACTCCTTTAAATCCAAGAACTTAGCGTCATGAGGATCCTCGTCCTCGGCTCCGGCGCGCGTGAGCACGCTCTGGCCTGGAAGCTCTCACAAGAACCCGGCGTGACCCACGTCATTTGCGCGCCCGGCAACGCCGGCATCGCGCAAAGCCTGCCGACCGCGCCGGTCGACGTATTGGACACCGACGCGGTGATTCGGCTCGTCGATCAGGAGCGCATCGATCTGACCATCGTCGGACCGGAGGCGCCGCTCGGCAACGGCCTCGCCGATCGATTCGAGGCCGAAGGCCGCCGCGTGTTTGGTCCGACGCGCGCCGCGGCGCAGCTCGAGACCAGCAAGGCCTTCGCAAAAGATTTCATGCACCGTCATCGCGTGCCGACCGCTCGTTACCTGGTGTGCACATCTGCGCAACAGGCGCGCGATGCGATTCGCTCGGGTGAGTTCGGCGATGCGCTCGTGGTGAAGGCCGACGGCCTCGCCGCCGGCAAGGGCGTCGTCGTCGCGCCCGATCGATCGACCGCCGAAGCTGCGGTGAACGCGGCGATGGTCGACAGGAGTTTTGGTGATGCCGGTGCGCGCGTCGTGCTCGAAGAACTGCTGACCGGTCCCGAAGTTTCGTTCTTCGTCGTTGCCAATGGCGATCACTACGTGCCGCTGCTGTCGGCGCAGGACCACAAACGCATTTTCGATGATGACCAGGGACCAAACACGGGCGGCATGGGCGCGTTTTCGCCAAGCCCCTTGATGAATGACGCGCTGCAATCGCAGATCGAGAAGACGATCGTGCAGCCGGTGCTGAACGGCATGAAGTCCGAAGGCCATCCGTTCAGAGGATTTCTCTATTGCGGCTTGATGTTGACGCCCGCCGGACCGAAGGTGATCGAATTCAATGTCCGCTTCGGAGATCCTGAAGCGCAAGTGGTCTTGCCGCTTTTGAATTCTCTCTCGGGTGTTCTGCGTTTGGAGAGCGACGGCTTTAGCCGTCGCTGCGCCGTCGGTGTCGTCTTGGCGGCACCTGGCTATCCCGGCGAGGTTCGCTCTGGCGATGTGATTCACGGCCTCGACGATGTGGCGCGCGACTGTCCCGACGTTCAGATCTTTTTCGCCGGCGTGAAGCAGAAGGGCAACGATCTCGTCACCTCAGGCGGTCGCGTCATGACCGTGATGTCGATGGCGCCTTCGTACGAGATCGCGATCGCGCGCGCCTATGAAGCCGCCAGCAAGATCAAGTTCGACGGCATGCAGTACCGAAAGGACATCGGACGCAAGGCGCTATTCGTCTCGAAGCGCAACTAGGGGATCGATCGACGCCGCCCGCCTCGCCGGCAGCCAGCTGGCGATCAGGCCGACCGCGACCAACAGCATCACAATCGTGCCGATCACTTGCGGATCGGCGGGGCGCACCTGATACAGGAAATCCCGCAGCAGCCGTCCTGTCGCGAGCGATCCGCCCACACCGACGATGACGCCGGCGACGATTGGCAGCAACGATTGACGAATCACCATTGTTGCAAGCTGGCCGCGCGTCGCGCCAAGAGCCGCGCGGACGCCAATCTCGCGCGTGCGTTGAGAGACGTAATAGGCGAGCACGCCGTAAACGCCAAGTGACGCAAGCAACAGGCCGATGATCGCAAAGCCGGTCAATAGCTTCATCGGCGTTTCACGCCAATCGACGGACGCGCCGATCCATTGTTCCATCGATCGCACGAGTCCCACGGGCATACCCGGATCGATGCGCTTGAGGACCTCCTTCAACGGCGTCTGCCACGCCATCGGCTCGCCGATCGTCCTGGCGACGACGGTCATTTGCGGCCACGTCAATTGTGAATACGGAACAAAGATCTCGCGTTGCGCTTCCGAATCGAGTCCGAAGTGACGCACGTTTTCGGTGATGCCGATCACGGTCATCCATGGGTTGTCGCTCTGCGGTCCGCCGATCTTGACGCGACGCCCGAGCGGACTCTCGCCGTGTTTCCAATACTTCTCCGCCATCAGACGGTTGATGATCGCCACCGGCATCCCTTTGGTTGCGTCCTGATGGTTGAAATCGCGTCCTTCAGCGATCGAGATGCCGAGCGCGCTGAAGTATCCGGGACACGTCACGCGGTATGCCGCCGAGACGTGCTCATCGGTCGGCGTATAGCCCTCTACCGTCAATGCGCGGCCGGCGTTGGCTCCGCTCAGCGGCAGGTGGCTGCTCGCGCCGATCGCGCGAATCCCGGGCAGGTCAGCGGTCTCGCGTGACAGATCCGCGCAAAACGACTGTCGTACCGGCGGACCATACGTATCGATTTGCGGAAGCGACACGGTCATGGTGAGCACATCACGAGGATCGAGCCCCGGGCTCACTTGTAGTAATCCCGACAGGCTCTTGATCATCAGTCCGGCGCCGCACAACACGACGATCGCCAGCGCTACTTCGATGCCGACCAGGATCTTTCTTGCGAAATTGCCTGCGGGCGTCGAACCACGTTCGCCTTCACGCAACAGCGTGTTCGGCTCCCGCCGGCCGAGGCCGATCAACGGCGCGAAGCCAAACACCGCTGCGCACAACAGCGCGATCACCGCGGAAAAGGCCAGCACCGTGCCATCGATGGTCAGCGCGACTTCGCCCCGGAATGGCAGCGTTCGAAAACCTGGTGTCAGCACGAAATCAGCGCCGCGAAGCGCCAGCCATGCCAGGGCGAGTCCGGCGATGCCGCCACAGGCGGCGAGCACCAGGCTTTCCACGAACAGCTGACGCGCCAGACGTCGCAGGCCGGCGCCGAGCGACAGGCGCAGTGCGAATTCGCGCCGTCGCTTGAGCCCGCGGCCGAATTGCAGGTTCGCAACGTTGACGCACCCGATCATCAGGATGAACAGCACCGCGCCCATCAGCGCCGTCAGCATGCTGCGCACTTGTCGGAGTCCCTGCATCGCCATCAGCGTCGCCGTTGATCCCTCCTCGGAGTTTTCGCGGTAGCGCTGCTGCAGCGCGCGGCCGACCTGCTCGACGTCGGCTCGCGCCTGTTCGAACGTCACGTCCGGTCGCATGCGGCCCGCCACGAAGAACGAATGCGAGGCGCGTTCTTTGTCCTGCTCCTGGATCGCGAACGGCACCCAGACGCCGTTGCCTTGCTGCGGGAACACGAATCCGGGGGGCATCACGCCGATGACCTGGTAAGCGTCGCCGTTCAGCCGCAGCGGTTTGCCAAGCGCCGCTTGATCGCCGCCGAGGTGCGTGCGCCATACCGCATCGCTGATGACGACAACTTTTTCCTGTCGAAGGTCTTCGTGATCAGTGAAGACGCGGCCCAGCGCGGGTGGGACGCCGAGCACGGTGAACAAGCTCGACGAGGAGCGAATGCCACGGACCTGTTCGGGCTCATGCGCCGACGTGATGTTGAAGCTTTGATATTCCCAGATACCGAGCGATGACAGCGTGCGCGTTTCCTTCACCCAGTCGTCGTAGACCGGCCGCGCGACGATGTTTCGCTTCTCACGGTCGGCCGGATCGCTTTCCCACAACAGCAGGAGCCGATCGGGATTGGGGAACGGCAGCGAATCGATCAACAGCGCGTCGATGAAGCTGAAGACCGTGGTGCAGGCGCCGATGCCGATCGCCAGTGTCACGATCACGGTCGCGGCAAAGCCGCGATCGACACGCAGGGTTCTGAGCGCCTGCTTCAAGTCGCCGATCACGCTTTCATGGAACGGCGCGCGCTGATGGGCGCATCGTTCGCGCCGGGTGGCGCGGTCGACGACGGCAAGCGCCAGCGGTCCCATGCGCGCCAGCTCTGCTTCGACGATCGCACCGGCTTCCTCGGTGCCGCGGCCGGCCCGCTCCGCGGCCTGATGCAGATCGTTGAGATGCTCGGCGATTTCGTCGATGGCTTCGCGATGCGCCGAGGGCGTCAATCCTTCGGCGGCGAGCCGTTCACGCAGGCGATTTCGATAATCAGTAGGAATCATAGTCAGGCATTTTCAAGACCCGCGGCTTTTGTCAGCGCCTGCACGAACGCCGACCATCGTCCTCGCTGTGATGCGAGCGTCTTGCGTCCTTCAGCGGTGAGCTTGTAATAGCGCCGCCGGCGTTGTCCGGCCTTTTCGACCCAACGCCCCTGGATCCAGTGTCGATCCTCGAGCTTGTAGAGCAGCGGATAAAGAGAGGCCACATGGAACGTCAGCAAGCCGCCCGACTTGCGCGTGAT
>Ga0075418_10003245_pt1 | contig 18566 bp, 9 predicted proteins | sample SoiMetdeltSBSDD2_FD_81776 | JGI IMG/M metagenome (GOLD analysis project Ga0075418, IMG submission 81776) | Bulk soil microbial communities from a Populus tree surrounding site in Tennessee, USA - Soil MetaG P. deltoides SBSDD2 | ecosystem: Environmental > Terrestrial > Soil > Tree plantation... | reverse complement strand
GGCCAACGCTTCGATCATTTATTATCGAGTCAGCGTCGAGGATGCCGGAAAACTGTTGCTGGCCATCTCGAAGCTTACCCGGGTGACCGATGGCTCACCGGAGCTTTTGAACCGAGATTTGGCGCGCAAAGCGCTTGATAGTCTCGCGCGCCCAACCAGTTTCACCGAGTTCCGCGACTACGGTGTTTACACGAAAGCTCACTCAGCCGTTGGGAATCTTAGTTTGATTGGCTCCTGGATTGGAACGGGCGAGGAGTAAGATAACGAGGTCGAATGAATGGTGGGAGAAGCAGTCGGGTCGTGCGGTTAACAGATTCGTTCATCCCTTCACGCTTTCTCCTCTTGTGGAGCCGAGAACCGTCGCTGCCGCTTTTCTTCGCCGACGGCGGAGAATTCGGCTCCTACGCCGTTCGCGGACTTCGATTCGGTCGCGCACCTTGCCGTAGAACTTTGTGAAGTAGTCGTACATCGACCATAACGCAAATATCACCACGATCCACAACATCGCCCGGCCGGCGCCGTAGCAGAGCACCCGGAACTCATCGAGCGTCATTGCCCCGTTGCTCGCAATAGTGACCAACGTGCGGCCCGACTCCTCAAAGGAAGCGAATGGCACATCCGAGTTAACGCCGTGAGGCGGCTGAAGCCCCGAAGGTCCGCCGGGCACGCTGCCCAGAATTAACAGGGTGACCGAGATCACCTGCGTCAGCATCTTGAATTTGGCTTTCTTCGTCGCGCTGATGGTGAAGCCCTCGGCGGCCGCGATCGAACGCAACCCGCTTACCGCGAACTCCCGCCCGATGATGATCACGATCGCCCACGCCGGAGCGAGACGATTCTCTACAAGCGAAACCAGCGCCGCAGAGATGAGTAGCTTGTCTGCGATGGGGTCCAATAGAATGCCAAGCGTTGAGACCTGCCCACGCTTTCTCGCAATGTAACCGTCCGCCCAGTCGGTGATCGACGCGCCCACGAACAACGCCAGCCCGAACAACTGTTGAGGAATGCCGAGCCAGTCACTGGGGAACTTGGTCAACAGCACCACCACCAGCAGCGGGACCACGAATATTCTCGAGAGCGTCAGCGCGTTCGGCAGGTTCACGATCTAGTTTCCTGAATCGGTTACTCGGGTACGATCATCAAAAGTAATGTCGAGGGCACAGGTCGGAACTAAGACATCCTTGTTTCCGGACTGCTTGACTATATTTTTACCCTGCATCATTGTCAATGCACCGATGAACCCGCTTGGGGAAGGGAATCGAAGCCGGAAGACGCATTGACTTAACCACTGCCCCTCGGCATTACTGACTACCCGCATCGGTGAAAATTTTTGAATCGACGCTTATCCGCGTTCCGAGTTTCAGCATCTAATCCAGCCTGACGCTCCGGATCGCGGGTATCCCGTTGTTTTTTGCCCTGGTTCCGGTGATCTCGGGCAAGGGCTGCGCCGCACAAAGGCAAAACATTCGAATGCTTGCTTTCATTAACAAACTAAAACATCCGCGCGGCAGATTGTTCATCGCGGCGGTGTTGATTGCTCTATTGATCATCGGAGCGATCGTCATTTATTTGGTCCGGTTGAATCGGACGATTGCCGGGGAGCGCGAGCGTCAGTACGCTGCAACGCGCGTCGAAGTCGAAGAACGTTCGTTACGCGCGCCCGCGACCGATGGGTTGACGTTGTATCTAAACGCATCCGATGTGCGAGCTGTAACCACTTTCTCGGGTGTCCGATATTTGGCGACGTCCGGAGGACTGATAGTGCTGGATGCAGTCGGCAATGTCGAACGGCGATTCACGACGCTTGATGGATTGCCTGAAAACGATTTGACCACGCTAGCGGTCTTTCGTGAACGGTTGTTTGCCGGGACGGCGAGCGCCGGGTTGGTCGCCTTTGACGGCCAGAGCTTTACCGGTTATCGCTTCACTAACCCAAAAGCCACGCAGATCAGTGCACTGGTGTCTACCGAGAGCGAACTTCTAATCGGCACGCTGGATGGAGGGCTTTTTGAATACAATGGCGAGAAGTTTTCACGCCGCTTCAATACGGCTACCGGAGCGGATTTCAGCCGAGTGACCGCGGTGATGCCTTTCGAGTCTCGCGTGTACATCGGGACTCAGGACAAAGGTCTTTATATCTGGCGCGAGGCCCACATCGAACACCTAACAACGAATGAAGGGTTACCGTCGCCTCACGTGACTTCAATCAGCGGGCTGCCGTCAAGCTTATCGGACAAAGGACACATCAGCGTTGCCACAGACTTCGGAGTCGTTGGCGTTAATGACGCTAATGAACTAAAGCAGATTTCAAATCGTCCCAACATTACATCGCTGACCATCAGCAATGGACGCCTCTGGGCGGGTTTGTTTGGCGGGGGAATCATCGATCTGAGCGCAGCCCAGTCTGGCCGGGTACGGTCCGCGGCCGACGGGTTGGCCGGGTCGGAAACCGCGGGTCTGCCCCTGTCAACGCCGGCGACTGTAGTGTCGAGCGAGGGAAGTCTGTGGGTGCTGACTCGCGAGGGCGCGTTTGCGCGTGACGAGCGAACCAGTCGACCGGCGTTTGAATCGATAGCCGGGGCGCTTGTTGGAGATCGAGTGTTGACTGCAGGTCACATTACCAGTCTTGCCGGGGACATGGCTGGAAGATTGTGGGTCGGATACTTTGATCGCGGAATCGATTTGATCGCGCCCGAAACAAGCGAGCGGCTCTCGCACATCGAAGACGACCGGGTGCGCGAGATCAACTTTCTTGCTTTCGACCGAAGAGAAGACAGAATGTTTGCTGCAACGTCGCGCGGTCTGGTTATCCTCGACGGCGGTTTGAAACAGACGGTGATGACCCGTGAGAAGAGCGGTTTGATAAACGATTCGGTGGCTCACGTTTCGCTTTCGGATATCGACTCGACGTTACTGGCCTCAACGGGGCCGGCGATCAACGGATCATCGGGCCGCACGATAGTGTTGGCGACCGCAGGCGGACTGACTGAGGTGATCGGCGGGCGGGCTCGCTCGATCAATGCGTTTCATGGGCTTGCAAGCAATCATCTTTATTCAACCGCGACGGTGGGCTCGCGATTATTTGTCGGCAGTCTCGCAGGGCTGGCCGAGCTTGACGGTCTGCGAGTAGCGCGCACGTACAAGACCTCGAACTCGCGGTTGTCGCACGACTGGGTCAGTGCCCTTGCGGAGGCCGACGGCACTCTGTACGTCGGAACCAACGGGGGTGGGGTAGATGCGCTGTTGCCAACGGGTGAATGGATTAATTACGCCGATCAGCTTGGCAAGTTCGAGGTGAACCAGAACGCGATGCACTTTGATGGCGAGCGACTGTACGTTGGGACTAGCGACCGAGGTTTTTTAGTTTATAATACGCGCGACCGCGGATGGGTTCAGTTCAGCGCAGGGTTGGCCTCTCAGAACGTCACAGCGATTGCGAGCGATGATCGATTTGTTTATATCGGGACGTTGAATGGGCTGGTGAGAATTGAAAAACGAGTCATTAAATGAGACGGGGATAGACCACGGATCCTTCGGATTGAGCGGATCTACGCGGATCTGTGGATATCCGTCCGATCCGCGCAATCAGTGGTCTATCCTGTCTGTACACATACTGATCGTTATTGCCTTTGTGCTTTTGGCACCGGGAATTTCTCGCGCCCAGTCCGGGGTGCTCATACCATCGAGCACCGAAAGACCCGACCCGGCTGTGCTGTCACTCGACGAAATGACCGTCAATGTGGTGATCGACAACCAGTACGCTCGGGTGCGAGTGACTCAAATCTTTGGCAACCGAACCGACCGCATTCAAGAAGGCCGCTACGTTTTTCTTATTCCGACGACCGCCTCTATATCGGACTTCGCCGTGTGGGATGGCGATGTGCGGATCCCCGGGGTGATCCTCGAGCATCGACGGGCCGAAGAGATCTACAACGATCTCGCGTTGCAATCGATCGATCCTGGTTTGTTAAGCCAGGAAGATGAAGACTCCGCCGCTACCGCCTTTAAGGTTCAGGTCGCGCCAATCCCCGCATACGGCACGAAGCGGCTCGAGCTTGAATACACCGAGCTGCTTTCGGTCGACAATCTTGAATCGTATTTTTCGTTTCCGTTGAAACCCAGCGAGTACGGTACTCAATCGGTTGGTCATCTGGAGATCCGGCTGCAAATGAGTTCTCGGCTGGCGATGGGCGATCTGTCGCTCAAGAGCAAAGCCTATGCGCTGAACTTTATCGAAAACACTCCACAATACAAATCGGCCTCGTTTGCGGCGAACGATGTTCAGCTAACCGAAGACTTCGCGTTCAGCTACGGGCTGGATGTCAAAGGTACAGCGTTTGAGTTTCTCGCATATCGGGCGCCCGAGCGCATTACCGCCGATGAACTTCGCGACCCGCGATTGGCCGAGCGCGAGCCCGACGGATACTTCGAAGCAGGCGCGGTATTCAACCAGGCTGGCCGCGCGCCAGGCGTCACATCGCCGCCGCCGCCTCGTTCGATTCTGGTTATGCTGGATACGTCGCTCTCGATGCAGTTTGAAAAGCTGGACCGAGCCTACGAGGCGGCCGAAGGGCTGCTACGTTCGCTCACGCCTCAAGACACCTTCAACTTGATGCTGTTCAACGACGAAGTCGGAGTCTTCAGCAGCAACCCGGTCGATGCCCGCCCGGACCAGATCGAGCGTGCCCTGTCTTACATCAAGTCGAGTTATCTGTCGGGCGGAACCGACACCGGGGCGGCGCTGGATCGCGCCGCGACCCTGGCGAAGTCGATGCCCTCCAGCAAAGAGCGCTCGATTGTGATGATCACCGATGGGAACTCGACGCTCACAACGACTCGGACTAAAGCGATAGTCGATCGCTTTCAAAAAGCGAACGATTCAGGTGCAAAGGCCAGGCTGTATGTTTTTGGCATCGGCTCGGACACCAACATTCGATTGCTCGGTGAGCTGGCGCGGGCCTCGCGGGGTTACTTTGACTGGACTCGCGAGACCGATGATCTCTCCTTCAAGCTGAAGGCGTTTGTAAGCAAAGTCGGCCGCGATCCTATCGATTCGTTGAAGCTTCAAAATGCGGACGCGGCCAACTTCTATCACGTGTATCCCGACTATGAAGCGACTGCTTATGACGGAGCCAGACTCTCTTTTGTCGGGCGCTACAAACGGCCGGGCTCAGCCTCATTGACGTTGACCGGGAGCGAAGGCGGCAAACCGGTTCGTTTGTCGAAACAGGTTGAGCTACCGGAGCGCGATGATTCACATCCGCACGTCCCCAGAATGTGGGCGCGGGCCCGTGTCGACGCGTTGCTTCGGCAGATAGCCCTCAACGGCGAGACAAAAGAAGCTATCGACGAGATCATCGCGCTATCGAAGAAGTACAAGTTTGTGACGCCCTACACTTCCTTCCTGGCAGCGCCGCGCTCGCTTCTTCGTCCGCGGGTGATCCGGCCCGGCGATCCTGTGCTCAAGGTTCGCACGGACCCGTCGATTACCGAAGTCACCGCAGTCTTCCCGTTCGGTTTGACGAAACGGCTGACTTATCTCAAGAGCGACGATGTCTGGGAGACCAGATTTCTTGCGCCGCGCGAGATGGCTGACGGAGTTTATTATTGCCGGCTGGTATTGGTAGACCGGCAGGGCCGCGCCTATCAAGAACAGAAGAGCTTCGTTATCGACAGCCGGCCGCCGAAGCTCCAGGCGTCTTTGAACCAGACTATGGCGCGCCCTGGTGAAGATTTGCTGATAACCGTAAGAGCGGACAGCGATACGCGGGTGATCGCGGCTCGGGTCTTTGGATCGCTGCCGGTACCGGTGGTGTGGGATGCTGGGGCTAAGGCAAACATCGGGCATTTGAGGATACCGTCAGGTTTGCCGTCGGGCACGTATACGATTCAAGTGACCGCTGAGGATTTCGCGCACAATGCGAGTACGGTTGAGTTGGTGATGGAAGTTGTTGGCGGTGGCTAGTTGCTTAAGCGTATCAAAGTGTTTTTTGAAAACTCCAAGACCTGAAGGGCCTGCTCGCGTGTCACGCTTGGGAAGTTGTCCAGAAATTCATCGAGCGTGAGGCCGGCTTCAAGGTTGGTGATCAGGGCATCGACGGGAACACGGGTGCCAGTAAATACAGGGGTGCCGCTGACGATATCGGGATCGACGGTGATGGGAAGTCCTTCGATTTCTTTTTTATCTAGCACGAGCGTCATACTTTGCTTCCTTTCGGTGAGAGTTTACAACAGTACTGGGTGACTTAGAACACGTCATTATGAACCTAGGAGAACTAATGAGAAGACTGATCGTTCCGTTTATGTTTGCTGTCGCATTAGCCGCCGACGCCGGCGCTCAACAAAAGAAAACAGACCTCGAACACGCCGGGCTGAAGGGCAAGGTGAAGTCGGTCAAGATTGAAGAAAGTAAGCTATCGAACAAATCCGGAAAACAAGTCGAAGGAAAGCGTGTGCAGCTCGAGACCCAGAACTACGGCGAAAACGGCATGCTGGTGAAAGCAGTTCGCTATGACGCCGACAAACGGGGTGATTATTTCTACGACTATGATTCCTCGGGCCGTCGGATCGAATTTATTCGCAACGCGACCAGCTCCTCACGCGTCAGGACCGAGTTCAAATATGACGACAATGGATTCAGGATCGAAGAAGTGCAGACCGGCGACGAGGGACTCATAGCGAGAGTCGTATCCGTTTATGACGCAAAGGGTCTTCGCACCGAGAGACGGATGTTCACCAAACAAGGATTGTTTGCCAGGAGAACGTATGCGTACGGCGCCGACGGGAACCCAACCGAAGAAGCCGAGTACGACCCAAAAGGTGGGCTCGTCGGTAAGCAGAGCTACTCATATGAGCTTGATTCGACCGGCAATTGGATAAAGCGGATCACTTCGTCGCAAGGGATGAGCGACGGAAAGCCGGTGAGTGAACCCGTGGCGGTTACATATCGGACGATTACTTTTTATTGAGGGCTTTCGGGCTGTCGCTCGCCCTCCGTCAGGAGGGCCATGTTTATAGACGCCGTGACGCGGCGCCCCGCCCTCCGTCAGGAGGGCCATGTTTATAGATGCCGTGACGCGGCGTCCCCGCCCTCCGTCGGAGGCCATGTTTAGCGCTAAGGACGAGTTTTTCGGCCGCTGAGTTTACATCGCCCTCCTGACGGAGGGCAGGACGTCGGTTCGCATTTCGACACTATAAACATGGCCCTCCTGACGGAGGGCAGGAAGTCGGTTCGGATTTCAGCACTATAAACATCGCCCTCCTGGACGGAGGGCAGTACGTCGGTTCGCATTTCGACACTATAAACATTGCCCTCCTGACGGAGGGCGGGACGTCGGTTCGGATTTCAGCGCTATAAACATAGCCCTCCTGACGGAGGGCAGGAAGTCGGTTCGGATTTCGACACTATAAACATGGTCCTCCTGACGGAGGGCAGGAAGTCGGTTCGCATTTCGACACTATAAACATGGCCCTCCTGACCGAGGGCACGTCATCGTGTAAGCAGCGGGTACTTCGTATGGCCAGGAAGATCTATCTTGCGGTACTCATATCGCTTTCGCTTGGCTCTCTCACCCTGGCTACGTTTGTGGCCCAGCGGACAGCTCGAAAATCGAAAGCGCCAGTCCGAAGCGCGCAGGCCAGAAGAAAGCCGCGTCCGGCGGTTGTCAAAGCGGGACCCGTTCGTCCTCCCGATCCAAATCGAGCGCCTCAGAATCTGGTTGACGACGCGCTCTATACCAACGAGGAGTTTTTTGGGTCGCAAGCTTCCGTGTCCAGGCCTTACTCGGTTGCGCTCGAGCGCGTGACTGCGCTTGTCGGCAAGTATCCGAAAGACGCGAGGCTTCATTTATATGCGTCGAGACTCGGTGAACGGCTTGGACAATTCGATAAAGCCGAAGCGGAGATGAGGGAGTACACAAATCTTAGAGGCCGCTCTAAGGATGCGCTTCGAAGGCTTGCCGACTTCTATCATCATCGAGCCAGGTTCGCCGATGAAGTGCGGACGCTTCGCGAACTGGCTAAGGCCGGGACAGTTCCCGAGCGAACGCCGGTCTACAAACGCGCTGCTGAACTGGTTCGCACTCGATCATTGAAGGAGTTTACGCCGGCAGATTTTTTTGCCGAGCTGGTAGCGGCTGATCCCTCGAATATTCAACCAATCAAAGACTACGTTGAGGAACTAGAACTCTCGAAGCGCTACCGAGAAGCCCTGGCAGTGTTGGCCTCATACCAACCGAAGTTTCCTGAAGAGCTAGGTTACTTTCTAAAGACCCGCGCTCGTCTTCTGACGATTATCGGCGACCGCCGCGCCGCCGAAGAAGTATACGCTTCGACCTTTGATCCGAACTGGCCCCGGGCAATATCGGGAGACTACTACGAACTGCTGCGGCGGTTCGGCCGCTACCGAATCATGCGGCGCGGATTGCAGGAGCGCGTTCGAGCCGGCGCGACCGATCTTGATTCTGTCGGGCGTCTGTTCAGCGTGTTTTCGTATGAAGGCAGCTACGAACAAGCGGCGACATTGCTTAAGGAGTTTGAAGACCGGCGATCGGCCAGGCGAGCTCCACGTCCGGCAGGCAACGACCCGCAAACGGGCAGCCTGGGTTCCGGCTGGAGCCCTCGCGAGCTTGAGACGGTCGCAGAACTGTTCAGCTCGATCGGCCACTACGATCAGGCATCTCGATACCTTTATACGCTTTATCTGGTAGGCGGATTGCAACCTGGCAGCGGGTCGCGAGAGGAAGCACTGAACCGCCTCTTCAAAGTAATGCTCGATGCCGCTGGAAGTCCCACTCGGGTCGCCGCGGGTGATCTGTCATTTTATCGAGACATCGCCGAAGTTGATCAGCATCCGGGTTTCATGAACGGAGTGCTTTCACTGGTGCTTTCTGGAGCCAACCCGTCGCAGGAGTTCGCCAACCAGGAGAAAGCGGCAGCCGGTTACTTCAACCGCGCGTTTGCCTATCGAATCTTCACGTCGTTCAAACAGGAGTATGCCGAGTCGAAGCACTTGCCCGAAATGTATCTCGGCGTCGTAAACGTATTCGCGGGGCTTTCAGAGCATAAGCTGGCGATCGAAGCCGGACGCGAGTTTCAACGACGATACCCTGATTCGCCGAGCTATGCGACGGTCGCATTGCGAGTAGCCGACTCGTATGTTGCGCTAAAGGATCCATCAAACGAGCGCGCGGTGCTGGCCGAGCTACTCGACCGATTGTCACGCAATCAGCCAAAAGGTTTGCCGCTGGTTGCCGTCTCGCCAAAACACTGGGGCTACGGCATCACTCCGCGCGTGGAAAACCTGATCGATAGAATCAGGTACAAGATCGAAGCATATAGCGACACCTATGATCCGACGGAAGACAAAGCGTCAGATGAGAACGAGGACCGAGAGGTCGACTCTGAAGTGACGGACGGCGAGACGCCAACCGAGAGTGATGTTCAGCGAAGCCCAACTTATAGCAGCGTGTTGGAACGATACGTGTCCTCGCTTGCGGCGGAAGACAAGAAAACCGAAACCGTTGCGTTTTTCTGGGGCGAGATAAAAAAGCATCCCGCGGAGGAAGGCTTATACGAACGATTCTTACGATGGCTGGGTCAGGCTCAGTTGATAAACGAGCAGTTGAAAGCTTACGACTCGGCGATCAAGCAGTTCGATTCTAATACCTGGTATCACCGTCTGGGCCGCTGGTACGTGAGACAAAAGCGCGGGAAAGAACTGACCGCCTACTCGAAGCAGCTTATAGGGCTGTTTGATGAAGAAGAGATCACCGAATACCTGCTGCGATTCGCCGGCTACGGCGCCGCCGCCGGCAGTGATGCATTGGACTGGGATGAGCGATTGGCGTTCGATTTGTACAGCGTGGCTCACTCGCGCTTTTCACGAAATCTATTTTTCGTGCGGGGCATGCTGACGTATTTGGAGAAGAACGACCGCGCGCGATGGGAGAAGCTCTCGACCGAATACTATTTCGCGGACCGATCGATTCGAGAGCCTTATCTTGCGTGGCTGTCGAAGCAGAGCCGTCTGCGCGAAGCCTATGCCCGGGCGAAGGCTCGAGGCGGCGAAGTCGCCCCGTCGCCCACTCGCCCTGTCGCCCCCTCGTCTTATGCCGTCTTCGCCGCGGATGCCGCGACCTGGTTGTCGCATCACGATGAAGCGCTCGATGCCTATCGCCAATTGGTCGCGCTTTATCCGGGAGAGCCACAGTACGCCGACCGGCTCGCCGACTTGACCCGCTCGTTTGGTCAGCAATCGGACAAGCTCTACGAAGAGTCGGCGCGGATATTCGCGCAGATGGCCGACATCTACCCATCCGAGCACAGCTATCGGATCAAGGCCGGCGAAGTTTACGCGCAACTCGGCGATTTCAAACGCGCCGGCGAGCAGTGGGACAAGTTGATTCAAATCGAGCCCGGCGAACGCAACACATATCTCGAAGTCGCGACCGTATTCTGGGACTACTATCAGTTTGATCAAGCGGTCCGGGTATTCAAAGAACTTCGAAACGTGACCGGTGACCCGACGATTTATGCGTATCGACTGGGTGCTGTCTACGAGGGCAAGGGTGATCTCGACTCGGCTGTCGCCGAGTACGTAAAGGTGCTCGCCGAGCCGGGCGAGGGGCGAGACACCGGTGCAAAGCGACTCGCGCAATTGTCAAAGCGACCGGGCGTTGCCGAGAAGATCGCGGCTGCGTATCAACGCGCTCATTCAGCCAACCCCGCCGACTGGCAATTGACGCTCGGCTATGCGAGTTACGAAGCTGAACGCGAAAACACAGCCGCAGCGGTTGCGATGCTGCGCAGCGAAGTTTCAGGATCGACCGATGTCGCGTTCCTTGAATCGGTGCGCGATCTTTTCCGCGCGATCCTTCGCCCAGAAGACGAGCAACAAGTGATTGCGCGGTTGATGGCCGTCGCACGCGACGAACGCGAAGCGATGATGTACCGCTTGCAACTCGCTTCGTTCCTCGAACGTCACGGACAGATAGATGCAGCGATCGGATTGGTCGACCGGCTGGCCGCCGATTATCCGACAAACGTAGGCGTCGTTGAAGAGTCGGCCAAGTTTTATTGGCGAGCCGGTCTTCTCGATAAATCGCTCGAGTTGTACAAGCGGACTATGGCCCGGGCCGTTGGATCCAATCGGCGCAGCTTTGCTTTGTTGCTTGCACGTCGACAACTGGACGCGAACAAACTTGCCGACGCTGAGTCTACGCTACGGGCTTTATACAACGAGAACCATCTGGACACCGAAGCATTTGGTGAGCTGGCGCGAACGCTCGGGGCCGAGAACAAGCTGAACGAGCTCGCAACGCTCTATCAGGAAGCCTTCAAAGAAGCTCGGGAAGCCGGTCTGGGCGGCGAGGAAACAAGGGCGCGAGTAGTCGGGTTACGCGAGGGGATGATTAACACGCTCGACGCGCTTGGTAAGTATCAAGACGCGGTCGATCAGCACATCGAGATCGTCAACACCTTTCCTGAAGATGCCGACCGGCTCGCCGCCGCGATCGACTACGCGGAACGACACAATTTGACCGAGCGAATCGTCGGGTACTACGAAAAGTTGTCAAAGGAATCGAACAAGAACTATCGGTGGCAGGTGGTGCTCGGTCGAATCTACGACAGAAGAGGCAACCTCGCCGGGGCAGCGGATCAATACCGGATTGCTGTGTTGAACGAGCCACAACGCTGGGATCTCCGATTCACTCTGGCGTCGGTGCTTGCACGACAACGGCGGTTTGATGAGGCCATCGCGATCCTCCGTGAAGGCTGGACTCTCGCCGGACGCGACCCCGATTGGCTCATAGAGGTTGCGCGGATTCAAGTTCAGCAGGGTCAGCGTACAGAAGCGATCGCTACGATTCGCCAGGCGCTTGCGGCGAAGAAGAATGCAAGCATCGAAGCTCAGTTCAACATTGCCAGTCAGCTTCAAAGGTGGGGGTTGAACGCTGAAGCTGTGCGAATCTACGAGCAGGTCCTGGCCGATCTGCCAACCAAGCTTCAGGGAGATGAGTTTTTTCCGACCCTAATTGTTACCGGCTATGTCAGGGCGCTAGTGCGCAGCGAGCCGGTCACCTCCGCATATCAAAAGCTCGAGCGACTTCGAGCGCAGGCTGCTGCCGTCGCCCAGAATTCTCAATCTTACAAAGCCAGGTACATCGTCGAAACCCTGGACGTTGCGATGCGATCGGATTTCGGCAAAGGTGTTCTCGATTACGCGACAACTGATGAGACGACGGCGCTTGCTTCGGCTCTTCAAGCCTCGACCGCGAAACTCACCCTTTATTCCGATGCCGAACCGCTGCGTCGTTACATGGGCATCGCTCGCGGGGCGGGTCTGGTAGATGTCGAAGAACCGCTGCAGGTCCGGCTCAAGGATGCGGCGTTCGAAGCGCGTCCGAAGAATTCGCCAAACGTCACGCCGCAAGACACGACTTTTTATAATGAGCTTCGCGCGCTGATTGCGTTCTACGAGCGTCACGGATCGTTTCAGCGGGCGGCCGAAGTGCTCACAAGCGAGGTCAGGCGCGATCCCTACAAGAACCGCTTCGATTATCAAAATCAGCTTGCGACTCAATTCCGTTTGATCGGAGATCAGAATCGCGAACTCGAGTGGCTGCGCGCGGCCTATTCATCCGCGAGCGGCAGCCTGGCAACTACCTACACCGATTGGGTCGATCGTTATCTGACGCTACTTCATTCGACCAATCAACGCGGCGAGCTCCAGCGATTGGCCTCGACCTACAGCGCGTATCAGCTTCAATTGATTAACTTCCTTGTCGAGAAGAATGAGAAGCTGCTGGCGCTTGATGCCATCGACAACGCAAAGCAATCACAGGGATGGGTTCGCCAGCGCAGCGGAGAGGTAGGAATTTTTCTGAAAGACACTTCGCCCGAGACCGAATTGTTCTTTAAGGACGCGCTGGATATCAAAACCATAGGACAGATGCTGGGGCGCCGTGTCGACGGGGGCAGCACGCTGGGCGGAAGCGACTGGTTCGTTGGGTCGCGGAATTACGGTTACTGGCTGGGATTGGTTGGCCGCGAGATCGACAGCCGGCGATTCATCACCGCGGAGATCGAGGGTCATCCTTCAAGCGAACGCGCGCATCTCGAGTTGGCGGCCTATTATCTCGACAAAAAGAATCCCACGCGAGCAAGCGATCACGTAGCGCTGGCGGGCGAGCTTGCGCCCGGAGACACCAGCGTGGCGGTGATGCGGGGAACGGTTGCGCTTGCGGGTCGCGATCGAAAGGGTGCGCTCGACGCCTGGGGTGCGATCATGACCGGCCGGGTGAAGATCGCCGACGCCGAGACTTATTTGAAGGTGATGGCCGACAATGGATTTCTTATTGAGGCGTTGCCTCCTCTCGACGGGTTTTTGGTCTCATTCGTCAACCGAGCGCTGCGCGACAAGCAGGCGTCCGACCGAATCGAGGCTATTAAACCGCTTGTGCGTGAGATCGCCGGTCGGGCCGGCAGCGACGCGAAGATGCAGACCGAAGTCGCGACGTTTTTCCACAATGTCATAAACAGCATGCCCGGCGATCTGGTCATCGGGCGCATGTTGGTCGAGGAAGAGTTGCTTCCCGAGAGCGCGCTCGCGAGCATCTACCGGACGATGCATCAGCGAATCTCAGATCTTGCGGCTAGCGTGCTGGGAACGCCGGCATACGAGAATGGTTTCTACACGGGAAGCGAGTACTTCTATCCCGCGCGCGAACTTGCCGGTTGGAGAAAGAGGTTGATCGATTACCTGATTCGCGGCCGGTCATTTGACGAGGCACGGCTGCTGGTGGCAACGATCACCCGTGAACAGACCGAACAGGACATTGCTTTTGAGGATGATGAAGCAAGTTATGAGGATCGATACGATTGGCTGCCGCTTGCGTCCGCGCTGATTGAGCTTCGCGCGGGACGCGACCCTGCCAAGGCCATCGCGGAATTGCGCCGTTATTGCGGACTAACATCAGAGGGAAGGCAGAAGGCAGCAGGCGGCGACGAGGGGACCGTTTCGCACGAGCGTTGTTCAAGGGCTTATGCGCTTTTGGTGGCTGAGGGGAGGGAACGAGACGCCGATTCGTTATTGTTCGAGGCATACAGCAGGATGGTGCGGTCTCGGTATTCGGATGAGACCAGCCTTGTCGGGCTGGCGGAGATTGAAGCGCGCCGCGGCCGTGGCGATGAAGCCTCGCGTTTGTTGAGACTTCTGGTTCAGCGTTCGACCGACAATATAAAAGCGCTCCAACTAGCCGCGGATGCCGCGGGTCGAACGGGCCGTTATTCGGACGCGATTGATTTTCGGGAACAGATTGCCCGCGTCAACCCTGACGCTGCTGTGAACAAGCTCGAACTGGCTCGAGTGCTCGCTGCCGCCGGGAGAGCGTCGGATGGTGTCGATCAACTAACAGCGTTGGTTGTGGAACGAAGTGTACCCAACAGCGTTCGCGCTCAGGCTGCTGAAGTCCTGGGTGACATTGTAAGGACGGATCGTTCGCTTGCAACGCGAGCCCTGTCGGCGCTGGATCGTCAGAACTCGAACCCGGCCGCTGTTGCGTTGGCCCGAGCGGCGATAACCGAAGCGAATGGAAACCGGGATGACGCCCGGTCGGCGCTTCAGGGTGTAAACGCCGGGCCGCTGGCGGCCGTCGCTCAGATGAAACTAGGGTTGCTCGCGCTGGCGGCAAGGCGCGACGCGGAGGCGGTGTCGAGCTTTGAGCGAGCGATGTTTCTTGACGCCGATGGTTCGATCACCAATGCGATAGCATTCCGCGGCTCGGGGCCTCGCGAGCAGTTGATGATTCTTTACGGCAAGACCGGACGCGACTTGGCGGCTGTCAGGCTCGCGGAGGGTGAACCAGAAGGCCCGCAGTCATCTATTAGCTCGTCTGTGCGACGAGCGCTCAGCTCCGGCGTCGCAAATGTAGAATCCCGGTCTTCAGTTTCTTTCGAACCTTCGCTCGAGATAACCCGATCGAGATTGGCGGGGTTGAGGACCATTGCGGAACTGAACGACGCTGCGCCGGAAAACGGCCGAGGGCAACTGTTGGATGCGCTTGTGGAGTCGGCGGCTCGGCTCGGCCAGTATGACCGCGCGATGGCGATTGAGAGATTGCGAGCCGCGGAAGCTATCAAGCCTGAAGAAAAGAAAGCGATCGAGAAGCGGCTTGCGGAGATCGTCGTTTCCGAAAAGGCGCGGCAGGCGAGACTGGCGCTGTTGACGCGAATAGACCGCTCGAATGCGATCTCCGCGGTGTACGCGGCGCGCGTACTTGGGAACTGAGCCTTGGTATAGGACCAATAGGACTTATGCCCGCAAAGAGTTGGCTATGAGAATGAAGAAACCGATTATCTTAATTGCGGTGTCGCTGCTCGCCCTTGCTCATCGATCAGATGGACAGCAAGCGCGGCCGATTGCGGAACAACTCAAGCTCGCCGCAACGATGCCGCGCGGGGCGATGGTCTACGTTCAAGCCGGCGATCTGTCGGCGCTTATGAAGACCTGGCTTGCCTCGCCGGTGCGCTCTCAGTTTTATGACAGCGCGAGCTTTGCGGTTTTTCAGAAGTCTCACGTGTATCTCAAGCTACAAGCTCGAAGGAAGGATTTTGAGACCGCGATTGGCGTCGGACTCGATGAGAAGCGGCTCGCTGAGCTTGCGGGCCGTGTTTCGGCTGTTTCGATCTACGACATCGGCAAACTCGAAATGGTATTCGCAACCGAGATTCCGCGTGCCCGCGCTGTTGCTTCGACGCTTTTTAAACAAGCGGCTCAATTTCAGGAGCGTTCGGCGGATGGGTCTTCGTACTACGTTCGTGATGTTGCAACCGACGGCGGCCGGTTGAATCAACAGTTCTGCTTTGCTTACATCGCAGACAAGCTCATCGTAACGACAACCGAAGGCTTGATGATCCGTGCGATCGCTAATGCAAAAGGCGGAACGGCGGATTCGTTGAGCGGCGATGTTGTTTCATTAGCCGAGCAGGCTGTCGGATTCGCGGCTCACGACGTCACAATGTGGCTGGACCAGACGCGACTTAACAGCAATCGCTATTTTGGCAACTATTGGATCCATCACAATTCCGAGCAGCTTGCCAAAATCGAGAGCGGGTTGATCGATTTGCGAATCACACGCGAGGGAATGAGCGAACAGCGGTGGTTCAAGATGTCGGGTGGAGGAGCGTCAGCGGTTTCGTCGATCTCTTCAGAACAAATCGCCGGCTTCATGAAGTTTGCTCCGGCAACCGCGCAGCTTGTTGAAGTGCACGCTGCGGCTGGGGCGGATACTCTGGCGTCAGCGATCGAGCACTCGCTGTTTGGCGAGCTTCCCGGAGAATCGTGGTCGCCGGTGGAGATTCCGGATCGCACACACAGCGATGACGATGAAGATGAGGATGAGCAGACTCGGGCTGAGCGTTATAGCCGCCTTGACTCTCGCTTTGACATGGACGTGGATGACCCCCAGGCACCAAAGCGTGGGTCGGGCGCTGAAGAACAGACTTCTTCAAAGAAAGACAACAGCGAGCGATCAGGCAGCGGGTTTGGAAAAGCCGTTGGCGCATCTCTCGCCAATATGTCCTCGACGTTCTGCGAGCTGGTCAGATCAAGGTCAGACGCGGGGAAACCTTTTGTCAGGTTTGAACGGGCAATTGTTGCGCAGTTGAAGCCCGACGCAACGCTCAACCGCGAAGCGTTGGAGCGCGCAATAGTCGATGAACTGCGCGCCCGATTTGTCGTCGCCGGCACCGAACCGCGACTCGAGTGGCAGGATGAGGGCGCGATTCGTTTTGTAGCTCAATCGCTTCTGGAACAGGGTGCCGCGTACGCGGTGGCGCGGGGCTATCTGGTGTTGGCTTCGAGCAAGGAGTTTGCCGCCGATATCCTGCAGGCGGCTGCGATAACGGCGCCGGCGGCAGAAAGGATCGGCGCTTCGTCTGATTTCTACGCGGTGATTCGTGTGGCAGCCGCAAAGCCGGCATTTGACACATTGATGTCCAAGCTCGATGGGCGAGACCAGGCCAAAGTGGGTCGTGCGACGAGCGATGATGAAGAACGCGAGGTGAAGTTCTTCAGCGAAAATCTTTCAAGTCTCGTGTCAGCATCTGGAATCCGGGAGGTCCGGGTCACTCGCCAATCCGGCCCGATCGCGACTGAACAGGTGGTTTATTCGTGGTAGTCCGTCTGAATATAGGTCCTATAAGTCCTATGGGTCCTATATTCGGTCCCAAACATTGCTCCTCCGTTATCGATCCTGCTATTGTTTCCGTCGGTTCAGGTCAGGTTAAATCCCCGGAAACGAGGCATAAATGTTTCAAAAGCTATTCGCATTATTCTTTTTCTGTTCCGTACTCTTACTGCCTGTAGGTTGCTCGCTTCTCTCTCACGAAGCTCCCCCCGAAGACATTGACAAGGCCGCAGCTCTGTTTTTTCAACGATTCGGTAACGAGGAGTACGACACTATCTACAAGGACGCCGCCAAAGGGTTCAGAGACACCCAGACCCGCGAAACGGTTACCGATAACCTAAAAAAGATGGCCGAAAACGGCAAAGTAATCGAGTTTGAACGAATCAGCATGTCTTTTGAGGGACAGGGTAAAAGCCGGGTAGCGAAGCCGAATTACAGAACTTCGTCTGAGAAGGCAAGGGCAGAGATCACTCTAATGTTCCAGGATGAAAGCGGTGAATGGAAGCTGTTCGGTTTTGCCTATAAGCCGCGCTCCTAAAAAGGCCGCTCAAGCTGCAATCTTTCCGAACTTCAGGAGGTCCTCAATGCGAATGCGCTTAGTATTCTGCTTTTTTGCCATCGCACTGTTTGTGTCGATCTCGGTGGTCGGTGCAAGTCGCGACGCGAGCCGCGTCAGCCAGAGGTCATCAATAAAGACCCGCGGCGCTCACGAACGCAACTCTGTCGACGCGAACTCATATCGGAGTCCCGGAAAGCTGCACAAGGCCGTAGTCTCCGCGAGCGATTCCGAAGCCCTTTCCCGGGCTAGAGCGACTGGCGCAGTCGAGATCGCAGACTACGGGACATTCAAGCTTTTTGCGTTGGACGAGGGCGCCCTGGAACGATTTGAACAACACCACGCTATGAAGCTGAGTAGCGGAGGGGCAGAGGAGCCGAGGAGCGGAGGAGACGACGGCTCAATCGGCTCCTCTTCTTCGTTGGCGGTACGCGATGATTTGAACGTGTTACTGCTGCGATCGGGCGCGGTTGATACCACCGGTGATGAGACGCCGGGTTCGTTTGTCGGTATGGGCCGTCCGGCTGCTTCCTTTGGGCTGCAGTCTTTCTCCCTGGCCACCAGCGAAGCCGCCGGCAAAACCCAGCTTCGACTAATACAATTCGTCGGCCCGGTGAAGCGCGCGTGGCTCGAGCAGGTCGAGGCGAGTGGGCTGGAGGTAATTGCATACATTCCAAGCAACGGCTATCTGGTGCGCGGCGATTCAATCGCGCGAGCCCGATTGATGGGTCGCAATCAAATCGCGGAGGACCGCGGCGAGGGATTCGTTCAATGGGAATCCGACTTCCGTGTCGAACACAAAGTCCACCCCGTGCTTGGCG
>Ga0075418_10003243_pt1 | contig 18573 bp, 19 predicted proteins | sample SoiMetdeltSBSDD2_FD_81776 | JGI IMG/M metagenome (GOLD analysis project Ga0075418, IMG submission 81776) | Bulk soil microbial communities from a Populus tree surrounding site in Tennessee, USA - Soil MetaG P. deltoides SBSDD2 | ecosystem: Environmental > Terrestrial > Soil > Tree plantation... | reverse complement strand
TCCGCGCGAGCGCGTCCATCGCCTCGACCTCCGACAGCGCGGGCGTGAGCGCGAGCGCGCCCTCGAGCCGGATCGACGAGGGAACCGCGCGCGCGACGAGGTCGTCGAGGTCCGCGCACCCGAGCGCGCGCAGCATGTCGGCGCGCTCGGCCTCGCCGGGTCCGATGTGGCGGTCGACGAATCGATCGGGGTGCCGGGAGGGCATCGGCGCGTTAGCGTATCACCCGCGTTCCGCCCCTTCCATGCGCGCGTAGAGATCGTCGCCGACGTCCCGGAAGAGCGCGGGGAGGGCTTCGAGCGGAAGCCCGACGACGTTGCTCCAGGATCCCTCGATCCCCTCCGAGAGGAAGACGCCGCGTCCCTGGATCCCGTAGGCGCCCGCCTTGTCCAGAGGCTCGCCCGTCGCCGCGTACCAGCTCGCGACCCGAGGGTCCCACCGCCGAAAGCGCACGCGCGTCTGCGTCACGCTCGCGGCGACGCGGCCGTCGTCGCCGCGGACGAGGCGGCACGCGGTGATCACCTCGTGCGTCGCGCCGGCGAGCCGCTTCAGCATCGCGAGCGCGTCGGCCCCGTCGCGGGGCTTCCCGAAGATCGTCCCGTCGAGCGCGACCACGGTGTCCGCCGCGAGCACGAGCGCCGCGATCCCCTCGTCGCGCAGCGCCGCGGCCGCGGCCGCGGCCTTCGCCGCGGCGAGGCGCACCGCGACCGAGGCCGGGGACTCCCCCTCGTGAGGCGACTCGTCGATCGCGACGGGGCGCACGCCGAAAGCGAGCCCGATCGCCTCCATCAGCTCCCGTCGCCGCGGGGAAGCGGAGGCGAGGTAGAGCGGGGGGGACACGGTGGCACCTCCGAGAAGGGCTCCTTATAATCCCTCGATTCACCGCGCTGCAACGCGGTGGGAGGGTGCATCCGATGACAGCCAGCCTGCGCGGTTTCACGCGTCTCCTCCTCCTTTTGGCCGCGACCGGAGGCGCTCTCGCCGAGACGCACGCCCCGCCGCCGCCGCGCCTTCTCGAGGTCCCCCAGGGGGCGCTCGTCGCGCCGGGGAAGGCGGCCGAGCTCGAGCTGCTCTTCACCGGCGACGTGATCGGCTACATCGAGGACTGCGGGTGCAAGCTCAACCCGGCCGGCGGTCTCGCGCGCCGCGCGTGGCTCCTCAACCAGATCAAGACCAACTACCCGTCCACCCCCGTCGTGCTCCTCGACTCCGGGAACTACACCGACAATCCCACGGAGGCGGGGGAGATCCGCACGGCGGCGCTGCTCGATGCGATGGTGAAGCTCGGCTACAAGGCGGCGAACGTCGGCGACCGCGACCTCACGCTCGGCTACGAGGAATTCCAGAAGAAGGTCAAGGGGCTCGACCTCGCGTTCGTCTCGACGAACATCGTGAAGGAGGGGACGACCGAGACCGTCTTCCCGCCCTACACGATCGTCGAGGTCAAGGGGACCAGCGGGAAGCCGGTGCGGATCGGCGTGCTGGGGCTCCTCCGCTACAGCCCGGTCTGGCAGAAGGCCGGCCCGGCGGGGACGAACCTCGCGGTCGCGCAGCCCGCCGAGATGCTGCGGCGCGTGCTCCCCGAGGTGAGCGCGAAGTCGGACCTCGTCGTCGTGCTCGCCTCCCTCTCGAAGGAGGACGCGCACGAGCTCGCGAAGCAGTTCCAGGACATCGACCTCCTGCTCGGGACCTACGGGGGGATCTACAACACCGTCGAGGAGAACGAGGGGCGGGTCCGGATCTACTACTCGGGGAACCAGGGGAAGCGGATCGGCGAGAGCCGCATCACCTTCGACGCCAAGCGGAACCTCGCCGACGTGACGACCTACATGCACTTCCTCACCGCGCGCTACCCGGACGACAAGGCGATGCACGAGACCGTCGCGGCCGTCAACGAGAAGCTGCCGAAGCCGCCCGAGCCGGAAAAGGCACAGGCGCCGCAGAAGCTCGCGATCGCGCCCCCGAGCCCGGGCGGGCAGTGACCGACGGGCCCGGCCGCGTTCTCGCCCTCGATCTCGGGAGCGTCCGCGTCGGGCTCGCGCTGTCCGATCCCCTGCGGCTGACCGCGCAGCCGGCCGGATATCTGGCGCGGCGCGAGCTGCGCCGGAGCCTCGAGCCGGTCCTCACGATCATCCGCGCGCAGGAGGTCGGCACCGTGGTCGTCGGGCGGCCTCTCCTCCTGTCCGGGGAGGCCGGCGACGCCGCGCGCGACGCCGAGGCTTTCGCGGCGCGCCTCCGCGAGCGCGCCCCCTGTCCCGTCGCGCTCTGGGACGAGCGTCTGACGACCGTTCAGGCCGAGCGCGCGCTGCTCGAGGGGGACGTCCGCCGCGCGAAGCGCCGCGAGGTGATCGACGCGGCCGCCGCCGCGATCCTGCTCCAGAGCTGGCTCGACCGCGAAGGTCAGCGGGTGTCGTCCTCGACGTAAACCGGCTTCGGCGGGATGCCGTGGAAGTTGATCTCGCGCCGCCGGATCTGATCGGCGAGCAGCTCGTTGATCACGCCCCGCTCGTTGATCTCGCCCCGCTTGAGAGCGTCGTAGTGGAAGCGGCAGAACCCCTCGAGGTAGACCGGGTCCCGGCAGAACTCCGATCCGCCGTTGCTCGTGCGGAAGCGGCAGTGACGTGCGGGCGTCGTCATCGCGGCGCGCAGTATAGCGGTCGCGGCCGTTACCCCGATGACCAAACCGTCGAGCGCTCCGGCGCGCGCGATCCCGACAACGCCGAAGGTCCGGACCGCGGTCGCGGAACCTCCGCGTCCCCGCGCGCTGGCCGCGTCCTTGCACTGCATTCGGCCGACCCCCAGCCCCGGCTACGTGCCGGGCACACCGAGGCGCCGACCGATCCGTCGCTTCGGGGCCGGGCCGGGACGTCGACGAGGTCCACCCCCCCTCCCGCGGAGGTTGCCCCCCTCCCGGCGGTCCTCGGAGGCGTTCCGGTCCGGCGTCTTTTTTTTTCCCGCTAGAATGCGCCGGATGGAGACGGAGCGTCGCGCGCGCGGGTTCGAGCGTCTGGGGATCGCGGGGGCGCGCTCGTTCGGGCTGTCCGCATCGCGCCGCCGGAGCCTCGAGATCGAATCCGCGTGGCGCCGCGTGGCCGGTCCGTCGATCGCGCGTCGCGTGCGCGTGACCGCGCTCGACCGGGGCGTGCTCGAAGTCCGCGTGGAGTCGGCCGACTGGCGTCGAGCGATCGAGCGGCTGGCTCCGGAGCTCTCGGCGCGGCTCGCGCGGGAATTCCCGTCCCTCGGGATCGCGGACCTGCGCATCATTGACGCCCCTCCGCGCTGACCGTATCCTTGGCGATCGTTTTGTCCGAAAGCGAGCAAGGATGATTTCCGTCGATCGCCTCACGAAGGTCTACGGCGGCCGCGTGGCGGTCTGGCAGGTCTCCCTCGAGGTGCAGCCCGGCGAGATCCTCGGCTTCCTCGGCCCCAACGGCGCGGGGAAGACGACGACGATGCGGATGATCACCGGGTTCATCCCGCCGTCGTCGGGGACGGCGCGGATCGCCGGCCACGACATCCTCACGCAGCCCCTCGAGGCGAAGGCGAAGCTCGGCTATCTCTGCGAGACCCCTCCGGTCTACCGCGAGATGATCGTGAGGAGCTACCTCGGGTTCGTCGCCGACATCAAGCGGGTCCCGCGCGCGCGCCGCGCCGCGCTGATCGACCGCGCGATCGGCCAGTGCGGGCTGACCGAGGTCGCGCACCGCGTGATCGGGCACCTGTCGAAGGGGTACCGCCAGCGCGTGGGGCTCGCGCAGGCGATCCTGCACCAGCCCAAGGTGCTGATCCTCGACGAGCCGACCGTCGGGCTCGACCCGCGTCAGATCATCGAGATCCGCGAGGTCATCCGCGGGCTCGCGGGGGAGCAGACGGTCGTGCTGTCCACGCACATCCTCCCCGAGGTGCAGATGACCTGCTCGCGCGTGGCGATCATCAACGAAGGCCAGGTCGTCGCGGAGGACTCGATCGACAACCTGACCGCGGGCCTCTCGCGGTTCCAGACCCTTCGCGTCCGGGTCGCCCGCGACGCCGACGGGCTCGCAGCGGGGTTCGCTTCGCTCCCGGGGGTGGCCGAGGCGATCGTCGAGGCGCCCGGGTCGTACGCGATCCGCGTGGAAGGGGGAGACCCGGCTCGGGAGCGGGTCGCCGCATTCGCGATCGCGTCGGGCGCCGGGCTGCTCGAGCTGTCGCGCCAGCGGGCGAGCCTCGAGGAGGTGTTCCTCAAGCTCGTGACCGAGGAGCGGGCGGAGGCGGCGGCGTGAGCAGCGTCTGGGCGGTGATGCGCCGGGAGATCTCGGCCTATTTCGTCTCTCCGATCGCCTATGCGTTCATGGCGATGTTCCTCCTGATCGTGGCGGTCGGGTTCTCCGTCGGCGTCACGCGCTACGCGCTGACGCCGGCGTCGCGGATCGAGGCCCTCGGTCTTTCGCTGCGCACCCAGCTCGTCTCGGGGACCTGGGGGCTGATGACCTGGGGGATGTTCGCCTCGCTCGTCTCACTCCCCGGATTGTCGATGCGCCTGCTCTCCGAAGAGAAGAAGTCCGGCACGGCCGAGCTCCTGTTCACCTCGCCGGTGACCACGATGCAGATCGTCGCGGGGAAGTACCTCGGCTCGGTGTCGCTCTTCGGCCTGATCCTCTTGCTCACGCTCCCGATGCCGATGTTCCTCGTCTGGCGCGCGCAGCCGGAGATCGCCGCGCTGGCCGCCGCCTACGCCGGGCTCTTCCTCTACGGCGCCGTGATCCTCGCGGTGGGGATCTTCGCCTCCTCGCTGACCGAGAACCAGTTCATCGCGCTCCTGCTGACGTACGCGGTCGTGATTCCGCTGCTGCTCGTCGAGTTCCTGGTTCCGTTCCTCCGGCCGCCGTTCGACGGGGTCGCAGCGGCGCTGTCGGTCGGGTACGCCCTGAAGGGCTCGGCTCTGGGGAGCCTCGATTCCGCGTACCTCATCCTGCACGCGGTCCTGGTGTCGACGTTCCTGTTCCTGTCGGTGCGGATCATCGACTCCAGCCGGTGGCGCTGACCGTGAGCGTCACCCCTCGCGACGAGCTCTCCGCGCGCGCGGGCGTCGATCTGTCGAGGCTCGCCCGGCAAGGGGCGGGATCGGCGGTCTACACCGCCCTCGTTCTCCTGTCGCTCGGGCTCGCCGTCGCGCTCGCGTTCAACTTCCGGGCGACCTGGGACTTCAGCAAGCAGCGCGCGAACAGCCTCTCCCCCAAGACGCTCGAGGCGCTCGCGGGACTGGAGGCGCCCGTCGCCGTGCACGGCCTGCTCCGCGACGCCGACCGGCGGCGCGACGGCTATTGGGACCTGCTGCAGCTCTACGGGCGCAAGAGCGATCGCGTCAGCGTCGAGATCTTCGATCCCAACAGCCGGCCGGCGGCGCTCGAGAAGCTCGGGCTCTCCGCGGAGGACCGGAACACGATCCGCGACGGGATCAGCGTCGCCACCTGCGGCGACCGGAAGGTGCTCTTCCGCGGCATGGGCGAGGAGGACGTGACCAACGCGATCCTCGAGGCGGGCTCGAGCCGGCCGCGCGTGATCGGCTTCATCCGCGGCTACGGCGAGCGGGACCCGAACTCGACCGCGGACGCGGGGTTGAGCCGCTTCCGGGACGCGCTCCGCGGGGAGTACTACGAGATCGCCGACGTCCGGCTCGACGCGCCGATCCCGGAGGTCACCGCGCTGGTCGCGGCGGGGCCGGAGGCGCCGATCCCGCAGGCGGACCTCGACCGTCTCGGCGAGTGGCTCTCCCAGGGGGGACGCCTCCTCGCGCTGATCGATCCGCGCTACGACAGCGGCCTCGGCACGGTCGTGGAGCGCTGGGGGCTCAAGGCCGACCCCGCGCAGGTCTTCGACCGCCGGTCGAACCTCCGCGGCCAGCCGGAGATCCCGCTCGGCACCGACTACTCGCAGCACGCCGCGGTACGCGGATTCTCGGCGGCCCTCCCCCTCGCGCTCCCGATCCCGGTGGCGGTGGAGGACTTCGACGCGAGCGATCCGGCGCTGTTCCACGAGTTCCTGGTCAAGTCCTCCCGGAACTCGGAGGGGCTCACCCCCGAGGGCACGCGCACGCAGGGACCGTTCACGCTGGCCGCCGCCTCCTGGAGGCCGGTCGATCCGAAGGTCGCCGAGGGGAGCGAGACGCGCGTGCTCCTCGTCGGCAACGTCGCCTTCGCGACGAACGGCTTCCTCGCGGAGGCCTCGAACCGCAACTTCCTCCTCAACGGCGTCGGCTGGCTCTCGCGCTCCCGCGCGATGATCGCGATCCGCCAGGATCCGCTCGGAGGGCAGGTGCTCAAGCTGCGGAAGGGAGACTTCAACGTCTTCCAGGCGCTGCTCGTGGGCCCGCTGCTCGCCGTGATCCTGTCGGGGATCGTGGTCTTCGTCCGGAGGCGCGGGCTGTAGATGCTGCGCAGGATCGTCCTCGCGCTGGCCGCCGCCGGCCTGCTCGCGGCCGGATTCGCCCTCGTGCTGCGCGATCGGGACCGGTCGGCGCGCTCGGCGCGCGCCGACGCGAGGCTCCCCAGCTTCGACGACCGCCAGGTGACCGGCCTCACGCTCGCGACGCGGGAGGCGACCTGGCAGGTCACGCGCGACGGGGACCGCTGGCGGCTCGCCTCCCCGGTGGAGGACGCCGCCGACCCGAAGTCGGTGGAAGCGGTGATCGCGGCGGCGCGCCGCACGCGCGTCGTTCAGGCGATCCAGGAGCCGGAGGCGCTGAGCGCGTACGGGCTCGATCCGCCGGTCGCGACGCTGACGCTCGCGGGGGTGACCGTGCCGGCGCTCTCGATCGGGCAGGTCGCGCCGACCGGGGAGGCGGTTTACGCCCGCGTGGCCGAGCGCGCGGGGGTGCTGCTGCTCGCGATGCCCGACGCAGCGCCGCTGGTCGCCGACCCGATCATGCTCCGCGACCGGACGATCGTCGATCTCGCGCGGAGCGAGATCGACGCGATCGAGATCGAGCCGGGGTCGCTGCGCATCGCGCGGAATCCCGGGGGATGGTGGATCGAGTCCCCGCGCCGCGCGCCGGCCTCGACCTCCCAGGTGGACAAGCTGCTCGGTGGCCTCTACGCGGCGAAGGTCGCGGAGTGGGACGACAGGGGCCGACCCTCCGATCCGCGATTCGGTCTCGGAGCGGGCGCGACGCGCGTCGTGCTCCGCTACGGCTCGGCGTCGTGCGCCGTGCTCCTCGGCGCCGACGCGGGGGGCGGCCGGCGCTTCGTCGCGGTCGAGGGGCGTAAGCCGATCCTCCTCGTGCAGCCCGCGCCGCTCGCGACCGGGACGATCGATGCCGTGAGCCTTCGCGAAAGCCGCCTGACCAACGTCAACCGCTACGCGGTGACCCGCATGACCTACGAGGCGGGGGACGCGCGGCTCGTGGCGAACCGCGCCGACGAGGCGTCCTGGACGATGGAAGGCGGGAAGAGCGTCGCGGCGGAGACCGTGCTCGCCCTGCTGGTGAAGATCCTCGAGGCGCCGACCAAGGGATGGAGCGACGGCGGCGCCGTGGGGAAGCCCACCGCGCAGCTGACCTATGCCGTCGAGGGAGGCGGAGAAGGGCGCGTGGCGTTCTACGGGAGCCGCGCGACCTGGGACGCGGTTCCCGGGGCGGTCGCCGAGCTCGTCGCGCCTCCGCCCGCCGTGCCCGCGCCTCAGTAGCGGAGGGTGGCGATCCCGAGCAGCACGCGGCGGTCGGCGGCGAACCATTGCTCGTCGTGGCGGGCCTCCACGCGCACCTCCCATCCCCGGGGAAGGAGGGCGCCCGCGGCGTAGGCGCTCCCGCCGACGTCCCCCCGCTCGAGCTCGGCCGAGACGAAGACGTGAGACGCGCCGATCGCGGGGGAGGCGAGCCGCAGGCCTCCGCGCGCCTGCCACCACGTGTCCTCGCCGAAGGCGCTGTCGATCAGCCACCCGGCGCGAGCGGAGAGGTCGAGCCAGCCCGCGCGGCCGAGCGCCCATCCGGGCTCGGCGCGGTTCCACCCCGCCGACTCGATCCCGGCCTCCAGGACGTTGAGGCTCGTCACGGTCGCGTTGTCCCCGTCGAGGACGTGGTTGGACCGGTGATGGAACCAGACTCCCGCGCGCCATCCGGAGAGCGCGCGCGCGAGCCCGGCGTCGTACAGGTAGAACAGGTCGTTCCGATCCTCCGCCGTGAGCACGTTCCCGTCCACCTCGATCGCGGCGTGGAGGCCGGCGAGGAACGGAGGCGTGGCGATGCGCAGGGCGAGACGGACGAACCCGCGTCCGTCCTCTCCTCCTCCGGCTCCGGCGAGGCCGCCGATCTCCGGCGGCTCGGGGCGGGGCGCCGTCCCCGGCGGCCCCGCCGCGAAGTCGAACCCCCCGAGCACGCCGCTCTCGCCGATCCCGAGCGGGTTCTCCCCCGAGAGGTAGCGCGCGAAGAGGCCGAACCGGCGGTCGCCGCCGAGATCGAAGGCGAGGAGCGGACCGATCGAGAGGTCCGCGCCGCCGTCGGGGCCGAGCAGCGCGTCGGCCTCCGCCTCGAAGCCGATCGCCGCCGCGCGCGCGTCGCCGAAGGGATGGAGGTACCGGATCGATCCGGACACGGTCGCGCTCGCCTCGACGCCGCGCTCCTCGAACACGCCCCCCGCCGCGACGCGCCCCGCCCAGCCGGCGGCGAACGGATCGTCGAGCGTCGACGACCGCCACCCAGCGCCGGCGACCCTCACGCGGGCCCGCCCCGCGGCATCCACGAGCATCAGGCCGCGCTCCTCGACGAGCAGCTCGATCGCGCCGCGTCCCGGAAGCGGCCGCAGCGCCCCGACGCCCCCGGCGTAGCTCACCTGATCGACCAGGAACGTGAAATCGGAGCGCGCCTTCTCGATCGCGGTGACGGCGGAGAGCGAGGCGAACACCTGCCAGGCTCCCGCCCGCGCGAGCGGGAGACGCGCCTCCATCGTTCCGACGAGGTCGAGGCGGTCGGAGGCGATCCACGCGAGCGACCCGCGGACGGTCAGCGCCTCCTCGGCCCGCGCCGCAGGCAGGGCGAGGGCGATCGCCAGGATCGCGACCGCGTGCCGCCTCAAGGCTCGACGGGAACGGGGGCGGGCACGTCGGGAGGGGGAGGCGCTCCGGGGGCGACGAGCGTCCATCCGATCGTCCGCTCGACGGCGCCTTCCGCGGCGTCGGAGACGCGGATGACGACGCGGTAGGCGCCGGCGGGCCAGGTCGCGGAGGTCGGAAGCGCGAACCCCTGTCCGAAGGCGTCGGCCTCCCGCTCCTGCGGCGGCCCCAGCGCGCGGAAGCGGCCGTCGTCCTCGCGCCCCTCGAGCTGATAGGCGATCCGGTACGGTGCGGTCCCCCCGTAGATCTCGTAGAAGAGCTGGAGCGGCTCCCCCGCGCGCACCTCCGTCGAGGCGCGCGGCGTGACGCGGAAGCCTCCGACGATGTACGGCGCATCGTAGCTCTGCTGCGTGGCGAACGGCAGCGGCTCCATCGCGCGCGCGAGCACGACGTCCGAGAGCCGGAGCCCGCTCGCGGGGAGCGGATCGATCCGGCCCTTGTAGATGCGGCTGATCCCGCTGTCCGGCGCGACCGCGAGCACGGTGACGTCCCACGGCATCCCGTCGAGCGCCACGCGCCCTTGCCCGACGCGCGCAGCCCCTTCGCCCTCGACCCGGAACGACCCCTCGCCGAGGATCTTCGGCTCCGCCCCCTTGCGGGAGAAGCGCGCGAGCAGCGCGGGGACCGGATCGGCCGGATCTCCGGCCGGGATCGAGACGGTGACCACCGCGAGCATTCCGGCCCCTTGCGGCGCGAAGCGGTCGATCGAGAGCGGCAGCGGCCGGTACGCGAACGTCTCGACCGTCTCGACCGAGTCCAGCAGCATCGCCTCCTGCGACGGGACCTCCTGCATCTTCCCGAGGTCGAGCATCACGCCGAGCGGATCGCGGCTGGTCGTCACCTCGGTCAGGAAGCGGCCGAGGCCGGCCGTGCGCGCGTCGTCCACCTTCGCCCAGTCGAAGAAGGGGCTCGCGAGGTGCGGGTCGTAGGAGACGCGGTAGGCCCCCGACGTGTCGCGCACGAAGGGGACGTACACGACCGGGTCCACGTCCCGGCGCCCTCCCGGCTTGAGGTAGACCCAGCGGATCAGGCCGGCTCCCTGCGACTCGTCGGTCCCGACACGCGCGTTGGGGTCCTCCTTGATCTCGTCGGGGGGGCCGTAGAGGATGTAGATCTTGCCGCGATCGGTCTGCCAGCCGGGGCTGGCGCTGTCGAGGAACTTCTCGTTCGTCTCGGCGACGCGCTTCCAGAACATCTGCCGGTACTCGTTGACGAGCGTCCCCGGAGTCGGGTCCCTGCGGCGCCAGAACCGCTCGACGAACGCGGCCCGGTCGGGATCGGTCTTCGCCGCCTTGAACTCCTTGATCTCGTCGTCGGTGATGAGGTAATGGACCGGTCCGTCCAGCCAGCGCTTCACTGGATCCGTGCGCGCGAAAACCGGGATCGGAGAGACCAGAATCGTTATCGCGGTGACGAGGATCGCCAACGAGGCGGTGCGCACCCGTGGAGTATAATCCGCCGCTCGCGACGTCACCGGAGGCCGCATGCGCGTCGAACGCGGGGTGCTCAGCGCCGGCATGGCCGTGCTCTTGCTAACCAATGCCTGCTCCGGCGGCAAGGGCGCGTTCAAGGAGCTCGCCGATTCCGACCCGACCGTGAGGTCCAACGCCGTCTTCAAGCTGGGGGAGAGCAAGTCGAAGGAGGCGGTGGACGCCTTGATCGGGATGCTCAACGACTCCGAGGAGACGGTCCGGGTCAACGCGATCCGCGCGCTCGGGGAGATCGGCGAGAAGAAGGCGGTCCCGCCGCTGATCCCGCTCGCCACCGACCGGCTCTCGACCGTGCGGATGGCGAGCTTCCAGGCGCTCGGGGCGCTCGGCGACCCGCGTGGGGTTCCGGCGCTGGAGCGGGGCTTGTACGACGACGACGAGTCGCTCCGGATCGTCGCCGCGCGCTCGCTGGGGATCATCCCGGGGCCGGAGTCGCTCGACACGCTGATCCGCGTCGCCCTGCAGGACGAGAGCGACCGGATCCGCGGCCACGTCGTCAAGGTCGTCGGCGAGAGGCGCGCGCGCGAGGCGGTGCCGAAGCTCGAGAGCGCGCTCGCCGCGGAGTCGGAGTTGGTCCGCGCCAACGCGGCGCAGGTGCTCGGAGAGGTGGCCGACCGGTCGAGCGTCCCGGTGCTGACCCGCGCCCTCGACGATCCTTACTTCAAGGTCCGCTCCCTCGCGTCGCACTCGATCGCGAAGATCGCCCCCGAGGACACCGAGGCCCGCGGGGCGATCGTCCGGCGCCTCGCGACCGAGACGTCGCCGATGGCGCAGGTGGACCTCGCCTGGGCGGCGGGGAAGATGGGCGATCGCTCGCATCTCGAGGTGGTGCGGACGCTCCTCTTCAAGGGAGAGCCCGAGGACGTGCGCGCCGAGGCGGCGCTCGCGCTCGGCGACCTCGGCGACCGATCGGACCTCGCGCTCCTCGAGCGGGCGATGACCGACAGGAAAGGGATGGTCCGAAGCCGCGTCGCCGACGCGATCGACAAGATCAAGGGCGTGAAATCGTCGTAGCGCTCCGAAGGGCGCCAGGAGAGTCCATGGACAAGATCGTGAACATCGGCCAGTCGATCCACATCAAGGGTGAGCTGACGGGGAACGAGGACCTGACCATCGAGGGGAAGGTCGAGGGGAAGGTCCTGCTGAAGGACCACAACCTGACGATCGGCGCGAACGGCAAGCTCGTCGCCGAGATCCAGGCGAAGACCGTCATGGTCCTCGGTGAGGTGACGGGGAACATCACCGCGGACGACAAGGTCGAGGTGGCCGCGTCGGGCACGCTGCGCGGGGACATCGTCGCGCCGCGCGTGGTGCTCGCCGACGGCGCGAAGTTCAAGGGGGCGATCGACATGGACCGCAAGCCCGGCGCGAGCGCGTCGCCGTCGATCTCCACGTCCGCCTCGGGGTCGCGTCCGGTGATGGAGCCCGTCGGTGCCGGCGCGTCGTTGAAGGGCGCGAACCTCTAGCAGATGGCGTTTCGATCGCGTCCCCCCGAGCCGGGCCCCCGTCCGGCGGCGGGGGGCGCATCGCCCCAGGCCTCGGCCGGCCACCCGTGCGGCGCGCTCGGCCGCGCGGTCGCGCGCGCATTTCGCGGGGGGAAGCCCGAGATCCTGATCCTCGGCCCCCTGTGCGGCGAGAGCGTGGTCTACCTCGCCGGCCGCGGCGCCCGTGTCCACGTCGATCCGGTCGACATCCCGGAGCCGATCCCGCCGCGCGCGCAAGGGGAGACGCCGCCGGCGGCGAAGCCGTTCGCGCTCGATCACGGCACGGCCGCTTACGACCTGGTGCTCGCCTGGGAGATGCTCGATTTCGTCCCGCCGGACCGCCTCGTCGAGGTCGGCGCGGAGATCGTGCGGGTGCTGCGGGTGGGCGGGCAGCTCTTCGTCTTCGCGCACCAGAAGCCCCCGGAGGACCAGGCGGTCCCGCCGCGCTACCGGCTCCTTGCCGACGACCTGATCGTCCGGGAGGACTCCCCGGGGACGCCGCGACGGCGCTACGTCCACCCCAACCGCGACATCGAGCGCGCGCTCGCGGGCCTCGCGGTGCAGGGGATCCAGCTCCAGCGGAACCAGATGCGCGAGATCCTCGCCTCGAAGGCGGGGGTCGGCTGATGCTCGCGGAGCGCATCGGCCGCATCGAGCTCTCGCCCACCTTCCGCATCAACGCGATCGCCCGCCGGATGCGGGCGGAGGGGATCGACGTCCTCGACTTCAGCGTCGGCGAGCCGGATTTCCCGACGCCCCCGAGCGCGAAGGAGGCGGGGAAGCGCGCGATCGACGCCGACTTCACGCGCTACACCGCGAACGAAGGGACGCTCACGCTGCGCCAGGCGATCGCGCGGAAGCTGCGCGAGGACAACGGGCTCGACTACGCGCCGGAGCAGATCCTGGTCTCCCCCGGGGCCAAGGCCTCGCTGTACTTCGCGGCCATGGCGCTGTTCTCGCCGGGAGACGAGGTGATCGTCCCGTCGCCGTACTGGGTGTCCTATCCGGAGCAGGTCCGCCTCGCGGGGGCCGAGCCGGTGGTCGTCGCCGCCCCCGAGTCGAACGGCTTCAAGCTCGTGCCGGAGGACCTCGAGCGGGCGATCGGCCCGAGAACGAAGGGGCTCTTCCTCAACTACCCGTGCAACCCGACCGGAGCCTGCTACGACCGGGACGAGCTCGCCGCGATCGCGAGGATCGCGGTCGCGCGCGGCCTCGTGGTCATCGCCGACGAGATCTACGAGAAGCTCCTCTACGACGGGCGCGCGTTCACGAGCATCGCGGCGCTCGGCGCCGGGATCGCGGAGCGCACGATCGTCGTCAACGGCATGAGCAAGGCGTTCGCGATGACCGGCTGGCGCCTGGGGTACGCCGCCGGTCCGAAGGCGATCATCGACGCGATGGCGGCGGTCCAGAGCCACGCGACCTCGCACCCCGCGTCGATCGCGCAGGCGGCGGGGGAAGCGGCGCTCGCGGAGGCGAGGGAGGACGTCCGCGCGATGGCGAAGGCGTTCGCCGCGCGCCGCGACCGGATCGTCGCCGCGCTCGCCGCGATCCCGGGGGTCTCCTGCGTTCCTCCCGCCGGAGCGTTCTACGTCTTCCCGAACGTGTCGAGATTGTTCGGCCGCTCGATCGGCGGCCGCGCCGTCGCCTGCGGCCAGGACCTGGCCGAGGCGCTCCTCGAGACCGCGCGCGTCGCGGTCGTGCCGGGCGAGGCCTTCGGCTCGCGCGACCACATCCGCATCTCGTACTCCTGCTCGCGCGAGACGATCGACGAGGGGATGAAGAGGATCGCGGAGGCGCTCTCGGGCTAGCGCCTGGCTTCGCGCCTCACTGGATGTTCCCTCCGCCGTCGACGTTGCCGCTCCCGTCGCTGCGGATCCCGCCGGCACCGTTGTTGTGCACGACGTTGTTGCGGTAGACGTTGTTGTCGCCGCCGAGAACCACGCCGTACTGCGCGCTCCCCTCCACGCTGTTCCCTTCCACGACGTTGCGCGATCCGTTGATGGTGATCGCGCCCTGGCGGACCTTGTTCCCGATGACGCGGTTGCCGTCGGAGAAGAGGAGGATCCCGCGCGCGACGTTGTTCCGGATCTCGTTGTGGTCGCTCCCGTTGAAGGCGTCGGTGATCACGCCGGCGACCGTGTTCCCCTCGACGAGGTTGTCCTGCCCGCCGACAAACCCCTCGGTCAGCCGCAGGTCGCCGCCGATGACGTTGCCGCGCACGATGCCGCGCCGGAGCGCGCCCAGCTCGACGTCCCCCCGGATCGTGTTGTCCAGCAGGCGGCCGGCGAGCTGTCCGGTGTCGCCGATGAGCGTGACATCGCCGTCGATCCGGGAGGAGATCATCTCGACCTCCCAGCACGGATCGAAGGCGATCCCGCCCTGGTCCGTGATCACCAGGTTCTCGAAGCGGACGAGCGCGCGGCCGACCGCCGATTTTGGCGAGGTGCCGGGGAACCCGGCGGCGATACCGCCGCCGGCGAGGCGGCCGTTCAGGACCGCGAGCCGCCGCTCGAACAGCTCGAGGCTGCTCAGCTCGATGACGGCGCCGCCGAGCCCGGAGCGCCGCAGCGTGTGCCCGTTGAGGTCGATGGTGACGTCGTTCGCCGCCACGCGGAACACGGGGGAGCCGAACGCCTCGATGTCGCGCGTGACCACGTAGTGGCCGGGGAACGTGATGGTGAGGACCTTCGTGAGCGGGATCCGCCCTTCGTCGGCGAGCGCGGCCGAGGGGGTGGCGATCGCCATCAGCAGCGCGACTTTCCATGCGCTCAGCATCGCCATGGTCACCCTGCCTCCCCGCTGATGTCAGAGTACCGCACTCGTACCGGCCCCGCTTCCCGATCGCGGTATCTTATCCGGCCGCTTGGGGAGGCCGGATGGGGGTGCGACGGGTTCCGTGGACGTCGTGGGCCGCGCTCGCCGCGGCGCTCAGCATGCTCGTCGGCTGGGACTGGGACATCTCCTGGCATCGATCGATCGGGCGCGACACCGCGTGGACCCCCGCCCACGTGGCGATCTACATCTCCCTCGCCATCGCGTTCGTCGCGAACGCGCTCGTCGTGCTCGACAGCACGTTCGGCCGCAACAAATCGGCGCCGGGGGTCAAGGTCCTCGGTTTCCGGGGCCCGACGGGCGCCTTCGTGACGCTGTTCGCGGTCCTGATGCAGTTCGTCGGCATCCTGTTCGACGTCTGGTGGCATGCCGTCTACGGCGTGGATGCCGCGATGTTCACGACGCCGCACAGCCTGATCGCCCTCGGAATCTGGATCTTCTTCCTGGGCCAATTCCTGGTGACGGCGCGCGAGGTCAACCTGACGGCGCCCGAGAATCGCCCGTTGGTGGTCGTCGCGATCCTGATCATGTCGATGTTCATCGGGTACGTGATGATCGGGAACGATCCGACGTATGGGCCCCTCGGGGTGCGCTCGCAGGCGTTCATGATCTCCTGCGCGCTCCTGGTGCCCTTCCCGCTGCTCCTGATCCAGGAATTCCTCGATTGGAAGTGGGCGGGAGCCGTCTGCGCGGCCCTGTATTTCGCCATGGCCTTCGTCCTCGGCCAGGTGTTCCAGCTGTTCCCGGCGCATCCTCGATTCGGGCCGGTGTACCACCGGATCAACGTTTTCCTGCCGCCGGCGTTCCCGCTGCTCCTCGTCGTCCCCGCCGCCGTGATGGGCTGGATCGCGGCGCGCCGCACGGGCCGGCTCGTCACGTTCCTGTGGCTGGGGATCGCGTTCGTCGCCGTCTTCACCGCCACCAACTGGGCGACATCGGCCTTCCTCGCGAGCCCCGCGGCGCGCAATCGCTTCTTCTGGGGGCACCTTCCGGGGACGGTGTTCATGGAGGGGCTCCGCATCGTCCCGCCGATCCGCGCCAACGCCGAAGGCGCCCTGTTCGTCGCGCTCGCCGTCGCGATCGCCACGGTCTCCGCCTGGTCCGGGGCGCGGATCGGCCACTGGATGCGCGGGGTGGTTCGGTGACGCCGGCCGCGAGGACAGCGGCGGCGCTCGGCGCGATCCTCCTGTGGCGCGTCGATGCCGCGGCGCACGTCAACAGCCCCCACATCTACCTCGAGGAGAAGATCGGACCCTACGCCGCGATCGTCGTCGCGCACATGCCTCCGGCGATGCCGGGGGAGGCCGAGGTCCAGGTGCGCCTCTCCGATCGCGCGGACGACGATCCGATCGAGGTGTGGGCGCGCGAGATCCCGCCGGCGGGAGATGCAACGGCCCCGGAGTGGCGGCGCATGCGGTCCTCCGAGGCCGATCCCTCGTACTTCACGGCGCCGATCCCGTTCACTCTCTTCGGGCTCTGGCACGAGGAGATACGGGTCAAGGGGTCGCGCGGCGAGGGCGTGATGCGGTTCCCGATGCCGGCGCGCGTGCCGATGCCCTCGACGATGGCCCCCGCTCTCGCCGCGACGCTCACGCTCCTCGTCGGCCTTCTCTACGTCTCCCAGTGGCAGCTCCTCACCGACATCGGACGCGATGCGACGCTGCCGCCGGGAGCTCGTCCCAGCCCGGCGGACGCGCGCCGCGGCCGCACCTGCGCGATCACGGGGACCACGCTGCTGACGTTGTTCTTCGCGCTGACCGGCGTTTCGTGGACGCTGTACGACGCGCGGCAGCAGATGCTCGGAAGCCCGCGGTATCAAGCCGAGCTGTCGGCGGAGGGCGGGCCCGTGGCCGCGGGCCGGCCCGCGACGCTGAGGCTCGTCGTGCGCGATCGGAGAGGGAACCCGCCGCAGGGGCTCATCCCCGACCACGGAAAGTTGATGCACCTCGTCATCACGAAGGACCCCGGTGCGGGCTTCTTCCTCCACGCCCACCCGAGGCTCGTCGATGCCGGCCGCTTCGAGCTGACGTTCATGCCCCCCGAAGCGGGCACCTATCGGGTCTTCGGCGATCTCCTGTTCGACACCGGGGAGAGCACGACCATCACCGCCCGCATCGACGTGACGTCGGGGCACGCCCTGAACACCTACGCGCCGAAGCTCGATGACGAGGACGACTCGTGGGCCCGCCAGGCTCCGATCGGCACGGTCTCCATGGACGCGCGCTCAGCCGAGGTCGGCGACGGCTTGAGCATGCGATGGGTGGACGCGCCGTCCGGCTCGCTCTCGGCGGAGACGTTCCACAAGCTCGCGTTCGAGCTCGTCGGGCCCGACGGACAGCCCGTCGCATCGATCGAGCCCTACATGGGCATGGCCGGGCACCTCTTGATCGTGCGGGACGACATGGGCGTCTTCGTCCACGCGCACCCGACCGGCACGATCGGCGGACGCATGGCGATGCTGATGAGACAGGAGAGCGCGGGCATGGGCGCGATGCATCAGGCGAGCTACGCGCCTCGCGTGACGTTCCCCTACGCGTTCCCGTATCCGGGACGGTATCGGATGTGGGCGCAGGTGAAATACGCGGGGGTGATTCGCACCGGTGTGTTCGACGTGGACGTTCGCTAGAGGGAGGGAGCGCATGCCGGCCGCCCGCCACGCTCGACGGGCGACCGGCATGCGGCGGGATCAGCCGATAACGGTTACCAGCGGATCCCACCTGCGATCAAGAACTCGGAGTTGTCGGCGACGAGGGCCTTCCCCTGGACGAACGGACGGACCTTGCCGTGCTTCGCGCCGACGCCGGCGAGAAGATTCAGGCCGACGTCGTTGTCGTCGTCTTCACCGAACTCAGGGTCGTACGTCACGAAGGCGGGACCGGCGCCCAGCCAGGGCGACCACTTGCTCGCGGTCGCGAAGTCGTAGTGGACGTCGGCGTTCAAGGACAGGACGTCCGTCGTATCACCGGCCGTGTATTCGGCGTTCGGATTGAAGTACCAGGAGTGGGATCCCCCGATATTCGTCAGGATCCCGGCGCCGACGAACGGGCCTTCCGCGTCGGTGTTGACGCCGCCGCGAACGTCGATGTCGATCTCCGCCTTCGCGGGGACGAGCATCGCAGCCGCGACCGCGATCGCGACGCCTACGACGGCGTGCGCGACAGTGCTTCTGGTACGTGAGCTCATGGTGCCTCCTTTCGGTTACCCAGTCAGTCGAATGCGGTCCAGAAGGGAGCAAGCTCCGTACCGGAAGAAATGCGCGGAAGCTCGGCAGAATACTGGAGTGTCGCTCGAGATCGTTTGTAATCCGTGCCGAACCGCTTACAAACACCGTTACGAGCGAGGGTGGAACTCAGAAGCGGAACACGGGCACGACCGCCACGTACCAGCCGCCGTTGAAGTCGGTGCCGGTGTCGAGCGCGAGGTCGATCCAGGGGCGCGGGGTGTAGGAGCCGCCGACGCCGAAGGTCCAGGGGTGCTCCGGTCCCTGGTCCACCTCGAACGCGAGCGTTCCGCCGTCGGGATCGGCGACCGTTCCCGTCGCCTGCGCGAACGTGTCCCAATAGGTCCCGCTGATCCACGCGCGAATCGGGCGCGAGCCGGCCGTGCCGTGCCAGCCGCTGCGGAGCGAGGTCACGACCGCCTTGAACTCGTCGTCGAAGCCGAGGTCGGCGCGTGCGCCGTT
>Ga0075418_10003242_pt1 | contig 18574 bp, 19 predicted proteins | sample SoiMetdeltSBSDD2_FD_81776 | JGI IMG/M metagenome (GOLD analysis project Ga0075418, IMG submission 81776) | Bulk soil microbial communities from a Populus tree surrounding site in Tennessee, USA - Soil MetaG P. deltoides SBSDD2 | ecosystem: Environmental > Terrestrial > Soil > Tree plantation... | reverse complement strand
TAGCAGCCCGTGGTGAAACTGGCCTTAGCGGTCCCCCGGCATTGGGCTGCTGTGCTTCCTTTCTAGGTTAGGGCGGTGGCCTGAAACCGCAAACGCTAAGAAGCACCCGGCGGCTAGAGCCACAGCGGCCCCGACGCGCAGGAGCGCGGTTCCCTGCATCGTCTCCCATTCAAGGACCGCTCGCGCGCGGTCAGGCCCAAGGACCGTTGCCGCGAGTGCTTGCATACACATCAGGGCTCCCAACGCGCGCAGACTCTTTGGCGCACGCGAGGCCGGGGCATAAAGGATCACCACGAGTCCCATCGCAAGGCGAACAACCCCGGCTGCATAGAGTCCAACAGGGGTCGCGAAGTAGAGCCGTCGAGCCGTCGTCCCGCTATCGGGAGAAATGAGGCCCACTATGCCGACGATGATGGTGAAGACAGCGACGAGCAACGCGGCAAATCTCACGTCTTTTCCTTCGGACCATTCTTTGAGTCGGCGCCTAGCACGTCCGTGGTGACCGCTGGATTAAGGATCGACACGCTTGATCACGCGTACTACACTGTCGCCGATCCCGGAACGGGTGGCGATGGCGATGAGCGGCCACAAGACGCGGTCGGTCTTCGATCGCTATGACATCGTCAGCCCGACGGATTTGAAAGCGGCGGCGGTGAGACTCGATGAAGCAGCGACAAACACAAAACCAGGCGGAGGAACTTTGTCCGGAAGGTTTGTTCAAGACCGCACGTAAGCCGTCACAATCGCCCTGATAAAATTGCAACCGGCGTGAGAGATTTCTGAAACGCGTTTCTCAGCTGGATCCGCGGGAGCAGGCCAAGGCAGTCCCCGGGGGACCCCAGCGAAGAGTGAGTTTCATGGGTGTCCATAACCATCGCGAAGCGAAGGCCAACGCGTTGGCGCGCCGATTCGACGGGATCGCCGCGGCGGCCGGCTGTGATGTACCAACGTCAGTGTTGGCGTCCCTCGTGCGACTATTCGGCGAAGCCCTCACAGGCACGAATGGCACGCGGCCCAATTATGAGTTCACCCGATGTGGTGCTCTCGATCATGTGGCCGAGGGCACGAAGCCTCGGTGCGTACTCAAGTGGGGACATGCCGGTCGCCATTTTGCTGTGACTGGTCAGAGGTGGGGCGAGGACAAACCCGCCGAACCCCAGGAGCAGCTGAACCTGTTGTGTTTCTTCGGTACTTGCAATGCCATCGCAACTCACGGGAAATTCTGCGACCGCCATTTCGGGGTGCCGAGCAGCGACCGCAACGGCTAGAGTCACAGGAACCAATCGTACAGGGTTCCACGCACGCTCCTAATCCTCGAGTCCGCCGTTGCTCGATTGGCGAGCAGGCCTAGAGATGATTCGGCGGGCTCAGAGCGGGACAACCACGAGCAGTAATTGCACGCCGCACTACGTGGCAGGGACAATCGCAGGGACAAAATCGACTCGCGGGAAGGTGAAGCGTTTTTCGAGTCGCCGCAAGTGATTGATTCTAAATGGTGCCGGAGGTGGGAATCGAACCCACACTCCCCGAAGGGAACGGGATTTTGAGTCCCGCGCGTCTGCCAGTTTCACCACTCCGGCCCGGAAGGAACGTTCAGTATAACGCGTCGCCTTGGCGAAGGCGGACCAACCCGTTGCATTTCATTTCCGACGATGGCATCGTCGTCGCTAGGGGGCGGGCGGAAACGTCTATGGACATTGACCACGCCCGGCCGCGTTGCAGAAGCGCCTGGGTCCGGATGGAATGGCCGGCCTGGGCGAACTCTTCATCGACGCCAGGAAGGAGTGGACGGCCGACGTGATTGGGATCGTGACGGACCGTTTCGAGCGGCGGCTTACAGACGAAACGTCAAAGCTGCGCCTGGACATCGCCGGGCTCCGACAGGACATGGCTGCGGGATTTGCGGCCTTGCGACAGGAGATGGCCGATCTGCGGTTTGAGCTTCTGAAGTGGACCTTCCTGTTCTGGGTTGGGCAGTTCTTCGCAGTGGCCGGGCTCGTGGCGGTGCTGATTCGGTTTCTGCGCCCCGGCGTGTGACACGGCTCTCGCACGCGTGGCCGTAGGCAGCTGGTCATCACGTTCTTCAACTCGGGCGAACCTTTCACAACCTCGTAATGGACTGGCTCAGTGTCCTCGCGATGCCGACGGATCAGATCATTCGCGAGCGCCTAGTCGGCACCGATGATGGCTCTGGCGTCCTGTGGGCCTCGACCCCCCTGCAGGTTCGAGAGCTCTCCGCGCTGGGCGCGATCGCGTGGGACGCGAATCCCGACCGCCCCGAGGAACCTCGCTATGAATGGGCCGGGTTCAATCTGCTGTGTAATGCGGCGCCGACGCCGTTCACGCTTGGCGCCGACGAGTTCCGGTCGGTTGACAGCTTTTACGAGGCTTTGAAGCTCCCTGAGGGCAGCGCCGAACGCCAGATCTGTGCGTCCGCTCCAGTTCAGGAAGCCAAGCGGCTCGGCCGGGGAATCCGTCAGTCCACATTCTCGTACCGCGGGCAGAGCGTACGCGTGGGCTCGCCGGAACACGAGGCGATCGTCGCCGCCGCGGTGAGCGCGAAAGTGTCACAGAATCCGGCTGTCCAGGTCGCGTTGCGAGGCACGGGCGCCGCGAAACTGGTGTTCCCGCTCACTCACAGTAACCGACCAGGCCCTGTCGCAAGGGTCACCCCGGTCGCGTTGATGATTGAGCGTTGGAAGCTACTTGAGTTGACGAATCGACGGACCTCGCGGGGCTGACACCTCGCCCGCTCGGCTCGCAGGTCAGCGGGCCTTTTGCCTTGCGCGCGAGCTGGCCGTGCTGGACTCCTATGACGGAGCACGCGAACGCCCCACCGATGACAAACCACTTCATCGTCAGGATGAATATTGCGGTGTATAGGGCCGCAAATGCGAAGAACTCTACGGCCGACTGGGTGAGAATTGTGCGACGCGCATATTCCATTCGTCCGGCGACACCTTCACCAGCGATCATTGCCCGGAAGAGGAAATAGTTGCGCAGATGCCGGACGTGAATCGTCAGTTGCATCAGGATAATCGCGCCCAGGGCGAACTCGTAGACGGGCACGGACATCGAGTCTGAGTTCCCGACAAGCCAGATCAGCTGGAGAGCCGGCCATGGAAGGAGCAGGGCGAACCAGAACCGCGGACTCACGCGTCTCAACGCATCAATGTCGGCCTGGTGAAACGGGTTCAGCTCGTAGCTGCCTTCGAAGGCGAAGTGCTGCCGCACGCCGTCGGATTGGTACATCCGCGCACAGGCGACCGTAAAGGAATGATCGCTGATGAACAGGATGGTGCACACCAGGATTCCTGGCCAGGGGCTCACGTAAAAGGCGTCCATCGCGATGATCGCTGCGGGCCGGCCGCGTGCTGCTACTGCTGCAGCGGGTGGTCTGTCGCTTGACAGTCGGAGAACACCGGAATATTCGGTGCGGCGAGGGGATGCACTCCCACCGTCTTCACGGCGGCATCGACGACAGCCAGGCGTTTGTTGACGAAGAGGACTTCGTAGGCCCACGCGCGGAGCGGCTTCATGTCCTCGAAACAGGTGAAGTTGTTGTAGTGAATGTTTGCGACCTCGAAGAACTGTTTCAGCCGGCGGACCGCGGCCGCCGATTTCTGACTGTCGATGCCGTGAAACTCCACCGCGATCTGATCGATTTGCTTCAGGAGGTCATCGGGCGCGGTGAGAAACGCCCCCCACTCTGCACCCTCGACATCGATTTTCAGAACCAGGTGCTTGCCGGCGTCGCCGTTCCTGGCCACCTGACTCTGCATGGTGTCGAACAGGCGGCCATCCGTCTTCGCCGCGGAGTCACCGACGCATTCTTCGTGGAAGATCGTCTTACCCGCAGCGCACACCGGTCGCTTCAGGTTGAAGCAGTCGTACTGATGAACCGGGACACCGCGTTTGGTCGAGACGTCACAGCCCCACTTGTCGTAGCCGCTGATACCGTACGAGTAGCCGGCCTGGACGTCCTTGAGCAGGTTTGAGCAGAGGAGATAGCCGCCGTCGTACTTCTCGCCGAATCGCGCCAGCTGACAGTTGGCTAATGGGACGGGTCGTAACAGTTGAAAGAGCGTCTCGCGCTCTTCCGGAGTGCCGGTTTTGCCAGACACCTGCGAGTAGAGAATCTGCTGCAGGCCCCACCTTCCACCGACGGCGGTTCCGGCCAGCAACAAGAGGACGATCAGCAACTTCCGCACAACGGGACGACGTCAGCAAGAGGCAGACCAGTGCTGGACGCGGTACGCTCGCCTAGGGACCGTTACCGTGGATTGGATGTGTCGCGCTTCTCTCGATTGCGAGTTTGTAATGGAGCGACCAATTCTGCGCGGATCCCTCTGATTCACGGCTTCCGCTTGAACACGAGCGGCAGCGACAGCGGCCCCTGCGTCCACGTCCCGGCGATCTCGTCGCTCTTGACGTCCCCTTCGAAGCCGCCGCTCACCATGGCGATCACCAGCTTCAGCCGTGAACCCTCTTCGGTGATTCTCGACACCGGGATCTCGAAGTTGTTCTGATCGACGCTCACGAGCTTGCCGGTCGCCCCGTCGGGGCCGTTGGCGAGCGTCAGCACCAGCCTGAGCATCGTGCCCTTGACGTCCAGGGCGCCCTCCCACGTGCCCAGAACCGCCTTGGAGACCGCCGCATTCTTGATGGGCGCCTCGAACTGCGGCTCGCCCTTCCACGTGAGTGTGAGCGGCACTGACACGCCGGCCTGACTGAACGCGCCGGTGATGGTCTTGCCATCCGCCGAGAGCTCTCCCTTGAAGCGGGGGTCGCCCATTCCGCCCTTGATCGCGAACTCGACGGTCGTGTTCTTGACTACGAGATCGGAGAGCGGAACCCCCTTCTGGCCCTGCGCCGGAACGCTGAACGTGCCGCGCCAGGCATCGGTACCCTGCCGCGCGAGATCGACTTCGACGCCCAGGCTCGCGCCCGCCTCCAGCGTGCCGACCCAATGTCCCGATGGCGCGGTTGTCGACTGCCGGGCGACCGCATCATCAGAGGGTGCGAGCGCGAGAACGATCACCGTCACGAGGAGTTGCCTGCGAGTCATGCGTACCACCTTTCAATGCCGCTTTATAATCTCCCTCGGCGTGGGCACACTCAACATTCTCGTCATATACGATCGCTGGGAAGGATCCGACGAATCGAACGGCGTCGCGGGTGCTGAGAAGGCGCCCCTCATCCGCACGCTCGACAAGAAGGAAGTGGAGGACGAAGTCGCCGAAGCGCTCGTGAAGCTCGGTCACCAGGCCACGCTTCACGTGCTCGACGGATCGCTGAAGACCTTGCACGCGCTCGCCCGGATCGACTGCGACCTGGTGTTCAACCTCGCGGAGTCCTTCGCCGGCAACGATACCGCCGACTACTGCATTGCCGCCTACCTCGAGCTGATTGACAAACGCTTCACTGGCTCGGGCTCGCACGGTCTCCTCTACGCCCAGGACAAAGGCGTCGCCAAGAAGATCCTCGAGTTTCACGGGATACACACCCCCGTCTTCGCGCGCTCGTATCGCGGCCGGCTCGATTTCTCGCACGACCTCGAGTTCCCGGTCATCGTGAAGCCGGCCCGCGAGGACGGCTCGATCGGGATTGAGTTCAATGCCGTGGTGTCGTCGATCCGCGAGCTGATGGAGCGGATCGACTGGCTGCACGCCCACTTCGACTCACCGGTGCTGATCGAGGAGTACGTCGAGGGACGGGAAATGTACGTCGGTATTCTCGGCAACGAGAATCCCATTGCGCTGCCGGTCGTCGAGCTCGATCTCTCGAAATTGCCCGAAGGACGGCCCAAGATCGCGGGCGCCGAGGTGAAATGGGCGAAGGGAACCGGCGCCTATCGCGACACCAAGTCGATTGTCCCCGATGACCTGTCAGACGAGACCGTCAGCCAGCTGCAGACGACCGCGCTTGCCGCCTATCAGGCGCTCGAGTTGCGCGACTACGCCCGCATCGACATGCGCCTGCGGCCGGACGGCCGCGTCGCGGTGATCGAGGCCAATCCGAACCCGTGGCTCGCGTCGAAGGCGGAGTTCGCGATGGCCGGCCGCAAGGCGGGACGGACCTACTCACAGCTGGTCGAAGAGATCGTGGATCTCGCGCTGGCGCGGTATGGCTCGTAAAGGCAAAAGGAAAAAGGCAAAAGGCAAAACGTCAGAATTCTGCCTTCTGCCTTTTACCTTTTGCCCATCCCTACGGCCTGAACTTCCCGTCGAACTTCCAGAGATAGATCGTGATCTCGTCGCCGGTGGCGGTCTTGAAGTGATCGACCGTGTCCGCCGGCCAGGTCGGACCCATGCTGAAGGCGTGGGAGACGATGCGGGTCCCGGGCTTCACTTGCTTGGTGATCACCGGCCGCAGCTGGGCGTTCGCGGACGCCAGCAAGTAGAGCGTCACGACCGTCGCTTCCGAGAAGTCCGCGTCGAGGACGTCCTGCTCCCGGAACTCCACGAGCTGCTCGACGCCGGCCGCTTTGGCGTTCGCCCGCGACTCCGCAATGCGATCGGGATTGATGTCGAGGCCGACCCCGCGCGCGCCGTATTTTTTCGCCGCTGCTATCGGAATCCTGCCGTCCCCACTGCCCAAGTCGTACACCACGTCGTCTTTGGTGACGCCGGCCACGGTCAACATGCGATCGACGACCTCTGCCGGGCTGGGAACGTAAGGAACCCTGACCTGGACAGCCCGGGCAGCCGGGGCCATCACCACCCCCAAAGCCAGACAGCAGGTGATGGTGGAGAGCCGCATGGTTCGCAGGATACACCGGCAGGCCACGGCCGGTCGTGGCCTGCGAGCTCGGGCATTCGGCCCCAAATCGCTGCGCCGCCTCTACTTACGTGACTCCTCCGGACGCGGATCCACTTCAAGAACGTCTTCCAGGACGGATCGAGCTCAGCAATGGGAATTGTGCAAAAACGCTCCGAAAATCAACGGATACGATTGCCGGCTCGTTCGAAATCCGTTATACTTTTGGCTACTGCTCATTGGTACACACCTAACCTAGCCACCTTACTTCAGTGGGGGACACGTGACATTCCAGGTTGGTGACAAGGTCATTTACCCAAACCACGGACTCGGCGTCGTTCAGGGCATCGAAACAAAAACCATCCTCGGCACCACCTGCGGCTTCTACCATCTCAAGATGGTCGCCAACGAAACGACCGTGCTCGTTCCGGTGGACAACGTGGATGGGGTTGGTCTTCGGCGCGCGATCGGCGACGAAGAGATCGATCGGTTGTTTACCCTGCTCGGCGACGGCAAAATCGACAATCACCAGAACTGGAAAGGACGTTTCAAGGACAACTCAGACAGGATGCGGACCGGATCCATCTACGATGTGGTCGAGGTCCTCAAGAGCCTGACTTTCCTCGCGCGTTCGAAGAATCTCTCGTTCCGGGAGAAGCGGATGCTGGATCGGGCGAAGTTCCTGGTCATTTCCGAGATCTCCGAAGTGGCCCACGAGAAGACCGCGCAGATCGAGGAAAAAGTCGATCGGGCTCTCGAACGTTGTTTTACGATGAAGAATCGGTCGATCGCCCGCGCAAAGGCCGCGAAAGCCGTCCCGGTCCCGACCACGCGGGTGACGATTCGCCGGACGGCCCGGGCATCCTAGCCGCCGCGTCCGAGAGAGTCCTGTGCAGATACGAGCCGGAGCCTGTTGGCTCCGGCTCTTTTTTTGAGATCCGCAGGTGACCGCCGCCGTTCGATCGATCGTGACCTACGTGGCGATGTCGCTCTACGTGCTCGTGATCGGCCCCCCCGTGCTGCTGCTTGCCCTCCTTTTCCGCCGCCCGGGGCTTCTCTATGCGGCCGGAGAAATCGGCGTCAGGCTTGGTTTGTTCCTGAGCGGCATCAGGTACACCGTTTCCGGCGCCGAGCACATTCGCCGCCAGCCGGCCTCGGTCTATGCCGTCAATCACGCAAGCAACGTCGAGCCGCCTGTGCTGTTCCTCACGCTGAGTCCTCTGTTTCCACGGCTTCGGATTCTCTACAAGGCGGAGCTGCGGAAGTTACCGATCCTCACTCGCGCGTTCGATCTGGCGGGGTTCATCCCGCTCGAACGAGGGAATCGCGACCAGAGTATTCCGGCCATCGAGCGGGCAGCCGAGGCGCTCCGTGAGGGGAACTCGTTCCTCATTTTCCCGGAAGGGACGAGAAGCCGCACCGGGGAGCTGCTGCCGTTCAAGAAGGGCGGCTTCGTGATGGCCCTGAAGGCCCAGGCGCCGATCGTTCCGGTGGCCATCAAAGGGGCCCGGGCCGCCATGCGGAAGGGCAGCCCCTGGATCCAGCCGGTCACGATTCAGGTATCGTTTGGAGAGCCCATCGCGAGTACCGGGATGGGCCTCGACGACCGGGATCAGCTGGTCGCGACCGTGAGAGCCGAAGTGGAACGTCTTCTTACATCCTGAGGACGGACGCTCACATGATCGAGTTATTGGCGGGACTCGGACGCACTCTCGGCTTTTCGTTTGCCGCGGGCATCAACCTCTACGCGACGGTCGCCATCCTCGGCCTGGCGTCCCGGTACGGCTGGGTCAGCCTGCCGGAGCAGTACCGCGTATTCGACAGCGACCTCATCATCGGCGTGGCGGTCACGCTCTACGTGGTTGAGTTCTTCGCCGACAAGATCCCTTGGGTGGACTCGATCTGGGACGCCATCCATACGGCGATCCGGCCAATCGGCGGCGCGGTGATCGCCGTGCAGACGCTCGGGGATGCCAGTCCCGCGATGGAGACCCTGGTCGGTCTCATGGGCGGCACCCTCGCGGCGAGCACACACTTCACGAAAGCGGGAACACGGGCCGTCGCGAATGCCAGTCCGGAGCCCTTCACGAACTGGATTCTCAGCTTTGCCGAGGATGTCTTCGTCGTGTCGCTGGGCTTCATCGCGCTGAAATATCCGTGGCTGGCAACCATTATCGTGCTCGTGGCGCTCGTGCTGATGGTGATGTTTGCAGCCTGGATCTTCCGGGCGGTCAAGCGCCGCTGGCGGCGTCCGGCCGTGGCCTGATCCCGGCTAATCTCCAATACTGAACACGAACGCCCACGGCTCGAACGGACGGCCGTTGGCGGCCACGATCCCCTCGAGCAACTCGACGTGCACCGTCTGGTGCGAAGCCAGCGGCGATGCAAACGTGATCGCGAGCGATCTCGTCGCATCGCTGTAGGTCGCCGTGAACCGTGGTATGACAGGCGCCGTGAGGCTCTGCGCGGAGCCGTAAGCGATGCGGATCCGCTCCGAGAAGGTTTCGGGGATCATCGGCATCGAGAACTGGAGCCGGACGGCGGTCGACGAAGCGACGCCGGCTTCATCGTTGATCGGATCGTTGAACACCACGATCGGCGACAGAATCGCGGACCGCCGGCGACGTCCAGGCACGTCGGACGATGATGCCTGCGCGGCGCGGAGATCGGTCGCTTCAATCCACACGTCACGGCAATCGCGAGCCGCCCGGCAGGTTCGAGTCGTCCGTTGTGCCAGGCGGACTGTCCCTGTGACTTCCAGCCAGGCGCCCGTCCGCGCGTCGGAGGGGGACAACGGGTCGAGATCGAAGTCCCATCCGGCGGGACGAATGCCGCTGATCCAGACGGCGGAGTCCTCGGCGTTCAGCAGGAAGTCCCAACGGCTGCGATTCGGTGAGGGAAGCGACGCGATGCCGTCATTCGCCGGCACGCGACCGCGGAACCGGCCGGTCACGGTCACCGCCCGGTTGACATAAAGCTCCGGCGTGGCAGTGAGCGCCCGCAGCGATGTCGTCGCCCGCGACTGCCCGATCGCAGCGATCGGCCCGAGCAGGACGGTTGCGCTGATGAGACCGACAGGGATCGAAGTCCTGACCACGCCGCCTCCGGAAGGGGGACTGTCCCTTTCCGGAAGAGGGGGACTGTCCCCCTTCCCGGAAATGGGGACTGTCCCCCTTGTATCGGCGAGCGGGCGGGGAAAGTTAGTCCAGCTTCTTTTGCCCGACCTTTGCGAGGACGACGCCGAGCGCGAAGAAGAGCAGGCCGCCGGCGATGAGACCGCCCGTGCCGTCGTGCAGGGCCGAGCCGAAGAGCGCGAGTGCATCGCTGTCGTCGGCGGCGGGGATGATGCCGCGTCCGAACAGGACGGCGTAAAGAATCCCCGCGAGCGAGCCACCGGCGATGAGGCCGGAGCTGAACAGGGTGCCGGATCCAACCTCGGATTCCTCGACCTTCCCCGTTTTCTTCTCGACGTAGGCCCTCACCAGCCCGCCCGCAAAGATCGGCGCGGTGGTGGCGATCGGCAGGTATGACCCCACGGCGAAGGACAGCGAGTGAATGCCGCAGAGCTCCAGCGTGACCGAGATGAACACGCCGACGAGCACGAGGCCCCACGGCAGGTTCTGGCTGAGCAGACCGCGAATGATCGTGCTCATGAGCGTGGCCTGCGGTGCGGGCAGGGCGTCCGATCCGATCGTCATGACGTTGTGCAGGTACAGCGTCGTGTAGCCGATGATGAGCGCCGACACGAGCACTCCGATGATCAGGCCGTACTGCTGGTAAATCGGCGTGGCCCCGACGATGTAGCCGGTCTTCAAATCCTGCGACGTGGCGCCGGCATTGGCGGCCGCGATGCAGACGACCGCGCCGACACAGAGCGCGATCGGCGAATACGCATCCCCCGTCCATCCCAGCGCAACGAAGATCGTGCAGGTCAGGATCAGGGTTGCGATGGTCATGCCTGAAATCGGATTGGAGGATGAACCGATCAATCCGACGATGCGCGACGAGACCGTCACGAAGAAGAATCCGAAGATCACCACGAGGACCGAGGCCATGAAGTTGCCCTGGGTGGGCAGCCGCGGCGCGAGCGCAAGGAACAGGGCGAGAAGCAGCGTTCCAGCGAGCACGAGCGTCATGGGCATGTCCCGTTCGGTCCGGGTTCGTGCGCTTCCGGTCGCGGTCTTGGCGCTGAAGTCACGCACGCTGTCGCGGAACGACGACACGATGGTCGGGATCGTGCGCGCGAGGGTGATCAGGCCGGCCGCGAGCACTGCCCCGGCTCCCGTATAGCGGATGTAGGCGCTCCACAACTGGCCGGGGCTCATCTGACTAATCTGCAGGCCGTTGGCCGGAACGGGAGGAAAGGGGACCGTCAGGTAGTTGCCGAAGATGCTGAAGAGCGGCAGCAGCACGAGCCACGAGAGCACACCGCCGGCGAACATGACGCCGGCAATGCGCGGACCGATCACGTAGCCCACGCCCATGTACTCGGGGGAGATGTCGACGTTCAGGGTGGCGTTCGGAAGCACGCCGGTCCGGCTGATCGACTTGCCGACGGCGGTCGGGAAGATCTGGACGATCCAGGAGAGCGCCTTCCAGAAGGCGCCGACCCCGAGGCCCATGAACACCGTCTTGGCCAGCGCGCCGCCGCGCTCACCCGCGACAAGGACGTCCGCGCAGGCCGTGCCCTCGGGGTAGGGCAGCACGCCGTGTTCTTTCACGATGAGCGCGCGCCGCAGCGGCACCATCATCAGGACGCCCAGGATTCCTCCCGCAAAGGCGAGCATCGTGATCTGGAAGTAGTTGAAGTAGCCGGTGCCGCGCTCCCCGAAGAAGATCAGCGCGGGCACGGTGAAGACCACCCCGGCCGCCACCGACTCGCCCGCCGACCCGATCGTCTGGACGATGTTGTTCTCGAGAATCGTGGACCCGCCGAGTCGCTTGAGCACCGAAATCGCCAGCACCGCGATCGGGATCGACGCGCTGACCGTGAGGCCGGCCCGCAATCCGAGATAGACCGTGGAGGCCCCGAAGATCAATCCGAAGATCGCACCGAGCACGATCGCCTTGGCCGTGAATTCAGCCGGCGACTGGGTTGCCGGAACATAGGGTTGGAATGTCGCGCGGGTTTCTGGAGCAACGGTGGCAGTTCTAGGAGCGTGGGCCATAGTTGCGCGATTCTAGCTCAGGCTTCGCCCGCTCGCGGGCGAAGTCGCGCTGAAGCCGGGTAGGAGCGGGGCCGGCGAAGGCGGAGATAGAATCGAAAGCTTGTGAAGAAGGAGAACAAAGCTCCGGCCGCGGCCTTCTCGCCGAAAGACGGGCTCGAGCCGGTCTCCGAGCTGACGACCAATCGGCTCTCGGTCTATCTGCGCTGCCTGAACGCGCTCGACGCCGACGGGGTCAAGACCATCTCGTCGCAGGCGCTGGCGGAGCAGTTTCACCTGAATGCTGCACAGATTCGGAAGGATCTCGCCAATTTCGGCGAATTTGGCGTGCGCGGGGTCGGCTACTACGTGAAGGAGCTGCGAACCCACCTCCGCCAGATCCTCGGCGTGGATCGGCGGATCAGGGTCGCGATCATGGGGGCCGGCAACCTGGGCCTGGCCCTCGCCGACTACGGCGGGTTCCGCGACGAGGGGTTCGAGATTGCGGCGTTGTTCGATTCGCAGCGCGAGAAGATCGGCCAGCACTCCCGCGGCGGGGTGCCGATCCTCGACGTCCGCACCTTCCGTCGCACCGTGAAACGTGAGCGGATCGCGATAGCGGTGATCGCGGTCCCTGCCGCTTCTGCGGCCGCCGTTCTGAAGGAGGTCGTCGACGCCGGCATCAAGGCCGTGCTCAACTTCTCCCCGGGGACGCTCAAGGTGCCTCCAGACGTCAAGGTGAAGAGTGTGGATCTGACGGTGTCGCTCGAGAGCCTTTCGTTCTTCCTCGCGCAGGGACAGGCCGATGGCGAGTAAAAAGCGCGCAGTGCTCTCCCACGTCGACGGGAGCGGACGGGTACGGATGGTCGACGTCGGCGCAAAGGCGGTCACGGCGCGCGAAGCGATCGCTACCGGACGCGTGACGATGGCGCCAGCGACGATTCGACAAATCCGGGCGGGGAACCTGAAGAAGGGCGATCCTCTGCAGACCGCTCGCCTGGCGGGAATAATGGCGGCCAAGCGGACCTCGGAGCTGATTCCGCTGTGCCATCCGCTGGCGATCACTTTCGCGGACGTCAGCCTGACGCCGGCGCGCGATGGCTACCGGATCGAGGCGACCGTTCGCACGGCAGGACAGACGGGAGTCGAAATGGAAGCGCTGACCGCGGTCTCGGTCGCTGCGCTGACTATCTACGACATGCTCAAGGCGATCGACAAGGCCATCGTGATTTCCGACATCCGGCTGAAAGAAAAGCGCGGCGGCCGGAGCGGTCACTATCGCGCGTGACGATCCTGGTCTCGATTTTCAGCGGCTTCCGCATGTGGACGATTCCGGGCGCCCATGTCGAGGCGTTGCGCCGTGAATTCCCGGCCGACACGATCCTGCATGCGGTCGACGACGAACAGACGCGCGAGCTGATCGAGGAAGCGGAGATCGCGTTTGCCGCCTTCGTCACACCCGACCAGCTGCGCGCCGCGCGGCGGTTGCGGTGGGTGCACTGTCCTGCCGCGGGTGTCAGCCACATGCTCTATCCGGAAATGGTCGAGAGCGGGGTCACGATCACCAACGGCCGGGGAACGTCCGCGGACACCATCGCCGAGCACGTGCTCGCCGTGGTGCTGGCGCTGTTCCGACGTCTCCCGGTGGCGCACACGAGACAGACACAGCACGCCTGGGCGCAGGACGAAATCGCGTCGCCACCGGGCAACCGCACCATCGCCGGCAGCCAGGTGCTGATGGTCGGTCTCGGAAGAATTGGCGTTGCGACCGCGACACGTCTGACGGCCCTGGGCGCGACAGTGACGGGGATCAGACGGCGGCGCGACGCCGCCCCCGTGCCGGGCGTCGAATCCGTGCACCCGCCTGAAGCGCTGCACCAGCTTCTGCCCGACGCCGACGTCGTCGTGCTGGCGGCACCGCAGACGATGACGACAAAAGGGTTGATCGGTGCAGCGGAACTCGCGCGAATGAAGCGCGATGCCGTCCTCGTGAACGTGAGCCGCGGTTCGCTGATCGATGAGGATGCGCTGGTGCAAGCGCTGCGATCCGGCGCGCTGGCAGGGGCGGCGCTGGACGTCTTTCGCCACGAGCCCCTCGGGTCGGACGACCCGATGTGGGACGTGCCGAACCTGCTGATCACGCCGCATGTGTCGGGCTTCCGGCGTGACCACTGGGATGCGGCGGTGGCGCTGTTCGTCGAGAACCGGCGGCGCCTTGCAGCAGGTGAGCCGCTGCTGAACGTGGTCGACAAGAAGGCAGGGTATTGAGGATCGCGGGCAGCGGACTGCGGATTCGGCTCGATATAATCCCGACGTGTCGACCCTCCCTCCGGCCGAGCCCGCTACCGACGTTCGCACCATCGCCGACCTTCCCTTTCACGCCATGGGCCGGTTCCAGAAACCGATGGCCATGGGCCGGGTGCGTGGCGGGGAGGTTCAGGGCATATCCAGCAAGGAGCTCTTCGAACAAGTGCGGGACCTGTCGCTGGGCCTGTCCGCGCTGGGAATGGGGCCGCGTGATCGGATTGCGATCGTGTCGGAGAGCCGGCCCGAATGGCTGCTGACCGACCTCGCCACCGTCTGCGCCGGTGCGGTGACCGTTCCGATTTACCCGACCCTGTCGGCGGCCCAGGCGCGCTACATCCTGCAGGACTCCGGGGCACGGATTGCGGTGGTCTCGACGCGCGCCCAACTGCAGAAGATCCAGGAAGTGCGGCATCAGCTTCCGGCGATCGAAGCGGTCATCCTCATCGACCACGATCCCGAGGAAGCGAGCCCGTCGGTGCTGTCGTTCGCCGACGTGATGCAGCGCGGCCACGCGCGCATGGTGGCCGAATGGGGCACGGCCCGGGAGTTCCGCGATGCGACACGACAGGTCCAGCCCGGGGACCTCGCCACGATCATTTACACCTCGGGTACGACCGGCGAGCCCAAGGGAGTGATGCTGACGCACGCGGCCCTGGTCGCGAATATGCGGGCCGGTGCCGACGCCCTCGACGTGCACCAGGAGGATGTGGCGCTGTCGTTCCTGCCGCTCAGTCACGCGTTCGAACGGATGGTCGGCTACATCTACCTGCTGCGCGGGGTCACCGTCGTCTTCGCCGAGTCGTTCGACACGATCGGGCGGGACGCGGCGCTGGTCAGGCCCACGGTATTCACCGGCGTGCCTCGCGTCTATGAAAAGATGCACGGGCGCATTCTCGAGAAGGGGCGGTCGGCATCGCCGGCGAAAGCAGCGCTCTTCCGCTGGGCGATGAACGTGGCGATGGCGCGGGGCCGCGCGATGCTCGCCGGACGGCGTCCATCGCCGCTGCTGTCGCTCCAGGCGGCCCTCGCGGACCGGCTCGTGTTTGCCAAGGTGAGGGACGGGGTGGGGGGGCGGCTGCGTTATCTCGTGTCCGGCAGCGCGCCACTGGGCGTGTCACTCGCCGAGTTCTTTCACGGCGTCGGCCTCCCGATCATCGAGGGCTACGGCCTGACCGAGACCGCGCCGATTCTGACGGTGAATCCACCCGACGCACCGCGCCGCGGCACGGTCGGCAAGCCTCTGCCCGAAGTCGAGCTCCGCATCGCCACCGACGGCGAGATTCTCGCCCGCGGTCCGAACCTGATGACCGGCTACTACAACAAGCCGGACGCCACAGCCGACGTCATCAAGGACGGCTGGTTCCATACCGGCGACATCGGCAGCATCGACGCCGACGGATACCTGAGCATCACCGATCGCAAGAAGGATCTGCTGGTGACATCGGGCGGCAAGAAGATCGCGCCACAGCCGATCGAGAACATCCTGAAGCAGAGCCCGCTCATCGCCGAAGCCGTGGTCCTGGGAGATCGGCGCAAGTACGCCGCGGTCCTGATCGTGCCGGAGTTCGCCGCGCTCGAGCGCCGGCTGCGCGATCTCGGACGTCCGCCGTCGTCGCCGGCCAGCGGAGCGGCGGCCGAGCGTGCTCAGCTGGTGGAACGGCCTGACGTGCGCGCGCTCTACCAGGAGATCATCGACGGCATCAACCGGGAGCTGTCGCAGTTCGAACGAATCAAGCGGATCGCGATCCTGCCGCGCGAGTTCTCGATCGAGAACGGCGAGCTGACGCCGTCACTGAAGGTCCGCCGCAAGATCGTCGAGCAGAAATGGGCGCAGACGATTGAGGGGCTGTACGCGGAGGCGCAGTAGTCCTCAGCGATTGCGCGCGAGATATCCAACCAGGTGGTCCGTGATCTCGCGCGCATCGTCTTCCGCGCCATGAATGAACGTGGATTTGCGGCGGCGCAAGACCGGCAATCCTATCGCGTACAACCCGGGCGCATCGCTGACCACGCCTCCCTCGTGACGCAGCTCGCCTTTGTGGTCGACGACTGGCACGTGGAGCCAGCTGTAGTCGGGACGGAACCCGGTCGCCCAGATGATGGCGCGAATCTCTCCGGTAGCTAAGTCGAGATGCAGGCGCGACTTGTCCGGAGCGCGTGTCGGCTCGAAGCGCTCGGAAGGGCCGACGTCGAGGTCACCGGCGCAGTTGTCCGCCCAGGCGTCAAAGGTGTCGAGCAGCCGGTCCATCTTCAGGTCGGCGAGTGCGAACTGGTTACGCAGCCCTCCCGAGAACAGCGCGCGGCCGTCGCGCACGGCAGAGAGCCGTCCGACCAGCTCGACCCCGGATGCAGTCAGCGCGTTGAGGTCGAGCGTCACGCGTTCGGGAGTGCCGACCAGTTGCGGGGAGGGCAGCCCTCGCGCGCGCTTGAGGTCGTCGAGCTCGTCATAACGCTGGTTCCAGACGCCCGACGCGTCCATCCACCACAGGACGTCACGGCCCCGATACGTCCGTGGCAGCCGCACGTGTTCTCCGACTGAAAGGATGACCCGACGCCCGGAGCGCCGGATCTCGTCGGCGAGCTGCACACCGGTGGCAGAGGCGCCGACGACCAGCACCCCTCCGTCCGGCAGCTGACCGGGATTTCGATAGTCGAATGGCGTCAGGCTTTCGACCGATGGCGGCACGGCCTGCCGGAGAGCGGGCACGCTCGGCTGATTGCACGCACCGTTCGCCAGCACAGCCGCCCGGGACATGATGGTGCCCGCGTCGGTCACGACGTGATAGCCACCGTCCACCCCACGCACCGATGTGACGGTCGTGTGCGACCGAACGGGCGCCCCGGCGAGCGTCGCGTAGCGCGAGACGAACGCGACGACCTCGCCGGCGGCCATGAACCCGTCGGGCTCGAACCCGTCGTACGCGCATCCGGGGAGCCGGGTGAGCCAGTTGGGTGTGAGCAGACGCAGCGAGTCCCAACGTTCCCGACGCCAGGAGTTCGCCACCTCGCCGCGCTCGAGCACCACGTGATCGATCGAACGGCTGGTGAGGAACCGGCTGCAGGCCAGTCCGGCGTGCCCCGCCCCGATCACGACCGTGGTGACGCGTTCGATGATGCCACTCCGCGCCGGGACGCCCGCGCTACGCGACCTCGACGGTCACGTTGGTGGGATTGGTGATGACGTCGTAGACCGCCGACCGCTTCTGGGACTGCGCGACCAGCGCCTCGATGTCCTTCTTCGACGCGTCCGCGTCGATGTTGAAGGTCACCTTGATGTCGTCGTAGCCGTTCCGCACCTCGCTGTCGATCCCGAGGATGCCCTGGATATCCATCGAGCCTTCGACCCTGGCTTCGACGGATCGCAGCTGGATGCCGCGGTTCTGCGCGACGGCGGCCACGCCGGCGGTAAGGCAGCTGGCAAGCCCGACGAGCATGAATTCGACCGGGGTGATGCCGTGATCCTCCGAGGCGAAGATCTCCGGATGATCGGCGTCGAACGAGAACGAGGTCCGGTGCTTCTGCTCCTGGCCGAGGCCGTGAAACCCCTCGATCTTCGTTTCGCTGTGGGTGCCGTTCTGCCATTTGCAGCTGGCGCGCCACTTGAACCTGGCGGCCTCCGGCGCGCTCTTCAGCGCTTCGCGCGCCGCCAGCAGTGCCTCGACATTGACCCCGTTATTGACAGTCGTCTCAGCCATCGTGCGCCCCCCACGCGCAGGGTTCACCCCTGCACAGTTTTCAAAGCCCATTCACCAGAGGGCAAGGAGGTCAGGAGATTTTCGGTCTCAAGAACAAATTCTCCTGATCTCCTTACCTCTTATTAGATCGGAATTGCCGCCCGAAACCCGACACCAGCGAATTCGGGATCATACATCGGCGGGAATGCGTCCAATTGCCGTAGATATACGGCAGCCGAACGCTATCATTCGAACCATGACCTCTTCAGTCCCGAACGCGGCTGCCGGCTCGGTCGGCACGGTGGAGACGCGGTATCTCGATCTCCCGGTGCCGCTTGCGCTCGACTGCGGCCGGCAGCTCCATCCGATCCGGATTGCCTACGAGACATACGGGACGCTCTCGCCGGCCCGCGACAACGTGATCCTCGTCTGCCACGCGCTGAGCGGCGACGCGCACGCCGCCGGCTACTCGGCGACGCCGGTGGCCGCGGGCACCCGGGACGGGTTCCGCGCCGACGAGCGTGACGGCGCAGGAGCGCGCGGACTTGGCTGGTGGGACGGCATGTTTGTTTCGAGTGAGACGTCGAACACCGAGAAGTTCTTCGTCGTCAGCACGAGTCTTCTCGGCGGCTGCCGCGGCACCACCGGCCCCTCCTCTCCGAATCCCGAGACCGGGCGGCCGTACGGCTC
>Ga0075418_10003236_pt1 | contig 18590 bp, 16 predicted proteins | sample SoiMetdeltSBSDD2_FD_81776 | JGI IMG/M metagenome (GOLD analysis project Ga0075418, IMG submission 81776) | Bulk soil microbial communities from a Populus tree surrounding site in Tennessee, USA - Soil MetaG P. deltoides SBSDD2 | ecosystem: Environmental > Terrestrial > Soil > Tree plantation... | reverse complement strand
TATATCATCGCCGAGTCGCCGTGATTGCTCGGCACTGCTGCAGAAACAGATCGATTCCAGCGAAGGCCGACTCGAGACCCTGGGCCGCCTGAGCGGTCTCGCACGGCTCGGCTAACAAAGCTGCGCCAGATCACCGAGACCTCGGTCCGGAGTCAGGCGTGGTCAGCGTAACAGCCGAATGGCCTCCTCGCTCGGCCGAACATCGCCGAAAATCCTGTAGAACGTCGCCAGCGTCGCCTCGTGCAGCCCGTGGGCATGGCCGGACAGCGCGTCGGAGATCATGATGACCTTGTACTCGAGCTCCGCCGCATCGCGCGCCGACGATTCGCAACAGATGTTCGTCACCGCGCCAGCGATCAGCAGCGTGTCGATGCCGCGGGCGTCGAGCTGCTCCTTCAAGTCGCACTTGCCTGGGAAGAAGGCGCTGGCGCCCGACTTGATGGCGACGAGATCCTCGTCCTCCCGCTGAAGCGCAGACCATAGCCTCGTGCCGGCGCCGTCTCCCTGACCATCATTGAAATACTTCATGGCCAGGTCGGCGCCGAGAATGGCGCTGAAGTGCTTCGGCATCGCGTTCATCCGCGACAGCACCCAGGCCACGACGCCGCCGGCCTCTCGAACCACGGCAGCGAGCGTGTTGACGGTCGCGACCATCCGCCGGCATGCTTCGTCGTTTCCGACCGTCGCCTCATCGAGATCGATCACGACGAGCGCCGTCGTCTTCGGATCGATCGTCTCGAACGCATGCAGCCGGCCGCGGCGGGCTACCACCTTCCTGACGATCTTCTCCGGAATGCCGCTCGGGTGCTGCACGTCTGAACCAGATGCACCGTTCAGCGTACCACTCATGACGCTGCGGCAGACGCCGCGGGCGGCCACCCGTCACCGGTTCCGGCCGTCTCTGGCCAACGCTCAGCCCCGCAAGAGGACTGGCAGCCGCTCCATGAAATCGTGGACCTTCTGCACTTGAGCGTTCTCGGAAATGAACTCGAACGCGGAGGGATCGACCTGACGCGTCGTGCCGGCCAGCAGCGCGCCAACGGCTGCATGCAGCGTCGGAAGCCGATCGATCAAGCCGAGCAGCGCCACCCACGACGGCGTGTCCAGAATGGCAATCACATCGAGCGCGTCTCGACCGTCCCAGGGCGATCCGGCACGACTGTGTTTCGTCAACGTCACTCGCAGTGTCTCGAGCGCGGCGTGAACGTAGCCATCGACACAGTGCATCGACGCCACGACGCCGACCAGCGTGTCTGCTGCATGCATGCAGACGTCCTCGAACAGAACCGTCCATCCGACCTGGAACACGGTGACGAGGTCGTGGCCAGCCAGAAAGTCCTCTGGCAGCTCGATTCCCGCTTCGGTCACGGATGGATCGCGGTGAACTCCAGCTGCCCGCCATCGAGCCGGCCAGTTCTCCAGGCCCAGATTGCAGACGGCCAACGCCGCATCCGATGCCTCCTCCTCAGCAACGGGCCGTGACTGGATAGTCGACCCGGCAACGATGACGTTCGCCAGGTAGGCGAGCTCTGCACTCCTGAGGGCATACGCGTCCGGGTCACGGTCGTACACGAACCGCATAAGGGCCCGGATGCGCGCGAGACGCACGCGCGTCTGCGGACTCTCCAGCAGCGGCCGCGATGCCCGTGGCATCACGCCGGCCTCGTCCAGCAGATCGACGATCGCGGCAACCGCTTCCGGCGGGGCATCTCCCGGCGGCTCCACGTGATCGCGCAGGGGCAATGCCGACGGCTGATGATCGCGCTCCATCGCCACCCGTGCGTCGATGTCTTTGAAGTACGCGTGCGTCATCGGACCACGAGCGGGCATGCTGCCATGCCGGATATCGATCCGTCGTGACGCCTGCAGAAACGCGCGTGCCTGTGCCGGAGTCACGTATCCCTGAATGTCCCGTCGTGCCTCGCGATCGAGTGCCAGGTCGAACATGGCCTGTTCATCGGTGGCCAGCAGATTGTCCAACCCGTCGATCTCGGGCCGTGAGTTCGACAGACGGCAACACAGGCGCATGACCTGATTGAAATAGATGCCGTGCGTGTCGGCCAGCGCGTTCAGGACGGCCGTGATCACATCCCAGAACTCGCTGCGCTTCGCCGACACGACGTATCCGCCAACCTCGCAGCGGAGACCGTCGGCCACTGCGCCGACCGGCGACACCTCGCCGTCGAGCGTGACGAAAGGCGCCGCGGCCGCGGAGTCGAAGACGCGAACGTGCTGTGCCAGTCCGCCAGCGATGAGATCGGCGTCCATCGCGGCGAGCGTCGTCGACGCGCTCGAGAGGCCGGTGTCCGCCATGACTTCGAGCCATTTGCCAAAGCGGTACGCATCGAACTGCTCGTCGAAGCCAGGTGCAGCCGGACGCCACAGATCGAGATCGAAGACCCGCGCCAACTGGTCAGGAGTGGCCAGTGCCAGCAGCGGGCCGCAGTCTTCCAGCCCACAGCGCTGAATGACGCGATGGAGCACCTCCGGCTGCAGCCGGGGAACGACGGCCGCAAGGTACGGCGAGGCCAGAACGCGCTCGATTAATCCGGCCGCGTCCCGGTTGGCACTCACGCTCGAACTGGCGTGCGCGCGTCGCCGCATGCTGCGGGTGACCTGTGATCTTCGGGGGCTACGACGATGCGGGGCGCGACGACCTCGTTTCGTCATTGGGCCAGCGATGATACCGGCCGTCGCGCGCACATAACAGTCTTGAAGCGCGCACGTGTCTGACGGATACTGATAGTGGCAAGAGCGATCGTCCTGCTTTTTCCCACCGCCATCGTTTCTGGAAATCCCGCGAACGCTCCCGGCCGGGCGTTAGTGGCTCATGGCTGCCACCCGTTGACGATGAACAGCCGATCGACCTCGTGCGTGTACGAGTACACGTAACCCCGTCCATCGGGCAGCCAGTGCACCTCTCCGAGGTTCACCACACCGGAACGATCTGGCGGCGCAAGCTCCTTCAGCTGCGTGCGGCGCCCGCTCCACGGGTCAACGAGATCGATACGCGCCGGCAGCGTGCTGATGTCGGAGACGACGACCCCGCTCGCATCGGCATTCCACGTGAGCAACTGATCGCCAGCGGTGAAGCCCTTGGCATCGACGGGGGTGCCGCCCATCTTCAGTATCTGGAACCGGCCGCCGCTGCGTATCAGGAGCGTCCGATCGTCGCCGGCGAGCACGGCGGCCGTCACGTCGTCCGGGGTGACGACTGCCGGTGATCCGCCCTTGACGTCCTGCGCGTAACTGCGCGACGGCGTTGACCGCTCGCGACCGCAATACAGCACCCTCGCGCTGTTCGTGAACCACTCGACGGAGTACTGGGTCAGGTCGATCGGACCGCGGTCGAGCACCGCTGGGTCGCCAACGCCGGTCGGATAGAACACCATCTTCTGCGTCGACGGCACCTGCGCCGCCACCCAGTCGCCATCCGGTGACAGGCCGAGCGCCGAACCGGGACCCAGGCGAACCACTGTGTTCGCCGCGACATCGCGCAACGCCACCTGATAATCGGCGCCCGCGCTGTCGCTCGCATCCTCGAAGGCGATGTAGCGGCCATCGCGCGAAACGGCAGGGAGAATCGAATAGCCGAGCCATGCAAATTCGCGCTCTGTCGCCTCGCCGGGCACCTGTGCGCGCAGGCTGTTCCGCACCTCGCCCCGTGTCAGCAGCAGGCGCCCGTCGGCCGCCACGTCCGAGATCACCGCATGACCAGGACCGGCGATGACCTGGCGCAGCGCCGTCCCGTCGACCGCAGCCGCGGTCACCTGGTACGAGTCGACCGACTCCATCGGCGTGAACAGGATCGAACGGCCGTCGGTCGCCCACGCCAGACCCTCCAGTCCCTGGTACTCACGGCTCAGAACCGTGACCCGTTTCTCCGTGTCCACAACCTTCAGCGCGCCCCGATCGTCTTCGGCTGCAGGGTGATCGAAGAAGGCGACGCGCCTGCCGTCGGGAGAGACGCGAGGGTCGCTGATGTAGCCGGTGGGCGCGCTGTAGAGCAGCTGACCGACCGGATACTCGAGCTGCCACCTTCCTGCCACCACCCGGATAACCGCGAGCGACGACCCCTCGGGCGCGAAGTCCGCTTCGGACACGTCTTTCATCCACGACCGTGCCGCGCCCTCCAGCGTCATGCGCGAGAGCGTGCCGGTGAAGATGCGGTGGTGAGTGAGACGCGCCCCGGTAATCGCGGCAATCTCGCCCTTGGACGACACCGCAAGCAGATGGGTCCCCAACTCACCAATGGGCCGCGGCGTGACCGCGCCCGGCGGGATGGTGTAGAGCGACGGCGTGCTGCCGGCGCTCGCGGCGCTGAAGACGACCGTCCGGCCGTCGGGTCCAAAGCGCGCGTTCGTGATCCACTGCGGTCCCCACGTGATGGCCTCGAATGTGACACGACCGGTTCTCGTCTGGCGGCCCCTTTCGAACGCGACTCCTAATGCCGCCGACAGCCCCGCGATCGCAACAAGAACCGCGGGCAGGATCCATCGTCGCCGCATCGGAGCCATCGTCGGGACGGGAAGGGATGTGGAATCGACCGTAGGGCCCGTCAGCGACTCGAGCGCGAACGCGATGTCGCGAGCGCTCTGAAACCGCTCGCCCGGCCTCTTCTCGAGGCAGTGCCGGATGATGCGATCGACCGCCGGAGGCGCGCCGGCACGAGAGTCCGAGATGTCCGGCGGGTCCTCCGTCAGGATCGCCGTCACGGTGTCGGCGGGCGTCGATTTTTGAAAGGCTCGGCGGCCGGTCACCATCTCGTAGAGCACGGCGCCGAAGGCGAACAGGTCGGTCCTGGCATCCACCGCGCTGCCGCGGACCTGCTCGGGCGCCATGTATCCGAGCGTCCCCATCACGACGCCGGGATCGGTGCCGGGGGCCGTCGACGCATCCGACCACGAGACATCGAAATGACGCGCGAGGCCGAAATCCAGAATCTTGACCTGGCCGTCGTCCAGCAGGAACACGTTCTCAGGCTTGAGATCGCGATGGACGATCCCCTTCTCGTGCGCGGCGCCGAGGCCACGAGCAATCTGGATCGCCACGTCGATGGCCTTGCGCGGCCCCAGGCCGGCCATCGCGTCGCGCAGCGTCCGCCCCGCCAGCAGCTCCATCACCACGAACGTGCGGCCGTCCTGCACGCCTGTGTCGAAGACCGCGACAATGTTCGGATGTGAAAGGGCGGCGATCGCTTTCGCTTCGCGCTCGAATCGCGCGACGCCGCGCGCGCGCGCCTCGTCAGAGGCCGGCGACGCTCCGGACGTCATCCCTGACTGAGCGAACGCGGACAGCACCTTGACAGCGACCTGGCGATCGAGCCGTGTGTCTCTCGCGCGATACACCTCGCCCATGCCTCCGACGCCGATCGGCGAGAGGATCTCGTACGGGCCGAGGCGTGTCCCGGGATCGAGTGGCAAAGGGCGGCGCGTGAGTCGTCCGCGGCGCGGGCATCGTAGCACGCCCGGCCGAACTCTCTGCCGTCCGTGACGCGGGCCGATGGCGGCACATCGGCATGACTCGTTCGTCGGCACCGATCGCGGAACAGCCTATGGACCGTCCACGTCTAACGCTATCGATCTTCCACGTCTGTGGGCCTTCCCTCCTCCCGTGCGATGCGCACGAATTCGCCCGTTCCCACAATATCCGCGCTCCGATTCCGTCTACACCATCAGGGAAGGACAACGCCGCGTCTGGAGCGGATGCCGACCGGACAGGACGAACAGCTCGCCGAGGTCGTGAATCGGGAGTGGGCGCGGCTGCGCGGCTTCGTCCGCCGGCGCGTGCGGGATCCCCGGGACGCCGAAGACATCCTGCAGGATGTCTTCTACGCCCTGGTGGAGGCGAACCGACTGCTGATGCCGATCGAGCACGTCACCGGCTGGCTGTTTCGGGTGGCGCGCAATCGCATCACGGATCTGTTCCGCGCGCGGACGCCGGAGCCGCTCCAGCTGGAGGACCTGCTGCCGTCGCCCGATGCCGGTCCGGAGGCGGAATACGCCCGCTCCGTGCTGCTCGACGCGCTCGAGCAGGCGATCGGAGAGCTGCCGCCGGAGCAGCGCGACGTGTTCATCGCCCACGAGCTGGAGGGGCGCAGCTTCAAGGAGATGGCGGCGGCGACCGGAGTGGGCGTCAACACGCTGTTGTCGCGGAAGCGCTACGCCGTCCTCCGGCTGCGCGAGCGGCTGCGCCAGACGTACGACGAGATGACGAAGCCATGAGGAGCTGAGCATGGGCATCAAACGGTTCTGGAAGTGGCGTTACATCATTCCGGCAGCAATCGTGCTCGCCCCCGTCGCCCTCGCCATCTTCGTCGTCGTCGGCGGTGGAGTCGTGATGCTGCTGTGGAACTGGCTGCTGCCGCCGCTGTTCGAGTGGCCCCGGATCACGGTGTGGCAGGGATTCGGGCTCCTGGTGCTCTGCCGCATCCTGTTCGGCGGTTTCGGTGGCGGCAGCGGCCGCCATCGCTCGAAGCACATGACACCCGAGGAGCGTGAACAGTTCCGTGGGCGCATGCGAGGACGCTTCTGCGGAACTTCCCGCGAGACCCAGGCGTCCTAGAGGAACATCGACATGCGACAGCCGCTTCGACTCTGGCCGGGCATCGCCGCTGCGATAGTCTTCGTCATCGGGTGTGTCGTCCTGCTCGCTCTCCCAGCCGCGGCGGACATCGGCCTGATTGCCGCCGGCGCCAGCGTCTTCGTCATCGTCGTCTGGTGGTTGTTCCTCAGCCGCGCACCATGGTTCGAGCGCCTCGGGGTCGTCGTCGCGATGCTGCTCGCGCTGGTCATCGCACGGCCGTTCATCGACAAGTCGATTGCCGGCGGAGCGATGGGTGCCTTGCAGTACGCCCTCTCGGTTCCGGTGATGTGCCTCGCACTGGTCGCCTGGGCGTTCGGCACGCGGCGGTCGTCCGACACCGTTCGACGGATGTCGCTTCCCGCGGCAGTGCTCCTGGCGTGCGCATTCGTCACGGTGCTCAGGACCGATGGCATCGGCGGCGCGACCCTGTTCCAGCTCCGGTGGCGGTGGACGCCAACTGCCGAAGAACGGCTGCTCGCGGAAGTGAAGGACGAGCCGATCGCGGCTGCGGCGCCGGTAGCCGCAGACGCTCCCCGGGCGCCGGCCATAACCCCGCGCGAGGAGAAAACCGCAGCTGCGCCAGCGGCTCCTCCCGCGGCGCCGGCGCGGGCGCCGGATTGGCCCGGGTTCCGCGGGCCCGAGCGAAACGGCGTCGTGCACGGCGTCCAGATCGCGACCGATTGGTCCAAGTCTCCGCCCACCGAACTGTGGCGTCGCAGGATTGGCCCGGGCTGGTCGTCGTTCGCCGTCGACGGCGACCTTTTCTATACGCAGGAGCAGCGCGGCGAAGACGAGCTCGTCGCGTGCTACCGGCTGAGCACCGGCGAGCCAGTATGGCGGCATCGAGACGCGGTACGGTTCTGGGAGTCGAACGGCGGCGCGGGTCCTCGCGGGACGCCGACGCTCAGCAACGGCCGCGCGTATGCGCTCGGCGCAACGGGCATCCTGAACGCACTCGATGCGCGAACCGGCGCCGTCGTCTGGTCGCACAACACCGCGGCCGACACCAGGACGGAAGTCCCGACGTGGGGCTTCTCGAGCTCACCGCTGATTGCCGGCGACATCGTGATCGTGGCGACGGGCGGCACACTGGCAGGCTACGACACTGACAGCGGCAAGCTTCGCTGGGTCGGCAAGGACAACGGTTTCAGTTACAGCTCGCCGCACCTGTTGAAGGTCGATGGCGTCGAGCAGGTGCTGCTCCTCAGCAGCACTGCGACGAGCGTCGCCCCCGCCGACGGGATGGTCCTCTGGCAGCTCGCGTCGGAAGGAGGCGGCATCGTGCAGCCGGCCGTCATCTCGGACGGCGAGATACTGGTGGCGTTGACAGGCGGGACCGGCGGAGCCGGCACGCGGCGTCTCAGCGTCAAGCATGGGCAAGCAGGATGGAGCGTCGAGGAACGCTGGACCTCCACCGGGCTGAAGCCCTACTTCAACGACTTCGTCGTCCACAAGGGCCATGCCTTGGGTTTCGACGGCAGCATCCTCGCGAGCATCGATCTCGCGGACGGGAAACGCACGTGGAAGGGTGGCCGCTACGGCAGCGGCCAGCTCGTGCTGCTGCCCGATCAGGACCTGCTGCTCGTGCTGTCGGAAGAAGGCGATCTGGCACTGGTCAGTGCCACCGCGGACACGTTCACCGAACTCGCGCGAGCTCCGGCGATCCAAGGCAAGACCTGGAATCATCCGGTGCTGGTCGGCGATGTCCTGCTGGTGCGCAACGGCGAGGAGATGGCTGCCTTCCGACTGCCGCTCGCGCCGCGCTGAGCTGCCACCTTGCCCGATACCGCGATGAGCCCGCCGGCGCCAGCGACACCGGCGATGGTCGTGAGCAGCCACATCGGCAGCGATGCTGGCGATGCGGGACGGGTCACGAAGTCAATCGTGATCTCGCTCTGCGCACGGTCGCGACGCTGGCCCGTAATCGCGATCCTGTCGCTTTCCGGCACGAGAGCGTTCGCCAGATAGACGCTCACGTCGCGGTTCCCCCCGTTGCGAAACCAGAGTTGATGCGCGCCGTCGGAAAGACCAGGCAGCATCGCATGCGATCGAAACCGCATCGTGCCATCACCGCGCCGAAATGCCTCGAGCTCGGGGAACGTCGAGGCGACGGCTTCGACGCGCAGCGGCCGGCCATCAACCTCCAGCGCGAGCACGCTGCGAACGCGATCCACGTATGCCTGCTTCTCCTCGTCGGACAGCGTTCCGTTGGCGTCGCGGTCGACGTCCGCGATGATGCCCTCCGCCACGTCGATCCCAGGAGTCAGGTCGAGCTCCACGTCGACGTGGTTCGGGGAAACGGCGATCCGCACCGCCTGCAAGTACTCGTCTCGACGATGTGCCGACAGCACAGTGCCGAGGGCGAGCACCAGGGCACACGCGAGTGCCGGCGCGCCGTTACGACTTGCGCGCAAACTTCGCTCCGTAGTCGTTGGTCGGATCGCGATAGATCGTGTGAATGTGATCCACGTTGCCCTGTGGCGCATACTCGATGACGAGCCTCGGGCCCTGGACGCGGAAGTAGGCGGCGCTGCCGTTGGTGGTGGGGCCGCTCCACGCGAAGTAGGTGTCGCGAAGATCCGAGCGGATTTCCGCCATTCGCGGCTCTGCGAAGGCATCGTTCACGATGCCAACCCATTCGCGCACGAGCTCCCAGAGCATCGTCTGCTGCGCAGGCGTGAGCGCCGGCCCGCGAATGCCCTCGGGCTGAATCGTGCGCCCATCCTGCCCGGGTCCGAGGACGAGGTCCGCGACTCGGTAGGGGAGGACGGCCTGGGCGCGCTGTCCCTCATCGAGGGCGTTGATCAAGGCGAATGCCTTGTCGTTCTCGTTGCCGAGCGGCCGAATCGTCCGTCCCTCGACCGTGTAGCTGGCGGGCTGGGCCGCTGGCAGGCTTGGCGCCATAGTCGCATCGCTCCCGGCCATCGTCAGGTTGATCGCCAGGTGATGGCCACCAAACTGCAGCATCCACGGCGTCGTCACGGACGGTGTGCCGACGAAGGCGACGTAGTACAGGTCCTCGCCGAAATTCGCCCCACCGCCTCCAGGGCCGCCGCGCCCGCGCCCATCGCCTCGGCCGGCCCGTCCCGCTCCGTCTTGCCCGTCGGCCTGCGGACCACGGCCGCCATCGCGGCCATTTGGACCGCGGCCGGGACCGCGCCCACCGCCCGTCTGCCGAAGCACTTCGTCGCCGCGCATGATGTCGCCGACTTTGCGAACTCCGTCGCGACTGAGCGCGACGGACAACAGCGCCGTCACCGCATCACGCTGAGGCTGCGTCAGATCCCCCAGGCGCAGCCCCTCGCGCTGAAAGGCGCCACTCGGAAGATTGGACCAGCGCGTCTTCTGCGGTCCGTCGAACGGGAACTGCACCTTCGACCGACCCGAATCGTCGAGGGTCGCGAGCAGCGCCTGGGCCGCGGTCACGACGCGCCTCGTGACCTCCGCCTGAGAGGTGGCGTTCTGAGAGGCCGACGGAGCACCACGTTGAGCGGAGCCGGTCGCCGCGACGCCGACGAACAACGCGATGCCGACGATGAGTGCTGCACGAGGTGTTGAAGGCATGCGCCATCCTACTCGCCTCGCGGGGGCGAAGGCATGAAAGACCTGTGACAAACCCATGAGCCCAGGCTCAACCAGTGACCGGCGTCGCAGGCCCGAAAGCTGTCTTTCCACGTTCCTGTAACGCCAGGGGGCCTTCGTCACACATGGTGTTTGTAGCGCAGGTAGCGCCACACGACGCCGATTGACAAGGAGTACCTGATGATCACCGAAGGCCTGCAGCCCTACATCAGCACCGGCAAGGAACCGCCCATCTATTTCCTGGGGCTCCCAACCATCCTGAGGGCGACCACCGAGTCGACCAACGGCGCATTCGGACTCGTGGAGAACGTGATGCCGCCGGGCTTTGCCTCGCCGTACCACACGCATCATCTCGAGGATGAAGCCTTCTATGTCCTCGAGGGGCAAATGGCCTTCGTGTGCGACGGTAAGTGGACGACCGTCGGACCTGGCACGTTCGTCTTCGGGCCGCGCAACATCCCTCACGGCTTCAAGGTGCTTGGCGACACGCCTGCGCGCATGCTGCTCCTCTGCACTCCGGGCGGCTTCGATCGGTTCGTCGTGGAGATGAGCGAGCCCGCGCCTGCTCCGCCAGACATGGCGAAGCTCATGGCGCTGGCGGTTAAATACAGCGTCGACATCCTCGGACCGCTGCCGGAGTAGACAGGCACGCCGGTGCGGTCGGCGGCGCAGGAGCCCTAAAATGAAGCGCGATGCATGTCGGGCTCGGCGATGCTGACCTCGCGCCGCGCATTGCCGGGGGCGATCGCGACGCCGAAGCCGAACTGTGCCGCCGCATGGAACCGCGGATTCGGCTCTACGGTCTTCGGCACCTGCGATCGGCGTCTGGCGCAGACGATCTCGTGCAGCAGGTGCTGATGAAGGTTCTCGAGGCGCTGCGCTCGGCTCGCCTGCGGGAACCGGACAAGCTCGCCCAGTTCGTGCTGGGCACATGCCGGATGACGGTGCTCGACCTGCGGCGCAGCTCGCGGCGCCAGGAGGAACTCCTCGCGACGTTCGGAGGCGATCTCGTGCCAGACCCTGCTCCGGCGCCCCGGCTCGACGACCGTCAACTCGCCCGCTGCGTCCAGACGCTCAAAGAGCGTGAGCGCTCCGTCGTCGTGATGACCTTCTATGACGAACACACGGCCGGCGAGACCGCGCGATTCCTCGGAATCTCGGAGGCCAACGTTCGCGTGATCCGCCATCGCGCGCTCCAGCAGCTGCGCTCCTGCATGGGCGCATCGGCGTGACCACCCAACGCCGTGACGGCAACGTCGAGTGTTCGAGCCCCATCGAGGCCGACGTTCTGATGGACTACTGGCTCGCTGCTCTGTCCGCCGCGGCCGAAGAAGCGGTCGAAGTACATCTCCTGGCGTGCGACGAATGCGGGGACCGGCTCCGTGAGGCGATTGCGCTGGCCGAGGGTCTTCGCGAGCTCGCCCGATCGGGGTCGCTGCAGGTCGTCGTCAGCGACCAGTTCGTCGAGCATGCGGCGGAGACTGGCCTGCGCGTGCGGGAGTACGCCCCTCCACGCGGGGACAGCGTCATGTGCACCGTGGCCCCAGACGACGACCTGCTCGTCGCACGTCTTGCAGCGGATTTGAGTAGCGCGTCGCGCGTCGATCTCAGCTGGTGCGATCCGCGAGGCGTCGAGCAATCGCGGATGGCGGATATCCCCATCCGCGCCGACGCGGGCGGCGTCATCTGCCAGCAGTCGATCACCTGGGCGAAGGCGTCGCCCACGGCCAGCATGGTCGCACGGCTGGTTGCCGTCGACGAGCAAGGCGACGAAAGCCTCCTCGGCGAATACACCTTCCACCACACGCGAACGATTCCCGGGCCGCCAGGATGGGAGTTGCCCTGAAAAGACTGTCGGGGCGACACATAGGCGCGTCAACGCAGCTGTGTATCGCCTGGCATTGCCTGAGGTGGTTGGCGGAGCGCCGGGCGCTGTCGGGGCCTCTTTAGGGCACCAGGGTCTCCGCCCGTCCAAAATCACCGGGTTCCGGGCGCGGTAAGCATCTACGAGGGCGCCATGGTATTAATCTTGGGCGTTTCTGGAGGACTGCCCCCCATTCCAGGGACACTCACGTTTTCGATGCTCCGTATCGAAGGAGGAGAAGTTGTGGTGAAGAAACTGGCACTCGTCGCACTCTGCTTCACGTATCTGTGTGGCACCGCGATGGCGCAGGACGCCAAGACCGTCATCGCCAGCGCACAGAAGGCACTGGGCGATCCGAAATCGATCACGTACTCCGGATCGGCGAAGGATGTTTCGTTCCAGCAGTGTGGCGCGAACGCCGCCGCGATGAGCTGCCAGGGAACGCACGATCCGATGCGGCCGATCAGCAATTACGTCCGTGTGATCGACCTCACTGGCCCGACGTGGCGCCACACGGGCGGCACGAACAACATCGGGGCCGGCGGATCGACGGCCGTCACGCCGGGAACGCTCTTCCTGAGCGTCACCCCGCAACAGCTGGATCTCTCGCAGGCCTGGAACAACAACGCCATCGAGTTCTACCTCACGCCGTGGGGCTTTCTGAAGGGCGCCGCGGAAAACAACGCGACCGTGAGCAAAGGCAAGGCAGACGGCAAGGCCTACACCATCCTGACCTGGAGCCCGGCCTTCAAGGCACCCTCCGGAAAGAGCTACGAGATCAAGGGCTACCTGAACGACAAGAACATCGTCGAGCGCGTGGAGACATGGCTCGGCGAGAACATCATGGGTGACATGCACATCCTCGCCACCTACAACGGCTGGAAGGACTTCGGCGGCGTCATGGCCCCGGCGAAGACCGTGCAGACGCGCGGCGGCTGGCCGTTCTTTGAAGTGGACGTGACGGCGGCGAAGGCGAATCCTGCCGACCTCGCGACGCTGGTTCCAGCGCCGCCCGGTCGCGGCGGCGGTCCCGGAGGCCCCGGCGGCCCCGGCGGCGGCGCCCCTGGCGCCGGACGCGGTGGGCCGGGCGGTCCGCCACCCGCTCTGACGGTGACGACGGAGAAGCTCGGCGACGGGCTGTACCGGCTCACCACCGGAAACGGCAGCTACGATTCACTGATCGTGGAGTTCCGGGACCACGTGATGATGCTCGAGGCGGGACAGAACGAGGCGCGTGCGCTCGCCTACATCGCCGAAACGAAGAAGCTGATCCCGAACAAGCCGATTCGTTACGTGATGAACACGCACCCGCACTCCGATCACACGGGCGGGCTGCCGGCACTGGTGGCGGAAGGCGCGACGATCGTCACACAGCAGAACAACGTGACGTTCTTCGAGAGAGCGCTCAACACGCCGCGCACGCTGCTCACCGATACGCTCGCGAAGAATCCGAAGAAGGCCACGGTCGTAGGCGTCGACGCGAAGACGGTCTACAAGGATGACACGCGAACCGTCGAGATGTACCACATCTACCCGGCGCCCCACTCGAACGGTTTACTGGTGGCGTACTTCCCCAAGGAGAAGGTGCTCTTCCAGGGTGACTTCTCGCTGCCCGGGGAGGGGCAGCAGGCGAACGATCACATCAAGGCGCTCGTTCCGGCCCTCGAGAAGCTCAAGGTGACCGACTTCGATCGCTACATCAACGTCCACGCCTCGGCGACTCCGCAGACGAAGGCGGAGCTGTGGAAGGCGGTTGGGAAGTAGGACGTAGGAAATAGGAAGTAGGAAGTAGGCGGTACGAAGAGGCGCTGCGGGCCATCGACCCGCAGCGCCTCTCGTTTGGATCTCACTCCTCAATTCCGCTCTCCGACCGGGTAGGGTCCCTCCGCAAACGTTTCCGCGTGATACAGCTTGGAGCCGACGGCTCGGGCCAGCGGGCTGCCAGGTTCCTCCCCCGCGCGAAGCTGCTCGATCACGCGCGCAAAGTCGTAACGTGGACGCCAATCGAGCTCGGCTCGTGCGCGCTCGTTGACGTACACGCGGTCGATCGTCGGGAACATCGACCATCCGCGATGGGCGTATGCCTCGACGTAGTCTGGAACATGCCGCACGACCGCGGCGCGCGCGTTGACGTGAAGCATGCGGAGGTCCTCGCGCTCGAATGGTGTCGTCGCGCTCACGATGTAGCGACGGAACCCGAGACCCGGTGCCTTCTCCAACGCCAGCAGGTGAGCATCCACGATGTCCTCGATGTCCGCCCGCCGGTAGAGGAATTCGTTGGCTTTGACATTCCCGTCCTCGTACGCGTCGCGCGTTTCCTTGCGATCGTCTGGTTCTGGAAAAAAGCGGGATGTCCTCAGGACGATGGAGGGCAGACCGCGCGTGCGATGAAACAGTTCGCAGAGCTGTTCGGCCGCAAGCTTGGTGATGCCGTATATGTTCCTGGGTACCGGCACCACCTCTTCGGTGATCCAGGCGGCCGGCGCCCCGGCAGGGGGCGTCAGTGCATGCCCATAGACGCTCGTAGTGCTGGTCAAGACGAACGTGTGCACCCCTGCAGATACAGCTTCTTCCAGCAGGTTCAGCGTCCCGGTGACGTTGGCGTCGACGAACGCCTGCCGGCTGTGCGTCGCGATGTGCGGCTTGTGAAGCGCCGCCGTGTGCACCACCGCATCTGCGCCGGCCATGCAGCTTCTGACGAAGCCGCGATCCGATATCGACCCCGTCATCGTGGTAAACGACGACGGCTTCAGATCTATGCCGATCGGCTCGTGACCGCCTGCGCGAAGCGTGCGCATCAGCGCCTCGCCGAGATGCCCCGCGCTTCCGGTTATGAGGATGGCCATCGCGCGTCACCTCATCGTACGATGGGACTCTACCGGTTGAACGGCACCTCCTGTATCCACTGAAAGCCGCGAGTCCGTAGCCGGAAGCCGCCGAGGTCGACGCGCTGCAGCCGCAGGTGCACCTGACTCCCCTTCAGCTCCCCTTCGAGGAACAGCTCGTTCGCCGACGGCCGTTCGAAGCGCAGGCGTCCGGCCACTGGCCCTGTGGCGCCGGCCTGCAGCGTCAGCGTCCGATCGGCCTCGTCGATCTTCGCCGTCCACGACTCGAATGCGTCGTCCATCCGTTGGAAACTGGCCGCCGACGGAAGGTCGAAGACGACACGTCGCCAGCGCGACACATCGGTGAGGAGCGGCGGCCGCATGACCCCGGCGATGGACATCTCGTCCACGTTCCAGATGCCGTAAAGGGGCGACCGCGGCGCACCGCCGCCGTAGAGCCCCCACGCCTGGCTCGCCGCGAGCAAGGACAACGCAACCGCCATCGTGCCGAGACCCATCTGCGCACCGAGCCACGCGCCTCTCCGGACCCGAGTGCGGCCGAAGGGCCGCGCAGCAATCCGGCTGTGGGCGAGAACCTCGACGAATCGACCGGCATCCGGCGCGAGCAGCACGAGTGAATACAGGATCAGGTGAAACGACATCAGCTTCACGGGCACGTCGTACGTCATGTTCAGGACGAAGATGTGCGTGGCGGCTGCCAGGGAGATGAGGGCGCCGAGGAGCGCCGTGCGAGGCACGAACAGCAGCAATCCGCCGAGGAGCTCGACGGCGCCTGAAAACGTCTCGTAAGCCGGCGAGGTGCCGATGAACGACCAGAGGACGCCCATCGGCGAGAAGTGCCCGTACGGCTCCAGCAGGCGGGCCAGCGACGGCGCCGGCATCTGCACCGGTATCAGCTTGATCGCCCCGTAGTTCACCATCGTGAGGCCGAGGGCGAACCGCACGAACAGCAGAAACCACGCGTGCAGGCGCTCGTACTCGTCTCGCTTTCGATCGACGACCGACCAGAACGCCGCGGCGGTGACGGCGACCACGAGGACGATGAAGGCGCGTACCCAGTTCACAGTCATGTCGCCGCTTCCGGTCGGGGCGAAGGCGAGCGGAGTGGGTGCATGGAACACGTGCTCGGCGACCCAGGTGATCAGAGGCGGGGGAACGAAGCCGAGGACGTACAGCCCGATGTAGACAAAGGAGAGCCGAAATGCGAGACGCGTAGCGAGACGCCAGCGTCTGGCTGGAGGCGCCGGAGCAACGATGTCCTGGACGAGCATTTGTGGGCGCAGATTATAGGCTCAGGTGGGATTCTGGCTCTGTCCCTGGGCTTTCTGCTAAGTTCAGCATGGGTGTCGGGGCAGAGCGACCTTTCTCGACGCGAGCCGCGTCTCGTTCACAGGCGGCGCTTTTCTGGAGGAGTGTGATGAGGCGTGCGGGACTTCTGGCAACGATCGTCGCGGTGGGGATCGCCGTGGCCGGTGTGGCGGCACAGCGCGGCGGTGGGCTTCCACCGACCGGCAGCATCGCGAAAGTCCGCGACAACCTGTATGTGATTCCCGGCGCCGGGGGGAACACCACCGTGTTCGTCACACAGGCAGGCATCGTGCTCGTCGACACGAAGCTCGCCAACAATGGCGAGGCGATCATGAAGCAGGTGCGCACCGTCTCCGATCGGTCGGTGACGATGATCATCAACACGCACTCGCACCCGGATCACGTCGGCAGCAACGACTATTTTCCGCCGACGGTCGAAAAGGTCACACACGAGAACACGAAGAAGTGGATGGCCGCCAACCCGCAGTACGCGTCGAACCCGGCGGTAATGCCCACGAAGACCTTCACCGACAAGATGACGCTCGGCAAGGGCCCCGACCAGATCGACCTGTATTACTTCGGACCTGGTCACACGAACGGTGATGCATTCATCGTGTTCCCTGCCCTCCGCGCGATGGCCGCCGGCGACATCTTTGCGTGGAAGATGGCGCCGCTCATCGATCCAGCCGCTGGCGGCAGCGTGATCGCGCTCCCCGACTCGCTCGAGAAGGCGGTCAAGGGCATCCCGAACGTCGATACCGTCATCGAAGGCCATGGCGACGTCAACACGTGGGCGGGATTCCGGGACTACACCGCGTTCAGCCGCGCCCTGCTCGAGGCGGCAAAAGCCGGGTTGGGCAAGCAGACGCCCGAGGAGATCGCGGCCAGCCTGAAGCCGAAGTTCCCGGTCTTCACCAAGGAGGAGCTGCTGCCCGGCCTGGAGTACGGCAGCACGCCGCTCGCGCGCGTGGTGATCAACGTGAACGTCGCGTTCCAGGAGTTGCGCGGTGAGCCGGTGACGACGAACTTCGGCCCCCGAGCGGGCGGTGGAGGGGGCCGTGGAACGCCAGGGCGTGGCGGTCCTGGTGGTCAGGCACCAGGTGCCCCGGGGGCACCGCCGCCCGCCCCTCCGCCCGGCCGCTAGTCAGCGGGCGGGCGAGACGAACCTTTTCATCGGCTCACTGCAGGGACGCTTCATGAATCGACGCATTGCCACAGCCCTTCTCTTCGTTGCCGCCGTGACCCCGGCTCTCGCTCAGGCGCCGGCCAGCGCTCCGGCAGCGGCGTTCACACCGCCGTCGTCCACGCTCTCCAGCCTCTTTGGGCGCTACACGCTGAAGGGTGACTTCGGCGTGAAGGAACCAAAGGAATGGGGCGGCACCACGACGTGGGTCGCTGCCGACGGCAAAGGCACCGTCGTCGTCATGGTGCGCGTCGCACCGTACTTCCGGTTCTTCAACACCGACGGACAGCCGCTCCGGCAGTGGGGTGACAAGGAGCTGTTCACCGGCGAGCCGCACAGCGTGCACTTCGGACCTGACGGCAGCATCTGGGCGACCGATTCCGTCGATCACACCGTTCGCAAGTTCTCGCCAACCGGTCAGCTGCTGCTCACGCTCGGCAAGCAGAAGGTGGCCGGCGACAACGCGTCGCAGGACACCTTCAACCGGCCGAACGCGGTGGCGTTCGACAGCCGCGGCAACGTGTTCGTTTCCGATGGCTATGCGAACCAGCGGGTCGTGCAGTTCACGCCTGAGGGAAAGTTCGTGCGGATCTTCGGCGGCAGGAAGGGCAATGGCGACGGCGAGATGGCGATGGTGCACGGCGTCGCCATCGATGCCCAGGGCCGCGTCTACGCCACCGACAGCGACAATCAGCGCGTCGTCGTATTCGACGCGCAGGGCAAGTTCCTGAAGAACGTCGCCATCCCGGGCCGCGGCGGCTCGTACCTGGCCGCAGACGGAACGTTCTACATCAGCGACGTGAACTCCGGCGTGGTGGCAATCATGAAGAACGATGCGATCGTCGACTTCATCAAGGTGGAAGGTCGCCCGCACGGGCTCGCCGTCGATCCCACGACCGGCGACGTCTACACCTCCTCCACGGTGGCCACGCGTCCCGGCGTCACCAAAGCAACGCTGCGACAGACCTCCGCAGCGGCGAAGTAACCCAGGAGTTCACTCGAGCCTGCGAGGCGACGACATCACCTCGCGACCGCGATCGCCGCTCTCCGCGAGACGCCGGACCTCCCGCCGGCGCTCTCACCGGGGGAAAGCTCACTACCACTCCCTGCAATCTCCACGCGCGAGGGCGGGATGTTGAGTTCCGGTGCCCTCGCCGCCGCGAGGCCCGGCATCTCGGCTCCGAGTCGGCGGCGCGGCTCGCCGCCCAGGGCGACGCGCTCG
>Ga0075418_10003234_pt1 | contig 18598 bp, 10 predicted proteins | sample SoiMetdeltSBSDD2_FD_81776 | JGI IMG/M metagenome (GOLD analysis project Ga0075418, IMG submission 81776) | Bulk soil microbial communities from a Populus tree surrounding site in Tennessee, USA - Soil MetaG P. deltoides SBSDD2 | ecosystem: Environmental > Terrestrial > Soil > Tree plantation... | reverse complement strand
GCGGCGTCGCGTTCCGGCTCGCGGCGGCGCTCGGCGCCTCGTTGTCGGGCGGCATGCTGCAGAGCCCCGAGTTCGCGGAGTTCCTGACCGACGCGATGGCCTACACGGCGCTCGGCACGATCGCCGACGTAGCGCCGCTTTGTGGCGAGAACCGCACGCTCGTCTTCCACGGCCTGCGCGCGCTCGCGAACAGCCGCAACCCCGGCATCCGCGCGCTGCTCGACTCGGCCGGGCTGCTGCACCGCGGCGCCGACGCCGAGGACGTCGGGTTCCGGATCGCGCCGCTGATCAACGCCGCGGGACGCGTCGGCCACGCGCTCGACGCGGTGACACTGCTCTGTGCGCCCGGCTACTGCGAAGCGCAGGTCGCGGCCAAGGTGCTCGAACGCCACAACGACGCGCGTCGCGTCGTCGAGCGCCAGCTGCAGGACGAAGTGATGCAGCTCGCCGCGTCGGTCACGGACCCCACCGTCGTGCTCGCGGGCGACAACTGGCACGCCGGCGTGCTCGGCATCGTCGCGGCGCGCGTCACCGAGACGACGGGCAAGCCCGCGATCCTGATCGCGTGGAAGGGCGAGACCGGCCGCGGTTCGGGGCGTTGTGTCTCGGGGCTGCACCTGCGCCACGCGCTCGCCGCCTGCGGCGCGCACTTGATGGCGCACGGCGGTCACGCGGCCGCCGCGGGACTCGAGCTGCGCCGCGACCAGTTCGAAGCGTTCCGCGCGCGCTTCAACGCAGCCTGCCTCGAGCTCGGCCCGACCGAAGCGCCCGACCCCGTCGACGGCACCGCGGCGTTCGCCGAGCTCGATCCGCACAGCGTGCGCCGGCTCGACATGCTCGGGCCGTTCGGCCAGGGCCACCGCCGGCCGCGCTTCTGCACCAGCGGCGTGCGCACCGTCGGCAACCCGTTGACCGACGATCGCGGCACCGATCTGAAGCTGCGTGTGCTCGGCGACGGCCAGATCCTGCCGGCGCGGCTCGTGCGCGGGGTCGCGCGGTTCGAGGAGATGCGCAACCGGCCCGGCCCCTGGACGATCGTCTATTCGCCAAGGGTCAACCCGCGCGGCGAGGAAGGCCCGGTGCAGCTCGACGTGCACGAGATGACCGGCGACGGCAGCTGAAGGGTAGGACCCGATCATGCTGGCACTACCCGAGGAGCACCGGACCAGCTGGCGCAGCCTGCAGTACTTCGTGCGGCGCTACGTGCTGCGCCAGAGCCTGATCACGGCGATGGTCGAACCGACGGGTCTGCGCGTGCGCGCCTACTCGCGCGACTTCCTCGGCCGCCACCTGTTCAAGCGCGGCGTCTACGAGCGCGACCTGACCGAGTTCATGCTGCGGCACTTGTCGCTGCGCGACGACGCGGTGCTGCTCGACATCGGCGCGAACCTCGGTTGGTACTCGATGCTGCTCGGCAAGCGCTATCCGAACGCTCGCATCCACGCGTTCGAGCCCGAACCGCGCAACCTGGCGCTGCTGCGCGAGAACCTGCAGCAGAACGCCATCGCGAACGTCACCGTGCATCCGGTCGCCGTGGCAGAGCGCAGCGGCACGATGCAGCTCTTTCCGTACGCCGAGAAGAACATGGGCCGGCACTCGCTCGTCGCGCAGGCGGGGTGCACGCCGATCGACGTGCGCGTGGTCGCGCTCGACGAGTTCCTGCCGGCGGTCGGCGTGCAGCCCGAGCAGGTCGATTTCGTCAAGATCGACGTCGAAGGCTACGAGTTGCCTGCGTTGCGCGGCGCGCAGCGCCTGCTCGCGGGGCGGCCTGTGGTCGTCGCGGAGTTCGCGCCGAAATACATGAGAAGGGCCGGCATCGACCCCGAGTCGTTCCTGCGGTTGTTCCGCAATGCTGGCTTCGCGTCGCACCAGTTCGCGGGCGGCGTGCTGCGGCCCGAGGCGCTGCTCGGGGCGGCGGCATCGGACCGCCGCCTGGACCTGATCTGGCAGAAGCCCTGAATCGGCTTCTGCAGGCCCCCCGGCCACCCGCGACGCACTTGTCGATCCTGGCGCATCCGCAAACGCCTTCAACAACACCTGACTCATCAACACCGGCGGAGGCACACCTGTAGGATGTCCGTGCCCCAGCCATTTCGCCCGTGACCGAGCCGCTTCACGCCGCTCGCTCAACGTCTGCGCCGGCGCGACCGTGATCGAGTCACCCGTGTGCAATCCCATCGGATCGCAGTTCTCGATCGAGCAGACGATGATGAGTTGTCGTTCTTGTCGCGGATGACCTCGAGCGAACTCCTTCCAGCCCGCGATCGACTCCTCCGTTGAAGGCGTGGTAGGTCAACTTGCGCGCGAGACCCGGTCGGCTTCGATCGAGTGATCGCCCGAAGGTCTCGGCACGCCGTTGGAGTCGGGTTCAGGCCACGAGCTGATGAGGCGGCGCGATCAGTAGGCGCGCCAGCGGTACCCGTCCGTGAGCCCGTACCGGAGTCCCAGGTTGCAAGGCGCGCCACCGACGGACGCCAGGTCGAGCTGAGCACCCTGGATGAAGAACTGGAACCCGACGAGGTTCGCCGACATCGGCGACGCGAACGAGAACACCGAACCGACGTTCAGGATGTCGAGGGTCGCGTGATTGGTGCAGGAGCACACGCCCAGTGGGGCGTTCGGGTCGTTGAAACCGACGATGATCACCGGGAGGTGCTGCGGGTTGAGATTGCCGAGTTCCGCGCGCACGTAGCCGCCCATGGCCGGCTGTCCGGCGACCGTGATCGAGGCCGTGTCGCACCCGCCGCCGAGATTCATGATGGCGCCGGGCACGGACGTCGAAGAGCCGTAGAGTTTGAACGGGATGCCCTTCTGCGGGCCCGGCCCGCCCACGGGGTCCATCACCGGCGACCACGTGCCAGGAGCAGGCCCCACGAACTGCAACGCGAAGCCGGTGAAGTTCTGGAAGGAAGTCGTCACCGGGGGGCAGAAGTTGATGCCCGCGTACTGGAATCGCAGCCAGTACACACCCGAGTTCAGGATGAGCGGAGCCGGCAGAGTGATCCTGACCGACTGCACAATGCGGTCGTTGTCCAAAGGGCTGACCTGCACGGCTCGACGGATGGTCGTCATGGTGTTGGTCACCGTGTAGCCCGCGGTGGTGAACAGGTTGTTCGTGAAGACAGGACTACCTGCGATCGGCACGCCACCCTGGTCTGGCCGGTTGTTGTAGATCGCGATGCGGACGTCAGTGCAGCTCGGAGCAGGAACAAAGGTCGCGTAACCAAACACCTCGATTGCGTTGACTGTCCAGGTGCCATGGACCGCGAAGTCATCGGCCAGCGAGTTGGTACCTACCTGGGCACCATACCCATACTCGTTGTTGCCGAGACCGGCGGGCGGCGCCAAGTTCTGGAGGATGCTGACCGGGTTGAGGCCAAAGCCACCGGTCGCGTGAGTGACGATCGGGCCGTTCGAATAAATCTCCACCCCTTGCGCGGCGAGAGAAGAGAATGCGAGCAGGGACAGGATTCGCAGGTTCATGTTACTCGGATCAAATGTGGTGAGCGCATTGAGACGCTGGTCAGACGCCGTCGTCCGAAGGCGGGGTTCCTCATAGTACGTGGCAGGGTCGAGTCTGCGAGGCCCATGGCTCGCGCGACTTCCGTCAAGAACCGTGCGCACCTCACGCGTCCGAGTGCACTCGAGCCCTTCGCCTCGAAGCTCCTGATGGCAATCAGGAGTCTCTGCAGCTCTCGTGACGATTCTCAATGACGGATCGCGCTGCGGCGATGCAGAACTCGCACGCAGCGAGCGGTTCGCACAAGTTCGCCGAGCGCAATGTCACGGGAGTTGCCGGGCCGACTCCGAACGCTACGGCTGCTGCCAGCGCAACGCCGCGGCCGCGCGCTCGGTGGGCGCCGCCTCGGCGTCGTAGCCGCGGTCGTCGCCGTAGCGGTCGCGCAGCGCGCCGATCGCGAGCCGCCGCGCGTCGAGATTCGCTCGCGCCGCGCGGCCGGCCGCTCGCCGCGATCGTCGGCGACCGACGTCATGGGCGCCGCTCGGGGCCGGCATCACGGTTCACCTTCAGTCCCCTCACGACGCAGAGTCCGTAGCCTGCCCGGGCTCCTTGCGCTTGCGCGTCGCGACCATGAACAGGATCGCGAGGACCACGATCGCGCCGATGAACCAGATCATCTTCTCCCTCATGACCGACACCATCGCGTCGGGGTGGTCGAGCAGATCCGGCCGGTCGCCGAGCACCTCCTTACCCCACCACGCGAGGATGTAGCACCAGATCCCGGCGCCGAGAGTGGTCACGATCGAGAACGGCACGAACTTCATGCGCAGGATGCCGGCCGGGATCGAGATCAGGTGGCGCACGACGGGCAGCAGGCGAGCAAAGAAGACGCCCTTCAAGCCGTTGCGCTGCGCCCAACCTTCGGCGAGCTCGATCTTCTTCGGCGGCATCAGCAGGTACTTGCCGTAGCGCATCACGAGCGGCCGGCCGATCCAGAGCGAGACCCAGTAGCTCACCGCCGAGCCGAACCAGGAGCCGAAGGTGCCGGCGAGCACGACGCCCCAGAACGACATCTTGCCCTGCGCTGCCCAGTAGGCAGCGGGCGGCATGACGACTTCCGACGGCACCGGGATGATCGAGCTCTCTGCCGCCATGAGCAGGAAGACGCCGAGATACCGCCAGTCATGGACGATCTCGAACCACCACCGGATCAGGTCGTGAAACACGCGCGCGAAGGTTGCGCGCTAGGTCGGTCGATGGCAACGATCTGCTGCACGAAGTACGATCTCCGCTTCGCGGTAGCGCCGAATCAGCGGCTCCCGATCGTGCCGTCTGCCGCATTCGTGACGGTCAGGTTCGCGGGATTCACACCCACGTCGATCACGACACCCTGGACGAAGATGTGCATTCCTTCCAACGGAAGGCTGCTCGGGATGCCGAGCAGCATGCTCGCGGTGCCGCCAGTGGTTGTGAGGCCTGCGGAGAAGAGGGGGTCGATGTACGCCGAGCAGCCAGGCATGCCGATCACGGCCAGCGGGACAGGAAATGGGAAGGCCGACAGGCCCATGAGCCCGATCATCACGCCAACCCCGGGATTGGGCAGGTTCGTGAAGTCCATCGTGAACGTGCTGGCGATCCACGGCAACTGGCCCGGTGCCGCTGCCAGCGCCGGCACGCCGCCACTGCCCGAGCAGCCGGTCCCGAACGGCACAAAGCTCGCGGTGACGCCGGGTGCGACATAGAGCCAGGTGTCGTTCAGGAGCGACCAGCCGTTGCCATACGCGCCATAGACGAGCACGCCGCCGAGCGTCGGGCAGCCGATCATCCGATGCAGGTACTGCGGCGGCGGCACGGTCCCCGACGGCGTCCAGAGATACCAGTTCGTGCCATCGTAGTGCCATGTGTCGGTGAGACCCGTCGGCCAGCCATACGAGCCCGCGAACAGTACGACCCTCCGGCTCGTCACGTCGTAGGCGATCGCGCCCGAGCTCTGCGCCGGCGGCGCCGCGGGCGTGAACACCTGCGTCCACGAGCTGCCGTCCCATTCCCACGTGTCGCCGAGTTGCGATCCGTTGTAGCCGCCGAACAGCACCGTACGCCCGCGCACGCTGTCATACGTCATCGAGTGCCACGCGCGCGCGGCCGGGCTCACGACCGGCGTGGGATTGGTCCACGACGCGCCGTCCCACTCCCACGTGTCGCCGAAGAACCCGGCACCCGAGGCGTTGGCGCCGCCGAACAGAACCGTGCGGCCGCGCTGCGAGTCATAGACGAGGCACGCGTGGTGGCGCGCGACGGGGCTGGGACCGAAGACGGGCGTCACGTCGATCCAGTTCATCGTTGCGATGTCGAACTCCCACGTGGCGCCGTCGACGAGGGGCCCGGTGGCGCCGCCGAACAAGACGACTCGCGCAGCCGTCGGTGACTGCGCGAGACACATGTTGGTACGCGGGCTCGGACTGGTCGCCGGCGCCATCTGCAACCAGGTGTTCCCGGCGAAGATCCACGTGTCGGCGAGCAGACCGGCGGTGTCGCTGCCGCCGAACATCACGACGAGTCCGCTTCCCGGCTCGAACGCGAGCCCCTCCAAGGCCCGGGCGGGAGGCGACGGCGACGGCTGCAGGTTGGTCCAGCCGGTGGACTGAGCAGCCGCGAGCGAGCAGAACGTGAGGAATGCACTGAGACAGGAGATGCGAGCGTGAGAGTGCATGCAAGCCTCCAGCTCTCGACGAGCCAGGTAGGGGAATCAGGCTGCCTCCGTGACCACCCGAGATACAGGCCCAGTGTCCGCAGCCCATGGGTACGCGTCAACCGGACCGCTGAGACCACGCGGACACGACGTTCCTGCGCGTCGTGTCGACGCCGATCGTTCGCGCACACAGCGCTGCCGCGGAGCCCCTCGACAGCGCCCACTTCGCCACAGGCGGGTTCCTCGTCGACCCAGGAAGTACCGCCGCTACAACGGTGGCATGGGCAAGCGGCTCTTCCTGATCGACGGCACCGCGCTCGCCTACCGCAGCTTCTTCGCGTTCCAGGGCACCGGCCGCGCGCCGCTGACGACGGCCGCGGGCCACCCGACCGCCGCGACCTACGGCTTCTGCATGACGCTGCGCGCCCTGCTCGAACGCGAGAAGCCCGACGCGATCGCGATCTCGTTCGACGGCCCGCGCAGCGACCTCGTGCGCACGCAGATCTATGCCGACTACAAGTCGACGCGCAGCAAGATGCCCGACGAGATGCGGCTGCAGCTCGACGACATCCTCGAGGCGACCGCGGGCTTCGGCATCCCGATCGTCGAGAGCGAGACGCACGAGGCCGACGACGTGATCGGCACGCTCGCCGTGCGCGGCCGCGACGCCGGTATGGAGGTCTTCATCGTCACGGGCGACAAGGACTTCCTGCAGATCGTCGGCGACCACGTCAAGCTCTGGAACCTGCGCAGCTCGACGAGCAAACCCGAGATCATCGACGCCGCGTCGGCCCAGGCAAAGTGGGGCGTGCCGACTTCGGCGATGGTCGACCTGTTGGCGCTCATGGGCGACACCTCCGACAACGTGCCGGGCGTGCCGAAGGTCGGTGAGAAGACCGCGGTCGAGTTGCTGCAGCAGTTCGGTTCGCTCGACGCGATCCTCGCGCGCACGGCCGAGGTCAAGAAGGCCTCGATCCGCCAGTCGCTCGAGGAGAACCGCGAGATGGCGCTGTTGTCGCAGCAACTCGTGACGCTGCAGCTCGACGTGCCGCTGCAGGTCGACGTGACCGAGCTGCCGCCGCCGGCGCCGGACCCCGAGAAGCTGCGCCCGTTGTTCCAGCGGCTCGAGTTCAAGAACCTGCTCGGCCAGCTCGCGAGCCAGCCGAAGCCCGAGGCGCACGTCGAGGCACGTTACGAGGTCGTGCGCACGGCCGACGCGCTGGGAGCGCTGCTCGGCACGCTGCAGCGCAGCACACGCGTCGCGATCGCCGTCGAGGCCGTGGGTGCTTCCGCGCGCACGAGCAAGCTCGTCGGCATCGCCTTCGCGCATGCGCCGGGACAGGCCACCTACGTGCCGCTCAACGCCCAACCGCCGGTGCTGCCCGGCGGCCGTGCGGCCGTGCTGCAAGCGCTGGCCCCGGTGCTCGCCGCAAAGACGCCGCAGAAGGCGGCGCACGACGGCAAGCGCGTGATGATGGCGCTGCGCACGGCGGACCAGGCACTCGGCGGGCTGGCCTTCGACACGCGTCTCGCGAGCTACTGCGCGGAACCCGGCGTGCAGTCGCATTCGCTCGAGGCGCTCGCGCTCAAGCACTTCGCCTACAAGAAGACGAGCGCCAAGGACGTCGTCGGCGCCGGCAAGAAGCAGCTCACGTTCGACCAGGTCGATCCGGCGCTGGCCGGCAACTACGTCTGCGAGGAAGCGGACCTCGTACTCCGTCTCACCGAGCCGCTGCAGCGCGATCTGCAGGAGCGTCGCGTCGAAGCGATCTTCCGTGAGCTCGAACTGCCGCTGCAGCCCGTGCTGCTCGACATGGAATGGGAGGGCATCGCGATCGACCGCGCGCACCTCGCGAAACTGTCGGCCGAGATGCAGCAGCGCATCGATGCGCTGCAGAAGCGCGTCTACGAGCGCGCAGGTCACGAGTTCAATCTCGGCTCGCCGGCGCAGATCGGCACCGTGCTGTTCGACGAGCTCGAGGTACACCGGCTCGCCGACATGCAGAAGCCGAAGCGCACGCCGACCGGCCAGTACAAGACCGACCACGACGTGCTCGAAAGGCTCGCCCCCCACCACGAGGTGCCGCAGCTGCTGCTCGACTGGCGCCAGCTCACGAAGCTCAAGAGCACCTACGTCGACAGCCTGCCGCAGCTCGTGGCGCCAACGACGCAGCGTGTGCACACGACGTTTAACCAGGCCGTGGCCGCGACGGGGCGCCTGAGCTCCGAAGACCCGAACCTGCAGAACATCCCGATCCGCACCGACGAAGGGCGCAAGGTGCGCGCCGCATTCGTGGCGCGTGGACCCGGGTGGGTGCTGCTCTCGGCCGACTACTCGCAGATCGAGCTCCGCATCCTCGCTCACCTGTCCGGCGACAAGGCCCTCGTCGAGGCGTTCCAGCGTGGCGAGGACATCCACGCGCGCACGGCGGCGCTCGTGCACGGGTTGTTGCCGAACATGGTCACGCCCGAGCTGCGCAACCAGGCGAAGGTCATCAACTACGGCCTCATGTATGGCATGGGCGCTTCGCGTCTCGCGGCCGAGACGGGCCTCACGCCACCCGAGGCCAGGAAGTTCATCGAGAGCTACTTCCGCGCGCTGCCGGGCGTGAAGCGTTACCTCGACGGCTCGCTGCAGCGCGCGCGGACCGACAAGGAGGTCTGGACGCTGTTCGGGAGGCGGCGGCCGCTGCCAGACATCGACTCGACGAACGCGATGCTGCGCGTCGCGGCCGAGAACATGGCCGTCAACACGCCGCTCCAGGGGGCCGCTGCCGACATCAGCAAGCGAGCGATGCTCGCCGCGCACGAGGCCATTGCCGCGCGCAGGCTGCGCACGCGGCTCTTGCTCCAGGTGCACGACGAGCTCGTCTTCGACGTGCCCGACGACGAATTGATCGAGGTCGAGCGCCTCGTGCGCGACGCGATGATGGGCGCCGCAAAGCTGGCCGTGCCGCTCGAAGTGTCGATCGGCCACGGCCACAACTGGCTCGAGGCGCACTAGCGCAAGAATCAGAGTCGCAGGGAGTTGACGTCGCCGGCGCGCAGGTTCAGCGGCTCGCGCGCGACTTCCTTGCCGTCCTTGCGCAGCACGAGCACGGCCGCCGTGTCGGGCACGACGAACACGGGCGAACGCCCTTCCGCGAGCGGCAGCTGGTCGGTCGAGGTCCGCCCGCGGCCCTGGAACACGTTCAGGATCACGGCGCGGCCCTCGTGGTCCAACACGGCGATCGAGTCGGCGCGTTGCGGGTCGAGCAGCTCCACCTGCACGTGCATGCGCATGCCGACTTCGAGCCGGAATTCGAGCGGCCGGCCTGCGGACAGGTCGAGCAGGCCGCCCGGATGCTCGCGGCCCGGCTCGCTCGGCAGGATCTTGTCGCCGTCGAGCCGCAAGTAGGCCCACGCCTTCGGCACACGCGGCAGCTGGAAGCGACCCTGCTCGTCGGTCGTCGCGACCGCGACGGCGTTCTCGTGTCTCGTGTTGCCTTCGAGGCTCTGCGTGTCGATCTGTACCCTCACGCGCACGCCGGGCACCGGCGAGCCGTCGCGCCGCGCGACGACGACGCCCTTCACCTCGGCGAACAACTGCGACTGGTCGAGCACCAGCTGCACGCCGCGCGTGCCTGCCGGGATGCCGCTGCGCTCGGTCATCAACACGGTCTCGTAGTCGAGCGCGCGCAGGCGGTACGGCCGGTCCTCGAGGCCGCCGAGCGTGAACGAGCCGTCGGCGCCCGTACTGACCCAGGCGTTGCCCGCGGTAGGCACCGTGCGCCCGACCTGACGCGGCTCCATGGCTTTGAACTCGCCGCGCTGAAAGCGCTCGCGCAGCTCGCCCTCGGTCGGGTTTCCACAGGCGACGCCTTCGACGACGACCTTCTCTCTCGCCGAGCAGAGCAGCGTCGGGTCGTTGGGCCAGACCATGATGCCCTCCAGGCCCTTGCCGGTCTCGTCGACGACGCGTCCTTCGATCGTGAGCGGCGGCGGCCCCAGCGTCAGCAGCACGAACGTCGGGAACGCTGCACCGCGCTCGAGCACGGCGCGGCGGTGACCGGTCGCACTCGCGGCGACGGCCTTGCCGCGGCCGTCGTCCTCGATCACGAAGTTGCCGGCCGCATCGCTCTGCGCGAGGACCTCGCCGAGCCCGATGCGCGCATTCGCGATCGCGCGGCCCTGCGGATCGACGACCTGGCCCTGCAGCGTGCCGGGCTTGCCGTCGAGTCGTTCGAGCACGATCGCGAGTGCCTGCTCGTCGCGATCGGGCAGCGGCCGCCGATGCGGCACGTGCCCCGGCGCACTGGCCAGCAGTTCGGCGCCGCGCACGGCACCCGCGGCCAGCGCGAAGTCGCCGCCTTGGCGACAGCGCGTGACGACGGCCTGTTCGCTGGCCGCATCGCTGACGTCGCGCAGGCGGCTGCGCAAGTCGCTGGGCCACACGACCTGCAGCGCGGCGTCGGCGACCGGCTGGCCGCGGCCGTCGCGCACGTGGCCCGCGAGCCGCACGGCCGGCGCCACGACGACGAGCACCGGCGGTGGCGCTGCGCCACCGCGCACGACGCCCTCGAGCACCGTGAACTTGCCCGGCTCGTCGGCGCGCGCGATCAGCATGCCCTCTGCGGGTGACGCGAGCGCGAACGCGCCCGTCGCGTCACTGGGCACACGCTGGTCGCCGACGCGCACGTTCACGCCGGACGCCGGGCGACCGTCGGCGTCGACGACGCGGCCCGCGATCTGCCGACTTCCGGCCGCGGGGGCAGGGGGCGTTGTGGGCGCGGGCTCGGCGGCGGCGACGCGTTCGCCAGGCGCAGCCTTCGACAGCGCGCCGCGTTCCGCTGCGCCGGTGGCGAGCGGTGCCGGCGTGTCGAGCGCGGGTTCCGGGGCAGTCGAAGGCGAACGCAGGCCGATCCACACGGCCGCCGAACCGACGATGACGGCAGCGACGGCCGTCAGTACTTTGGTGTTCATCGCGAGGATTCCGAGAGGCATGACGAGAGCGGGAAGGGCGGGCAGGCCGGGCAGAGCCGACGGCAGCGGCAGCAGCGCGCGTTGCCAGCGGGCGCGGCCCCCGAGGTCGCGGTCGAGTGCTATCCGGAGCTGGTGCGTCGCTCGCTGCAATCGCGAGTGAACGGTCGCGACTGGTATGCGCAGGCGCTGCGCGATCGCGCGCGGCGGCTGGTCCTCGAACCAGCGCAGCAGCACGACGTCGCGGAACGGCGGCGCCAGCGCGAGCACGGCGTCGACGACGGCGCGGTGCGCGGTCGCGCGTTCGACGAGCTCGTCGGTCGCAACGCCGGCGAGCGGCCGGCCGGCATGAGCCCGTTGCTCGCGGTCTTCGCGTCGCCGCGCCGCGCGCGCGCGCTGCCGCAGCAGGTTCTGCATCACGAGCCGCAGCCACGCGCGCACGTTGCCGCCGTGAGATGGCGGGTTGCGCAGTGCGATCACACAGGCGTCCTGGGCGAGGTCATCGGCATCATGGGGGTCGGCGACGAGGCTCTGCGCGAGCGCGCGCACCCAGCGACTCTCGCCGAGCAGGTCGGTCAGGACAGGCGGTGGCAGGGATGCAGTCATCGCACGCAGCAGGAAATGCCGCCGATGCGCGATCCTCGCCCGGAGATTCGCCCTTGTCTGCAGAATCGGCGGATTCGCGGGCCTTTGGGGCTGCTTCTCCGCCTTCCAGGCGGGTTGGAAAGAACCGTCGCAGCGGGCTGGTTCGTTCGCCATCACCGAGCCCCGCGTTGCGACGGTTTCCAGCGATTGCTGGAGCCAAGCCGCCTTCCAGGCGGGTTGGCTACTGCGTACCGATCGTGAGGTTCACGCTGTTGGCGGTCAGCACGCCGAACGCGTTGGTGCCCGGCGGCACGAGCAGCGCCCCCTGGCAGTAGACGTGCGTGCCCGAGAGCGAGGTCGTGTTCGGGATCGGCAACCCCCACGGGGTCGTCGCGCCGACGAGAGGGAAGACCGGTTGGATCACGTCCGCCATCGAATTCAGGAAGCAACCGGGCGCGCCGATGACACTGAGGTTGAGCCCCGGCACGATCGCAGCCGAGCCGATCAGCGCGAGGCCGATGCTGCCAGCGGGATTCGGGATGTTCGTGATGTTGATGACCTGACTCGTGCCGAGGATCGGCCGGTTGATCGGCACGAAGCCGAGCGCGTTCTGATCCACCGAGACCTGGAACGGCAACGCAGCAGACAGGTCGATCAGCGGCGGGATCATCTGCGCACCTCGGCTCCAGCCGACGACGGTGAGCAGCGACTGGTTCGGCATCTGGCGGTAGCGGAACTCGGCCGACTGGTCGGCGCGCAACACGAGCTGGAACGAGTTGCCCGGCCCGGTCGGACCCGTCGTGTAGGCCGGCACGTTGTCCCAGGTGAAGTAGACCTCGGTGTTGGTCGGGTCGACGTCGTAGTGACACGTGCCGCCGGCCGCCGGGTTCAGGTTCATCCAGAACGGGGCAAAGCGCGCGGGCTGTTGCGCGAGCTCGATCGAGGACGGCGTCAAGTCCGGATCCGTCGACGTGCCGTTCAGCCATAGGAAGCCATTGGAGCTCATGCGTACGTCGGTCGTGCTGCCGCCCGGGAACGCAAACGAGAACGGCAACGTCAGCGTCGCGAGCGCGTCGTCCGCGAGTCCGAGGTTCGGCGAAGTCGGCGTGAACCACGCATCGGGCCCCGCCTGGACCGTGTATCCGTTGGGGATCGGCACGAAGCTCACGCCGACCGTGCTGGACACCGTGCCGCCGAGGTCGAACGTGTTCGGCGCGAAGATCTGCGCGAAGCAGCCCCTGGTCTGGTAGCAGCCCGAACCGAACGGGACCGCTGTGGCGAGGACGGGCACGAGCGTGTCGAGCGTCGAGAGGCCGAGGCTCTGCGGGTCGAGCCAGTTCGACAGCCGCGTCGCGCTCGTGCCGCCGCCGGTCCACGACACCGCGAACTTGCCATACCAGTCCGAGTTGTTGAGGCCACAAGCCGAACCGCCGCCGTGCAGTTGTCCGACCACGCGATGGTTCTGGTCGAACAGCGGCGATCCCGACGAACCCGGCTCCGTCGTGCCGAGATCCCAATCGACGAGGCGGATGTGCGTGCCATCGCCTGGATAGAAGAGCCCACCGTAGGACGTCGTGATCGTCGGCTGATACTCGAACGAGATCTTCTTCGCGTCGCCGCTCGGATGATGGATGCCCGTCCCCGACGTCGCATCGGGCGTGATATTGCGATTCCAGCCGGCATAGGTGACACCCCATGCCACGTTCGGCGCGCTGAACAACTCGACCAGCGTGAAGTCCGAGACGTTGAAGGAAGCGCGCAGCGTAGCCCCCGTGTTGAACTGGGTCAGCGTCGCGCCAGTGCCACCACACGTCGGGTTGCGGTAGTTCCAGTAGCAGACCAGCGAGGAGGCGACAGCGACCGTGACACCGCAGTGGTGCGCCGTGATGACGTAGTTCCTGCCGTCCTGCGCCGTGTTGTTGACCATGAAGCCCGTGCAGAAGATGCTGCCGGACGAGGAGAGCGCGGCGACGCAGGGGATCTCTTCCAACCAGAACAAACCCTGGGAGCAGGCCACGTCGATCTGACACGGGCCGCTGGGGTCGATGCCGAACGCATCACCGCCGGCGCCGAAGAAGCGGTAGCCCGAACCGACCTGTGTCAGGCTCAACACGACCTGCGCGCGGGCCGCCGTCGGCACGTAGACCTCGACGACGATCTCCTCGGTGCGGACCACCGGCGTCCACAGGTCCCCGGTCGGCGTGTGGTCCTGCTCCGTGAACGGGCGCACGACGTCGCTGTAGTCGGAGCTGTAGATCGTGAGCCGCGCGTCGCGCGGCAGGTGGAACCGCGCGAAGCCGAGGTTGATGTGGCTCGCGCCGGGCGACTGGATGCGCAATCGCCACAGCGACCACGTCGCATCGAGCGTCTCCCAGGTGCCGTGTGTCGTCGGAGCCACGGTCACCGGCTGCGGCATCGCATAGCGCGCCGGCTGTCCTTGCTGGCGCCGCGTCTCGTCCTCGAGCGAGATCGCGCCGCGATCGATCGCGGGCACCGCGAGTATGGCGACGTTCGCGAGCGGTTGTGCCGCGGGATGCACTTGACCGACAGGATCGATGCCCTGGCAAGCCAGGGCGGAACTCAACACCAGTGCGGCGAGAGCCGCGGTCAGGAAGCGCATGGAGGGCCCTTGGTAGGGACAGTCGAAGCCGTGTGCGGGGACGGCGCCGGCACAGTACATCCGCCCTGGCAACCCGCCAAGATCGCCGCGACCTTCCGGCCTGCGCCGAGGCGTATCCGGTGCTGCCGCGGGCCTCGACTGCGCCGACCACCAGCGGTCGGTCAACTGTCGCGAAGCGCGAGCCAGGCCAGCATGACGTAGCCCTCGGCCGTATGTCGCGGCCCGGGCAGCAGGGCCGTGCGCCGGGCGCTGCACTGCACGTTCCTCGTGCGGAAGAACTCGAACAGGATCGAGCCGGCGTCGCGCACGCTGTCCCCGACCCTGCTGTCGAGCTCGATGCTCGAGATGCCCTCCCTCGCCATGCGCTCCGCCAGCCGTTCGAGCGCCTCGGACGAGGTGCCGAACAGGAACTCGCGGAAGGCCAGGACTTCGGCTTCGCCGTAGTCCTGACCGATCAGCAGGTCGACGAACTCGGCCTCGCCGCCCTCGGCAAGCAGCTGGAACATCTCGCAGTTGCCGACCAACGAGCCACCGACCACGCGCACGCGCTGCCGCGCTTCCCACGTCGCCGCGAGGATCGGGAAGAACGTGTGCACGCGCCACGTGAGCCGGTTGCCCCACAGCAGCGCGAGGTGCCGCACACCGCGCTCGCGCAGCGTGCGATCGATCGTCGCATCGGTCACGATGTCGGCGAGCACTTCCTCGACGAGCCGGCAGTGCACGCTCGCGCGCAGCCTGCGCGCCGCGAGCTCGCGCAGCGCAGCGGCCTGCTCGGCGTCGTCGAAGCCTCCGGCCAGGTGCCACAACATGCGCAGGAAGTTGATCTGCGCCATGTTCATCGCGCGCCCCACCAGCGCCTGCGTCGGCGCGCGGAACGGGAACGTGGCCTGGTCTGTGGACACGAGCGAGTCGACGAGGGTGTCGAGGCTGCGCCGTTTGCCGCTCAGCGTCTGCTCCTGCAGCGGCGAGGGATAGCGCGCGAGCAGTTCGCCGAACAAGAGCAGGCTCTCGAGCTGGCGGTCGATCGTCGCGATCGAGGCCTCGGCATCAGGAGTGCTGGCCTGCACCAGCGCCTGCCGCACCTGGGCGACGAGATCGAGCTCCTCTGCCTGCAGCGGCTGCTGGCTGTGATCACTGTCGGGATCGGACACGAGCCCATCTTGGCCCGCGGCAGGGACCGCGTCCACGCTCCGCTCACTTCGGGCGAGACAGCCACGTGGCCACTTCGCCGATCGGAACCGCGGCCTGCACGCCGCTCGTGAGGTCCTTCATCGACACCGTGCCGGCTGCGACCTCGTTCGCGCCGAGGATCGCCGCGAACGGAGCCCCGATCGCATTCGCGTATTGCAGTTGCTTGCCGAGTTGCGGCGCATCGGCATGGACCTCGACGCGCAGGCCCTGGGCGCGCAAAGCGGTCGCGACGCCAATGGCCGTGGCCGGTTGCACGTCGCCCATGCGGCAGAGCAGGACCTGGGGGCCGATCGCGAGCGGCGGGAACATCTCGCGCTCCGTCATGATCAACAGCACGCGTTCGAGCCCGAGCGAGAACCCGACGGCCGGCACCTCCTGCCCCTTCCACATGCCCACCAGGTTGTCGTAGCGCCCGCCCCCGCCGATCGAGCCGGCAAGGCCCGCACAGGTGACCTCGAAGATCGGACCCGTGTAGTAACCGAGCCCACGCGCGAGCGTCGGATCGAACACGAGGTGCGCCGCAGCGGGCCCGCTCTTGCTGTTCGCGAACAGCTCCTGCAGCTCGCGCGCGCCGGTCGCCAGCGGGCCCTGGCCGGCTGCGAACTGGGCAAGGGCTCCCGGCTGCTTGCTGAGCTCGAGCACCTCGAGCAGCGCCTCGGTCTGCGACACCGCGATACCCTTCTGGGCGAGCTCCTGCTTCACGGCGTCGGCACCGATCTTGTCGAGCTTGTCGAGCACGATCAGCGCCAGCGATTCCGCGTTCGGCCCGATGCCCGCGCGTGCGACGAGCGCGCGCAGCAGGCTGCGGTGATTCACGAGGATGCGGAAGTCCGAGAACCCGAGCTGGTGCAGCGCTTCGGCCACGGCGCCACAGACTTCCGTGTCAGCTACCAGGCTCCTCGTGCCCGTGATGTCGACGTCGCACTGCCAGAACTCGCGAAAGCGTCCCTTCGCGGGGCGGTCGGCGCGCCAGACCGGCTGGATCGCGTAGCGCTTGTAGAAGGCCGGCAGGTCGCGGTAGTTCGCGACGACGCGCGCGAGCGGCACCGTGAGGTCGTAACGCAGCCCCTCCTCGGCGAGGTCCTGTTCGCGTGGGCTCCCTTCGAGCGCGCGCACCAGCTTGTCGCGGCGATGCAGGATGCGGTAGAGCAGCTGGTCGCCCTCGGGCCCGTACTTGCCGAGCAGCGAGCTCAGGTTCTCGATCGCGGGCGTCTCCAGCGGTACGAAACCGAACGACTCGTAGACGCGCTGCACGATCGAGGTCACGTGGCGGCGGCGCACGACGTCGGGCGCCAGGAAATCGCGCATGCCGCTCGGTGGCTTCGTCGAAGTGTCTTGGCTCATCATTGACGCTCTTGGCTCATCGGTAGTCGATCATCGCCGCAACTCGGCCTGAAACCAGCGCGAGCCCGCGCAGCTTGCCGCCGGCCACGCTGCGCGTGATCCGAGGACGCCGCGCCGGTAGCTTTCGGCCATGCGCTCGATGTCGTTCGCCCGCGTGGTGCTGCCTCTCTGCCTCACGGTCCTCTGCCCGCTGCTCGCATCCCAGCAGCCCGGCTCGCAGCAGCCCGGGGCGGAGATCAGCGCGACCCCCCAGGCGCCCGGCGCGATCGATGCGACGACCACGCAGGCGCTCGAGCGCCTGGCCGGACTGCTCGAGAGCAAGCGGAAGGCGCTGAGCACCGCGCTCGATAAATCCGACCTCAAGGCCGCCTCGGACCTCGAGAAGGACGTCAAGGACCTCGGGTGGCAGTTCGCGGGTCTCACGTCGCGCATGGACGTGCAGGAGTTCGAGGCCCCGCAGAGCCGCAAGTTCGACGTCAATCACGAGTTCGAGGAGCTGATCCGGCCGCTGCTGCAGGCGATCAAGGACGCGACCGAGGAGCCGCGCCAGGTCGCCGACTTGAAATCCCGCATCGACGTGCTCGAGCAGCGCCAGCGCGTCGTGGAGGACGCGATCCGCAACGTCGAGCGGACGCGCAGCGCGCTGCCGCCGGACAGCAAGGCGCGCGCCGAAGCGGAGGCCGAGCTGGCGCGACGCTGGCAGCCGGCGCTCGACGCGTTGACCGGCGAGATCCTCGTGCTGCGCGCTCGTCTGAACGCGCGCACCGAGGGACAGAGGTCGCTCGTCGAGAGCATCACGGCAACGGCCCAGATGTTCGTGCAGAGCAGCGGGCTCAGTCTGCTGCTGGCCGTCGCCGTCTTCACGGGTCTCTACCTCGGCTTGAGCTACGTGCTCAATCGCCTGCTGCGCGGGCCGCTGATGGGTGCCGGCTTCTCGCTGCGCCTCATGGCCGTCGTGATGCGCATCATGAGCCTCATGATCGCGGTCGCGGGCACGCTCGTCGTGCCCTACGTGCGCAACGACTGGCTGTTGCTCGCGATCTGCATGGTGTTCCTGCTCGGCGTCGGCTGGGTGCTCGTGCGCATGATGCCGCAGTTCTTCGAGCAGATCCGTCTCGTGCTGAACGTCGGCGGCGTGCGCGAGGGCGAACGCATCGTCGTCGACGGTGTGCCGTTCCGCGTCGAGTCGCTGCGCTTCTACTCGAAGCTGCACAACCCCGACCTCGAAGGAGGCGTGCTGCGCATGCCGATCCAGGACCTGATCGGCAAGCGCTCGCGCCGCAGCGGCCCCGACGAGCCGTGGTTCCCGTGCCGCAAGGGCGACGTCGTGCTGCTGGCCGACGGCGTCATGGGCCCCGTGGTCACGCAGACTCCCGACGTCGTCGTGGTCGAGCACATGGGCTCGCCGCGCAGCTACCCGAGCGGGTCGTTCCTGCAGCAGCACCCGCGCAACCTGTCGCGTGGTTTCGTCGTGTCGACGACTCTCGGCATCGACTACAGCCATCAGCAGGAGGCCACGACCACGATTCCGGCTCGCATGCAGGAGGCCGTACAGCAAGGGCTCGCGGCAGCCGTCGCCGCCGGAGAATTGCAGGAGGTGCGCGTCGACCTGCTGTCCGCCGCCGACAGCAAGCTCGAGTACATCGCGCTCGCGCGATTTCAGGGCAGCGCCGCGATGCAGTATTTCGAGCTGCAGCGCCGCCTGCAGAGTCTGCTCGTCACCGCCTGCACCGAGCACGGCTGGCGCATC
>Ga0075418_10003232_pt1 | contig 18602 bp, 15 predicted proteins | sample SoiMetdeltSBSDD2_FD_81776 | JGI IMG/M metagenome (GOLD analysis project Ga0075418, IMG submission 81776) | Bulk soil microbial communities from a Populus tree surrounding site in Tennessee, USA - Soil MetaG P. deltoides SBSDD2 | ecosystem: Environmental > Terrestrial > Soil > Tree plantation... | reverse complement strand
TCATTATACTAATCGCTTTGGATACCACGGTGGGTGAACGGGGCGCTTTGCATTTATGGCGCTTACGCGGCGAAAAGAATCGCCTCGATGAACAGAATTTTCGTATCCAAAAGGAAAATGAAATGCTCCGGGAGCGAGTCTATCGGCTGCACAACGACAATGCCTTCCTTGAAAAACTAGCGCGCGAAGAACTCAATCTAGTGCGGCCAGGTGAGGTCGTCTATCGCTTTCCCAAGCGCGACACGCGCCCCGCCGCGCGCAAAAGTATCGACGAGCCCGCTCGATCAGCTCGACCCGAAGCGGCACGCAAGGATGCTCGCTAAATCCTTCCGATTTGACGCTAGCTGGATAGCTCGTTTCGTCGCGCGCCGGTCAATGCCGTAATGATGAAGTTTACGATTTGTCCTTGAAAACGAAGTGGTAGTACTCATCGATGTCCATTAGGTCTTCGAGCTGAGAGTCGTCTTTCAAACGCACTTCAATAAGCCACCCTTCGTTGTAGGGATCCTCGTTAATAATCGAAGGATGTTCTTCGAGCTGTGGATTAACCGTCAGCACGACACCGGAGACGGGCGAGATAAACTCATGAACCGTGGATACGGACTCGATCTCGGCGAAGGTTTCACCTTCTTCGATCGGATCACCGACATCGGGCAACTCCACGGAAATGACCGCGCCAAGCGCTCCTTGAATGTAATTGGTCAGTCCCAAGTGGACATGACGATCCTCGATGCCCGCCCACACGTGCTGCTTGCTAACTTTGACTTCTTTTTCCGTCATATTGACTTTTTTCGGTCACTATAGGCGTTGTCATTGGGGTGTCAAGAGAGTCCGTCGTAGGTTGAGCAACTTGACAACATCGTAGGCAGAAGAGCAAGTTGTGGCTTGTCTCATCGGCCAAAGTTGAATGATGTCCCAATAGGAATTCCGATGGATCAGCAAACCGCAAAGGCCTCAGCCGCCGCCATCGTCGCCGGGCTAAAAAAGGCCGGCATCAATTTCGTAGCCAGCTTGCCCGACGAGAAAATGCTCGAAGTGATCCGCGCCGTGGAAACGGATCCGGATCTAAAGCATGTGCCGCTTTGCCGCGAAGAAGAAGGCATCGGCATCTGTGCCGGCGCCTATCTGGCCGGTAAAAAGACGGCGATCATCATGCAAAATGCCGGCTTCCTGAACAGTTGCAACGCGCTTACCACCACATCGTTGCAGTTTCAAATTCCGATCTTGATGCTGATCTATTATGCCGGGGACCTGGGCGATCGCGGCTTTACCACTCTCGGCGCGGTGACAGAGCCGGTGCTTCAGGCGATGGGTTTTCGCACGTACGTGCTGCGCCGGAGAGACGAGATCGATGAAATTTTGCAAGGTGCGCAGATTTTGGCGGACGACGCCAAAAAGCCCGTGGCGGTGTTGTTGGCTAAAAGCGCCCTCGGGGTAAGCTAAATGCAGCGTTATGACTATTTGAAAACAATTGGCGGCGCAGCGAAAGATGCTTTGACCGTTTGCACCGGCTGGGGCGCGCGCGAGTGGTGGGCGGTCCACCCTGGCGAAGGCAATCTCAAGACTCGCACCCTTGGCTTGGTTTCGTCGATCGCCGCCGGTTTGGCTATCGCTCTACCGAACCGTAAAGTGATCGCGATCGATGGCGACGGCGCGTTTCTTATGAACCTATGCGGCCTGCCGACTATTGCGCTGCAAAACCCGGGCAATCTCATTCATCTTCTGTTCGACAACGAAATTTATGAAGCATCGGGCGGCACGGCGACCGCTTCGCGCCATTCTGACGCGGTTGTGATCGCGCGGGGCGCCGGATACAAACACGCGAGATGGCTCACGACCCTGGAAGAATTTCACGCCGAGTTCGTGCGCACGTGGGAGCGCAACGAGTTAACGTTGCTCGCCGTCAAAGTCGATCCCGGCCAGCCCAAGAATCTGCCGCCGCTGCGCCTAGATGAAATTGAGAACAAGTATCGCTTCATCCGCTATCTGGAAGCGACGGAGAAAAAGAATATTTTGAACCCGGGTTTTGACTCGAAACCCGGCGCTACTTGACCCGCAGGGGCACCGGCTCGGTTTCGACCGCCGGCGCCTCGCTTGGACGAGATTCTGTCGATTCTTGGATCAGCGCCATGTCGGCGCGTGACATCTCGCCGTCGCGACGCTGCAAGCCGATCCAATTCCACTGATCCGGATACTCTCGGATCGCCGCCTCGATCCGGCGGGTGTACAGCGCAGTAGTACCCACAACGCTCGCTTCGAGATCATCGCTTCTCAGTGGCAGAAGCGGCGCATCGACCCTAAGCACTATCCTATCCGCGCGCCTGATCGCAAACATCGGCAGAGTCGCCGCCTCCGTACGCAACGCCAGCGTCGCCGGACCGCGCGGCGCCGGAACTTTCACGCCAAAGAAATCGACCATCACGTCGCCGGATCTAAACTCATCGGCAATGATTAGAACAATACGGTTTTCGCGCAGCGCCTGTAGAATGCCGCGCACAGCCTGGCGACGGGGTTTTGCAGCAATCGTATGAATACCGATTTGCCGGCGATAATGATCCAGCAACTTTGCAAAGCGTTGGTTGCGCGGAGACTTGATGACCGCGCTGAATGGATAACCGCTCGCAGCCAGACGCGCGCCGATCAGCGTGAAGTTCCCCAAATGCGCGCTCAAGGCGAGCACCCCTTTGCCTTTCTCGAGTGCGCGCTGGATATGTTCTTCTCCCTCCAAGACGACGGTCGAAATAATTTTCTCCTTGGAGAAATACATCACCCTGGCGGTTTCGAGCACTCCCAGCGCAAAGTTCAGCCAGGCACGCCAGGCTAATTTTTGCCGTTCACGAGGATCAGGAATTTCTTGGCCTAGGACCGACTCAATATTTTCCGCCATGCGCTTGCGGTAACCGCGCATAAAGATGAAGGTGGTACGCGCCATAAGGCGCGTGAAGCCCCGTGTCATCCCGTTTGGGATATAGGGAAGAATATGGACAAAGCTGCGCAATGCTTGCTCACCGCAGCGATAGCGAAAATTGTATAACAGCTCGCGGAGCTTTGACTTGCCCGGTTTTCTGACCATGCGGCTTTGGTGTTCCATTGGTGCGCCATTTAAAGACAAAAGGCGCGAAAAGAAAAGGGCGGCGACAGACTCGATCCATCACCGCCCGCAAAAAATGCTCAAAGATTGTATCGCGTTATCGATTCGCAGCCCGACGCAGCCGCTGTCCTGACCGACGTGAAAGCGGCACCCCTCGCTTGTGTTTTTGCGGCCGTGGCGTGAGCCGATAAACTCTGGCCTGACTGCGTTGCGCCAAGGAATTTTCCTTCCAGCTAGCTAACCCACGCCTGATATAATCAGGACTTAAACCCAGCCCTTCGCAGATACTATCGAAAGCAAAGACTCCCTCTCCGGTCGCTTGCTGAATCCAATCCTCGGCCTCTTGGAATAGCGCCTTACCTTTGGCGTCCTTGGCAAAGACATATTTTTGAAAACACGCGATGGCGTCTTCTAAAATCGCCAGCATCAGTTTCTTTTCCGGCTCCAGATGCAGCTTACGCCGATAGGTATCGAGGTACTGATCCGGCAAAAGCGTATCCGGCTGAAAAAGCGAAGTCACGCGTTCTTCCATACTAAGCCCAGTGTCATAACTCATAATCACCACCTCCCGTTAGGGTGCGGCCTAAATCCGGACAAATGGAAAAAAAATTCTTTCATCCGTTATGCCGCACTCGAAAGAGAAGAAGAACTTATCAACTCCTTGCAAGCAGGTTGCCGCAAGGCCGCAATCGTTGTCCGATTGAGTACTTCGGTAACACTGCGTTGCACCTCACTCCACACGCCGATCATCGTGCAGCGGGGCAACTGGTCACAGCTCAATTCATTGTCCATGCAAATGTTGACCGCGATCGGTCCTTCGATCGCCTCTATGACGTCATAGAACGAAATCGCGTCTGCCGGTCGCGCCAACATATATCCGCCCAGAGAGCCTCTTTTCGACTTGATCAGCCCGCCACGAATCAAGTCTTGAATGATCTTTTCCAAAAATTTGCGCGGCACGCCTTGACGCTTGGCGATCTCAGCTATGGAACAGCATTTCTCCGGGTCTTGATCTGAAAGATAAATCACCGCGCGCAAACCATAATCGACCCGTCGAGGAATCTGCATCAGACCCATAGCTCTACCCCCTTGCCCTGAGCTTATCGGCCGCGGCGCGCGGCTGCTGCGCATGACGCAGCTTGCCCAGGGCGGAAAGCCCTTCCAAGCGTTGGACGATTGCCGGCATCTTTTCGTTCACATAAATTACTTCTTGTCGAGTATTAAATCGGCTCAAACTGAAACGGACCGCCCCTTGCAACCAATCAGCGGGTACTTTCATAGCACGCAGAACGTGTGACGGTTCCGATGATCCCGCGGTGCAGGCGGAACCCGTTGAGGCGCATATTCCTTGCTGATCTAAAAGCACCAGGATCGACTCCCCTTCCAAATATCGAAAACTCATATTCGAAGTATTTGGCAAGCGATTTTGTCCACGGCCATTAACTCTGCTGCCCGGGCACGACTCCAGCAACAATTCTTCGAGCTGATCGCGCAGCTCCTTGATTCGAATCGGATCCTCGGCCAGGTGGCTGAGCGCAACCTCCGCTGCCTTACCCATGCCAACGATAGCCGCGACGTTTTCCGTTCCCGCCCGGCGATTGCGCTCCTGATGACCACCGATCATAAACGGCGAGAACGTTAAGCCGCGTCGCACGTAGAGCGCGCCGACTCCCTTCGGGGCGTGGAACTTGTGAGCCGAGATCGTCAACAAGTCGATCGGCAAATCATTTACTTTAAGCGGCAACTTCCCCGCGGCCTGTACCGCGTCGACGTGAAATGGAATCCCTTTCGATCGGACGATCTCAGCAATCTTCTCGATCGGAAAAATCACGCCGGTCTCGTTGTTCGCCCACATGATCGATACCAACGCGGTTTCGTTGGTCAGCGCGGAGCGAAGCCCGTCAAAATCGAGCACCCCGTTTTCATCCACGCCCAACCACGTGACGCGGTAACCTTTTTTCTCCAAGTGCTGGCACAAACCCAGCACCGCCGGATGTTCAACCTGAGTGGTTACGATGTGACGTTTATCCGGTCGCGCTTCCAGCATGCCACGGATCGCCGCGTTATCGCCTTCGGTGCCGCAACTGGTGAAAATCACTTCGACGGGATCGGCAGCGCCGATTAGGGCCGCGACCTGCGCCCGGGCGTCGCCCACTTTTTGCCCGACCTCACTGCCGAAACGATGGATGCTCGACGGGTTGCCATACTGCTCGGTCAAAAACGGCAACATCGCTTCCGCGACCTCGGGCAATACCCGGGTCGTCGCATTGTTATCGAAGTAAATCTCGCCGGCCATAAGTTCTATCCGACGCTTCCCTCCAAGCTCACGCCGAGAAGTTTCTGCGCCTCGACGGCGAATTCCATCGGCAATTCTTTGAAGACCTGCTTGCAAAAGCCATTGACGATCATGTTGACCGCGTCTTCGGTGGAAATGCCGCGCTGCCGGCAATAGAACAACTGATCCTCACCGATCTTCGAGGTCGATGCTTCATGCTCGACCTGGGACGCATGGTTGAGCACTTCGAGATACGGAAACGTGTGAGCGCCGCATTTATCACCGAGCAACAACGAATCGCACTGCGAATAATTGCGCGCACCCGCCGCGCCCTTCATGATTTTGACCAATCCGCGATAAGTATTTTGCCCATGGCCCGCGGATATACCCTTGGAAATGATCGTGCTCTTGGTGTTCTTGCCCATATGGATCATTTTCGTCCCGGTATCGGCTTGCTGGTAATTGTTCGTCAATGCCACCGAGTAAAACTCGCCGACTGAATCGTCGCCCTGCAAAATACAGCTCGGATACTTCCAGGTGATCGCTGAGCCGGTTTCCACCTGCGTCCAGGAAATCTTCGAGCGCTCGCCCAAACACTTGCCGCGCTTGGTGACGAAATTGTAAATGCCGCCTTTGCCCTCGGCGTCGCCGGGATACCAGTTTTGCACGGTGGAGTATTTAATTTGCGCGTCGCGATGCGCGATCAGTTCCACCACCGCCGCGTGCAACTGATTCTTATCGCGCATCGGCGCCGTGCAACCTTCGAGATAACTGACGCTCGCGCCTTCTTCCGCGACGATCAACGTGCGTTCGAACTGCCCGGTCTCCGCGGCATTGATACGGAAATAGGTCGACAGTTCCATCGGACAGCGCACTCCCTTGGGAATGTAGCAAAATGACCCATCGCTAAACACGGCGGAATTGAGCGACGCAAAAAAGTTATCCGTGTAGGGCACCACGGAGCCCAAATATTTTTGCACCAGCTCTGGATGATGGTGTACTGCCTCCGAAAAAGAACAGAAAATGATGCCCAGCTCGGCGAGCTTTCCCTTGAACGTGGTTGCGACCGAAACGCTATCGAACACCGCATCGACGGCGACGCCGGCCAGAGATTCCTGTTCTTTGAGGGGAATACCCAGCTTCTCGTACATCGCGAGCAGCTCAGGGTCGACCTCTTCCAGACTCTTTGGTCCGTCCGTCTTCGATTTCGGCGCCGAATAATAACGGATCGCCTGGTAGTCGATGGGCGGATAATGCACCATGGCCCACTTCGGCTCAGCCTCGGATTTTTCCAGCTTCGCCCAATGGCGGTAAGCTTTAAGCCGCCATTGGAGCATGAACTCCGGCTCGTTCTTCTTCGCGGATATGAAGCGAATAATCTCTTCGTTCAACCCGGGAGGAACGGTATCGGCCTCGATGTCGGTGATGAAACCATACTTGTACTCGCGCCGGGCCAGATCTTCGACTGTGTTTGTGGCATTTTTCATTTTCTATTCCTACTTTAAACCGCGAACGACGCGCCGCAGCCGCAAGATTTCTTGACGTTCGGGTTTTGAAAAACGAAACCGGACTGCATCAGCTCGTCTTTATAGTCGAGCTCCGTGCCGCTCAAATAAAGCAAGCTCTTCATATCGACTAAAAGCTTAGCGCCGTCCTTTTCAAAAACCTTATCGGTCGCCTTCGGCGCATCGAAATCCACTTTATACTGCAAGCCCGAGCAGCCGCCGCCGACTACTTTGACTCTCAGCGCCTGTCCCTCGCGGCTCTCGGCGGCAATCAATTCTTTAATCCGCGCCGCGGCACGCTCGGTGAGGCTAACTCCCATGGCCATCGATCTTCCTCCTCCAACTCTAAACCCTTTACGAAAGCCGTTCAGCCGGTTTGGGCTCGGCTTGTCGGCGCTTTTGTAGCTTAGCTCTAGCCTTGTAAGCAGGAGAAATTTCTCTCAAGCGCCGTACCTCTTCGCTAACCCGCTGCACCGCATAGTCTATCTCATCGGCGGTATTGAAACGGCCCAACCCGAAGCGAATCGAAGCATGGGCCAAGAAATCCTCCAAACCAATCGCTTTCAAGACGTAAGAAGGCTCGAGGCTCGCCGATGTACAGGCCGAACCGGTCGACACGGCGATCTCTTTGAGTCCCATCATCAATGATTCGCCTTCGACATAAGCGAAACTCAGGTTCAAGTTACCCGGCAAGCGCTGCACCGCATCACCGTTGATCCTGACGTCATCAAGCTGTGCGAACAAACTGGCTTTCAATCGCTCTCTCAACGCGATCAGCCTTTCAGCTTCCGCGCCCATCTCCTGTTGTGCCAGTTCGGAAGCCTTGCCCAAGCCGACGATGCCGGGAACGTTCAAAGTGCCTGATCTCATACCGCGCTCATGGCCGCCGCCGTCGAGCTGCGCGGTAATTTTGACACGCGGTTTAGTCGCGCGCACGTAAAGCGCGCCAATGCCTTTGGGGCCGTAGATCTTGTGCGCGGTCAGAGAAAGTAAATCGATGCCCATATCTTCGACATTGAGCGGAATTTTGCCCACCGCTTGGGTAGCGTCGCTATGAAAGATAATACCTCTTTCTTTCGCCAATCGGCCGATCTCCTTTGTCGGCTGGAGTATGCCGATCTCGTTGTTCGCAGCCATGATCGAAATCAAAATTGTTCTGTCGGTGAGCGCATCACGCAATCGTTGCAAATCGACAAATCCATCTCCGTTCACAGGCAAATAGCTGATCTCAAAACCGCGCTTTTCTAAAACCTTGCAGCAATCCAAAACCGCCTTGTGCTCGGTCACGCACGTGACAATATGATTGCCCTTTTCGCGATATGCCTCGGCCACGCCTTTGATGGCGAGATTATCCGATTCGGTGGCGCCGCTGGTAAAAACAATTTCCCGCGGTGATGCGCCGATCAAGCGCGCCACCTGCTCGCGTGCGGAATCTACCGCCGCTTCTGCTTCCCACCCGAAAGCATGGTTTTTGCTCGCTGCGTTACCGAACCGCTCTAAAAAATAGGGCAGCATAGAATCCAACACGCGCGGGTCGACCGGCGTAGTGGCATTGTTGTCGAGATAAATCGGCGTAGTGACTTTCATTGCCGGCTCATATTACAGACTAATTAGGTCTGATATCAAGTTAACCAATATTCAGCGCCGAGTCAACCAACTTATTGGTTCTTCTAAATTCAATTAACCTATTGGAATATCAGCAAATTCAAATCAAAAGTGACATGAGCTTCACGTCTGCTCAAGGACCGATTTAAGGAATTGGCCCGTGTAAGAGCCCGATACCAAAGCGACTTCCTCGGGCGTTCCCTTGGCGATCACTTGCCCGCCATGAGTGCCGCTTCCCGGGCCTAAATCGATCACATGATCAGCGCTTTTGACGACGTCCAGGTTATGTTCGACTACCACGACCGTGTTGCCCAACTCAGTTAGACGGCTAAGAAGTTCCAAAAGTTTACTGACATCGTCGAAGTGCAGTCCGGTGGTCGGTTCGTCAAGAACGTAGAGCGATTGACCGGTGGATTTCCGCGCCAGCTCGCGCGCCAGCTTTATACGCTGGGCTTCGCCGCCGGCGAGCGTCGCGGCGGGCTGACCAAGTCGCAAATAGCCCAGCCCTACCTCACGCAACGTGCGCAAGCGATCGTGAATCGGGACCATATTGTTGAGCAGCTCGAGCGCTTGGTCGACGGTCAAGTCCAACAAATCAGCGATGCTCAAACCCTTATACTTAATGTCCAAGGTTTCGCGGTTGTAGCGCCGCCCCTTGCACACGGGACAAGTGACGAACAATTCGGGAATAAAATACATTTCAAGCCGAGTGACGCCTTCGCCCCCGCAAGCTTCGCAGCGTCCGCCAGGCACATTGAAGGAAAAGCGATCCGGCTTGTAGCCGCGTACGCGCGCTTCGGGTAGTGCGGCAAAAAACTCCCGCAGATGATCGTAGATCCCGGTATAAGTGGCGGCATTGGAGCGCTGGGTGCGGCCGATCGGGTTCTGGTCAACGCCGATCGCTCGCTCGAATTGTTCCCAGCCGATAAGCTCGCCTGCGCTGACGTCATTGACTTTCATCCGCTGTAATCGTTGTTGTAAGCCGCGATAAAGGACTTCCATCACCAGCGTGCTTTTCCCCGCGCCGGACACGCCGGTCACACAGGTCATAACTCCGATCGGAATCTCTACCGTCAGGTTTTTTAGATTTCGCGCCCTGGCATTTTTGATGACGAAGCCTTTGCCCGCCCCTTTACGGCGTTCAGCCGGCAGTGGAACCTTCAAGGCACCGGACAAATACCGTCCGGTGAGAGAGCGGCTGTCGCGCAAGATTTCTGCCGCCACGCCGCAAGCTATGACCTCACCGCCCCGGTCGCCGGCTCCGGGTCCCATATCGATCAAATAATCCGCCGCGCGCATCGTCTCCGGATCATGCTCGACGACGAGGACCGAGTTACCGGCATCGCGGAGTTGCTTCAGCAGATCGATGAGCTTCGCGTTGTCTTTTTGGTGCAGGCCCATGCTCGGCTCGTCGAGAACGTAGAGTATGCCCGCCATGCCGGAGCCCATTTGCGTCGCCAGGCGTACCCGTTGGAGCTCTCCACCCGAAAGGGTCACCGAGGAGCGATCCAAACTCAAATAGTCCAGACCCAATTGAGTCATCACGCCCAGCCGACCCGCGATTTGATCGACAATTTTTTCGCCGATGATTTTTCGTTCCTCGGGGAATTGGTAATGATTGAGAAACTCGAGCGTCGTCGCGATGGGCATGGCGGCGATTTGGGCAATGTCGTGGCCGCCGATCCGCACCGCGCGGCTGGCTTTTTTCAAGCGTGAGCCGCCGCACTCCGGGCACGGCACGGTAGCGCTATCTTTGAGCCGTTTGCCGCGCTCGGCGATCTCGCCCAAGCCATTGCAGCGCGGACAAGCGCCTTCGGGACTATTAAACGAAAACAGGCCGGGAGTAATTTCCAGTGCGGGCACGCCGCAGTTTAGACAAACGAACTTTTGGCTGAACGCCATTTCGCGGCCGTCGTCGGCGTCATTTTCCGAAACAATCCGAACCTTGACTATCTGATCGCCGTGGCGCGCGGCGATTTCGATGGACTCGGCTAATCTCTTCCTGATGCCGTCGCGCAGCACCAGCCGGTCGATCACCAGGTCGATTCGGCTCCCGTGCTCGGTAACGAGCGGCAGCTCGCCGGCCAATTCCGTCATCCGGCCATCCACCATCACTCGGGCAAAACCCTGACGCGCCAACTCCTCCAGCCTGGCGGGCACCGGCAGCGCCAGCGGCGCCAGAACCATCACTCTTGTTTGCGCCGGCAGTGACAGCAATTGATCGACGATTTGTTCGACGCTGTGAGCTCTGATTTCGTGGCCGCACTCAACACAGGTCAACTGTCCGGCGCGAACGAATAGCAGACGGAGAAAATCGTAAACGCCGGTGATCGTGCCGACCGTTGAACGAGGACTCGCCAAGCCGGCCTTTTGTTGAATCGCGATGGTCGGTGAAAGCCCGTCGATGCTATCGACATCCGGCTTTTCAATTTGCTGCAGCAATTGTCGAGCGTCGGCGCCGAGCGACTCCAAATAGCGCCGCCGACCTTCCGCGTAGAGAGTGTCAAAAGCTAAGGATGATTTCCCCGAACCGGATACGCCGGTGATGACGACAAGCTGATCGCGCGGGATTGCCAGATCGATATTTTTGAGATTGTGAACCCGTGCGCCCTTGATGACGATTTTGGCCGCCATCACAAACTCGCTTAGCTCTGGAACTCTTTGAGCTTGCCTTCAATGAGGGTGCGGTATTCGTCGAGCTTTTTCTGGGTCGACGCCTCAAAACGAAGCACCAGCGCCGGTTGCGTGTTCGACGCGCGAATCAGGCCCCAGCCGTCGGGAAAGCGCACGCGCACGCCGTCGACGTCGATGACATCATAATGACAGCGGAAATACTCCGTCGCCTTCGCCGCGATGGCGAACTTTTTTTCGTCCGGGCAATCCACGCGAATCTCCGGAGTCGATACGCTCTTGGGCAGATCGGCAAGCAAGTAGGATAACGGTTTTCCCGACTGGGCGAGGATTTCGAGCAAACGCAGCGACGCATAAATCGCGTCATCGTAACCGAAGTAGCGTTCTTTGAAAAACATATGCCCGCTCATCTCGCCGGCCAGCAGCGCGCGCGTTTCTTTCATCTTGGCTTTGACCAGGGAATGGCCGGCCTTCCACATGATCGGCCGGCCGCCGTGCGCGGAAACATCGTCGTAAAGACGCTGCGAGCATTTCACATCGGCGATAATCGTCGCGCCCGGGTTGCGCTTGAGCACGTCGCGGGAGAACAACACCAGCAATTCGTCACCCCACAGGATGCTGCCCTTTTCATTTACCACGCCGATGCGGTCAGCGTCGCCGTCATAGGCGATGCCGAGATCGGCTTTCTCTTGCCTCACCTTCTCGATCAGCATTTCGAGATTTTCCGGCACGGTCGGATCGGGATGATGAAATGGAAAGCTGGCGTCCGGCACGCAGGCGATCTCCCAGACCTGACAGCCCAGTTGGCGAAAAATCGGCGGCGCCACCGGCCCACCGACGCCGCTCCCGGCGTCGACGACCACTTTGAGTGGACGAGCCAGCTTGGGCACGTCGTCAAGCAAACGCTTGTGATAAGGCGGCATGATTTCATAGCGCTCCACCTTACCGCCCGGTTTTTCCCGATACTCGTTTCGTTCCATCTTGGCGCGAATTTCCTGGATCTGCTCGCCATAGAGCGTGCCCTTGCCGAGACAGATCTTAAAGCCGTTGTATTCGGACGGATTGTGGCTGGCCGTGATTTGAATCCCGCCGTCGACTTCGAGATGGAATAAAGAAAAATAGAGCAACGGGCTGGGACAAATGCCGATGTCGTAAACGTGGAGTCCGGCGCGAGCCATGCCGGCAATGACCGCTTCGGCGTAAGGGTCTGAAGTGGTCCGGCAATCGCGGCCGACGGTCACCCGCGTGCCGCCCCTTTCAGCGACAGCCGTACCGTGCACTTTGCCGAGCAGCAACGCAAAGTCCTTGTCGAAATCCTTCTCCGCCAAACCGCGGATGTCGTACTCGCGAAATAGCGATGGATTCATTTCTGTCTCCGCCCCATGCGCTGACGCGCCAAGCGCGCCGCTAACAAAATCGCTTCCTTCATGCTGCTGGCGTTGGCCTTGCCGGTGCCGGCGATATCGTACGCCGTGCCGTGATCCACCGAAGTACGAATGAAAGGTGGCCCCAACGTCAGGGCGACGCCGCCAAAAAAATGATGCAGCTTCAACGGAATCAGGCCCTGGTCGTGGTACATGCACACGACGGCATCATAGTCGCCTCGCGCCGCGTGGTGAAACAGACTATCGGCGGGAAAGGGTCCGAAGGCGGGAATGCCGTTCTTTCGCGCTGCTTTCACCGCAGGTGCAATAATTTCTATTTCCTCGTCGCCGAAAATACCATCTTCGCCACCATGCGGGTTTAGCGCGGCCACCGCGATGCGTGGCTGCGCGATGGCAAAAAAATCTTTCAGGCTGCGGTGCGTCAGCGCCAAAGTCGTTTGAATATTTTCCCGCGTCAGCCGGCGCGGCACTTGGGTGAACGGAATATGACCGGTCACCGGCACGACGCGGAGTTTGGCGCCAATCAGCATCATCCGACATTCCGCGGTGCGGCTCAGTTCCGCGAACAGCTCCGTATGACCCGGATAGTTGTAACCCGCATCGATCAAACTGCGCTTGCTGATCGGCGCGGTGGCGATCGCGTCGGCAACTTTCGCAAGCGCCAATTTCGCGGCAACGCGAATGTAGCTAAACGCGCCGTGGCTACCGGCCTTGGATGAGACAGCCGGGCGGGATTGCCGGGACGTCAACGTCGATAAAGAACATACGACATGAGCCGTTGGGTGATCGAGCAACGGCAAAAGCGGCTGATTCGCTTGAAAACAAATCAGCTCCGGTGGATTTTTTTGGCCACGGCGAGTCCGTTCAAGCACGCCCCAATCGCCCAAGATCAGCGGCCGTGAGACGCGCTTGATGATCGGGTCGGCGAGTGCCTTGAGAACGATTTCTGGACCGATACCCGCCGGATCGCCCATGGTAACGGCGATGATCGGTTTGCTAGACATATCTAACGAATCGCGCCGGAATGATCGGTTTTACTATCCGCGCTTGCGTAGGCGGTGAAGAGATTAGCGCTATTTCGAAGAAAATGGATTCAAGGAATCCAGGAATGTCCCTTTTTCCGATTCCGGTTTGGGCGGAGTCAAAACGTCAGGCACTTCCTCGACAGTGTCCGTCGTAAAGAGCGGCACGCCGAAGACGCTGACGATACTTTTACCCGCCACCGGACTTTTCGGATCCTCCTCCTCAAATGGGATCTCTTTGACGATGTACGAGAATGGATTCAAATAACTCATAAAGCTACGCTCTTGGCGCCGTGTGGAGCGACTGGAGTTGGCCGCCAAAGCATTCACCGTAGCTTTCGAATCTTCCGGTTTGAACACAACGCCGGCCACCTTGACATCGACTCTATTTTTTCGTCGCAAGTCGGTTTTGACCCACTTCGTGAAGCGCTCCTCCAGAGCTTTGTTGAGCAACTCTTCCCTGATCTTGGGCGCCACTGTGGCGAGCGGCAGCACATTGCCGGATTCGCGCCCTTCGAGTTTAACGATATGAATGCCCATGCTGGTGCGAAACGGTTCGCTCACTTGACCAACGGTCAATTTTTCGAACGCGACTTCCTCGATTCCGGGGATTAAAGTTCCACGGTTGACCCAGCCGATGTCACCCCCCGCCGCCCGCCCGGCTCCTTCAGAATACTCCTGCGCCAACATGGCGAAGTCCTCACCGGCGGCGATTTTAGCGTAAAGCTCTTTAGCCTTGGCCATTTCACTTTGCACCCGGTCCGGTGGAGCGTTTTCCGCTAGCGGCAAGAGAATATGGCGAATGCGGGCGCGGTCGTTGGCACGAAATTTTTTCGCGTTGAGCTTGTAATAACGCTCGATATCGTCGTCGGTGATGTTGACCTTTCGCTTGACCTGGCGGTCGATGATCTCGCTTTTTTCCATCTCGGACTTGACCGAGGCTTTGTAGCTCGCCAGTGTCTGCCCTTCTCGGCTTAGGGCGGTTTTGAGATCTTCTTCAGATAGACGATTATTTTTTTGGACTTGCTCGATATAACGATTCACATCGTCGTCGGTAATGCGGATGCCGGCTTCGCGGACTTCGGCCTCCATCAGCTTGTCGGTAATAAATTGTTCCAATACTTCGCGATCGGCGGTATTGATTTGATCGAGATTACCGGTGGGAAAAGCGCGCCCGGCTCTACTTTTTGCATAGCTGTTCAGGTTGGAAAGCGTGTACGGCTCACCGTTGATCACGACGAGTAATTGCTCGACGACCGCGGCGCCGGCGATGGGGGGAACGAGGGAGAGAAAAAATGCCAAGAAGAATTGTGTTTTGGCTTGCCTCAACATCGGCTTCTCGAATGGCAACCGATTATATAACGAAACCACTAAGAGAGCTACCATACTCGAATTTAAAAGCCAAACCGCCAGCGGCAGGCACCAAGGTGATGCCGGCATCGCTCCGGTCGTTTACGCCGGCAGCGATTCGGCTTGAAACTTTTCCGTCGCGGGAAGGTCCTGAATCGAAGCGAGCAGCTCCGTCACTTCGTCCATCAACGGCTGCCATTCCAGGTTTCGCGGCGCAAACGATAAACGGCCGTCGGGCGAGAGACGAAAACGGCTCTTTTGTTTGCGAATGAGCTCCAAAAGTCTTTCCACCTTGACCGGCGAGTCGGGATGAAAAAGCAAAAACACTTTGCCGTCCGAGACGCTGATTTGCTGGACTAGGAAATGTTTCAAGGTGCGCCGCAGGTTCATCACGAGGAAAAGATTCTCGACGACAGAGCCGTACGGCCCGAAGCGATCCTGGATCTCTTCTTTCAATTCGTCCAACTCCCGGCTGCTGCGCAGGCTCGCCAGACGCTTGTAGAAATAGAGCCGCTGATTGGCGTCGGGGATATAGTTATCCGGAAAATAAGCCGAGATGCCGAGGCGAATCTCCGGATCGACCTCCGGCAAAATTTCTTCCCCTTTCAGCTCCTGAATCGCTTTCTCCATCATCTCGGTGTAGAGCTCGAAGCCCACCGCGGTGATCTGTCCCGATTGTTGATCGCCCAGCAAATTGCCCGCGCCGCGAATTTCCAAATCATGCAACGCGAGCTTGAATCCACCGCCGAGCCCGTCGATTTCTTGCAGCGCACGCAAGCGTTTCTCGGCATCCGGCGTGATCGCCTTTTCACCGGGGATAAGCAAATAGGCGTAAGCGTGCCGATGCGAGCGGCCGACCCGGCCGCGCAGCTGGTAGAGCTGCGCCAGCCCGAACTTGTCGGCGCGGTTGATGATAATCGTATTGGCGTTGGGAAAATCGAGACCCGACTCGATGATCGCCGAGCAAACCAGGACCTGCGTCTTGTTGTCGAGAAAATCGACCATGACTTTTTCCAATTCTTTGGGCCGCATCTGGCCGTGGGCGACGGCGATCTTCGCTTCCGGAATCAGGTCACTGAGCTTGAGCGCCAGGCGATCGATGGTTTCGACGCGATTATGAAGAAAGAACACCTGGCCGCCGCGTTCCAGCTCGCGCAGGACCGCGTCGCGGATCAGCCGCTCATCGTAGCGGGTTACGTAGGTTTGAATCGCCAGGCGGTCCACCGGCGGCGTTTCGATGATGCTCAGATCACGGATGCCGACCAACGACATATGCAGCGTGCGCGGAATTGGCGTCGCGGTGAGGCTTAGAACGTCGACGAGCTGGCGCAGCTTTTTGAGGCGTTCCTTGTGCACCACGCCGAAACGCTGCTCTTCGTCGACGATCACTAGACCCAAGTCCTTGAACTCGACGTCCTTTTGCAGCAAACGATGGGTGCCGATGAGGATATCCACTTTGCCCTGAGCGGTCTCCTGTAGGATCTGTGCAATTTCTTTCGAGGTGAGGAAGCGGCTCACCATTTCGATGCGCACCGGATGATTGCGAAAGCGATGGCGAAAAGTCTGCAAGTGTTGTTGCGCCAGGATGGTCGTCGGCGCCAGAACGGCCACTTGCTTGCCGCCTTCGACGGCGAGGAACGCCGCCCGCATGGCGACTTCGGTCTTGCCGTAGCCGACATCGCCGCAAATCAATCGGTCCATCGGCTTTTGGCTCTGCATGCCGGCGAGGGTTTCGTCGATGGCGCGTTGCTGGTCCGGGGTTTCCTCATACTCGAATCCGGCCTCGAATTCTTTATACAAGTTGTCCGGCGAGCCGAAAGCCGTGCCGGCGCGCGCCTCGCGCAGGGCGTAGAGCTGAACCAATTCTTCGGCCATCGCAAAAATCGATTTGCGTGCCTTGGCTTTGACTTTTTCCCAGGCCGTGCCGCCTAAGCGATCGAGTCCGGGCGCGGCGCCGTCACCACCGATGTATTTCTGCACCATATTGATGCGGTCCACCGGCAAATACAGCCGGTCGCCGCCGTCGTACTCCAAGTGCAGAAACTCGCCTTCGACGCCGGCGACTCTTAAAAATTTGAGACCGCGGTAAACGCCGATGCCGTGATCCAAATGCACGACGAAATCATCCTGCTTGAGCTCGCTTAGGCTGGTTAAAAAATGGCTCGGATGACGCTTGGTCGAAGCCGCGGGCTGGCGCTTGCGCGTGCCGAAGATTTCGTCGAAAGTTACGAACACCAAGCCCGCTTCCGGCAGGCGAAACCCTTGGTTGAGATGGCCGCAGACGATCGCCTGCGCGAAATCGGCGCGCGCCGACAATCGTTCGATGGGCTCCTCGAGGATCGGCAATTGTAAGTTGTAATGGCTCAACAGCTCGCGCAGTCGCGCCGCATCCGCTGGGGTCGGCGCCACGAAGATGACTCTCTCGCCTTGCCAACTTTTCAAGCGTTCGACGAGGGGCGCGAGCGAGGCCTCTTTGCCGTGCAGCGCGGTTTCCAAGCGAATATCGGTCGTCAAGTAAGATGCCACCGTCAGCGTCGATTGCTGCGCGCGCTCCGACGCGGCAAGAACGGTGAGCGATTCGCCTTGGACCCGCGCGAAGGGCTCGAGGGCGTCGCGCCATTCATGCTCGTTCAAATACAAAGCGTCCACTGGCGCGACCAGGTGGTGCTCCTCCTTGGCCCGTTCATGGCGCTCCCAAGTTAGCCGGCCAAAACGTTCGGCCTCGGCTTCGACCCGGTCCGCGCCATCGAGCCAAATGAGCGTCTCTTTGGGGAGGCAGGAAAATACCGCCACCAGCGGCCCGGCAAAATAAGGGACGAGAAATTCAATGCCGGGAAAAGAGATGCCCGAGCGCACTGACTCGAGCAGACTGTTCTTCTCCCGTCGATCCACTTCCAATTCCAAAGCGCGCTGATCCAAGCGCCGGAGCGCGTTCTCCACGCCGCTTTGCTTAAGCGAAAAATCTTTCATCGGCAGCAGCAACATCTCCTCTTGAAGCTGCGCCGTACGCTGCGTCGCCGGATTGAACTCGCGGATCGACTCCAAGCGGTCGCCGTCGAACTCGAGGCGCAACGGCCGCCCATAGCCGGGCGAAAACATGTCGACGATACCGCCGCGCACGCTGAAGTCGCCGCGCTCCTCGACCAGCGGCACGTTTTGAAAGCCCCACTGCACGAGATGTTCGAGCAACAAGTCGCGCCGCAGATCCTGGCCGGCGACGAGATACAAATAGGATTGCTTGAGGGCCTCCCTGGCGATGACCTTCTGCATCAACGCGGCCGGAGTCGCGATCAGTATCGGCGCCGATTCTTCGACTAGTTTATAGAGTCCTTCCAAACGGCCGGCGATGTTATCGGGGTGAGGCGAGAGATTTTCGAAAGGCAGCACTTCCCAGGAAGGAAAAAGATGCAGCTGCTTGCGAAACGGCGCCTGAGCGCGGTTTTCACCGAGAAAAAAATTAAGATCGTCGTAAAAATTTTCCGCCTCGCGCGGGCTCGAACAGACGACGAGGATCGGCCGGCGCACGCGCGCCGCCAGTTGCGCCAACAGCCAGGCGCGCGCGCCGCCTTGAAGGCCTTGGATTCGCTTGCTGCCGGTCCAGGGGCCTTTGAGAAAATGTTCCAGTCGTTGCGCGAGCGCGATATCGGTCATGAAAAAAAGCTGAAGCGTTGCAGTTGGATTTTCGGCAGCGGCGGCATCATGGGCGGATCGGCGGGTTTTTCCGCGGCTTCGGCCCAC
>Ga0075418_10003231_pt1 | contig 18603 bp, 21 predicted proteins | sample SoiMetdeltSBSDD2_FD_81776 | JGI IMG/M metagenome (GOLD analysis project Ga0075418, IMG submission 81776) | Bulk soil microbial communities from a Populus tree surrounding site in Tennessee, USA - Soil MetaG P. deltoides SBSDD2 | ecosystem: Environmental > Terrestrial > Soil > Tree plantation... | reverse complement strand
CACCCGTTTCGCTGTAGTCGCCACCAAACCGGTGAAGTCAGGCCATGTCTACGATCCGCCCACCGCCGTGATCGAATCAAGTCGATATTTGGTTGTGGGTTTGTATGGGATATCCCAGCCTGGCTCGCCGCCGCGGAAACCTCATCGACATGAAGACAACCGCCCAGGGATGGAGTCAGCAATCGCGCTCATCTTCGTCGGAATCTCTTTGGTGCCCAGCGCCGTCTGGCCGCGAACCCATTACCGATGCCACAGCAATACGGACCTGATGGTCGACGACCATTCAGTCCCGGGTGCCGGTTTTGTCGTCGCGTTTGGATCTGCCAGTTGACCTGGATTCAGGCGGAGCACCCGCCGAATCACAGGCAGCCCATACATCAACAGGCTGCCCCACCCCTGTCTAGCATTGGAGACTTCTGTGCCATCAGGATTCATGCGGAAACTGTCAAACGTCGCACTCGCCCTCGCCTGCGCCACGACGTTGATGACACCAACGCCGGCGACGGCCTCCCCGATCCGCAACAACACCGCATGGTCGGTGCTGCTGTGCCGGTTCAACGACAAACCGGCCATCCCACAACAGCCGTCGTTTTTCGCGAACTTCCTCACCCACACAGGCGCCGGGACCGGCGGCGTGGCCGACTACCTGACCGACCAGTCCAGTGGCCGGGTGTCTCTGGCCGGATCGGTCGTCCGCGGTTGGTACACGATGTCGTGGACGCTGGCCGACTTCCAGGGTATCGACCGGTGGACCCGTATCCAACGCTGTGTGGATACCGCGAGCACCAACGGCTACACGGTTCCGGCGGGCAACCGGATCGCCGTGATGCTCAACGACTGGGTCGACTCCGGCGCCGCGGGCGGCCGGGTGCTGCTGGACCCGGGCGCCTGGAACGTCGGGTTCGCCGCCCACGAGATGTTGCACGGATACGGATTGGACCATTCCTACTCCAACGACACGACCTACCAGAACGCACCATGGTCACAACCCGGCGAGTACGACGATCCGTGGGACGAGATGAGCGCCATGCACATCTTCGCCTTCAACACCGCCAACTACGGCACCAGCGCGGTCGGCCTCAACGGCGCGCACCGCGACGAACTTGGCTGGCTACCCAAGAACCGGATCTTCACCATGGCGGCTGACGGCATCGGATCACGCACAATCTCCATCGCACCACTGGAAACACCCGCCGCGGCAGGCCCACAGTTCATCCGGGTCCCATTCAACCCCGGCGATCTATTCCACTACTACACCATCGAATACCGGCGCAAAACCGGCTGGAGCGCAGGCATCCCCGCCGACACCGTACTGCTACACGAGGTCCGCAACGGCACCCCCTACCTACTGCGCACCGGTCCCGGCGGCGGACCGGCTCAAACCCTCAACGCCAACGGAGTCCAGATCAGCATCAACTCCGCCTCCGGCAACACCGCAACCGTCACCATCACCACCGACATTGTCAACCGCTGCCTACAAGGTTACGTATGGCGCGAAGCCCGCCCCGGCGACCTCGTTTGCGTCATCCCTGCCACCCGTTCCCAGGTGGCCGCCGATAACGCGGCAGCACCCTCCCGATGGATCAACGGACCATACGGTCCACACACCTGCATCAACGGTTACGTGTGGCGTGAAGCATTCTCCGGCGACGACGTATGCGTCCTGCCCACCCAACGCACCCAAGCCGCAACCGACAACGCCGCGGCGGCCAGCCGCCGCAACCCGGCCCGGCTCGTCTACGGACCCAACACCTGCGCCACTGGCTTCGTGTGGCGTGACGCCGACGTGTCCGACTACGTTTGCGTCATCCCTGCCACCCGTTCCCAGGTGGCCGCCGATAACGCGGCAGCACCCTCCCGATGGATCAACGGACCGTACGGTCCACACACCTGCATCAACGGCTATGTGTGGCGTGAAGCGTTTTCCGGCGACGACGTATGTGTCCTGCCCGCCCAACGCACCCAAGCCGCAGCTGACAACGTCGCCGCACCCAGCCGCGTACTGCGCCCCGCCGGCTAAACCAGCATCCTAGCGAAACTCCCACAGCGGCCTGTTCCCGAACCCAGTCCGAGAACAGGCCGCCCACAAAACAACATCGACACAACCCCGACACATCGAAATCGAGCTGGCCGTGCGGATCCTGGTCGAGGATGCCGCAGGTCTCCCAGCAGGGCTGCCCGAGGAGATCGCCGGCGTGGCAATCTGCGTCGTCGAGTGCGATGTCCAGTCGTGCGGGTTCACGGACCTGGAGCGTTACCGGAACATCCGCGGCGGCATCCGGATCACACAGCCGTTCATGAGGCACGGCACGTTGGGGGCGCTGGTCGAGCACCCGCAACTCGTCGCTGCGACCCTGATGGTCGAAGGAGACCCTACGCATGAGAAATCATTCCGAACACCGAAGTTCCGCGCTACGCCGCCTGCCATCGCTGCTGGCGTTGAGCGTGCTGATCGCCGGCATGCTGCCGGTCGCCGCCACGGCGCAGGTGCACGCGGGGGCTTTCGAGCCTCCCGTCCCGTCTGACTGCACGCAGGACGTGACCGCAGAGTTCAACACGTGGCTTGCCACGGTCGTGCCCGATGGCGCGGACATCTTCTTGAGGACGAACGGCTGCTACCTGTCCAACGGCACGATCTCGTTTGAGAACCGGCACAACATCAGCATCTTTGGGCCGGGGCGCGACGATACGGGCCTCCACGGATGTCTCCGCCAACGCGAACAGAGCGCGGCTGCAGTTCGACCTCGGTGGTGGCTTTGTTGTCCGCGATGTGGTCTTGCAAGGCCGAAACTTCACCGCCGACTGCGCGGTATATGGCCAACCCAGCTGCTTCTCACAGGCGGTCACCTTGGGACGTGCGTGGGACCGCGGCGCCTTGGTCAAGGAACAGACGGCGTGCTGCTCGACAACGTGCAGATCCTCAACTCCTGTGGCGACGGGTTCGAGGCGACCGCGCACCGGAGCCCGGCGCCCCTGGATGTGCGGGTGGCTCAGACGTGCCACGGCCTGTGCCTCGATGTGCAGCCGGGCCGCCGCCGCCGGGTCGCCGGCCAGCCGGTGGGTGAGCAGCTTCACCGCGACTTCGCGGCCCAGATGCTGGTCGCGGGCTCGCCACACCGTCGCCATGCCCCCTTTCGCCAGTGGGCTGACCAGCTGGTAGCGGTCGCCGAGCAGGTCACCTTCGTGGAGTGCGGTCTTCGCGGCCATCCGCACCGGGTACCCACGAACCGGGCCGATAATCGCCGGACCAGGAAGTGTCCACAATGGAGGCTCGTTTCGAGTCCGGGGTGTCGGGTATGCCTGGTGGCATTGCCAAAATCCGGGAGGGGTGTCAATGAGGTTGACCAGTGCCGGCGGCGATCTGGTCGGCGCTAACATCGTGCGCCGCTTCCTGGCTGACCCGGCCGCCACCCGGCAGGCAATCGTCAACTGGGCCGAGGTGTCGTGGGCCGCGTTGGATCGGCTGCGTCACCAACGTGATCGGGCGCCACTGGACGAGCAGTTGGCCGAGATGGTCGGGCTGGCGGAGGCGGCCGTCTCAGGCGTGAGCCGGCCGCAGTCGCCCTCGAGTGACCTTGTGGTCTGCCCGTGGTTCCGCGTCGGCGACAAGGTGGTCAAGACCATCGGTATCGTGGCACGCTTTGACTCCACCGCCGAGGTCACCCTCGACGAGCTGCGCATCGAGCTGACCTATCCGCTCGACGAGGCCAGTGACCGGTTCTTCCGCGAGCAGGCGCCGCAGCTACCAGACTGAGAATCTGGTGTCGTGCGTGCGACTTTCCCTGAATTCTTCAGGCGGCCGGACGGCGCAGGGGGAGGCCGAACTTGCGGAACAGTTCTGGGTCCGGAAATCCGGTAATCGTCGTGATCATGCTGTCGGCTATGTCAAGGACCATGATGCCGTAACCGCGGCACTGGCCGTCGTGGTCGGGCAGGTATGCGGCCAACGCCGGCTGCCCGTTGGCCCCGATCTGGACGAGCTCGATCAGGTCCAGGCGGCCACCGGCCGGGACGGTGGCCAGGAACTCGATGATGCTGGTGCGCCCGGCGAACTCGGCTCGCTGCGGTGGCATCCGCAGCACGGCGTCTTGGGCCAGCAGCCCGGCGAGCGCGTCGATGTCGCGGCGGTGCCACGCTTCGACGAACCGCTGCACCACCTGCCGATCCGTAGGATCCAGGCTGCGGGCGGCCCGGCCGGTGTGAGAGTGGGGGCCGGTCATGGTGGTGCGGGCTCGTTGCAGCAGCGAATTGGCGGCGGCCACGGTCGTGCCCAGCAGATCGGCGGTTTCGGCCGGGGTGAAGGTGAGCACGTCGCGTAGCAGCAGCGCGGCGCGTTGGGTGGCGGGCAGCCGCTGCACGGCGGTGATGAACGCCAAGGCGACCCTGTCGCGCTGCAGCGCCATGGCCACCGGGTCGCCGTCGGCGGCGGTGAGCTGGTCGAGCAGCCGGTCCGGATACGGTTGCAGATAGAACAGGTCCGAGGCGGCCACCGGGATACCAGGCCGGGCGCGAATCACCTTCAGGCACGTCGTGGTCGCTATCCGGTACAACCAATGCCGCAGCGGAGCCCGACCGGCGAAGCCGCCCAGGCCGCGCCAGGCCAACAGCTGAACCTCTTGCATCGCATCGTCGGCATCGTCGAGCGAGCCCAGCATCCGATAACAGTGCACATGCAACGCCCGCTGGTGCGAGGCGAGCAGCGCGACGAACGCGTCGCGGTCTCCCGCCTTGGCGGCGGCGAGCAGGGTCGGCTCATCTTGGATCTCAGCGCCGGTCTGGTGGCCGATGATGGCAGGCACGCTCACAACCGTTGAGGCTAGTGCCAGGATGTGACAGCACCGATGAAAACCGGCCCGCATCTGGATCAGACATGGTGGGCACGGCGGTCCGGTCGTGCCGATGGTCGTTGGATCTGCAGAGGAGCATTGGCCGTGACAGCACCTTTCATGTGGCTCGACCTGGTCAGCACAGACGGCGGCAAGACCGCCGGGTTCTACCGTGACCTGTTCGGTTGGGACGTCGCTGACGCGGGTGTCGGCGGCTACCAGTCCTGGATCGGCGCCGGCCCGCAACCGTGGGCCGGGATCGTGGCCACCAGCGGCAACGCCGGCAAGACCGGCGGGCAGTGGCTGCCCTACGTTGTCGTCGACGATCTGGAACGAGCCACCAAGCAAGCTGTGGCGCTGGGCGCCACCGTGCTCGCCGAGGCCTCCGATGGACCGGCCGGTACGTCGGTGCGTATCGCCGATCCGGGCGGTGCACAGCTGGCGCTGTTCAAACCGTTCGCCGCAACGCGGTAGCAGTTGGTGCGGGCGCCGCGGCTGGAGAGCACGTTGGGCCGCGGCGCAGCTCCACAGTGGACAGATACAGTGGACAGAGGAGGGCACCGTTGACCGGGGAAGAATTGTTCTGGGACCTGGCTGAGCCGCTGCTGGCTGAGCTGGCCGTGTCCCGCTCCACCATGATGGGGTACCCGTGCCTGCGCTATGACGGCCGGTTTTTCGCCTCGATCGACCGCAAGACTGGCGCGTTGCTGATCAAATTGCCGCAGACCCGAGTCGCGCAACTGATCGAGCAGGGCCATGGGCAGCCCTTCGCGCCGGCCGGTCGGACTTTCCGCGAATGGGTCGCCATCGCCCAGCCGCAACGGCGCCGCTGGAATCGCCTGATCCGAGAAGCGCTCGCCCACGCGCAAGCCGATCAGTGAGGCGGGCCGGCAAATGGTCACAGGGTGCGTGCCTCGGGTTCGCCAACGCCCGCGTAGACAGCCGCCGGTCGTAGACGAAACTGCTGCGGCAGCAGCGCCACGGTGGTGATGCGGTCGAGTCGGAAGAACCTCACCGCGCTACGCAGGTGGTCCCATGCCAGCGCGTACCACACCGGCACGTTGAAGTAGAGGTACTGCGCCTCGATGTCACGCCGGGTGGTGGCGCCCTTCAGATCGGCGTACCAGATCCGGGCCATGCGTTGGTACGAGAAGGCTTCCAGGATCGGAGCTGTGACAGCGGGGCCCGGCGTGCAGTATCCGGACAACACCGCGCTGGAGGCAGCAGCACCGACCAGGATGCGGCCACGAAGGCCTCGGATTCGCCGGACCTGCGCAGGGGCGAACGCGGCGTTGACTTTGCGTGTCACGGACCGCAGGTGGGTCAGCAGCAGGGGCGAGCCGACCTTCTCCGCGATGGTCAATCCAAGCAGCAGGCTGATCGCCTCCTGCTCGTTGAGGTGGACCCGGCCCAGCGACCAGCCGTGTTCAAGCCTAAGGCCGCCGCCGGATCCCCGCTCACCCTCGACCGGGATGCCCATCTGGCGCAGCGTCGAAAGGTCCCGGTGGACTGTCCGCACGCTGACGCCGAGTTCGGCGGCAAGATCCGCAGCTGTGGCAACGTCGCGATCGGCAAGAAGCGCCTTGAGCATCTCCAGCCGCATCACACGACTGGGCGGCGCCGCATCCATACCCCTCACGATGCCACACAGACATGACAGTTACTGACATATTCGCTCCTACGCTGAAAGGAGAAGGGAGCAACCATGCACATCGCGATCGCGCCGTTCCGGCTCAAGGACGGCATCACCCAGGACAACCTGCTGGCCGCCTCGGACGCATTCGAGGAGCAGTTCGTCCAGAAGCAAGACGGCATCCTCAGGCGGATCCTCGTCAGCGACGAAAAAGGCGGCTACGCCGATGTCGTCTTCTTCGAGGACCTCGCGGCGATCGAACGAGTCCTGCAAGCCGAGCAGGATAGCGACGTCTGCGCTGAGTTCTTCGCCATCATGGACAGCGACGGATCACATCAGGTCTACCACGTACTCAAGACATACCGGTAATGTCAGCTCCACGGGTACCGCTCAAGGACCAGCTGTTCCACCGTGGCAAAGTCGCACTGATCGCGGCACAGATCCACGCCGTGCATCGGGCGTTCCGCCGCGACGCGTTCGTCGAACAGGCCACGGAACGGCTGGCACAGCTGGAACTCAAACAGCGGATTGCCTGGATCGCCGACTGCCTGCGCACCCACCTGCCGCGCGACTACCGGCGGGCGGTGAACGTCTTGCTTGGTTCCCTGCCCGCCCCGTGCGACCCAGAGCGCACTGATGGCGAGTTCGGCGACTTCATCTACGCCACCTACTCCGAGTTCGTCGCCCAACGCGGCCGCGGGGACAGAGACCTGGAGTTTTCTCTCGCCGCGCTCAAGGAGATCACCACTCGGTTCTCGGCCGAGGACGCGATTCGCACGTTCATCAACGCGTTCCCCGACCGCACCATGGCAACCCTGCTGGCCTGGACCGGCGATGAGCACTACCACGTCCGCAGGCTGTGCAGCGAAGGCAGCCGGCCGCGGCTGCCGTGGGCGCGCAGGCTCGCCCTTCCGGCAACGGCCGCCATCCCCATACTCGACAGGCTTTTTGACGACAGGACCCGGTTCGTGACGCGATCGGTGGCCAACCATCTCAACGACATCACCAAGACCGACCCCGACGCTGTGGTGCAAATCCTTCGGCGTTGGCGCGACAGCGGCAGGCAGCCACCCCGCGAGATGGACTACATCGTGCGGCACGCCACGAGATCCGCCATCAAGGCGGGACACCCGCCGACCCTGGCGCTACTCGGGGTCAGCACCGGCCCGCACGTCACCATCTCAGAGATCATGGTGCCCCGCCACGTCGACCTCGACACCGAGCTCGCCTTCTCCGTCGGTCTGCTCGCCGAGGAGGACGCCAAGGTCGTAGTCGACTACATGCTCTACTTTCCCGGACCGTCCGGCGAGATCACCCGCCGCAAAATCTACAAGCTGCGCCAGCTCACCCTGCTCGCGGGCAGGCAGGTCAACCTCACCAAACGCCACCCTCTCCAGGCCAACATGACCACCCGAAAGATCTACCCCGGCAGGCACGAACTCGAAATTCTGATCAACGGAGCCCCGCACGGCCGCCACCCCTTCTGGATTAGAGACTCTGCGCTGCCGGCCCGTCCAAGGCAGCCGTAACACCCGCTGCGAACACCCCACGGCAATCAGGCAAAACCAGTCGGTGACGCTTCATGGCTTAGACCGACATGTGCTCCCCACCGGATTCCAGTAGCTGCTTGAGCCTGGCCAGATCCTTGATGTTGGCCCGGCGCATGGCGGAGGACATGGCCGGGGCGGCTATCGACGCGAAACCGGCCGGCTCGCCCCGGTTGCGCAACCGCATCCGGGTGTGGCCGGCGTCCACCGGTTCGAAGGCGTAGGTGGTCTCCATGGGAAACGGACCCTGGCTGGTGTGCATGACCAGCCGCCGCCCCGGCTCGAACTCGGCCACCTCGTAGGTGCATGCCAAGGTCCGGCCAAGAAATCTGGCCACGAAGTCCATTCGCGACCCGACACCGACCGGCGGTGGGGTCAGCCAGGTCACCGACTTGATGTTGGCGTACCAGCGGGGTGCGTTGGACGGGTCAGCGACGAACGCGGCCACCTGCTCGCACGGCAATCCGATCACGGTCTCGGTGACAACATCCACGGCCACATCCATATCCTCGCAGGAAGGACGCATGGGCGCAGCGGGACCGCCCTCGACGTTCGATGCTGCGTGCTCGCTCAGGAATTTTGGTGAGCTGTCCCTCCGCACTGATACAAGCAGCGATGCCCCCGCGGTCCGGCGCCGCTCGCCGCGGCCGTGGGCAGCTGCCAGCCAAGCACGCCGACGGACATCAGCGGGCATCCGGTGTGCCGGTGTCGGCGCACGACGCCGGCACACCGGCGAGCAGGTTGCCATGCGCCGGTTCGTGACCGTGTCCAGTCGCATCCTCACTTTGCCGGTACCCCGTTGCGCTGGACCCGGCAGGAAATCCTTCGCACTCTTGTTATGGATTATTCGGTCGTTCGGATGGTCGAGGTCTGGTTGGCCCCGACGTTTTGGTTGTAGCCGTAGCCCACGCCCCAGACAGTCGACGGTGCGACGGTGGCGGCGCCGTACAGCTTCGGGCCCGGTGTGGTCTCGCGCGTCCAGACGGAGCCATCCCAGCGCAGCACGAGACTGCGGGCGCCCAAGCCTTCGCCGTCGAGGCCGACGGCGTACACATTGGACGGTGAGAGCGCCACGATGTCGCGCAGCTGACCGCCGCTGGGGAAGGCGGGTATGGTCGCGCGGGTCCAGGCCGTGCCGTCCCAGTGGTAGATGGCCGGGATCCAGTGTGGACCGCCGGGGTAGGTGTGGCCGACCGCCCACACGTCGTTGGGCGTCACCGTCTTCACTCCGAACAGCATGACCTGGTTAGGCTGCGGCTGCGGCACCGACGTCCACGCGGTGCCGTTCCAGCGCAGCGTCACCGCTACGGCGACTCCGCCGAACGGGCTGGTACTGCCCCAGCCGACCGCCCACGCGTCGCCGGGTCCGGTGGCGTCGACGGCCTCAAGGAAATCCTCCGCCGTGATGGCCGGCGTGCTGTACGTGCGCCATACGCCCGTGCCGCTGCGTTGGGCGATGAGCTTGAGGCTGCCGTAACTTCCGCCGGGCCGGCTGTAGGACCCCACGGCCCACAGGCTGCCCTGGACCGACTTGAGGCCGCGTAACTCGTTGAGGCCGTTGGGGTTCGGGTTGGGGCTGGCGACCGTGCGCCAGGCGGTCCCGTCCCAGTGCTGCACGAGTGTGCGCTGGCCACCCTGCTGGAACCCGGCGGCCCACGCGTCGGTGTTGGACGGCGCGTCTACGGCGCGAAACATCGCGCTGCCGTTCGCGGCCGGGTGTGTCACGCTGACCCATGCTGTGCCGTTGTGGTGTAGCACCAGTGTGCGGAAGGCCGAGGTGCCGGCGACCACCCGGCCGACCGCCCACACATGCGTCGAGCTCGACGCGGCTGCGGCGAGAAGCTCGTTGCTGCCTGGCGCATTGGGCGAAGGCACCTGTACCCAGGTCGCCGCCACCACCCAGGCAGTGATCAAAGTCAATGACTTAATGGCGTCCATCGTTCAGGCATCGGCGCCCGCAGAGTATTACGGTCGGCTTACAAGAATCCGATCATGCACGGCATGCCGATCAGACACCGGCGTTGCGCCTCGCTCGCGGTGCGCCTGGAAAGCGTGACAGTGCCTGGCGGCGCCGGGGTGCTTGTGCCGGCGGGCAAGGACAGTCGTCTTTCCCAGCCCCGTTGAGGGCCGGGAATCTCATCACCTCAACCGGTTTTGATGTCGAGATTAAGGCCTTCGCTGCCGTGTCTGGCGCCGTTGAAACTTGGTCAAGTCACGGCGATATCGCTGGCTATATGCAAGTGGAGCATTCGCTTGCACATTGCGGGTTCTAGGGTCGTGCCGGACAAGTTCGGCCGAAGTTGTTGCCGGGCAACGAAAGCAGTCCCGGTCAGCCGGCCAGCAACAGCGGCACGATCGGCAGATAGGTGGCCAACAGGACCGCACCCTCGACCCGCGTCAAGGCCAAGCCGCTGCGCAGCAGCGCCCACGCGAGACCGCCCGTGAGGATCATGACGACGATCGCGGCGACGCCGATGGTGCCGTTGTGCCCGGCTGGTGCGGCGAACGCAATGATGGCGCCTCCGGCGAAACTGTTGAACAGGTTGGAGCCGAACAGGTTGCCGACCACGAGGTCGGATTCGTGGCGGCGCATCGCCTGGATGGTGGTGACCAGCTCCGGCAGCGAAGTGCCCAACGCGACGAGAGTGAAACCTATGATCAGCTGCGGGACGCCGAGATCTTCGGCGATGACCGACGCGTTGGCCACCAGCAGCTGCGCCCCCGCCAGGACACCGGCCAGCCCGAGCACGGCCCGGATCGGCTCGAACCAGGTGGGAAACACCAAACGCGGCTTGGCCGCCGGCGCGGCACCGGACTCGGCCGACGTGTCGGCGTCCTCGTCGGTGTACTCGTCGGTGTACTCGGCCACCTCCTTGGCCAGTTCGGCGTTGCGGCCTTGGGCCGCCCAGCGCAGCAGCAGCCACAGCGCGGCGACGGTGCCGACGGCCAGTGCTATGCCCGCCCAAAGGTTCAGCCCGACGAAAGCGAGAAGTCCAAACAGGGCAACGGCCGCCACCGCCAGGGGCACTTCGCGGCCGATGACCGTGGACGCGACCACGAGCCGGGCGATCAGCGCGGCCACGCCCAGGATCAGTGTGAGGTTGAGGATGTTGGATCCGGTGATGTTGCCCAAGGCGATGCCGGTGTCGCCGCGGGCGGCGGCCACGCCGGAGACGAGGAATTCCGGCGCCGAGGTGCCTAGCCCGATGATCACGACGCCGACGACCACCGGGCTGATCCGCAAGCGTGTGGCGATGCGTGAGGAGCCCAGCACCAGGTGGTCGGCGGCGAAGGTCAGCAAGACGAGGCCGGCAGCGGCGAGGAGGATTTGGCCGATCATGTGGGGGCTCCCGGGCGAAGGGACAGCTACGCTCGCCGACCAGACTTCCCGGCACACCAAGGCACAAGATATCGCACCCGCGCACCCCGGCGGCACCAGCCGAACAGCGCTGGTCGAACGGCGCGGGTCGGTCTGGCTCAGCGGGTGTGGTCGGCGCGTTGCCACCAGCGGATGGTTAACCAGATGCTGCCGGCGGCGACAGCAGCGACACCTACGTATCCGGCGGGTGCGGGTGATTGGTCCCCTGTGATCCCGGCGTGCAGGGCGGGCACGGCGAACGGGAACCAGGCGCCGTAGCCGAGCGCGGCCACGATCTGCGCGGTGAACAGGATAGCGAACAGTACCCCGACTCCGGATAGGTATCCTCGGCCGGTGCTGGCGCCGAACCCGAACAGGGTGGTGATGGCGATGGTCAGCAGAGCCGTGACCGCGACCTTCATTCCGCCGTCAGCAAGAACCTGCCCGGACAACGGGCCGGGAATGCCAAGCAGCAGACCGATTCCGGTCCCGGCGGCGCTCAGATAGCCAGTCAGGGCCAGCGACCAGCCGGTGGCGGCGGCGAACTTCGCGGTCACGGTAGCGGCCCGGCTGGTGGGCAAAGCGAGCAGGTCTTTGACGGTGTGGCCGGCGAACTCTCGGCCGAAGACCCACACCATGGTCATGCCGAAGAACAGCACCCCGCCGACCGCCGTGATCTGGGCCAGCAGCCCGAAATACGACGGCCAGGTGGGATCCAGCGTGGCCAGCTGAGCCTTGGCGCCCAGCAGGCCGAGGTCGCGGGCCTTGCCAGGATGCAGCGAAATGAACATGAACAGCCCGGCCGCCGCAGCACCGACGGTAACTGCGAGCAGGGTCATCCAGATCAGCCGGGAACGGCGCAGCTTCAACCATTCCGCATACCATGCCGCCCTCATGAAACCGTCAACCTCAAAAATAGGGATTCCAGGTCCTCCTCTTCCACCGCCAGATGCAGCGGCGGGCACCCGGCCTCGACAAGCAAAGTTGCCACCTTGTCCGGGTGACGCACCGCCTCGTCGGCGGTCATGGCCAGGGATCCGTCCACATCGGAGCGTGGCTCGTATCCACCTTGCCGCAAACTCCGCTCCGCCGTGTCGTGGTCGTGGCAGCGTACCCGCAACGTGCGCGTGACGTGGTCGGACAGATCGTGGGCGGCGATCTCGGTGACCATCCGCCCGGCGTGGATGATGCCGATGCGGGTGGCCAGCTTGGCTACCTCGGCCAGGATGTGACTGGACAGCAGGATCGTGGTGCCTTGCGCGGCAAGGTCTTTGAGCAGGTGGCGGATCTCGGTGACCCCGGCGGGGTCCAGGCCGTTGGCGGGCTCGTCGAGGACCAGCAGTTCCGGACTGCCGATCAGGGCCTTGGCCAGGCCGAGACGCTGCTGGTTGCCCAGCGACAGGTCGCCTGAGCGCCGGTGCGCATACGGCTCCAGCCCGAGCCGGCCGGTCACCTGCTGCGCGGCGGCGGCGGGGAGGTGCTTGAGCCGGGCCGTCAACGCCAGATTCTCCGCCACCGTCAGCTCCGGGTACCCAGCCGGGGTCTCGACCAGGTACCCGACCCTTGCCCACAATCCTTGCGCCCCAGACGAGACCCGGGCGCCGAACAGGCTCACCCTCCCGGCCGTAGGTTTGATCATGCCGAGGAGGGTGCGGATCATCGTCGTTTTACCCGCGCCGTTGAGGCCAAGCAGCGCATAGATTTCTCCGGGCGCGACGGTCAGGCTGGCGCCGTCTACCGCTTTGACCGCACCGTAATGCTTGACCAGATCATGCACCTGCACCACTGGCGTGTCTGCCGCCGCTGTCATCATCAGGCACCTCCAGCGAAGGCTGCTGCGGGTATCTGTCTGGCGTGTCCGCCGCTCGAGCCGGTCGGTTTCGTTCGCTGGATTGTCACGGCCGTTCCCGCCCGTCAGGTTCCCGCTCGGCGGTGAGCACAATGGACAGTAGTGGCTCGGCTGTCCCGGCCGCCCACACCATCGCCGCCTTGGTGCCGTTGAGGTAGTCACGAACCCGGGCAGTGGCCGAGCGTGCACCGGCGTTGCGCTCCTGCGCGGGCAGGTCACACCAGGAACGGTCCGCATCGATGTCGAGCATGCCCATCATGCCCACAACGACGCCTTCCAGAAATTCGCCGGGATGAGCCCGGTACTGCGCCAACGCTTCGGTCAGCATCGCCTCAAGCTCTGGCAAGCTGGGTGGGGAAGACATCACGCGGCTCCCGTCCTCATTCAAGCGAAGCTCAGGCGAAGGCGAAGTAGCGCAGCCACAGGTATGGCACGCACAAGGTGATGGTGGCCGCGGTGATGATCAGCCCGTATTTGGTGAACTCCCAGAAGCTGATCCGTCTACCGGCGCGTTCGGCCATGCCGAGGATGACGACGTTGGCCGAGGCGCCGATCGCGGTGGCGTTGCCGCCCAAGTCCGCGCCCAGCGCCAGCGACCACCACAGTACGTTGCCCTCACCTTTGGGGAACCCGTTGACCAGGTCGGAGACGATCGGCGCCATCGTTGCCACGTAAGGAATGTTGTCCACGATCGCGGACAGGAACGCTGAGCCCCACAGCAGCATCATGGTGGCCGGCCAGAGCTTGCCGCCGACCGCGTTGGTGGCTGCTTGGGAGATCTGGCCGATCACCCCGGTGTTGACCAGGGCGCCGACCATGACGAACAGCCCGATGAAAAAGACCAGCGTCGGCCACTCCACGTTGCGGGCCAGGTCCTGGGCGTCCAATCGCGACAGTGCGAGCAGCAGCAGCCCGCCCAGGATCGCCACCACCGATGGTTCCAGGTCCACCACCGTGTGCAGCACGAACGCTGCGGTCACCAGCACCAGTACGCCGCCGGAGACGGCCAGCAGGCGCGGGTCCCGGATGGCATTTCGTTTGCTGAGATTCATCACCATCTGCGCCCGCTGCGGCTGGTAGACGAACGCCTTGCGAAACAGCACCCGGCACAGCAGCACGAACGCGACCATCAGCAAGACCACGATCGGTGTCAGGTGGGCCAGGAAGTCGTTGTAGGACAAGCCACCGCGCGATCCGATGATGATGTTGGGTGGGTCGCCGACGAGGGTGGAGGTGCCGCCGATGTTGGACGCCATCGCTTCTGCGATCAGGTAAGGCGCCACCGGTACCGCTAAACGATCGCAGACGAGGAAGGTCACCGGCGCGATCAGCAGCACGGTGGTCACATTGTCCAGGAATGCTGAGGCTACCGCCGTCACCACCACCAGGATGACCATCACCCGAAAAGGCCGCCCTTTTGGCGCGTTTGGCCGCCCAGATCGCCACATACTCGAACCCGCCGGTGCGTTTGAGGACCGCGACGATGAGCATCATCCCCCAGCAGCAGGAACAACACATTCCAGTCGATGCCTGCGTGTTCGTCGAAGAACGCGTGCTCGGCGTCGGTGGCGCCGATGAGCAGCATCAGCGCGGCACCGCCCAGGGCTGCGGCCACGCGGTGCACCCACTCGGCGGCGATCAGTATGTAGGCGACGGTGAAGATGGCGACCGTCGCCCAGGCCAGGCCGGTCATGTGTCCTCGCTCAGGATCCGGTCCATCAGGGCGTGGATGGTCACCACACCGGCCAGGGTGCCGTCCGGGTGGGTGACCGCCACCAGCGGGCTGTGGGTGCGAGCCATCAGCGCCGACATCTGCAGCGCGGTCGCCCGCAGATCGACTACCGGCGGTTCATTCGGCTTGTTCGGCAGGCACTCCTGCACGGTGCGCCCGTCAAGCTCACGGACGAACACGTCCGCAGTAGCCTCGTCGACCACCCGGGCCAGCGGAGGATCATCCTGGATATAAAGGGGGACCGCCAGGCGTAGCACCTGCGTTCCAGGCAGGACCACGATCGGCTTTCCTGCCTCGTCCACCACGATCAGGCCGGGTAGATCACCGCCGGCCAGAACCCGGGCCGCCTCAATCGCCGGGGTCTGCATGGTGACCGTGGGATAGGTAACGGCAAGATCAGATGCGCGCATGGCCTACAACCGCCTTACGAACCTGGCAAAGGTGCGTGAAACTGTTTGCCGACCAGACTTCCCGGCACGCCCCGAAAAGACCTTACTTGCCGCGCGCAACCGCTGTCCATCGACCACGTGAGGTATGGGTAGTGGGGGATGCGGTTTGGGTTGGAGGCTGTCGCAGCCGTCACGTCGAAAATGGTGAGGGTTTTCGTGAACCTGGACGGGCGCTTGAAGGACTATCCAGGTGTGGACACGGTCGGGCGGGACGCGCTGCTGGTGGTCAAGGCCCAACTTGGTGACCGGCGGGCGCTGGCCGATCTGGTCGGGCATTGGCACGAACCGCTGTGGCGTTATGTGCGGCGCATGCTCGGCGATTCGGGCGTGGCCGATGATGTCAGTCAGGAGGCGTGGGCCGGTGTGCTCAAGGCCCTGCCGGGTCTGCGCCAGCCGGAACGGTTCGCGCCGTGGCTTTTCACCATCGCCAGACGATCCGTGATGGACCGGCTCAAGGACAGTTATCGCCCGCAAGACCTGGCCGAGACCGACCGGACGGTCGACGACCCTGCCGCAGCTGTGCTCGACCGGACCCAGGTGGTCGAGGGTCTTGCCGGCCTACCGGTCCCCGAACGTGAAGCGCTGATTCTGTTCTACCTCCATGACCTGGCTGTGCAGGACTGCGCCCAGGTTCTGGAGGTTCCCGTCGGGACGGTCAAGTCCCGGTTGTCCCGCGCGCGGCGGCTGCTGCGCGACCACCTCACCGATCGGGGGTACCAGTCATGACCGACCAGCCCGGATATCCGGCGGATCGCCTCCTGCGTGGCCTGTCACTGCCACGCCGCATCGGGTACTCAGTTGCCGGCCTCGCGGGGCTGGCCGGCGCCACGATGATCGGCGTGCTGTGGGCCACCGAACCGACACCGTTGCCCGTCCGGGCCGAACTGGCCTTCGCCGGTCTGATCGCGATCGGCCTTGCCTGGGCCGTCTTCGCCGCGTGGGCGCTTGCCAGCCGTCCGCTGTTCGCCATCGACCGGGTGGTCGCCGCCACGCTGGCCGTCGGCTTCAGCGCCCTGACCACGACCGCCTCCATTGCGGTGGCGGCGGTCCGGTCCAGCATTCCGGCAATGGTCGCCACGGCGGGCGTCGGCGTGACGCTGACCGCTATCGCCGCCGTCATATTGGTACGCGCCCGAACCTACCGTGCGAGCCTGCTCGCCCGCGAACGGGAGCTGCGAGACTCGCCCGGATCCTCAAACCCCCAGGCCAGCAACGACAAACACGACACCAGCCGCTCAGAAGGAGAGGCTGAGATGACCCGTAACAGATTGCCCATCGGCCCGCTGGCATTGGCCATGCGCCACCATCGCGGCAACTCCATCGACCGCCGTATCGTCATCGCCGCTGTAGTTCTCGGCCTGACGCTGGCTGTCGGTCTGGCGTTACTACTACTGCGATAAGCCCGGCGACCGCACATAAAGGAGGTTTCCCACGATCGCCGACCTCGCTTTCAGGGGGTCTGTCTCGCTAAGGGTGTTTCCGGCTGATCTTCACCGTTAGATCCACAGTCCCCGGAAATCAGGCGGCGTCGATGGACGCCGCGGGGGAAATAACGTGTCCGAGGCTCTTTTGGTTGACGGCTACTTGGGTGGGAGTCGTATCCGATCGCTGGAGGAACGCTTAACCGTCCTTCTACCCGGAGGATCGACTGTCGAATGATCCGGGTGGGGCTGCGGAAGTCCGTGCGTCGCGTGATTTGCGAGGCTGAGATGTGGCGTAGCCGACCCCCTGCTGCGATCTATCGGCAACTTTGCTGACCGTGTGGCTCATGAATGGTTCCGATCAAATGGGCCTTACCGCCCAATCATGTGAGCGATGGCTTTCCGCGTGCCGCCTTACAGTGAGCGCGTCCTACCGACTTCGGACGAAATGCATGCCGAGCGCGGTGATTTCGTGTTGCCACGGGAAGCGAGTCGCCATGGGCGTGTCCCTATTGAGCTTCGCCCAACCTCTGTTTGGGCTGGTCGGTTGGCTTGACATCACGGCTGTCGATGTAGGGTGTGCTGGGTTCGGGCTGGTGGCTGGGGTTGTCGTGTGTGGTGTTGCTTTCCCACCAACGGAGTCGATCAAGTCTGTTGATGGTGGGTAACAGTTCGGCCACAACCCATGTCATCCCGGTGTGGCAGCGCCGCAACAGGCGCAAGCCCGCGCCAGATCGAGTTTCGTGACAAACACATCCACGGCGCGGGCTTGCCCGCCGATTATCTATGGTCTCGGGTTGGCCACGCCAGCGGCCGTCGTCGAGGCGCTCACGCAGATGCTCGGCCGCTACCGGCGGCGGATCGGGACCCGCTGGCGCGGCTACGACACGCGGCTGCAAGCCATCCTGACCTGTGCCTGGCTGGAGGGTGGGCACACCTACCAGCAGCTGGCCGACGGCAACGGTTTGAGCCGGGAGACCTGCCGCCGCTACATCCACGAGGGGGTCAAAGTGTTGGCGCGGCGGGCGTTGCCGTTGACCGAGGTGGTCCGCCTGGCGGTCAAGGCGGGCTGGCCGTATCTGATCGTGGACGGGGTCAACATCCCCACCGAACGCATCGACGCGAGGTTCACCGCCAAGCAGCATTGGTACTCGGGCAAGCACCACCGCCACGGCGGCGCGGTGCAGACGGTGGCCGCACCCGACGGGGAACTGCTGTGGGTTTCCGGGGTGCTGCCGGGCAAGACCGTGGACATCACCGCGGCCCGCCGGTTCGGTATCGCCGAGAAGGTGCTCGAGTTCCTGGGGCTGCTGGCCGACCTGGGATATGTCGGCCTGCACCCGGAGGTGATCGTGGGCTGGAAACGAGCGCGTGGGCAGGAAACACTGCCGGCGGGTAAGAGGACCGCCAACCGGTTGATCGCTGCCCTGCGCGCGGTCGGGGAACGCGCCAATGCCCAACTCAAACACTGGAGGATTCTGGCCAACGACTTCCGCGGAGACCCGCGCCGGTTGACCGTTGTGGTCAAAGCGGTCCAGGCGCTTCAGTACCTGATTCGCGACCCGTTCGGCCGGGACATCAAAACCGACCTGCTCCAACGCGACCCACCGTCCATAAACGACCTGTCAAGGCCTGATGATCAGCCGAAACGAGGTTGAGCGAACCTCATTGAGCCTGCGTCATCCTGTTGTGGCTGGTGAGCGGGGGTTGACAGGTTGATGGATCTGGCATTGCCGGTGGCCGAGCGCTGTTGATCTCGCAGTTGATCGTCTGCCAGATGAGTGATCT
>Ga0075418_10003229_pt1 | contig 18608 bp, 14 predicted proteins | sample SoiMetdeltSBSDD2_FD_81776 | JGI IMG/M metagenome (GOLD analysis project Ga0075418, IMG submission 81776) | Bulk soil microbial communities from a Populus tree surrounding site in Tennessee, USA - Soil MetaG P. deltoides SBSDD2 | ecosystem: Environmental > Terrestrial > Soil > Tree plantation... | reverse complement strand
TGCCAGCAGCATCCGGGCGAAGATTGCCGCAGGCCGGCTGCCGCTCCCAGCTAATCTGCCCGGCAAGGTGTGGGTCGGCACGGGCAATCTCCGTCCCTGCGACGCATGCGATCAGCCGATCACTGACGCTGAGATGGAGTACGAGACCGATCTGCCGACCGGCCAGACGATACGGTTTCACAAGCCCTGCTTTGAGGCCTGGCAAACCGAGGGAGCCCGCCGCATGGCCTAGCGAGCCCCGCCGGCGGCCTTTGATTAGCTTCCAGCGTTGCAAAGTACGCGGGAAGTTTGACAGTACCGAGTCGGGCCTAGTACAACGCAACTCGAGGGATGGAGCCGGACCTGGCCAGCAGAATCCGAGCAAAGGTCGCGGAAGGCCGCCTCCCGCTCCCAGCCGATCGGCCGGGCAAGCTTTGGGTCGGCAAAGGCAACGGCCGTCCCTGCGACGCATGCGATCAGCCGATCACGAACACTGATACGGAATACGAAACCGATCTGCCGACCGGTCGGACGATCCGGTTCCACAGGCCGTGTTTCAGGGCCTGGCATGCGGAGCGAGCGAGCCGCATGCTGTAGCGTGCGGCTCACGCTGCTGGAGCGTAAAAGCCGGCGCCCATAGCCTCACGCCTGTCCCTCCGCTCGATCGTGCATCACGGGCTAGACGTCGGTCTGGGCCCATTTCATGCTCGCAGCGCGACCGGCCTTTGCGGATCAACTCAATGCGACCCGTCACAAAAACCTTGGGCGTGGTCGCGCTTCGGCGGTAGCGTTCTCAGCACTGGAGGATATCCATGGAGTACGGGACCCGGCTGTGGACTCTCGCGGCCGCCCTGTCGATGTTCAGCGCCGGCTGCGCCACGGCGGAGTGGACCGAGGACCTCTTCGCCAAGCGTCAGGTGGAAGTCGACGCCCGCTTCGTCAAGGTCGAGACCGATGTGCGCGAACAGGCGGGGCGGATCGACCGCGTCGAGGTCCGGGTAGCGAATCTCGACACGCGACTGGCGGAGATGCGTGACCCGGTGCGCACGGCCCTTCCGCAGGCCCCGAGCACCGTGACCGCGCGGCCTAGCCCCTCCGAGGCGCGGCCGTCTCAGGTGACGCCGGAGCGGACGGTTCGCGGCGGCCGTACGCTCATCAGCGTAATTCACGTGCCCTTCGGTTTCGACAGCGCCGACCTGGAGCCCGGCGCCGAGGTGGCCCTCGCCGCGATCGTGAAGGAGTTGCGCGAGCACCCTAACATGACGATCGATCTCGAGGGGACGACGGATCGCGTCGGCCGCCTCGACTACAACTTACGACTCAGCCAGCGCCGCGTGGAGGCGGTCGCCCGCTGGCTGGCCTCGAAGGGTGTGGACCGGAGTCGCATCGTCGGGGCGAAGGGGCGTGGTCCCGACGCCACTGCCTTTCTGAGGGACGACGTCAAGCGGCGCGTCATGGTCAAGCTTATGATGTCCGCCGAATGACGCCTGCGGAGCCACCCGAGCCCTCACCGGTACCACCAGGATCGTCGGAACAGTACGCGCTGTTCCTGCACTACCGACAGGCGCGGCGCGAGCGACGGCAGCGGCGGCTACGCATCGCCGCGGGTGCGTTCGTGGCTGGCGCCGGACTGCTCACAGCCGTCCTGTTCTTGACCCGGCATGAGCGACCCCCGGTGACCGCGAGAACCATCGAGCCACCCGCGGTACTTTCTCGGGATGGCGCTACATCCCCAGCCGCGCAAGAGGAGAGGGCGGGGGCAACCACGGAAGCGCCAGGCGGGCCCGGGTCCGCGCCGTCGTCACCCACTCCACGGTCGTCGACCGGGACGCCCGCTCCGGCCCCGACGCCGCGCCCCACTGGCGTGATGTCTCAGCCGCGCGGACGGCTCACAACCATTCGCGCGGGGGACGCGAAGGAAGCCGTATTCGAGCTTTTCGGGACCACGATCGAACGCAGGAACGGGTCGCTGGTTCGGGTCGAGGGCATGAGGCTGCGGGCGACCGGCCGCTCGCCGCACCACGCGCAGGTCGAGGTCGCCGAGGTCAGGATCGGCGACACGGCTGCGGGGAGTCTGTACTGGTTCCTGTTTGGCGACGGCCGGCTGGTCGCGTGGGGCCGGCCCGAAGAGTGGGCGGCGGCAACCGGACGCTACCAGGTCGAGATCAAGTACCAGCCGAATCCATCGCCGACCCGCCCCCGGACCGCCGATCACTCCTGACGTGCGGCAAACTACTTAGTCCAATAGACCGCGTATCGAACCTTGCCACCCTCTTCGCACGCACTGATCGCCCGCGTGCGAAAACCTCAGGCGTGTGCGTGTTCGCCGCGAACACAATGAGGCGGAATGCCTTGAGGCGGACAGGCGCGGCGCTTCATTCGATGACTTGATCCGCCCGCGCCAGCAGCGACGGCGGGATCGTGAGGTTGAGGGCTTTGGCGGTCTTGAGGTTGATGACCAGCTCGAATTTCGTCGGCTGCTCGACCGGGAGATCCCCGGGTTTCGCACCTCGCAGGATCCTGTCCACGAAGAACGCTGCTCGCCGGTAGTTGTCGGTGGTACTTGGCGCATAGGACAAGAGGCCTCCCGCTTCAGCGAATTCGCGGGCCTGGAACATGGACGGGAGACGACGTGTCAGCGCCAGCGCTACGATCTGTGTCCGGTTCAGGTAAAAGGCCCCGCCACCGAGCACGAGCACGGCTCCCACTCGGTTGCTGTGCAGGGTCGCGAACGCAGCGTCAAGCTCAATCGGGGGGCGCGCCTCCACGATGCTGACCTTTACTCCGAGAGACGTGGCAGCTTCCTTGACCTCCTCCACCATGACCGAACGGAGCGGGTCTGTGGAATTGGCGAGGACACCGATGACGGTGGCGTGAGTGAGCGCCTCCTTCAGGAGCTGAAGGTTTTTCCCGATGAGGTCGGGTGTCTGCCGTGTCAGACCGGTGACGTTGCCGCCTGGCCGGCCCAGGCTCGAGACGAGTCCAGCGGCCACGGGATCCGGGACACTCACCATCACGATCGGGATCGCGCTCGTTGCCTTCTTGGCGGCGAGAGCGGCTTCGGTCACCGATACGACCAGGACGGCTGGTTTGAGCCGAACTAGTTCTGCGACGATTTGGTCCATCCGCGCGGGGTTCCCCTGAAGAGGGACGTCCGTGTAGCGGTACTCGATCTTGATGTTCCGACCGTCGACGTAGCCGAGGTCATCAAGGCCCCGCAGGAACGCCTGTACGAGGCCTCCGGCCGACGGTGGCGGTCCGAAGAATGCGATCGTCCGGACGTTCGTTGTCGGTTGCGCCCCCGCGCCAACAGGCGTGGCGACGGCACCAGCCAGCGAGGTCAGCAGGAAGCGACGGCGGTCCATGCCGTTGGGATCTTGCCGCTCAAGGTCTAGGCGATACGCGTCGTCGTTACACCTTGGGCAGAGAACTGGGCGCGGCACCGCCGCCAAGCACCCTGCGCACGACCGCTATGAGCGCCTGCGTGTGGAGGGGTTCCGCGAAGTAGTCGGCAGCGCCCGCGTCGAGTGCTCGCTGCCGATGCCCATCCTCACGGAGAACAGCCGTCTTCAAGATCACCGGGATGTTCATGGTGGCCGGGTCTGTCTTGAGCCGGCGCAGCACTTCGTAGCCGTCGAAGTCGGGGAGTACGAGGTCCATCACGATGGCGTCAACCTGGAGACGCGCAAGCCTCAAGGCATCGCGGCCGGTGGCCGTCTCACGCACGTCGAAGCGTGCTGCCGTGAGCGGGCGCGCCATGTTGTGGCGGGCGTCCGGCCGATCATCGACGACCAAGATGACGCTGATGACACTCCTCCTGCAACAGCCTCGCGGACCAGGGTGGGGCGACCGGGACGCACCCGCTGAGGTTCGCCGAGAGTCTGCGCTGCTGCGTGCCCCATGTCGAGGACCATCTGCCAGCGCCGCAGCGCCAGCACCAGCGCTAGGACAGGCCGGATCACTGCTGGCCTTCATCACTGCGCTTTCGCAGGCGATCTCGTAGCGCACGCCGGAGCCACCTGAGCTGCAGGGCGTTGCGCACTCGATCCAGTCGTTGTCGCGTCGCATCCAAGTGTCCCTGCGCGGAGCGCAGCCGCTGACGTGAAGAATCAACCAGACGCTCGGAGCGATGGTGGAGATCCTTCGCGTCATCCTCCGTCGGTTCCATACGAGCGAGCACTGCATCCCGGATGCCAAGGATTTCGACTACTTGGGCGTCGAGGATCATACGCCCGCCTGGCCTCGGCTCAGCGGCGGAGCGTCATTGGACGGGAACGATCACCTGCGTGCGCGAGCGGACATGCGGCGCGAACTGGTACCAGCCACGCATGGCGCGGAACTCCGGGGTGGCGATGGCGTCCGGGCTGGCAAGCTCGTAGATCGTCGTGTAGACCCGCCTCGCGGTCCGTTCCGTTTTGCCGGCCAGAGTCTCCGAAATGTCGCCCGTAGAGACATAGCGCCGGCCGCGCAGCACTCCCGGGCATTTCAGCGCGTCCGGCAGGTGAACGGTGTCATACCACCGATTCCATTCGGCCTCCATCGCGGCGTCGACCTCGGCGGTCACGATCAGCAGGCATCCGGGGAACTCCGACATTGCGCCCTCCTAGCAGAATGATGGTGCGGGGATCACCGTGACTGGGCACGGGACGCGTTCAGCGTCGCCGCCGCGCGAATGAGAGCCTTCAGTGCTTTCTCGTCAATCTTGTCGCCCTCGTGAAAGTCGATGGCACGCCTGGTGTTGCCCTCGAGGCTGGAGTTGAAGAGGCCTGATGGGTCCTCGAGTGCGGCCCCCTTCGAAAAGGTCATCTTCACGACGTTCGTGTACGTCTCCCCGGTGCAGATCAATCCGTCGTGAGACCACACCGGAACCCCTCTCCACTTCCACTCCTCGACCACCTCGGGGTCGGCTTGCCTAATCAGTGTGCGGAGCTGTGAGAGCATCTTGCCCCGCCAGTCGCCCAGCTCCTTGATCTTCTCGTCTATCATCCGAGAGGGCGACTGTCCTTTCTGAGACCCGCTAGTGAGGCGGGGGTTGCTCACTCGATGACCTGATCCGCCCGCGCCAGCAGCGAGGGCGGGATCGTCAGCCCGAGAGCCTTGGCGGTCTTGAGGTTGATGACGAGATCGAACTTGGTGGGCTGTTCAATCGGGAGATCGGCGGGATTGGCTCCTTTCAGGATCTTCACCACGTACGTCGCCGCTTGTCGGAAGTTCGTGGCCAGACTGGGACCATAGGTCATCAAGCCTCCGGCGGTCGCAAATTCGTGGTCAGGGAACACGGCCGGGATTCGCGCTCTCGCCGCAAACTCGACGATGCGGGGCGCGTGTGCCAGCAGCATGCCGTCAGGTAGCGTCATCCAGGCGCTCGGCCGGCCCGCGACTATTGCTTCGAAGGCCGGATTGAGATCCGCTGGGGTGCGCACCTCGACAGACTGAATGTCCAGGCCGAGGGTGCGGGCCGCGGAACGAGTCTCGGCGAGATAGCGAGGGGCCGCAACATTGGTGACATTCCAGACGATGGCGATGCGCGTCGCCTTCGGCTGCACCTCCTTGAGGAGCTGTAGTCTCTTCCCGCTCAGCTCGGGCGCCAGCAGCGAGAGTCCAGTGACGTTGAACCCTGGCCGCGTGAGGCTTTCCGCAAGACCGGCGCCCACCGGATCGCCATGAACGGCAGTCACAATGGGAATTGTTCCGGTGGCGTTCCTGGCCTCACGGGCGGCCAGCACACTTTCAGTGACGATCAGGTCGACCTTCAGCCGAACCAGCTCATTGGCCATGTCGCGGAGTCGCTCAGGCTTGCCATCCGCGAAACGGAATTCCAGGGCGATGTTCCGACCTTCCACATACCCCTGATCGCGAAGTCCCTGCAGGAAGGCCTGGAACGACGGCATTGAAGCGGCCACCGAGAGCGTGAGCACGCCGACGCGAGGAAGCGTCCCTGGCTGTTGTCCTTCGACGTCCAGAGGCGCGATGAGCACACCCGCCAGCGGGATCAGCAGGAAGCGGCGGCGGTCCATTCCGGGATGGTGGGGCAGGCGACGGTCGGGAGTCAACGTCGTCACGGTGGAGGGCTAGTCCAGCCCGAGCCAGCGGTGCGCGCCCTTGACCGTCGAGAAGATCCTGATGTCCTCGCCGCTCTGACTGCGCAGGGTCTGGAACATGCGGACGTAGGAGGAGGAAGCGTCGCCCTCGATGATCGCGCGACGCGATCCCGGCGCGAAGATGCTGGGGGCGGCGACGAGACGAATGCCGAAGGCCGTGACTGCCACCTCCCTGACGTTCCGAGCATCGATGACGTGGTTCATCAGTGGCCGGAAGTGAGGGTCCGCCGACAGCCGCTGCTGATGGTCCAGCAGCTCCTCGTTGGTGACGTGGCCTTCGAACACGCTGAACACGACGCCCGCACGCACGTCGACTCGGTAGGAAGCGGGCATGTCGGAAGGGTATCAGAAGCTGGACCTGTCCTTCTGGGGTGCCAGAGCTTCGGACGAGCGATGGCAGCGCGAGCAAACTCGGCGGACGAGCTGAAGGCCCCCGCGCATGATCGCGATGAGGGCGACCGCGCGGACGTCATGCTCCTTGGCCCCCTGCTGCGCCGCCAAGCAGGCGAAGCAGAACAGGTCTGGGGAGTTGTCATAGACGGCGGTGGCGATGCGCTGGGCGAACGGCGTCATGTTACGGGTATGTCCCTAGCAGGGCCCTGCCCCTGTCGGAGTGCGTTGACGTGCTGCTCCAGTCGCTCGGGTAGGCATGGCTTCCTCAGAAACAGATCTGCGCCCGCTTCTTGTGCGCTCTTCTCCAGAGCGAAGTGGTAGCCAGTGAGAAGAATCACGCGAGTCTGCTGCAGACGGGCGTCGGCCTTGATCCGCTGGATCGCCGTGAGGCCGTCGATCTGCGGCATGGCAAGGTCCATCACGATGACCTCTGGTACGTGTTCAAGAGCCGCCTGGACAGCACCCGTGCCGTCGCGGGCCGTGACGACGCTGAAGCCACGAGTCTCGAAGTACTCCGCGTAGAGGTCACGGCTGTCGGTCGTGTCGTCGGCGATCAGGATGACGGGGGGCCGCCTTGTTGGACGACGCCGACGCTGTGGACGGGAGGAGGACTGCTCAAGTGGCCGATGTTCAGGCTCCATGCCCCACTTGGCTGAGCATGCCTTCAACAACTGCGCCATCTCCTGGCCCCTGTAGTTCTACCTAGTTGCGCCTCCTACTCGCCTCCGATCTCAGCCCCAGTTCTCCAAGATGTGTAATTCGTTGCCCAGCCCGGAACGCGCGGCTCACTCGGTGACGTGATCCGCCCGCGCCAGCAGCGACGTGGGATCGTGAGGCCGAGGGCCTCGGCGGTCTTGAGGTTGATGACCAACTCCACCTTCGTCGGCTGCTCGATGGAAGGTTCGCAGGCTTCGCGCCCTTGAAGATCTTGTCCACGTAGACCGCGGCGCGACGATACGAGTCGGCGTAGTGAATCCCGTAGGACATCAGCCGAACGCGCTGCGGGCTCCGCCTCTTTCCATTGAGGCCTGAATTCGCCGCCGTCTGTCTTTCTTTCACTTGCGCACGATGGCAGAATTGGCGCCGGGCGATGGACTGCGGTGCGACGCACGGCAGGGGATGTGCGTCGGACGACGCGGTTCTCTTTTCCGGATCACGCGCCCGCTCGGCAGCGCGCGAGGACAGGGAGGCGACGTTGGAGTTGCCGCTGCTGTTGGGCGGACCAATCCTGCGCCGGGTCGAGGCCACATCGGTGTCCGTCTGGGTGGCACTGAGCGTAGCCGCGCGCGTACGCCTTTCCGTGTGGGACGGCCGCGTGGTGACGGGCACGCCAAATCCCATGATCGCGACACCGGCGCCCGGAGTTTCCACGCTGCGGCTCGGTCAGAAGCTGCATATCGCGCTCGTCACGCTCAAGCCGCCCGCCAACTCTCAGCAGACGCTCCTGTCGGGCCACGTCTACTCCTACGACCTCGAGATCGCACCCACCGGGACGACGACGCGGCACACACTCGCATCGCTGCACATGCTCGAGCGTGGCGTGTTCGGCGGCCGCGAGCAGTTACCGCTTGGTTACGAGCCGGGCTTCCTGCCGAGCTTCGCGCCGCCCCCGGGCGATCTCGAGCACCTGCGGATCGTCTTCGGCTCGTGTCGGCGCGCGGCGCACCCCGACCCCGACGCGATGGCCTACATCGACGACATCATCGCGCTCGACCAGGCCTACACGGACGCGCTGCGGCGCCCGCACCAGCTATGCCTGGGTGGCGACCAGATCTACGCCGACGACGTGAGCACGCAGCACATGCTGGCGCTGATGCCGGTGGCCACCGAGCTGGTCGGCGTCGCCGGCACCGACCGCCGCCCGGTCGAGCAGATCCGGCTCGACGCCGTGCTGCAGCGGAACCCCGCCGCCACCCCGACCCCGGACGATCCGCTGATCGCGTATCCGGCCGACGTTGCTCTCGCTCCCGAGGCCGACCGCCAGCTGCCGGCCGACCGCGCGCACTTCCCGGAGGGTCGGCGCCTGCATCTGACGCTGCGGGCGGCGCAGATGACGAGTAACGACGGCGACAGCCATCTGATCTCGTTCGGCGAGTTCGCCGCCATGTACCTCAGCGTGTGGAGCAACGCCGTCTGGGACCCGACGGTGCCGCTTGCCCTCGTCCGGGACGATCCCGGTCGCTCGAGCCCCGCCCGGGCCCTGGCGTGGGAGGACGTGCTGCCCGCCACGGCCGAGATCGAGCTGCCCGACCCCGAATTTCCCGATCGCATCCCCAAGCACCTGTATACCGACCCGGCCGAGCTGACCGACGACGAGCGGGCGGCGCTGGAGGCCGTACGCGCGCGCACGCCGGAGCAACGGGCGGCGGCGGCGCGCGAAGCCCGACGGGAGGACGCGCCGGGCCAGAGAGCCGTGCACGCGCGGCTCCGCGAGCTGCGGCGTGGGCTGACGAAGGTGCAGCGGGCGCTCGCGAACATCCCCACCTACATGATCTTCGACGACCACGAGGTGACGGACGACTGGAACCTGAGCCCGCTGTGGCGCGACCGGGTCATGACCACCTCGCTCGGCGTCACCATCGTCCGCAACGCGCTGCTGGCCTACGCGCTGTTCCAGGACTGGGGCAACGATCCCGCTAAGTACGAGACGAGCGCGCCGCACCGCGAGATTCTTACGCTGGCCGTGCAAATGTTCCCCGAGACGGCCGTGACCGGGCCCGACCCGACGGCGGCGGCACGCCTCGATACGCTGTTCGGCTTCGACCTGCGCGGCACCACCCAGCTCGGCGGTCGGGTCGCCGCCATCAAGCCACCGGTGACCTGGCACTTCAGCGTCGACGGACCCAAGCATCGCGTCATCGCGCTCGACAACCGAACGCGGCGCAGCTATGGCTCGCGCAACGGCCCGCCGGGTAACGTGGGCATCGACGCGCAGCTCGAGCAAATCCCGCCGGCCCCGCTGCCCGGCGGCCGCGAGCTGCTGGTCGTCATCGCGCCGCTGCAGGTCATCGGCCCCCCGCTCCTCGACGAGCTGGTGGCGCCGCTGACCTACCGGATCTTCGACACCGTGAAGGGCTTCCAGCCCGACTCCTCGCTGGGTCCGAACAGCAAGACGGGCCAGCGCGGCATGCTCGGCACCAACCCCGACGCGGTGGAGGCCTGGTGCTTCGATGCCGTCACGTTCGAGGCGCTGCTCAAGCGCCTGGCCGCGTTCGGCCAGGTGGTACTGCTGTCGGGCGACGTCCACTACACGGCCAGCACACTGATGAGCTACTGGCGCAAGGGTCAGCTCCAGCCCGCGCGCCTCGCCCAGTTCACCTCCAGTGGATTCAAGAACGTGATGCCCGCCTACATCAGCGCCATCGATCGCAGCCTCGGCTTCGCGCAGCAGCTCGTGCGGGCCAAGCTCGGCGTCGAGCGCGTCGGCTGGGACCATCCGCGCGACGATCTCGTGATCATGCCCGAAGGCATGACCCGGGCCGACTTGCCGCCCGCGCTCCAGGCACGGCTGCGAGATACACCGGTGCTGATTCCGACCTGGGGCTGGCCAGACAAGAACGTCGCCGGCCAGGAGCCGAAGCTGGAGAAGATCAGCCACCTCAACGACACCCTGGCGCCCGATTGGGTGTGGCGAGCCCGGCCCATCCTCGACACCCGGCCCGACGCCCAGCGCCCCTCGTCGGTGCGACCGCTCGCCCTGAACGACGCCGCCATCGATGCCGCCGTGCAGGGCGCCGACCCGCTCGGCGCCTACGTGAGCGTTGCCGCCCGCCACCAGGGTGCCGTCGAGAAGCTGAAGAACGCCCGGCAGATGCTCTTCCGCGGCAACCTGGGCCTCGTGCGCTTCGAGCGCCGGGCCGGCAAGCTCGTCGCGATCCACGAGGCGTGGACGGCGTTCGCCGATCCCGACAATCCGGTACCGGAGCCGCCGAGGCCGGCGCCGTTCATGGTCCATGAGGCGCCGCTCGGCCCCGAGGACGAGCCGGTACCGGGCGAGCTGCGCGCCAAGGCGATCATCGTCGTGAAGACGCCGCCGGCATGAGCTTCTTCCGCAGCCTCGCCCGCGAAGCACTCGACTTCTTCGAGTTCGTCGGCGACGCCCTCGGCAGCGATCTGGCGCGCAAGGAGCTGATCCGCGATCTCGGCGGTGATCCGGCGGCGCCCGCGCCCGTCTCGCCGTTCCCGGAGAGCCGGCTGGCCAGCGTCCGCGCCTACGCCGACGGCGCCGACACCAGCGCGGAGTCGGCCCTCGGCGTGCTGAAGGACATCGGAGTGCTGGTCGGCGCGGTGGCCGCGAACTACACGGCCTGGCGTGCGGGCTGGCGGCAGGGCGGTGCTGCCTCGGTGCACTCGCTGCTCGACCTGCTCGCCAGCAACTACGTGCGTGTGCGCTATCCGCGGATGTTCCTCATCATCCACGCGTTCGCCTTTCTGGAAGAGGTCACGACGCTGGACGCCCCGGGCGAGATGTCGTTCGCGCGGATCGGCAACGCGTTCAAAGCGGCCGGCCTGTTTCTGTGGCACCCGGGCCGGATTGTCGGCGAGCTCGATCCCGAGGGCGACGGCTCCAGAGGGTTCGACTTCGCGGTGCGCATGCTGTCCACCTTGTTCGTGATCCTGGAGTCGGTGGCCAAGAAGGACGTGCCGCTGCTGTCCGATGTGCTCTACGGCTGGGATGGTCCCGGCCTCGACGTCGACTCGCCCCAGCGCCCGCACGCGGCAGATCTGCTGGCCGCCCGCATGGCGACCTTCGTGATGGCCCACACCACCGGGGACGTCACCGACGACCTGCAGGGCGCCGAGCGGCTCAAGCTCACGCTGGCCGCGGTGCCGCGCGCCCACGGCGGCCCGGGCGTGTTCCTGTCGCTCGGCGGCGTGTTCGAGCGGCTCGTCCCGCTCGGCGAGGCCTGGCAACTGTCGGTGAAGCTGCAGGGCGGCGGCACGATCAGCGGCGTCATCGGCAAGAACACGCGCTTCCTGCCGCCCGATCGGCAGAGCGCCCTGCGCGTCGGCGTCGTCTCGCGCCCCGGCGTGGCCGGCGCGCCATCCTTCGCGTTCCCGCACGAGACCGGCTCTCGGATCGAGATCGGCCGGCTCTCGTTTGGCGTGTCGCTGGCCAGCGATCTCCAGGAATTCGCGGCCCGCATCACCGACGGCGCCGTCGTCATCGACACCACCGACAGCGACAGCTTCATCGGCGAGCTGCTGGCCGGCGTGCCGCTGCGGCTGCCATTCTCGATCGCGCTGGGCGCGTCGACCACGCGCGGCCTGTTCTTCGACGGGGCTGCGCCGCCGTTCACGTCGACGCCGCCGCGCCCGGGCGGCGGCCCGACGGCGCTCGCCGCCGGGGAGGAGCAGGAGGAGCCGCAGCCGCCCGAACTGCCGCCGCTGGGCAGTCCCGGCACGCCGGGCGCGCCGATCATCGAAGGCATCCTGCCACTCGGCCGGAAGGTCGGGCCGCTCACCGTCCACGAGATCGCCGTACGCTTCGTGCGGGCTCCGGCCGACAAGCCGATCCGCGACACGACGCGGTTCGCAGCGGAGGTGCTGGCCACCTTCAGCGCGCGGCTGGGCCCCGTCAATGCTCGAGTCGACAAGATGGGCATTTGCTTCACCATCGACTCCGGCAAGCCGCCGGCCGACTCGAATCTCGGCGTGATCGACCTCGACGTCGGCCTCCGGCCGCCGCTCGGCGTGGCCGTCCTGGTCGACTCCAGCTACGTCAGCGGCGGAGGCTTGCTGTTCCACGATGCCGCCCAGCACCTCTACGCGGGCGCGCTGGTGCTGACCCTGCGCGGCGGGATGTCCCTCAAGGCAGTGGGGCTGGTCGCGACGCGCGCCCCCGACGGCAGCAAGGCCTTCTCGATGCTGCTGTTCATCACCGCCGAGGGGTTTCAGCCCATCCCTATCGGCCTCGGCTTCACGCTGCGCGGCATCGGCGGCATGCTCGCCATCCACCGCACGTTCGACGAGGTGGCCATGAAGGCGTCCCTGGCCAGCGGGACGCTCAAGAACGTTCTGTTCCCCAAGGACCTAGTCCACCGCGTGAGCGAGGTGCTCACCAGCCTCACCACGCTGTTTCCGGCTCGGCGCGGGTGCTTCATCTTCGGGCCCATCGTGAAGATCGACTGGGGCACGCCGGCCATGATCGATATCGAGCTGGCGGTCCTCTACGAGATCCGGCTCAACCGCGGGGACCGGCTGATCATCCTCGGCCGTCTCAGCTCGATCCTGCCGAACCGCGACCGCGACCTCGTGCGGCTGAACATGGACGCGTTCGGCCTCATCGACTTCGAGCAGGGGACCGCGTCGCTCGACGCCGTGCTCGTGAACTCGCGCTTCGTTCAGCGCTTCGTGCTGACCGGGCAGATGGCGATGCGGCTGGTGTGGAAGGGCGACGCCAGCTTCGCGCTGGCGGTCGGTGGCCTGCATCCGAAGTTCGCGCTGCCGGCGGGCTTCCCGCGGCTCGATCGCATCGCGCTGGCGCTCACCACCGGCGACAACCCACGCCTGCTGTGCCAGGCCTACATCGCGATCACGCCGAACACGATCCAGTTCGGCGCCCGGGCCACCCTCTACGCGGCCGCGCTCGGCTTCAGCGTCGAGGGCGATGTCGGCTTCGACGTGCTCATCCACATCTTCCCGTTCCACCTGCTGGCCGACTTCCACGCCAGCGTGCAGCTCCGGCGCGGCTCCCACAATCTGTTCAAGGTGAAGGTCGAAGGGTCGCTGGAGGCGCCGATCCCGCTGCGGGTCCGCGGCAAGGCCAGCTTCGAAATACTCTGGTGCGACTTCTCGGTCCGCTTCGACGCCACGCTCATCCGCGGCTCGACGCCCGCCGACGTCCAGCGCGTCGACGTGCTCGGCGAGCTGACGCGGGCGCTGGGCGACGCCCGCGCCTGGCAGGTCCAGCCGCCGGAGGCGACGGGGCGGCTGGTGAGCGTGCGGGCCGCGCGCCCCGACGAGGCCGGGGCGGTGCTGGTCCATCCGCTCGGCAGTCTCAGCGTGCGCCAGAGCGTGGTGCCGCTGAACCTCACGCGCGACATCGATCGTCTCGGCGCCGCCTCGCCGAGCGGGGCCCGGCGCTTCCAGGTGACGGAGGCTCGGCTCGGCCCACGGCTGGCGTCGACGCAGCCGCTGCGCGAGCTGTTTGCGCCGGCTCAGTTCTTCGACATGAGCGACGAGGACAAGCTCGTCGCGCCGTCGTTCGAGTCGATGGATGCGGGGCTGACGATCGGCGACACCGCCTACGCGTTCAGCCACGCCGACCGCGTCGTCTCGCGCTTCGAGTACAAGGACATCGTGATCGGCGCCGACGGCGCTTCCGTCGAACAGCCCGTGCGCTGGCAGCCGCCGGGCCCGCTGGTGTTCCGGCAAGCCCGGTCCGGCGCCGCCGGGCGCGCGCCGCTGCGGCGGACGCTCACCGAGCGCTTCGCGGTGATCGAGGATGCGCCGGCGGGGGCGAGCTTGCGCTCCGCGCGCTGGTCGGCCCTCGACGATCCGCTCGTCGGCCAGGCGCCGCTCCCGAGCCCGACCACGCCGGTCCCGGCCTCGGCGCCGCCGCTCACGTGGGTCGAGGCTCAGGCCAGAGTGAAGGGGGGCGGGATGGTGCTGGTCCCCAACTTCGAGACGCTCGGGGTGTCGTGATGGCCGACGCCGCCACCGCCGATCTCGTCTTCCTGCCGTGGGTGCGCCGGGGCGCCACCGCCGCCCTCGTCCAGCCGGACACGCTGGGCGCGCAGCAGCCCGCCGTGGCCGTCGCCGAGGTGGGACTCACGATCAACAGCGGCGCGGCCGGCGTGCGGGTGCCGGTGCGTCTCATGGGACCGGGCCACGTCACGGGACTGGACGCCCGCCAGATCGTGCGCACCGACCCGGCGCCGGGCTCGCGGGGCTTCGAGCCGAACTACTTCCCGCTGATCGAGTTCGACGACCCGACGCTGCCGTGGCTGTTCACACCGGCCGGCGCCAACCCCGCGGCGCGACTGCGGCCATGGCTGGTGCTCGTGGTCGTGCGCATCCAGCCCGGCGTGACCCTGCGCGTGCCGCGCGGCGAGCCGCTGCCCGTGCTGGAGCTGCGGCCACCGGCGAAGATCCCAACGGAGCTGCCCGACCTGGCCGACAGCTGGGCGTGGGCGCACGCGCAGGTCACCGCCGAGCCCCAGGCGACAGCCGAGGTGCTGACATCGATCATCGCAACTCGACCCGAGCGCAGCGTCTCGCGGCTGTTGTGCGCGCGGCTGCTGCAACCCGACACCGAGTACCTGGCCTGCGTGGTGCCGGCGTTCGAGCTGGGGCGCCTGGCCGGTCTCGGCAAGTCGATCGCGGCGACCGACGAGACGCGTCTCGAGCCCGCCTGGCGGAGCGGGGACGGGGCGCCGACCTCACTCGACCTGCCCGTGTTCCATCACTGGCAGTTCACCACCGGCGCCGGCGGCGATTTCGAATCGCTGGCGCTGTTGCTGCGGCCACGCCCGGTGCCCGCGAGCGTGGGCCGCCGCCCGATCGACATCTCCGCGAGCGGCCTGTCGCTCACGCCACCGCTGGCGCCGGGGACCACGCTCGCGCTCGACGGCGCGCTGCGGCCGGTAACCGCGAAGGACGCGCCATGGCCGGCGGCCGCGCGCCAGGCCGACGTGCAGGCGGCTCTCGCCGCGGTGCTCAACACGCCGGCCACACTGGACCGCGCCGAGCCGCTTCTGGCGCCGCCGCTCTATGGCGGCTCCCAGGCTCACCGAGACCGGGTCGACCCGAGTGCCGCGACGCGCTGGTTCGAGCGTCTCAACCTCGATCCGATGCTGCGCGCCGTGGCCGGTTTCGGCACGCGTGTGGTGCAGCAGCACCAGGAGGCGCTGATGGCCTCGGCCTGGGCCCAGGCCGGCGAGCTCACACGCGTCAACCAGTACCTTCGCCAATGCCAGCTCGGCTGCGCGGTCGCGTGGAGTCTGCACATCCGCCACCTCGGGCGCATGTTGCCGGATGCCGGGCTGCAAGTCTTCGCCCCGGCCTACGCGCGTCTGGCCCGCGTGCCGGGTGCGAGCGGGTCCATCGGCCTGGCCGAGCGCTTGCGCGACACCGGCCTGCCGCGCTCGGTGCTCGGTGGCACGCTGCGGCGACTGGCGCGGCCGCGCAGTGCCATCAACCGACGCGTGGCTCGCACGGTCGCCACCCCGGGGGTGACGCGCACGCAGTTTCTGCTGACCGCACTGCAGCCCGCCGCGCCGTCGGCGCGTCTCGCCCTGAACGCGCCCCGGGCTGGTCACGTTCGACGCCGTGGCCGCGAGCCTCGCGCCCCCGCGGCCGGACATCGCGTATCGCGAGGCGACTGCGACGGCCGTGGCCAGCGCACCGCGGCGGCCGGATTTCCAGCTGGTGCCGATACCCCCGAGCATTGTCATCGGCCCGACGATTCCCATCGGCCCGACGGTGCCCCTCACGCCCGGTACCGTCGTCGCGCGACCGGCGGCCGGCGTGGCCGGTCTTCGGCGTACGGGGGAAGATCCACCCGATCCGCCCGAGCCGCGCGAGCCGCCTGATCCGAGGCCGCCGCCTCCGCCGCGTGTCGACAGCGCCGACGCCCGCGCGTTCCGCGCCGCCGCCCGGGCGCACCTGGCCCGCTTCCGGCCGGAGCGCTTGCTCCCCCAGCCGACGGTGAGGAGCTTCAGCGGCACGCTGGCGGCTGCCTTCGGCGAGGCGCTGCTGCGCAGCGAGCCCGGCCGCACGTTCGTCGCACGCGCGCGGGCCGTCGTGCTGGTGCCGGGTACGCCGGCGCGTCCCGACGCCGAGGCGCTCGACCCGCTGCCGTGGGCGCCGCGCTTCCCGCAGCCCATGGCCGAGGCCCTGGCCGAGCTGTCGCAAGAGCTGCTGCTGCCTGGGCTCGACGGCGTGCTGCCCAACACCGTGCTGCCGCTGGCCACCAACACGCCGTTCGTGCAAGCCTTCATGGTCGGCCTCAACAGCGAGATGGCGCGCGAGCTGTTGTGGCGCGGCTTCCCGGCGCCGCTGGACGCCACCTTCTTCGATCGGTTCTGGGACGCGCGGAGCGCGCCCGACACGCCGGCGGATGTCGTGCCGGCGATCGCCGCCTGGGGCGACCGCCCGCTCGGCACCCGCCCGCCCACGACTCCACCGGGGCCGACGACCGAGCGCTTCGTCCTCCTCGTGCGCAGCGAGCTGCTGCGTCGCTACCCGAACGCGCTGATCTACGCCGTCATCGCCGGGCCACCGCGCGTGGAGCGCCAGCCCGCGTTCAGTGGCGTGCTGCCGCCCGACGTGCGCTTCTTCGGCTTCGACTTCGGCGTCGATGCCATGCGCGGCGGCGCCATCGTGATCCAGGAGCAGCCGACCGAGCCGCGCTTCGGCATCGAGGTGGGCACCGCGACCGGCTCGGCCACGCACCTGCCGGCCACCGACCCGAACGCCGCGCGGGCGGCCGAGCGCACGCGCCAGCTCCCCGTGCGCATCACGCTGCCCGCCTCGCTGCTGCTGGGCTGACCCGATGCCGATCAGGGTGCCCGACCTCGGTCCGCTGCTCGTCGCCGGCGCCGTCGCCCCGCGGCCCGAGCTGCTGGTCGAGCTGGGAGCGTCGGACGTCCCGCTGGCGTTGCTGCCGGTCCGGCTCGAGACGCGCTTCTTCCCGCAGGCCGACGACTCTCGCGAGCTGCGCGTGCGTGTCTATCCCGACAAGGTGCACATCGACGCGCACGACCCGGCGCTCACACCGGAGGAACGTGCGTGGGGCGAGCGCTTCTGGGAGCTGCACTGGCGCGCCGGCGACGACGAGCCGCGCCAGCGCCTGGCCTGGCAGATGCTGGCCGATCGTTTCGAGCCGCCCCGTGCCGCCTGGATCGCACGCGCGACGCAGCCGGTGAATGCCACCGCGCGGCCCCGGCAACCCGTCGACGCGCCCGCGCCGCTCCCGGTCGCTCCGCGTTTTCCGGCACCGCCGGCCGCCGCGACGGCACCACGCACGCCGCTGGCCCGGCTCCTGCCGAACCGGTGGACGGCCACGGCGTACGCCGGCGGTGCGGTGGTGGCGATCGCGACCGGACGCCCCGTCGCGTCCCAGCTGGCGGTCGGCCCCGATTTGAAGGCCGCAGCGCCGCCGGACACGGTCGACGATGCGCCGGCCGTCGACGACGGCATGCGCTGGATGATCGACTTCGACCGCGCCGAGGCCGACGGCATGGCGCTGCGACTGCGGCTCCCGGCCGGCGCGGCCGTGATCGACGTGCTGCTGGTCACGGGCGTCCGTGCGTCGCTCGCGAGCACCGACGGACCGGCCCAGCTCGCGGCGCTGCTCGACGCGCATCACTACGGCGATGGGCTGGCCTTCATCGCCCCCGGCACGCCGTCGAACAACACCAGCGACGAGCGGTCGGCGTTCAGCAGCGCCGATCCGCGCGGCGAGCGCAGCTTCGCCGAGGAGTGGCGCGCGCCGGCGTTCGAGGCGGCCGGCACATCCGAGGCGGCGCGCACGGCGCGTGCGCTGGGCCTCGCGGCAGCCGCTGCCGCTGACACCCTGGGGCGCGTCGGCGGTACCGGTGGAACCGACGACGCACCGGCGGCCGACATGCTGACAGCACTGTGGGCGGCGACGTGGGGGTACTACCTCACGCAGATGATCGGCATCGAGGGCACGGGCCTCGGCCTCGACGCGATCGACTGGGCGCGCGCACACGCCATCGCGCACGTGCGGGCGGGGGGACCGTTGTCGACGTTGCGATGCGGCCGCCAGCCCTACGGGCTGCTGCCCGTCACGTCACTGGACGTCTTCGCGCCGGCGGCCGATGACCCCGGCGGCGTGCACGCCGCCGGCCTGGCCCGCGTGCTGACCCGGCTGCGCGATGGGGTCTGGCGCGGAGCGGTGATCCAGGTCGCGCGGGTGGGGCGCAGCGACGACGCCGGCGCCGACCTCGCCGACGTGCTGCGCGTCGACGCGGTCTCGTCGAGCTATCTGGTCCGAGGCGCCATGGGCCGTCACTACCTGGAGCACCTGCGCGGGTTCCTGGGTGAGGACCTCGACGCGGCCGGGTTCTGGATACGCTTCGAGTCGCTCACCGGCGCCCTGCCGGCCCGGCTCGGACTCGGCGCGCGCGCGCGGCTGACCCGGCTGGCCTACGACGACAGGATCCG
>Ga0075418_10003228_pt1 | contig 18609 bp, 13 predicted proteins | sample SoiMetdeltSBSDD2_FD_81776 | JGI IMG/M metagenome (GOLD analysis project Ga0075418, IMG submission 81776) | Bulk soil microbial communities from a Populus tree surrounding site in Tennessee, USA - Soil MetaG P. deltoides SBSDD2 | ecosystem: Environmental > Terrestrial > Soil > Tree plantation... | reverse complement strand
CAGCCTGGAGTGGCTGCGAAAGCAGGCGAAGACGCGTCTTGCGGAATTGCGGCGCGTGAATCCCAAGGCCAAGCTGGCCGAAGCACAATTCGAGATCGCGAAGCGGTACGGTTTCTCCAGCTGGCGCGCGCTGAAAGAGCACCTCGACTCACTGACCCTTGACGGTCAGATTATCGAGAGTGCTCGCAAAGGCCACGTCGAGAGACTGGCAAGGCTGCTCGACGAACATCCCGAGAAGCTGCATCTGAAGGTGCCGCCGTATGAGGCGTCGCTCCTCTTCCCCGCGGCGCAAAGCGGCAACGTCGATGTGGTCGACGTGTTGCTCAAGCGAGGACTCGATGTGAACTATCGCGAAAAGGGCGACAACACATACGCGATGCACTGGGTTGCGGCGCAAGGAAACCTCGAGATGGTGCGCAAACTGGCCGATGCCGGCGGAGACGTGATTGGTGAGGGCGACGACCATGCGGGAGGGGTGATTGGCTGGGCATCCTGCTGGGAAGGCTGCGACGACGCTGCACACCGCGCAGTCGTCGCTTTCCTGATCAGTCGCGGTGCGCGCCATCACATGTTCTCAGCGATTGCCACAGACTCTGCAGATGACGTGCGGCGGATCGTGGCCGCTGATCCGTCGGCGCTGAACCAACGTCAGAGCCGCAATGAGAACAACCGCACCCCGCTGCACTTCGCCGTCGCCATGCGCCGTTCGGGGATGGTCGAACTGCTGCTGACACTGGGTGCAGACCCGTTGGCAGTTGACGGCAGTGGAATGCCGGTGGCTGTGTACGCTGCCGATTCTGAAATCGATCTGCCGGTGATGAAACGAATCCACGAGATGACGCTCGGCGAGATGGACAGCGCCACTCGTGGGCGACGACCCCTAAACGTAGGCTCGTTGGATCTGGTTGCAGCGGCGGCGACACGCGACTGGAACACGGCGTCGCAACTCACCACTGCGAATCGTCAGTTGACCGACAAAGGCGGAGCACTTCATCTGCTTTCGAAACGCGGTGACGCCACAGCGGTGAAGTGGCTCCTGGAGCACGGAGCGAACCCTAACGTGCTCTGGGCGCACTGGGACGCCGACGTGACTCCCTTGCACCTCGCTGCTGCGGAAGGACACGCCGAGGTGGTACGACTGTTGCTCGATGCAGGCGCCGATCCACGCATCCGCGACACGAAACACGACGGCGACGCGTTCGGGTGGGCGGAGTTCTTCAAGAAACCCGAGATTGTCCAGTTGCTGAAGGACAAGACGGCAGGCGCGTGATGCTAGCGCGAACGGCGGCCCACCCAACCTTCAGCCCAGCATCGCATGGGTGTCGTACCAACTCACCAGGTTGTCGAGGCCACGCACCACCGGAATGCGCCTCACGACCCTGCCCAATAGCGTGTTGTCGCCAATCGTCTTGTGGACGATGTGTATCGGCAGGTAATGGAGGATCGTCTCTCGCTTGGACAGCCACGGTCCTTCCAAGTACTCGCCAAACGGCCCTGAAGAGTGGCCGTGGAAGGCATGTGACACGGAACTGCCCGACCGGCTCAGGAACACCCCGCCCTCGTGCTTGCGCTGATTGACGATCTTGAACTTCGAATAGCCCAGCTTTTCGAGCTCATCCAGTTCCGTCATCAGTTCTGACCAGGACGTTTTGCTCGACTCGATCGATATGTAGAGGGGTCGGCACTTGAGGCCGTGCAGCGCTGTGACGCATTTCAGGTCGATGCCTTCAAGATCAATCTTCAAGTACCTGGGACAGCCGTAGCTGCTGATGAGGGCCGACATCGTGATCCCCGCAACTCTGATCTCATCGGAATCGGTCCCAAACCTGCGGTTTCGCTCGACCCATTTGTGGTCCGTGGTTCCCCAGATCGACATGTCCCTGTTCACATAGAAGCTGACCTCCGCGTCATCGGCGATCGCCTTGTCGACGACGGTGTAGCTGCCGTCGGCGATCTCTCGATGAAATCGCTGGCGGAGTTCGGCAACGAGGGCCGGGTTGGCCTCGACAGCCACGACCCGATACCCCAACTTCAAATAAAAGTCGCTGTCTTCTCCGCGGTGCGCCCCTAAATCGAAAATCAGATCGTCCATCGTGATGGCTTGCATCCGCCCATCCGGGTCTCTGGCTGGCACCCCACGTGCCTGTGGCAGCCGACGCTCCTGTTCTATACGACCAACTGTGGAGACTTGCACACTGTCAGCTCATCGCATCGTGATACGGCGAAGTTCGATGACGCAATGGCCGCGAACAATGCGGCGCGACATTCGGCGCCGTGCAGCTCGATGACGAGCGTATCGACGCGAGCCAGCCATTCCTCGTAATTCGAAGAGAAGAGTTCGCGCTCGGCGCCTTCCACGTCAATCTTGAGAATCGATATCCGGCTGAACCCGGACTCCTCCAGGATGGAGCCGATATCGATTGCCACCATCGTGGGGCTCTCGCCCTCGTGCGCTTCCCTGACTGTCCGTGACCATTCGCGCCCGTCGCCGGATTTTGCCTCGGACATCACGAGACCGACTGGCCGGGACCACACAGCCGAGCAGATCGTCTTGAATCGACCCTGGTACGGCTGCAGGTTCGTCTCGAGCAGCCGAAAATTGTCGCGATCGGGCTCGATCGCGACGACGAACGCGTTGGGGAAGCGGCTCAGGAAATATGCGCTGGAGAATCCGGCATTGGCTCCGCAGTCGATGATCAGACCCGGGTCGACGACGTCATCCACGCACCGGTACTCCCGGTCGACGAAGATTTGCGCGAATACGTCGATGTCGCTGGAGCCGGGCCTGAACCTCAGGGGAAATCTCGAATACTTGCTGTACAACGTCAGCATTCGCTCGCGCCGGCGATGTGCGCTCGTCAATTTCTGAATCTTGAAATGGACTGATTGCAGCAACCCCATGGTCTGGATTGCGTGCGCATACTCGCGAAGCCGTTGCGACAGGCTCATGGGCCACACTCAGGCGAAATCGCCGAACCGCACAGGAGATCCAGCGGATGCTACAGATGCTGCGTGATCTGGTCGCTCACAAAGGACACTCGAACGCCGCGCTGTTGAATGCCATTCGGCAGAACGTCACCGCCGCATCCGATCCCGAGCTGTGGGAGCTGCTCCACCATATTCTGCTCGCCAATCGCTTCTGGCTGCTCTCCGTGCTCAAGCTGCCGTTCCTTCTCGAAGACGAGGCGCGCCCCTCCCGCTCGTTCGACGCACTGATCCGACGATACGCCGGCACGCAGGCACAGGAAGCCGCCTGGCTCGAAAGCGCCACGGAGGGTGATCTCGCGCTGATTCTGGAGGACGCTCGCATTCCGAATGGCAAGTGTTCCGTTCTGCAGGCGTTCTTGCAGGTATGCATGCACTCGCACGGCCATCGGGCTCAGTGTGCGAAGCTGCTTCGGAGGCACGGGGGTGTGCCGCCACAGACGGACTTCATCCTGTGGCTTGCGAGTCGCCCGGGAATTGAGTGGCCCGTGGCCCCCAGCGAAGAGCCGAGCTCCTGAGCGGGGATCGACGCGGTCGGCAGTCTGACGGAAAAGCAGGCGCCTACTTTTCAGCCGGCGCAGGCGTCGCTGGCGCCTCACCGCCGCGTGCGCCCGGACCCGCTGCGCCCGGAGCCGCCGCCCCCGGCCCGCCACCCCTTGGCGCCTGCTGCGTGAGCGTCTGTCCGCTCGGCAGCGCGATCGACACGAACAGTCCGCCCGGGTCGCCGTTCTTCATCGGCCGCCCGGTGACCTTGACCTTGTCTCCTGCCTTCACGGTGTTCGACTTCCAGCCGGCTCGTACCAGAAACGTCGGAGAGGTCATCTCGAAGTTCCAGAGGTCGTTGCCGCGCTTGGCGTTCGGAACCTCCACTTCGAGCCACGCGTGGTGGTTGGCCCACTTGAACTGCTTGACGACTCCTTCGACGGTCACCGTCTTCGTCTGATCGACGCCCGCCGCCGAGTGGTGAGCGGAGACGTGGGCCAGGAAGCCAACCGTCATCGCAAGCGACGCCGCCGCGGCACATAGTCCTCTCATTGCGCTGCCTCCAGGACTCGGGGCTCGGGATCCGGGACCCGGGATCCGAGGTTGTGTTGATGTCTCCTACCGGACGTTGTCGCCCGAGTGCACCGTCGGCATGTGCTGGTTCAGATCCGGCAGGCACTCGACCTCGGCGATGTCGCGATCGTCGACGCGGTTCCAGCCCTTTGTCATCTTCCAGTCGCCGACCCAGCTCTTCGGGTCAGTCAGCGTGAACTCGATCTCCAGCCGCCTTCCCCCTTCGATCATGCGGATGCGCTCGACGATGTGCAGGGCATCGCTGGCGGGAATCCCGAGGCGATCGTGAATCCAGTGATGGTCGGCCACGAAGTTCGTGGTGTCGATCACCAGCGTGTCGCCCTCCCAGCGCCCGATGGACTCGCCGTTGAAGCTGCGGACGGCGATGTCGGGATCCGTATGCGGGCGCCCGTCGAGATACACGATGCGCAGGCTGTTCATCAGCTCACTGATCATGAAGATCGACGTCGGCAGCTGGATCATGCTGATCGGCCAGACGCGCGTCATCATGATCGGCATCCCCGCCGGCCAGCAAAGGCCGATATCGTTTCGATAGACCTTGCCTTCCTTGGTAGCCTTCTGTGCGGCGTCGTAGTGCTTCTGCGCTTCCGGCGTGAGCTTGAAGCCCGCCGGGGGATCGAAGCGCTCCGATTGGCCGCCGTGCAGCCAGGTGCCGGTCAGATCGAACGGCGGTTTCGGACGCGGCTTGGCGAGGTTCGCCGGCGCCAGCGCGCCGAGGGATCCCGGCGGCTGGAACTGCGCCGACAGGTCGGAGCCGACAACGGCGAAAGCCAGGGCCATCACCGCTCCCGCGGCAAGCAGCCCGACGCGTGACTTGCTCATCCTATCCTCCAACCACTCATTCGACGGGAAGGATAACGCTCTCCGCTCAGTGACGGCACGAACAAAGAGCGATGATCTGGCAGGGCGACGGGTCTGTCAAGAATCCTCTACGCGGACGGGTTCTTCCAGCCGTGGATGCCGGCAACCAGGCGGTCCGCTTCAGCCGGCCCCCACGTTCCGGGATCGTACGGATACACCGGCGCGGCATCGTCGAGAATTCCCTCGACCACTCTCCACGTTTCCTCGATGGCATCCTCGCGGACGAAGAGCGTCTGATCGCCCCTGATGGCGTCGGTCAGGAGCCGGCGGTAGGCCACATCTGTGTCGCGGGCGCTGTCGCGCACCACCACGAGCTCCGTGGACATCGAACCGATGTCTGCGCCCGGCTTCTTGACGCGGGCGCCCAGCGAGATCGCGAACGTCGGGCCGAGCCGGAAACGGACATAGTTACTCTCCTGCTGGGAAAGCCTGGAGAGCGGAGGCCGTTTGAGGCTGACGTGCACCTCGGTCGCGGTCACCGGCAGAGATTTTCCGGCCCTGATGAAGAACGGCACCCCCGACCAGCGCCACGAGTCCACATCCAGGCGGACGGCGGCGAACGTTTCGACGGTCGAGTTGGGTGCGACGCCCGCCTCGCGCTGATATCCGCGGAACTGGCCGCGGACGACGGCGTCGGGTTTCACAGGGGCCACGGCGCGGAAGATTTTGACCTGCTCGTCGCGGATGCGATCGGCGTCGATGGCGTTCGGCGGCTCCATGGCGAGATATCCAACGACCTGCAGCAGGTGGTTCTGAATGACGTCGCGGATCGCGCCGGTTTCGTCGTAGAACCTCCCACGTCCGGCGACACCGAACTTCTCGGCCATCGTGATCTGCACGGAGGCGACGTAGTTGCGATTCCAGATCGGTTCGAGAAAGGTGTTGGCGAACCGGAAGTACAGGAGGTTCTCGACCGTTTCCTTCCCGAGATAGTGATCGATGCGAAAGATGGCCGACTCCGGCAGCACCCCGCGCAGGGTCTCGTTGAGCGACCGCGCGGTGGCCAGGTTCCTGCCAAACGGCTTCTCGAGGACGACCCGCCCGCCGGCGAGGCAGCCGGACGCATTCAGCTGGGTGACCGCCGTGTGGAAGAGGACCGGTGGAATGGCCAGGTAGAAGGTTGGCCTCGTTGCGCCGCCAAGCGACTGGCGGAGTGCGGCGAACGTCGCCTGATCGCGGTAGTCCCCATCCACGTAATGCAGCAGTGACACGAGCTTCGCGAAGGCGGTTTCGTCGACGCCACCGTCGTGCTCCTCGAGGCTCGCTCTCACCCGGTCGCGCAGCTGCTCGATGGTCCAGCCCGAGCCGGCCACGCCGATCACCGGGACCGAGAGCATGCCTTGCCGGATCATGCTCTGCAGGGAGGGGAAGATCTTCTTGTAGGCGAGGTCGCCCGTGGCGCCGAAGAGGACCAGGGCGTCGGAATCGCTCGGTGCGGTCACGCCGGTCGGCATATGGCTACAAGTCGGGACCTGCAAAACGGGAGCCTGGAGCAGGTGGCTGCAACTCGCCGGTCGCAGCAGGAACCCGGTGAAAGCCCCCTCCGGAATCTCGTGGGGCCTCCGCTGGTGCGTGGTTCAAGGCTATGATCGCGCTCGGACCGGCTGTGCTCGTCGGGGCGCGCTGACAGACACATCCAATGAAGACACTCGTGGTGCTTGCCTTGATGGCAGGCCTCCCCGCGCCGGCGTACGCGCAGGCGGCCATCACCGGCCTGGTGAGAGATCCCTCCGGCGACGCGATTCCGGGCGTCGGCGTCGAAGCGAGGAGCCCCGCGCTCGTCGAGAAGAACCGCACGTCGGTCACCGATTCCGACGGTCGATACCGCATCGACAACCTCCCGCCCGGCAGCTACATCGTCAGGTTCACAGGCAAGGGCTGGGTCTCGCTCGAGCGGAAGGGCGTCGAGTTGATCGGATCGTCTGAGACGACCGTCAATGCGTCCCTCGTGCTCGATCCGGTCACGACCGTGATCATCGTGGAGGAGGCTGACCCCGTCGACGTCAGGAGCGTCGAGCGCAAGATGGTGCTGGGTGGCAACGCAGTCAAGTCGGTCCCCACTGCGCGCAGCTACAACGCGCTGCTCGCTCTCGTCCCCGGCGTCGTGACCAACACGAACGACACCGTCACGGGCACGGCCACCACGTCCTTTCCAGTTCATGGGGGCCGGACGAACGAAGGGCGCCTCACCCTCGACGGGTTGACGATTGGAAGCCCGCCGAGCGGCAACTCGGCCACGAGCTACGTGATCGACGTCGGCGATTCGCAGGTGGTCACGTTCACGACGTCGGGGTCGCTGGGCGAGACGGAAACCGGCGGGCTCGTCATGAACATCGTGCCGAGGAGCGGCGACAACACGATGCGCGGCTCGTCCTACGCCAGCGCCACAGGCCGACGGCTCCAGTCCAACAATCTGACGACGGCGCTGATGGAGCAGGGCCTGGTCTCGACGCCCTTCACGAAGCTTTACGACGTGTCGGGCGCGTTTGGTGGTCCCATTGTCCGGGGGCGCGCCTGGTTCTACCTCAACGGGCATGTCGGCGCCAACACGAGGGAGAGCCCGAACGTCTTCTACAACCTGAACGCCGCGGATCCGGCGCAGTGGCTCTATGCGCCGGACTTCAGCAAGCGCGAGTACTCCGATCGCGTGTTCGAAAACGCGAGCGGCCGCATCACCTGGCAGGTCACGCCGCGCAACCGAGTCAGCGGTTTCTGGGATGCCCAGGCCCTGTGCCGCACCTGCACCGGCGCGACGGCCGGACTGTCCGAGCCGGCGCGGGTCTCACCCGAAGCCGTGGGTGTGCTCGGCCGGCGTCTGGACGTCACGCAGGCCACGTGGTCGTCGCCGGTGAGCAATCGACTGCTCCTGGACGCGGGGTTCGTGAGCACCCACTTCGGCGTGGGCAACTTCGAGCGCACGCCGAACCCGACGCGGGATCTGATTCGCGTGTCCGAGCAGTGCGCGAGCGGATGTGCCGCCAACGGCAACATCCCGGGACTGGTCTACCGGTCTCAGGACTTCAGCGACGCGCACACCGCCTCCTATTTGTGGAAGGGGTCGGTCTCGTACATCAACGCATCGAACATCCTGAAGGTCGGCTATCAGCACACGCTGATGACCGACAACCGGACGTGGTTCACGAACGGCCAGAACCTGACGTACCGCGTGAACAACGGCGAGCCGAACCAGCTGACCCAGTCGATTTCGCCGTGGGTGAACGACGCGCGCGCCGCGTGGGACGGACTCTTCGCCCAGGATCAGTGGACGTACCGCCGGCTCACGCTGCACGGTGCGGTGCGATTCGATCGCGCGTACAGCTGGTTTCCCGAACAGCAGGAAGGGCCCTCGAGATTCCTGCCGGTGCCGATCGTCATCCCGGAGACGCGCGGCGTCGACAGCTACAAGGACATCACCACGAGGATGGGGGCCGCGTACGATCTGTTCGGGGGCGGCAGGACGGCGGTGAAATGGAGCCTTGGCAAGTATCTGGACGGTGCCGGCGTGTCGGGCACCTACGCCAGCGCCAATCCCTCACTGCGGATGCCGCAGACGACGTCCGCCTTCGGCACGGCCGGCGTCACGCGCGCCTGGACCGACACGAACCACGACTTCCTCCCCGACTGCAATCTGCTCGACCCCGCGGCGCAGGATTTCAGCGACACCGGCGGCGACCTCTGTGGCGTGATGTCGAACACGAGCTTCGGCAAGAACGTCCTGACCAACAGCTTCGATGCCGGCCTCCTCGACGGCTGGGGCGTCCGTCCCTCTGACTGGACCCTGTCGCTCTCGATTCAGCAGCAGATCGGCGAGCGGTCGTCAGTGGAGGTGACCTACATCCGGCGCTGGTTCCATGGCTTCTCGGTTGTCGACAACCGCGCGCTCGAACCCTCCGAGCTGACGCCGTTCAGCATCGTCGCTCCGGTCGATCCTCGCTTGCCTGCCGGTGGCGGGTACGTCGTCTCCGGCCTCTACGACGTCGTGCCCGGGAAGGCGGGACAGGTCGACAACCTCGTCGTCGATTCAACCAGGTACGGCCGGTGGTCTCAGCGCTTCGACGGCATCGACGCCTCCGTCAACGTCAGGCTCCGCCCCGGTCTCACGGTCGTGGGCGGCACGAGCACCGGCCAGACCGTCGCTGACAGCTGCGACGTCCGCGCGCACCTGCCCGAGCTGGCGACGACGACGACCGGCACGAGCCCGTTCGGCGCCGGTCTCGCCACGTCCGCAGTCACGCCGGCAAGCCCGTACTGCCATGTCGGCTTCGGCGTGCTCACGCAGCTTCGAGGGCTGGCCTCGTACGAGGTCCCGAAGGTTGACGTGCAGCTGTCTGCGACGTTTCAGAGCAAGCCGGGAGCGATGCTGGCCGCCAATTACGCGGCGCCGAACTCGGTCGTGGTCCCCTCGCTCGGCAGGAGCCTTTCGGGGAACGCTCAAAATGTCACCGTCAACCTGGTGGCGCCGGGATCCATGTACGGCGATCGCATCAATCAGTTCGACGTTCGGGTGGCGAAGCCCGTGACGTTTGGCCGTTCGCGGACGCTGGTGGGGCTGGACGTCTACAACGTGCTGAACTCGAGCGCGGTGCTGACCTACAACAACACGTTCGTTCCAGGCGGACCATGGTTGCAGCCGCTGACCGTCCTGAGTCCGAGGTTCTTCAAGCTCACAGCCGAGATAGACTTTTGATGTCCCCTCTCACGGGCAGAGGGGTCGCCCCGCAATACCGACAATGACCAGGTGGGACACGCCTCACATGTTTCGGCTCCTGGCGCTCGCAGGACTGCTCCTGCTCGCGCCCGCCGATCGGGCGCCGGCTGCCGACGGCCACAAGCAGATCCTGGTCCTCTACTCGACGAGGCGGGACTCCGAGTTCTCAACCGTGAGTGAGGGCGCGCTGCCACGCGCCCTCGACATCGGGCTCGATCGCAACCTCGACTACTACTCGGAGTTCATCGACTCCGCGAGGTTCCCCGACTCTGAGTACGAGGTGGCGTTCGGTGACTTCCTGCGCCACAAGTATCAAGGCGCATCGTTCGACCTCGTGATCGCGATGCATGACGTCGCGATCGAGTTCGTCGACAAGCATCGCGAGCTGTTGTTCGCGAAGACACCGATCGTGTTTTTCTCGAACGATCGGAATACTCGCAGCGCCCCCAACTCCACCGGGGTGGTCGTCGAGCGGAATTTCGCGTCGACGGTGTCGTTGATCGAGCAGCTGCAGCCCGACGTCAGGCAGGTCTTCGTGGTGACCGGCGCGGCGCCTGCTGACCAGGAGTTCGAGCGGCTCGCACGCACGCAATTGCGCTCATTCGACCCCCAGATCACGATCAACTACTTGTCCGGCTTGACGACTCGGGATCTCGAACGGCAGGTGGCGCGGTTGCCGCAGCGCTCCGCGGTCTACTTCCTGCTCGTCACACAGGACGGCGCCGGCGACAAGTTCCATCCGTTGCAGTACCTGGAGAGGGTGGCGAAGGCAGCCAACGCGCCAACCTATTCCTGGGTCGACTCCACCCTGGGACATGGCGTCGTCGGGGGCAGTCTCTACGGGCAGGAGGCGGCAATCGACAGCGTCGCGAAACTCGCCCTCCGGGTGCTCCGCGGCGAGACGGCCGACAGCATCCCGCCGTCCGCCCTCGACCTGAACGTGAATCAGGTCGATTGGCGTCAGCTGCGCAACTGGAGCATCAGCGAGTCGCGAGTGCCGCCCGGCACTCTCGTCAAGTTCAAGGAACCCGACATCTGGGACCGCTATCGCTTCTACATCGTCGGCGCCGCCACCGCGCTCGTGGGGCAGGCGATGCTGATCGCGGGGCTGCTCGTTCAGAGGCGGAGACGGCGGCGAGCCGAAGAGGAGCTGCGCAATCGGCAGTCGGAGCTGCGAGCCAGCTACGAGCAGATCCGTGACCTGGGTTCGCGTCTGCTGGACGCGCAGGAAAGCGAGCGGGCACGGATCGCGCGCGAGCTGCACGACGACATCAGCCAGCAGATGGCACTCCTGACGATCGACCTCACGCTCATGAACCGCGACGTACCGCCGGAGCGCAAGACGCTGGCCAGCGAGGCGCTGGACCGCGCGCAGGACATCGCGAAGAGCGTGCACGACTTGTCGCACCGGCTGCACCCGGCCAAGCTGCGGCTGATCGGTTTGATCACTGCCCTTCAGGGCCTGCTGCAGGAGCTGGCACATCCCGGCATCAAGATTGCGCTCACCCACGAGAACGTGCCGGCGACACTTGCGCCGGACCTGACGTTGTGCCTGTTTCGAATCGTGCAGGAGGCGCTGCAGAACGCCATCAAACACAGCCGGGCGGAGCAGGTTTCCATCCAGCTGGTCGGCGGCCCGGACGGGCTCACGTTGACTGTCATCGACGATGGCGTGGGGTTCGATGTCAAGGCGGCCTGGGGAAAGGGTCTGGGCCTGATCAGCCTGGGCGAGCGCGTGGAGACGGCTGGCGGCACGTTCGAGATTCTGTCGACACCCGGGGCAGGCACACGGCTGGTCGTGCGTGTGCCTCTTCAGCCGCTGCCCCACGCGGAAACTGTGGCGGTGTGACCGCGAGATTTCGCGGGCGAGCCGATTCGTGGCTCTCCCCAGTCATCCGGTAATGGAGCCCACTCATCATGCACTCGAGCACCGGATCGTCTGAGCCGGCCCGCGTACTGCTCGTCGACGACAACGAGGCGATGCTCGCACGGACGGCAGCGGTGCTGACGCCAGACTACGAGATCGTGGGGGCGGCCAAGGACGGTCCCGGCGCGCTCGCAGCGGCCGGGCTCCTGAAGCCGGACGTGATCGTGCTCGACATCTCGATGCCGGGCATGACCGGCCTCGAGGTCGCAACCAGCCTCCGCGAGGCCGGCTCGAAGGCGGCGCTGGTCTTTCTCACCATTCACGACGAAGAAGAGTTCGTCGCGGCCGCGAAGGCCGCAGGCGGAACGGGGTATGTCGTGAAGCCGCGCCTCGTCCCCGACCTGATGCTTGCCGTCCGGGAGGCGCGGGCCGGACGTTCGTTCGTGTCGCCTGGACGCTGACCCCTTCGGCGCCATCCGACATGCGGGAGCGCCGCCGTGGCGCCGGTCAATTCATCCAGTGGAGCACGTCGCGGGCGATGGACCATCTCGGCGCCGCCGGCACTGCGTTCTGCCCGAGAATCCAGTGCGCGAACAGGTCGTCGATGGTGCCGTCCTTACGCTTGAGATCGATCCAGGAGTCGACGATCTCGCGCAGCGCCTGGTCACGGCCCGCGATGATATAGGCGAGCGGCACCTTGACCGGCCGCGGCTTCGGCACGACCACCGAGTACTCCGGATGCAGGAGTGTGTACGCCGAGCCGCGTTCAGCGGTGGCGACGAACGCATCGAGCGCCGGCGTACGCGGCCGGAACATCTCCTCTATGCTCTCGAACGGCACAATCTCGACGTCGTGCAGCTCGTCGCGGACCTTGCGGATGAAGTAGGGCGCCCGCGGCACGCCGAGGCGCAGCCGGCCCATCGCCTGGATGCTGCTCCACTCGGCAAACTTCGACGACATGTGATCCGGCACGATGAAGGCCACCGTCTCGTCGAGGTACGACCCCGAGAACTGCACGCGCAGCGACCGGTCCGCGGTGACGGCGACGCCCGACATCACGAGATCGCAGGCCGCCGGATCGAGGCCAGTCTCGAGAACGCTGCGCGGGACCGTCACGAACTCCAGCCCCACGCCGAGATCGCGCGCCAGCTGGTGTGCCATCTCGATGTCGAATCCAACGAGCTCTCCGCTCCGGTTCACGAACGCGTACGGCAGGCTGTCCTCGAAATAACCGACGCGCAGCATGCCGCGATCGCGCAGCCGGTCGACGACCGATGACGTCACAGGCGGCAGCGCCGGCGTGGCAGCGCCGGCTGTGAACACGACCGCCGGACCGCGGTTGCGCAGCAGCTGCATGCTGGCGATCACCTGATCCTTGTCGTACGGCGTGTGCTCCGCGTGCTGGAGCCACATGCGCAGTCCGCCCACCAGAGGGACCGTCAGCACCACGGTGATGACGACGAAGCGAACCAGCTTGCGGCCGTCGATGCGCAACGCACCGCTGACCGCGCAGGCGCCGAGCAGGGCAACGGCCAGCGTGTGCACGGCGGAGACGAGCGTGCCGAACCTGGCGTTGACCATGCCCGAGGCGAGAAACAGCTGGAATGTATCGCTCGGAATCCTAAAAAGGCCGAGCAGGAACGGAATCGCGGCGTTGACGCTGCCGAAGGTCGCGAGCAGCCCGGCGCCGGCCAGCTGCGGGTACGAGGTGACCGGCACATTGGTATCGGAGAACCAGCCGGCGAACAGCACGAAGCTGAGCGCCATCAGCTTGCCGGAGTGCGGGAAGTTGAAGGAGGCGGGCACGATGACGTCCGGGATGGTCTCGTCGCGCCGATCGCTCCCTGCGTAATCGCGAAGCAGCGCCTTGGCCTCCTGCGTGATGAGCGGCAGGACGGCGAACAGGCTCGTCGTCATGAACGCCAGAATCAGGGCGTCGCGCGTCCGCGACATGACGGCGCGGAACGGAATGGGGGTCAACGCGGCGACGAGCCCCGGCAGCACCCACAGGCTGAGCAGCGACGCGACGGCGATGTAGCTGACGAAGTAGACCTGGAGCCGCTTGAGCGTATCGAATTGCAGCGTGCCGGCGACGACGGCGGCGATGGCGAACACGCCGTACGGCGTGAGCGTGACCACGAACCTCGTCACTTTCGCGATTGCCGCGCTGCCCAGATCCAGGATCTCGATCAGCCGCTCCTTGTGAGGCACCGTCATGAGCGCGAGGCCGAGGGCGATGCTGAACAACACCACGGCGGGCACGATGCTCCTGGCGAGCGAGTCGAAGGGATTGCTGGGAATGTAGAGGCTGACAAAATCGAACGGCTCCGGGCTCTCGAGCAGCGCCGTGCTGAAGAACGAGGCGGTCTGATGCGGCGGAAACATCAGCGAGACCAGGAACGCCGCCGCCAGCGCCACCGTCCACAGCAGCACCAGCACCAGGCCGACGCGCTTGCCGAGCGCCCGCGCCTGCGAGAGGTCGAGGGCGCCGAGCCCGCTGACGATCGAGATGGTGACGTACGGCAGCACGGTCATCTGCAGCAGCCGGACGTACGCCTCGGCGACCATCTGGAGGATCGCCGCCCGCTCGCCGAAGAACAGGCCAGTGAAGACGCCGGCAGCTACGCCGGCCAGGATGCGCCGCGACAGGTTGAAGCCCCGAGCGGTCACTGCGTCCCCGTCAGGCTGGCAACTACTTCTGCCCTCGTGCGGCTGATGCCGGCGTGTCCCCCGGTTGATCGGGCAGGCGTGTCAGGCCGACCAGCGTCCAGCCGCCGGCGGTTCGCCGGAAGTACGTCCGGATCGGCTCGCGCCACGACGGGTAGGCATCACTGTGCGCGGAGAGATCGACCTCGATGTACGCGCCCTCGGCCCGCGGCAGGTTGGCTGGTCCCTGCATCGACGGTGTGGCGCTCTTCGTCTCGCCAATCGGTTTGGCGACGCCGGTCGCGTTGTCGAACAGCGACCAGGCGGCCAGGTACGTCGCCGGCGCCTCGGCGAACCGCGCGTCCACGGCAGCGTTCTGGAATGAGAGCGCTCCGGCGGCGGTGAGCCTTGGCTCGACGATCGGGTTGACGGCAGGCAGGTACGTCCGCCCGATCGCGTCGCGGCGTTTGCCGATCACGGTCGCGAGGTGCGCTTCCGCAGCCGCATCGCTGTATTCACCCGTGTGCACGGCTGCGCGGATCAGATCGTCGCTGAAGGCCATGACCCGCCGCGCCGCCCAGAACGCATCGTCGGCGCGCATTTCGACGTGCGCGAGCGTCGGCGTCTGCGGCTTCCACTCGCGTGGATCGAAGCGGTCGCCTTCGAATCGGCCGACAGACGGGTACTCCGAGTAGGGCACGGTCTGCCACGGGCTCAGGGCGAAACCGAACGACAGGAGCCGCCGTTTGGTCGTGTTGCGCTGGTAGAAGTGCTCCCAGCCGATGTCCCAGTCGCGGGGGCCATTGGCTGTACCGAACGTCGAGCCCACGTCCTGCAGGTAGTGCTTGACGATCGATCGGCCGTTCTCGCTCACGAGGGCGTCGACCGTGTTGCCTCCCTTCATATCGGTCAGATTGGTCCACGCACCGAACACGCGGAGCGCACGGAGCTCGCGGCGGTGCTGATGGGGAACGATGTCGTTCGGATCGTCCGGGCGCGTTCCTTCGTAGCGGAAGCCGCCCAGGATCTCGCCGGAGATCAGCCGTCCCGCCACGGCCCGGTAGGTGCCGTCCGGGTTGCGTGCCACGCTCTTGAGCACGGCGTCGAGATCCCGTCGTTGCCATGGCGTCCGCTTCCCTGACGGGCGTCTGATGGTCGCCTTGGGATCGAATTCGGCGCGGCTCGGATCGAAGGTCGTCAGGAAGGTCTGCACCTGGTTGTAGCCGAGCGCCCAGAAAATCTTCGACGCGACGACGACGGCCGCAGTGTCCGCCTGCGGCCGCTCGTTCTCGTCGAACGACACGAACCAGGTGTCGCCGTTGGCGTCGCGAGCGGTGAAGCCGGGTTGGGCGCCTGCCGACTTCTCGCGGACGATTACCCACTTCTCCGGCGCCGGCGGGCGGCCGGTGTTCGGCCCGCGCGCGAGATTCTCCGCCTGCACACGCATCCGGCCGATGCGATTGGTGAACCAGCTCGAGTCCGGAACCTCGTCGATCGTGTTGATGTTCTGGGCGCGCGTGTTGGAAGGCTCGCGACGCTCGTTCACGGCCAGGTTCACGGCGAGCTCGTACATCAGCCCGATGTTCCACGGCTTGACGCCCGAGGCATCGCGACTCTCCGGCTCGCGCTCCAGGGGATCGTCCGCGTAGAACCGGGGACCGGTCGTGAAGACCGGCTGGAGCGCAAGCGCCCCCAGCAGCACGGGCCAGGCGGCAAGGCACGAACGGATACGGACACGCGGCATCAGCTGGCTGCTTTCAGAAGGCGGCTGACGAGGAGAACACGATGTGGAACCCCTCGTTGCCTTTCATGATGTCGATGCGCACCGGCGTCGTCGTCGGTCCATGCAACCGGAGGCCGACGCCGAAGTCGCTCTTGAGACCATCCAGGGAGAGATCGCCGCTGTGCTCGGTGACCTTGCCTGCGTCGTACAAGAGCGCGATATCGATATACCGGTTCACCATCGCCCGCCAGTCCACCTGCAGCAGCAGGCTGTTGCGGTCGCGGAAGCGCCAGCTGGAGAACCCGCGGAGCGACGAGCCGCCGCCGAGCGACGGGAGCATGAAGTAGGGGATCGCCTGCCCGTCCTTCTGCATGGCGGTCTCGACGCGGGCGCGCAACGACACCACCCAGGTCTCCCGAAGTATGGGGATGTGCTGAATGGCCTCGTACGTCATCTGGTTGAAGCCGAACACATCATCGGGATGGGAGTAGTCGTGGAACGTTACGCCGTAGAATCCGCCACGGCGTGCGTAGTCGGGTGCGAGCCTCGAGTCGAGGCCGATGGTGGCGTGCGTGTGGTAGTAGACCGGTTCGGCGCCGAGCCCCGGCAGTGACTGGGGCGTATAGACCGTATCGATCGACGGCACCGATCCCTCGCCCGGTCCGGTGTTCCACTGCGAGACTTCCAGGCCGCCTGCGACGATCCACCACCCACCCGTCGGCCGAACATCCAGCTGGGCCGACGCGTACGGTTGCGTGAAGCTGTAGTTGACGCGTGCTTCGTTCGAGGTGTTGGCCGTGCCGATCCCGTAGAAGCCCACCTGCGTGGCTTCACGCCAGCCGCCGAGCGCGGAGAACGTTCCGCGGCCGTTGAAGAGGCCCGGGGCGGTAAACTCGGATTCGATGCGCTTGTAACCCTTGAAGGTATAGCTGCCACGGGTGTCCAGCGTGTTGTACAGGCTCACGTACTGGTTGTATCCGGCGCCGAGCGTGAAGCCGCCTCCCGAGTACGCGCTTCGGAAAAATGGATGAGGGCCGCTGCCGGGGATGAACGTCGATTCGATGAGATCGAGCAGCCTCTCGACCTGGCCCGGCTGATAGGGGTGCGTCACCTTCGCGGCCTGCGCCTGCTCGACCTGCCCGGCGCGCGTCGACGGCTCCGGCGCCTGCGCCGGCAGCGGCGCCTGCGCGGCGGCGGACACCGGCCACGCTGCAAGAGACAGGACCGCCAGCGTGATCGCGCGCGCAGGGCTCATTTGTTGTACCTAGTAGGTCAGTCCGAAGGACAGCACAACGCCGACGTCGTTCCGGTCGGCCTCAGGGTCTGGCGGCCGGCTGTCGAATGTGTCGAACACGTTCGCAGAAATGAAGACATCCTTCCAGATCTCCCGCCTGGCCCCTCCGTCGAACTGTAGGCGGTGGCGGCCCCAGTCGCTCAGGCCAGGGTAGTACTGAGTGCTGACGTCCACATTGGTCTTGGGGCGGTCGTACAGATAGTACGACGTTCTGAACGACAGGATAGCTTCGAGGTTGTCCGTGGGCTCGACGTCGCTGCCCTGCTCGTGGTTGACGGACAACCCGGCGCTGACCCAGAGCTGCGCATGGTTGGTGTTGACCAGTTTCGGGCCTACGCTGAGGGCGACTTGAGTCCGCAGCTTCAGGCCGAGGCTTTCGTTCGTCTCGAGTCCGGCCCCCGCGGCGACGAACCAGGTCGGTCGGTAATACCGGTAGAAGGAGCCCTGGAGCGTGCCGCGATCGTCGCGCCCCTCCTCATCGCTCGTCTGGGTCATCGACCCTGACAGCGCCACGCGCAGCTCGGCGGACGGCTGCCGGTACACCGTGCTCGCATTCAGATTGAGCTGCAAGATCTCACTCGAACGCGTGTAGCTGAAGCCGAAGTCCACGCTGCCATCCAGCTTCGTCCACAAGCTCCTACCGATCGGGTAGATCGTCGTCACCTCACCCATGGCCAGCGACACGGGGCCCGTCGCTTCGGTGACGATGAGCGACCGGGAGCCGCCCGGGCTGAGGGAGCCTAGGAACCGCTGGCCGCTAGAGTCGACGACGTCGAACTGCCGGTTCGACTGGACCGTCACGACCTTGTCCCACTCGAAGTAGATCGTGCCGATGTCGTCGGTCTTGTACTCGAGCCGTCCCCGGGTCAGACTCGTGATCTCGCCCGTGACGCGGTCACCGTTGGCGAGGGTGACCACGTCGGTCTTTGGCTGCGCCTGTGCCAGTGCACCGGGGACGACCCAGATGAGGAGAGCAAGCGGAACGGCCGGGCAGCGTCCGACCCTCAACTTCACCGTGCCGAGCCGCTGCCGCACGAACGCTCGCGATCTAGCGAGCCTTCGAGGCGTATGGGTTGCCGCCCAGGGCATTCGAGATATCGGCAATGGCTCGCTGCGCGCGCACGCTGTTGCCCGCGTCGTCGAGCGGCGGAGACACGACGGCTATCCCGAACTTGCCGGGCGACACGGCAATGAGGCCGCCCCCGACGCCGCTCTTGGCTGGCAGACCCGTATGGTACAGCCACTTGCCCGAGTCGTCGTACAGCCCGGCCGTGGCCATCACGGCGAGGACGCCCGGGACCTTCGCCGCATCCATCACCTGCTTGCCAGTAACTGGGTTCTTCCCGGCCGCCGCCAGCGTCGCCGCCATGGTCGCCAGGTCGCGGGCGTTGACGCCGATCGAGCACTGCCGCGTGTAGAGATCGACTGCCTGCTGCCAGTTCGACTTG
>Ga0075418_10003227_pt1 | contig 18609 bp, 15 predicted proteins | sample SoiMetdeltSBSDD2_FD_81776 | JGI IMG/M metagenome (GOLD analysis project Ga0075418, IMG submission 81776) | Bulk soil microbial communities from a Populus tree surrounding site in Tennessee, USA - Soil MetaG P. deltoides SBSDD2 | ecosystem: Environmental > Terrestrial > Soil > Tree plantation... | reverse complement strand
GCAACAGCCCGAGCCGCCCACTACAGACGACATCTCGCAATCGACAGCTACTGATGTATAACGAACTCAGACTGCCGTACTAGTGTCGATTGGACCTCTCTCCATAGTGACAAAGGTGCGCCACAGCCCGCATGACCGCCCGGCCCCAATCGGGGCTGGTGTTCGCGGCTCGGCTATTGGCTACGCGCACCTCGATTACATTGGACTTGACTGCCCTTTCTAGCCACAGAGGCCTGCCCTTGGGCGCGCATCTGGCCCTCGAAAGTGAACCGAACCTGCGCAGCTAAGCCTTGCCGCAGCGGCATTGACATCAACGCACGGATCGCGGCAAATCCGGGCGTTGCGTCACGGATTACGGAGTCCAGATCGACTCGTCCGTATGATTGGCCGTGGTACAACGATGCAAAACAGATTGATCGAACCACGAGGGACGTTGCCAGGTCCGTCCGAGTCTCAGGAGTTGATCATTATCATCGAGGCCATGTCGGCGATGGCGTGACTGTACTTCTGCAGTCGGCTGCCGTTCGACTGTCGATGGGTAAGATCACGCTGTTGGTCTTGATTTTTCGTCCAACGCCGACTGTCACGCTGCCTACAACGGTTACAGGTCGCGCTGCTGGCGGCGGACCGATTGTCTCGTGCCCACAAGTGAGTGGAACGACTATGCGCGTACTGGCACCCGCGTCGATGTATGTAGGGAGCACGTCGCTTGTGCCGGCCCCGGCTGGATCTTCGTAACGGTAAAGTCGCATGTCGCGCCGTCGAGGCAGCGTACTGCCGCAGAAATGAGAGTGGTGCCGGACTTACCGGAGTTGAAGATCGTAAAAATGATCGCGTCTTCGAGGCGCGCTCCAACCGGGCTTGGCGGGCAGTCGGCGATAGCTGTAATTCCATCGCGGATTAGCCAGCCAGCGCATATCTCAGCAGAGATGTCCGGATCTGATTTGCGATCGCCCTTTAGCTGTAAGAAGATGGCGATTCCAGATAGTACGAGCGCCACTACACTCACAACGCCAACAATAAGTTGGATCTTGTTTGCTTTTCGGGCCTCGCGAAGCATCTGAAGATCGAGGTTCCTGGCTTTCGACACGCATGCCTCCACTCACCCCCACTAGTGCAAGGCAATCATCCCGATGGGAACGAGCGCGTTCAGCCAACCGGTGCGACAAGGTGTCGGATCTCGGACTTGCCGCCGAGGAGTTTTAGAAAGGAGGGAGGCATCACAGGGTGATGCCTCCCAGCTGTTGGCCGAACCGTTCCGCCAGTGATCACCAACAGAGCGAGCGGTTACCCGCTGTGTTACGCACTGGGGAGGTCGACCTGCAACCATGTATCAGCTTCGAACGCGTCGAGCCACACTTGATCGAAGAAGAGGTCTCCCTGCGGATCCTCGGGGCTCCAAGCCAGCGTGAACCAGAAGCGGCTGCTGATCGTAGCGTCGGCCTGAACCTGCTCCAGTCCGTCGCCGTTGAAGTTGCTGCGTGTTAGCCACCCGGTGGCCATTGCATCCAGCTCGCCACGGATCTCGAACTCCAGGTTGGCGCCTGCAAGGCTCGTGTACGAAACGCTGTCGATGATGACGTGTGGCCACTCCAACATCGGCGTACCAACGTCCGGGGCGCCCCACTCGCCGGCTTCTTCCTCAAAGGCAACTGCTGCGGCCTGCGAGGTACGGGTGAACAGATCAGACAGCACCGGACGCAAGACTTCCTCGAGAACGCCACCGGCAATGCGTTCAAGCACGTCGACACCGGATCGCCCTTGTTCGTTGAGACGAAGAGTCACTGGATGTGTCTCGTCGTCGAGTTCGACGCCGACAGGCCGCACGACGTGAAAGTCAACGTGCTTGAGTCCCAGTTCCGACAGGCGCTTTACCACGGCGGGTACGCCTTCCTCAAACGTTGACCGGTTGCCCGCGTCGTCCAAGTCTGCCTCGATCAGCACTAACAGCGCCTCGCCCAGCGTGGACTGAGCGCGGAAAGTTCTCACCCTGCGCTCGATCGTCCTGGCCTTCCGCCGTGCCTGCTTGAGGGCGGTGATCACCAGCCCGTAGCCAGTCAGATCCATGGAGCTCTTTGCCTTGTTACACCGACCGCAGATGGGTGCCAGGTTTTCTAACGCGTTGACGTCATAATCGCCGGACAGTTTGAACGCAGCCTGGTATGCCGTTCGCCGATGGCCATCGGATGCCTTCGGAACGATATGGTCGATTTCCAGAGTAACGAAGTCTTTGACCTCTCCGCACCAGTAACATTGCGAGTCCCACTCCGCGCGCAGGAAATGCCTCAGCAACCTGTTGTCGCCACCAGGTAGATAGCGCACCGTCGTGTTGGTCATGCCCGATTTCTCCAAGTGTGGAAATTCCTCGCCCGCTATTCGATTATCGCGCTGAGCGGCTGCGGTACCCACCTCTTACCACGCTGTCAGCCGTGTCGCAGCGGGTCAAGCGGCGGGTGCTGCCGCACACCGCTTGTCCCAACCCGCTTCACCAACACGGCACCATGCCCAGATAGTCGCGTGGTGAACATGGATCAGGTCCGGCAAGGCGCATGCGTCCGGTGCGGAGCTCTACGTCGGGCTGTTCTGGACACGCCAGCAAGGTATACGCCGACGACCTCGCCCTCATCGGACGACATTTGGCTGGTCGACCTGGCCTGGGCTCGATCTACTTAATGCCTTCGGCCGGCATGTTCGCAGCAGTTGGATACCGGTCCCATCCCCTCATCGTCGCCGCCGCCGGACTGGTTGACAAGCGCCCGGCCGCCATAACGCCGACATCACTACCTGCATGTGTACTTCCGAATGAACAGTCCGGGGTTCACTTGATCGCATTGGGCATGATTCCGTTGAAGGCAACGGAGTCTTCGAAAGGGACAATGTGGAACGGCGCAAGAAAGTGACGCTCATCGCCGGCGGTGCGGTCGTGTTGTGTGCGGCCCTGGGACTCATCATCTTCCTGACGGTGGTCAAAGAGCAACCGGATGAGCCAGCCGCACCGCCATTGACGAGTGCGCGTGCCGAGCAGCTCGGTGCCGACATCTCCTCGGGCGATACAACCCGAGTGCGCCAAGCCCTCGCGGTGCCGGAGGGAGCCAAGCTCGACCCCGCCGCGCCGGGTGCGTTGGCGAAACTGAAGATCCAGTTGGATACGGCCTCGTTCCGACCCATCGACGCGCAGACGGCAACCGTCAGCGGCACGGTCTCCGAAGCCGACGGTCCAAGCCAGCCGGCGCGCTTTACGCTCGTGCTGGCCGACGGCCAGTGGCGGCTCGTGTCCGCAGGACCGCCGTCATGAGGCAGGCCGCGATGACCGTCGCCGTCCTCGTCGCGACGGCGGCGCTCGTTCATCCCGCCGCCGTGGCCGCTGCCGCCGTGGAAGCCAAGTGCCATTCGCCGCAACCGATCGCAGCGCCGCCGGGAGCCAAGCATCCGGTCGTACTGGTGCATGGGTGGATGGGCAAACCGGGCTCGATGGACGCTATCCGGGAGGCGCTGGAGAAAGGTGGCCGCGCATCGGTCTATGCCTTCGACTACCACGCCTACCGCAACAACTGGGCCGCCGATGCCGTCATCGCCGACTGCCTCGCCGTTTTCATCGACACCATCGCGCAGGCATCGCAGCGCCAGCCCGGCAAGGTGTTCGTTGTCGGCCACTCGATGGGCGGTCTGGCCACCCGATACGCCTCCCAACTCAGTGTGCAAGGCCGCCCAGTCGGGCCGCGGATCGCCGGGCTGGTCACGCTCGACACCCCGCACCTGGGCTCCTATTGGGGCGGCACGGGGTATGCCCATCTCCTGACCAGCATTCTCGGTCCACACAGCTGGGACGAAGCGCCCCTGCCCGACCCGAGCAAGGACGGGGTCGTGTGCCTGGCACATCACGACGCCACCGCCTCCGCGCCGCGCGGGGACAGCGCCGCTTTCCCGTCCCAGTGTGGTGGGCTCCCGCCCTACCTGCCCCAGACCGCGGCGGTCTTCCAGGTCTCAGGCCAGGTTTACGTCGAGCGAAAATTCTGGGGGATATCCCTTTACCGCTACTCGCTCGACGGCGACTCGGTGGTGGACACCTCTTCGGAGCTGGGCTACATCGGTTCGGGACCGCCGCCGGCCAATGGGACGAAGGTCCGCTACGGCCCGGTGGAGATGACCCAGGTGGAGTGCACCGACAATACAGACAAGATCATCGACGCGGCTTCCACTCTGGCGGGTGCCCTGGGTAAGCAGATTCTGTCCCTGACAATCAAGGCTGTGTCGCTCATCGGCGACAACATGATCATGGACAACGTGCTGTCCGGCACGGTCGGTCCGGCTTACGCGGCGCTGCTGGCCGTCGCCAACTTTGTCACCGGTTGCAGCCACAGCAAGATCACGGGCGATGTTCAGACGGTGAAGGCCACCACCGAGAAACTCACATCCTGGTTCGACGCGATCGACAATCCCATGTTCGCATACACCAATCCCGACGGTCTCACCGTCGTGCGTGGCACCAAAACCGCCTATCGCAGCAACGGCGAGGACTGCGGTGCGCTGGGCAACTTCTACGGCGATCCGGTGTGGACAAGCGATGGGCGGTACGTCACCTCGGTGTGGTCGAAGTGCGAGGATGACGGGCTCGGTCCGCCCCATGTCGATGACAATGTTTTGATGACCATCGACACGCGCACCGGAACCAAACGCCAGGTCACTTGCGGTTGCCCGACGGTAGCGGCGATCGAGGGATCGAAGGTGGGTTGGATCGACGACCGTGGTCGGGCATACACCTTGGATCTGTTCGGGTCCAACCAACCCGCCGCCTGGCCGATCCGCATGCCCGCGGGCCTTTATGCCCGGCAGGTTCTGGCAAGTGCGGACGCGGCCATACTCGTCCAAGCGTCCAGCCGCGCCGCCGGAAACGACGGCTTCGCCGCCCAGCCAGACGACCAGGCCGGCGCTGTCGTTTCGGTGTCCGCCAACGGGGATGTCAAGGTACTCCAGCGTTATGAGCAACTGGTCGCAGCCACCGCAGCGGGAGGAATATCCACGGCCTCAGGGCCGCAATTCGTCTTCGGCACGATCGATGCCATGGGCGATTGCGGCCACCCCGGTCCCGTGTGGCTGACCGATCAATCAGGCAACCAGAAACTGAAGACCGACACATCGGCGATCGCCAAGGGCGGCGAAGTGTTCCTGACCGACGTGTGGGTGTCACCTCAGGGCCAGATCATGGCCACGCTATCCAGTTCGATCTGCAACCCGAGCGGCGGCACCAGCGCCACCCCGGCAAGCCTATGGCGCCTGGACGGGCAGAAGTGGGTCAGCGTCGATCGCGGGCCGCTGGCATATGTGCGCCAGCTATCGGATTCGGACAAGGCCGTCGTCATCTCCGGCGACCTTTACGTGGAACGCAACGGCAAAGGGACACGTATAGCCAGGGAGGTCTATGCCATTGCGACGCCGCCGCCCGCCTAGACGTTGCCCGTGATCAGACCGTGCATGCGACGCCGGGCCAGGTCCATACGGATCCGCCGATCGTCGTGAGGAACGGTCGTCGGGGCGATGGGCTCGTCAAGGACCGATGGCCATCGATTTCGCAGTACGAACCTGCGACAGTGCTGAAAGAGCCGCATCGAATAATGAGTCGCACACCGCCGCTACGAACACCCAGAGTTATTTCCTGGTGCGGCCGACATAGGGGCAACCTTCTTTGACCTCTCTCGCCTATATCGGCGCATGGCTATTTCATTGGCTGATTGTTGTCATCCCACGAAAGGAAGATCGTCGTCACATCCTTGGCGCCGCCGGACCTTTGCTTCGCCAGTCCGCAGGAGGAGCGCAGGCGATCGTCAGCGCGCTAGAAAATGCAGTTCAGAATGCCAAAACAGCGGACCCACCGTCAGCCGACGAGATCAGACAGTTGTGCGCCAGCGTCAACCCTCAGAGCCAAGGGCCGCTCGTCTTAGCTAATGGCACCTATGCGACCTGGATGCAATACCTAGCGTACGAGGTGGCACAGAGAGATCGTCTTCATCAAAAGCTCATCCCGGCGTACCCATACCTCGATGCCGAGTTGATCGAGCTTCTGTGGAAGGTATCCGAGGCGTCGTTCGCGAAACAAGTCACTCAAATCAACTCGATCACTATCCCGGTGGCAAACCCGGATCTCGGCTGGCTCGCCGAAAGCTTGGTCGCGTATGCGGACACCTGCCGTAACGTCAACACTTACTTGGATCAGCATGGAAAATAAACGGTTGTGCGATCGGTTTACGGTGCTGGGGAGGCAGTGCCTTCCGAGGTGTGCCAGTCGTAGAGCGAGTAGGGCGGAGCGGCGCAGTACAGCAGGTGCCTGCTTAGCCAGTTCAGTACTTCTTCTGGCAACTCGAAAGGATGGGCCAGGAGCGCTGCGGTGAGTTCGTCGATGCTGTGGATCTGCGGCGGCATGTCCGCTAGCGCCTGCGAGGCGTAGCTGGGCTTGCGCCAGGCCGGATGGTTTGGCGTTCTGAGGAGGACACCGATGCGTTCCACGATGGTTTGCCAACCGGGCATGCCTTTGTGATCGCTACCGTAGCCTAGAGCTCGGTTGATTAGGTAAATACTGAGTGGATCCTCCACGCAGCTATGGTCACCAAGAGCCATAAGGGCGTTGATCCGGTCTTTGACGTGCTGTTCGTACCGTCCGAGAAATCCATATCCGAGATCTTGGAGCGTCCGTCCTGAGGTGCCAGCCCATGGCCGGGTTCGGTTGAGTAGATGCTCCTCGAATTCGAGGAGGCCGTGGTTTCGGTTCGTTGCTGTCAGGGCCTTGATCGCGTGGTCGTGCAGCGCGGTGGATTCGGCGAACATCGCCGCGTCGCTCGGGCCACGTGAGCTGGCGTGCATGTCTTCCACGGGGCTGTTGCGCCATACCTCGATGACCAGGCCGACGGCCGCAGCGCGAACGATGGCCTCGTCGCCGGCCAGGCTAGCTTTATCGCAGCGCTCGGCGTGCATGTCAGCCAGTGCCAGCAGCAGTTCGCAATTAGATGTGGCTCCGACGCATGCGGCCTGTCCAGCCGATCTCATGGGCACGCCTCCCTTCCGAACAATGGAGAGTAGAACATGCTCGCAGCTGTCGGAAGTGTGGTGCGGCCAACCGGGTGGACACAAAGTCCGTGGCCATAAGCGGTGTCCAGCTGTGTCGTAGCGCCCCGGGGGCGGCATTTATCCACAGCCGGCCAATGCCGGTGACGGGCAGAAAACCGCTGCCGCCAACGAGGCTGCGTTCGCGGCGGCCAGTGCACCTGTCGAAGCAACGAACGCCGAGTCGGTGAACTGGCGGGCCAGGGCTGTCGATTCCATCGTGACGGTGCTGCCGGCGCACCGGTGCTTGTGGCGATCTGATGCCGACGTCGTCGAACCCTTTGCCATCGCGCGGCGTTCGTCCTGGTGACCTAGGGCGATCTCGTAGCGCGTCAGAAGCGCTGGCTCCGGCGGCTCCGTGCCGGTGAGGAGGCGCGGCACCACCTGAGTCCGGACCCAATGTGAGATCTCATCGAGCTCCTGCATCAGCACCGGCCACCGGTCCGTGCCCGGTCGATCGATTCCGATCGTCTGAGACTGGGTGGCGACAACGAGGATTCATGCGCCTATCGGAGTCTCCGCAATGACATCGCCGACGCGTTGACCTCGTGGCAATGGCAGCTTGGCAGCGCCATGGAGGTGATCGCCGAGCAAGGCCGCATCGTGGCCGAGTATTTCGACATCGGGTACACGCGGTGGTTGGGTTGGTCTTTTCGCCCGCAGGCTGCCACGCTCCCGGAAGCTACGGCCGAACCGTAGGTTCGAGGCGGTGGTGGTCGGTGCGGTCGAGCGCGGGTTCTACGGCAGGTAGTTGCTGCGCCTGGCGGCGGTCTTCGCCGCTAACCGCCTGGCTTGTATGGCGGCACACGGATTTACATATCACGGACGCCGGCCGCGTTACTTGTCGTGCAGCTGCCACCACGTAACGGCTGCGCTCACCGCGGCACCAATCACAATGCTCAGAGCTACCTGTGTCCATGACCTGACAAGGTCGGTTCGTTGCGATCGCTCAACTGGGTAGATCTTGGCACTGCCCCTGAACCGCACCCCCTTTTCCACGGAGACTGCGTAGAAGACGGCGCACACAGCGAGAACAGGGAAGGATAGTCGGTAATAGAGATTTGCTTTTGACATGATCGCGATCGGCGCGCTGGCAACGAAACCTGCAGCCATAACGCTGACAAACGGCACGATCCATAGACTTATGCCAGTCGGTATCCACGTCCGCCGCCGCCTGAGCATTCGATGCACGTCGTTAGCGAGCGTTACCGCTGCCTCATCGGTCTTGTCGAGCGCAAAGACGAACGCTTGGTTCTTGCGGAGGTCGACCAGGATGTGTGGCTCAGTTGACGTGATTTCGACTTGTGCCAGTTCGTCGGGCGCGGCGTTCTTAAGGTCTGTAGCGGTGTCGAGATGGGCGTCGCCGGCTTCCAAGGAAACGGATCTGCTGCGTTCCTGGAGCACCCTGACGACATCCTCGATATCGTCAGGGAAGAGCCGGACGTGTCCGACGGGAAACATCAGGACGTTTTCGGGAAGAAGCCGGGCTCGTTTGAGCACAGACTTTGTATGTCCATCGGGAGGGCGGCCAAGTTTGAGCCGTGCTGCTCCAGACAGCCGTCCCAGAACCAGCACAGCGGCGCCGCCGAACAACCCTGCTCCACCGGACCAGGCAGCCAACTCCATCCCGGCCTTCTGATCATCAAACATGCTGCTGACTGCCAGAAGGGCAGCGTTGAATATCATCACAACGGAAAAATAGAACAATAGAACCCCAGCGCCGACAGGGGTTCGTCGACGACACGGGCGCAGGAGCTCTCGAACGCTGGCCGCAAGCTTCATGCCAGCGTCGGATCCGTCCGGGACCTCAATACGTGCGACTGCCGACGTGAGATAGATGGTGGTTTGTGGACCGTCGGTGTCGATTTGTAGCCCACGCTTTTCACCGCGTGTTGCGCTGTAGATGTCAGAGATCTGCGACAGAATCCTGTTGTCGGCCTTGAGTACTACGCGGTGTGCTTGGGTTCTAAGCAGCTGATCCAGCGAAACCAGCTGTGCGTAGTCAATGCTTAGGTATCCCAAGGCGACATTTACTACCTCGGGTACGTAGGTCGGTGGCCGACGCCTGAGTGCCAAGTGCCTGCTCCTGTCGCTGCTTACGGCGATCTGAACGCCGAATCGCCTGCAGTAGACTATCGACAAATTCCGAAAGGACGGAAGTTTCTTCGAGTCTAGGTTAAGTGCAGTAAACTCACCGCATTCGATGGATTGTAGGTTCCGGATGAGATCTGGATCTGGATCTGACCTGCTCTCCGTGAATGTAGTTGACTCTGTCTTAACCGTTGCCTGTCCAATGTGTGCAGCCGCCTCACTGTGATCGCAGACCTGGGGATGTTGTTACCGCACTTGGCAGTGTTGATGTTCAAAGAGTCGAGCTGGGCGGCGGTGCTCTCCGGATTTGGGTAAAGGCCAGAAACGTACCTTCGGCATGTGCCAGATGCGGCAAACGGTCGGCTCGGGTACACAGCCGATACGAACGGTGCCTTGTGGACGCGGTGATCGGCGGCTGACAGGTCGAGATCCGTATCAGGCTGCGACGGGCTCCGCGATACGACATCCAGGCGAGGTCCCCTCTGTCAAGATCTTGAGAGGAGATGATCTAGCCTCCGATCGTGACCGGAATCTCGGTTTAGAACGGTTGCCGGGCGATTCTTGCCCAGTGCTTGCCTGGCTAACGCGCCGCGAGCATCTCGCGGCAGCTATGCGAGCACGACGCCGTCGCACCCCCCAAGGAACGTGATCGTTTCGATGTCGCATCCATACTGCTACGTCGAGTATTCGGAGGTCGCTGATGTCGGCAGGGACGTTGGCGCGTCGACGGAGGCGGTGTAGCGCCGCTCGCAGACCGGTTTCCTCGTCCGCGAGATGCCTATGTAGCCAGAGCCAGAAACTGTCCGGGCTGCGGCGCACGCATTGGACAACGTGATCATAAACGGGGATCAGTTTTGGCCGCTTCCGAGCAAGCAATTTGCCTGCGGTTACCCATCCCACGCCGTCACAAGCTTTGAGGAGGCCCCATGCCTTGTTGGCCGGCCCCCCGTTGTCCAGGAGGCGATCGGCGCCTTCTGCGCCGATCGCGATGTCGGTGCTAATCAGACGTAGCTGAGCCGATAAGTCCCGCCCCAGGTCGCCCTCGAGGATCTGAATGGCGATCGGTGGTGGAACCTGAACGCTAAGCAGTGTAACGGCGATCAGGTCGTCGGCGACGAACCGATCCTTTGTCTGCGCGTGGCCTCCACCGCCTCCGAGCCGTTCGAAACGCCCGCCGGTGAACCTGGAGCCTGATGCCGTCGGGGAACCGAGCGCAAAGTATGTTTCTAGGTCGAGAACGGCGCGATCGTCGTCGACGATCGCGACAAGGATGTCGGCCGAACCGGGCATGTTCGGTGTATAGCACAGCTGATGAACGTCTCGACCACCACCGCCATCCGAGCGGGTTAGTCGGAGCCCGCCTACTGTCCGATGACCTCAACTGTGCTTGTGCCGTCATTATGGTGGCATGTATCGATCGGGTCGCCCTCGCGTAACGGGCGTCTTGATCCTGGCGGTATGTGCAGTTGCGATCTCGGCTCTCATGGTGTTCTTCGCGGTTGCTGGACTTGAGTGGTCGGCCAAACTCGCCGACGTCGCCTCGCTGGTCGTGGCCATAATCGCGTTGTTGATCCCGGTCTTGGTACGTGCTTGGAAGATGTTCAAGCATCCGCGCCCTGTGTCGCCTGAGTTGATGGGGAAGGCGCGCGAGTACCTTGCAGCGGCGGTCGCTCGGCAGTGGGCGACGGACGATCGGTCCCACGGCGTGTACGACCCGCAGCCGATGCCTGTGAGGTGGACGACTACTGCCGGTGCAAGCGGGTCCTATGGCGACGTCGCTGCGACGTATCTAGGGCTGCGACGGAAGCGGCTCGTGATTCTGGGCGAGCCGGGTTCCGGTAAGAGCGTGCTCGCGGTCAAACTGGCACGAGACCTCCTAACCGATCGCGCGGAGGTAGACCGAATTCCAGTGTTGATTAATGCCGCGGCCTGGCGTGCGCGGGGTACCGTCAGCGAGTGGATAGCACGGGAAGTGCGGCGGCAGTTCCCGAGTGTCTGGACGAGCGTGTCGGATGCCCGTGCGGACGAACTGGCTGTGTTGGTGTCCGAGAACGGGGTGCTTCCGATTGTCGACGGTTTCGACGAGCTGCCAGAACCTGTGCGGGTCCGGGCTATCGCCGATCTCAATGCGTTCGGCGCTGACAATCCTCTGGTGCTCACCAGCCGGATTGACGAGTTCAATGCGGCCGTGGCTGAGTTCGGGCGCACGGTGGCGGGAGCCGATGTCATAACCCTCCAACGGCTGACCAGCGCGGATATTGTCGATTACCTTACGGTCGATACTGCTGACGGCGTCAAGCGATGGTCTGTGGTGTTTCCTGACGACCAGCCGACTGAGGAGAGCATCGTCAGCCGAGTGCTGGGCAACCCCTTGATGCTTTCGCTCGCGCGGGTGATCTATGCGCGGCCAGCTAGCGCACCTGGTGAACTTCTCGCTTTCGACGATGAGGCTGCAATCGAAGCGCACCTTCTGAGGGAACTTCTGCCCGCTGTGTACCGTCGCGACGGAGGCGACCGGTCGCGATGGCGGGTCGAGCAGGCCGAGCGGTGGCTGGGCTTCCAAGCCGGGAAGGTGGTCGATGAGGCAACCGGCTCAGATCCGTTGGAGATCCGCTGGTGGCAGACGGGCTGGGATCTGGGTGGTCTAGCCTTTCGAGTGGTCGCGTGGGTGCGCCGGTGCATTACCGCGGCTGCGCTGGCATTTGTGATGCTGTATGCGGCGGAGTACTACCGTCGGAATCCGGATGAGGTCCGGGCTCGCGTAGGAGATCTGGCCCGTGGTGGACCTTTCGATCTGCCGAGCTTGCCGGGACCGACTTGGCTGGGCGACTTTGTGATTGCCTGTGTCTCGCTTGTGGGCAGGCTCTTTCTTGCTGTCACGCCGTACACTGGTGTCGCCATGGTCGCCTGGACAGTGTTACTAACTCTTCGTTTGGGTTGGAGTAGTCAGCATTGGAGCGTCGCGCCGATGAGGATTGCTCTGCGGTCGTGGCGAGTCGGCGCCCTTTGGGCGATGTTGTGCGCGCTGACTCTTTTCATGCTTCGGTTACCGGTGTTGGTGGGGCGTGACTATCACGGGCCAGCTGGATTGGGACTGTTTCTCATCGCACTCATGACCTTCATGATTATCGTATCGAATATCGGCGACGGTCTGACGACGGCGGCCGACTCGGTGGATTCCATAAGCCCGAGAGCATCCTTGGGTCGACATCGTCGTGCCGAGCTTTTCTCGACGCTGATCCACAGATTGGTAGCTGCGAGCATTGTGTGTCTGGCGCTTGGGTGGCGCGTGGCCGCTGCCGTGTTCTGCGCACAGATGATCCGGACATTGGGCCGGCAGATTGTGGGAAGCGAGCGACCTTCGTCGAGTGGCTATGAGTTATACACCGCTGCTCGAATCCATGGCTGGATTGCACGACAGGTGCCGTGGCGACTGATGAGTTTCCTGGATGACGCTCGGCGGCGCGGGATCCTGCGCCAGACGGGGCTGGCCCACCGGTTTCGCCACTTGCGGCTTTTGGAGTATTTCGCTGGCGGCCCGGTTCCGTCCTTTTCGAACCCTCCCTGGTGGATCAAGAGTCGAGAGTGGCGCTTGGAGAGCGAGTTTACCACAGTTGAGATGCCCCATGGAGATTCGACCGTCGCCCTCCGGCGGACGGGCAACAACGCCGCGGTCCGTTACGACGACCCTCGCGTAGATCGCTGGGAGCGGCCGGTACGGCACTCGCCCATGTCGAGCCACTTTGTGGAAGTCGTGGTGGTAGGAGGAACACCAGTCAAGGTAAGACCAGGCGTCGCGCTGCTGCTACGCAGCGTGGGGATGGCGATGGCCAAGGGTCGGTCAGCGGCGCGTGCGTACCTTGCTCGCGTCGTAAAGCCGTCATCCTGGCCGGGCGACCCTGTCGAAAGGATAACGGAAAGCGGCGTGGCTGACCCACCAGCATGGGAGATGGCCTCGCCCTCATTGGGTCAAAATGAGGTCGTCCTTGGCGAGTTCAAGGTGCGTAAGACCGGTCGTGGGGGAATGGTCCTGTGGGCGGTCGTCTTGCTGGCATGTGCTGTGTGGTTCGCACTTGAGCTCGCCGACCACGGGGGCGGCTGGAACATCGTGGGCCTTTTGCTGACGCAGGGCTTGGGTGCTGGAGCAATCGCAACGGCCATCAATCGGCAAGCGACCCTAACATTGACCGATCGGCGAATCATCCGTAGCGAAGGCCGTTTCACACGTCACACGAATTCGATACCGCTCATGGCGATCGGTGACGTGTCGTGCGAAACGTCACCGGTTGGCCGCTTGGCCAACTACGGCACACTCATCTTGGCCCCACATTTCGAGCGTCCCACATATTGGGTACACGCGTCGGTGCTGGGCCACCTGCTCGGCTACACCACGTGGGGCGCAACGTACAGCGACGGTCTCGACCTAACTCTGTCGAAGGTCAGTGTCAAGAACCCGCTAAGCGCCTTCGTCTCCATCGTGGACGCCTGCGAAGCATCTCGACTGATGGTGAATGTAAACTCACGGGCGTGAGGTCGCCCGGACCTGTCGCTGCAGGACCTCGCAGCGGACAGCAACTCGAAAGCGCGGATCAAGCAGATCCGGATATCCTCCAGCCGCGCCACGCCGGAGACTTCGATTGCTTTGCACTCCTTTGGGCTCTCATGGAATCCTGTCGACAGAATTGCGGAGCCTACAACAGATCGTCGCAGATACCCTTTTGGATCTCGATCGATAGCGCTTGAATACCGGCACTCCACGGTCCACCGAGTCTGATGGAATCGGCGATGAGCTGGCGTGTGTGCGCGGGCAAAGCTATCGTGCCGACGGTATGTAGAGCTATGAACACAAGCGCTTGCGCCTGCGTGTAAGGGCTGGCGATCGTGTTGGCGAGCTGCTCTGCGCGGTGGGCTAGGCGACGGGCGTTGTCAGGATCCGCTGCTTCAATCGCCTTAGCTAGCCGGGCTAGTGCTCGTGCCTTCAGCTCCTGGTTGGTGATGGTGTCGGCGAACTGCTCGGCACGGTCGGCGAGGCGACGTGCCGCGCTAACATCCGCTGTTCCAACCGCGTTCACCAGTCGGGCCAGTGCATGTGCCTTCAACTCGACGTCGGTGATGGTGTCGGCGAGCTGCTCGGCCCTGTCTGGTTCTACCGGGCCGATGGCGCTCATCAGCTCGATTAGGGCTGGCACTTTTAGGCCCGGATAGGTGATGGTGTCGGCGATCTGTTCGGCCCTGGCTGGGTCCACCACCCCGACAGCCTTTGTCAGCTCAACCAGCGTATGCATCTTGGAGGGCCCGTAGGTGATGGTGCCAGTGATCCGCTCGGCAAGCTCAGCCCAGCGTCGGGCTTGGTCGGGGTCCGCTGGCACGACGGCTGCTGTTAGCCGCGCTAGCACGTAGACTCGCCAGTAAGGATCGGTGATTCTAGTGGCAATTCGTACGGCCCGCTGCTGGTCAGCGTTCCTGATAGCCGCCACGATCCCGGCCAACGCTCGTACTTTCAGGTCTGCGTTGGTGATGGTGTCGGCGATCTGCTCGGCCAGATCTGGGTCAGCCTTCCCGATAGCCGGGGCGATCCCTGCGAGTGCACGCATTTTCAGGTCTGCGTCGGTGATGGTATCGGCGATCTGCATCGCTCGGTCTGGATCCACTGATCCAACCGCACTGGCAAGTTCGCCCAGATCTTCAGCCTGTCGATGCTGGCTGGTGAGGGTGCGGGCTATCTGCTCTGCACGGTGAGCCAAGCCTGCGGCAAGGTCCGGCGCCATCGGTCCGACCGCCTTGGCCGTCTCAGCCAGCGCCGTGGCCTTCCAACGCGGATTAGTTATGGTGTCGGCGATCTGTTCTGCCCGGTCCGGGTCAGCTTTCCCGGCAACCGCAGCGATCCCCGCCAGCGCTTGCATCTTCGAGCCCGTGTCCGTAATCGCGTCGGCGATCTGCATCGCACAGTTTGGGTCCACCGCCGCAACAGCTTTCGCCATATCTATCAGTACCTTGGTCTGCCAGTACTCATCGGTGATGGCATCGGCGGCCAGTTCGGCGGCCCGGTCTGGGTCCGCTGATCCGACGTTCTTGGCCGATTCGGCCAGCGCGGCGGCGCGGACTGTCTGCTCAGCACGGTGAGCCCAGAGTAAAGCTCGGGCCGGGGCCGCCGGTCCGACGGCCATGGCTAACTCGGCCAGCGCACTGGCCCGCCAGTACGGGTTGCTGATCGCGTCGGCGATTTGCTCGGTCCGGTCCGGATCAGCTTTCCCAACAGCCGCCGCCAACCCGGCCAACGTACGCGCGCGTAACTTGACGTCCGTAATGGTGTCGGCGATTTGCATCGCACGATCTGGGTCCACCACTGCAACAGCTTTTGCCGCGTCTGGCAGCACGTTGGTCTGCTGGTACTGGTTGGTGATCGCTTTGGCGACCAGCACGGCACGCTCACCCAGTCGCGCGGTACGTTCGAGATCCGCTATCCCGACTGTGGTGGCCAGTGTGGCGAGCGCCCGCGCCCGCGAGTACGGCTCGGTGACTGCGTCGGCGATGTGCTCTGCGCGGTCTGGGTCTACCATTCTGATGGCCACCGCCAGCCTGGTTAGTGCATCGGCCCGCAAGTCCGAGCGTGAAATAGTGTCGGCAGCTCGCTCAGCTCGGTCGACTAGGCGCCGAGCCTTATCCGGATCCACCGTCCAGACCGCCGTGACCAGCCCGATCAACGCTCGCAACCTCGTGCTCGGGACGGTGATCGTGTCGACGATTTGGACGGCGCGGTCCGGGTCGATGTGTCCGATCGCAACGGCCAGTCCGGCTAGTGCATCAGCCTGGGCTGGTGGGTGAGTGATGCTGCGGGCGAGTGCTTCGGCGCGCCGAAGGTTGCCCAGTTGGGCCCATACCTCTGGTAGCACGGTTGGTATGTTGTTGTTTCGTTGCTGTAGAGCGTCGCGGTGACGGGCGATTCGTACCATCGTGCGAACGTCAGGTTCGGCGGCAGCGGCAAGCCGGGTCAGCGCGATGTCGATCTCGATGTAGGCGCTGTCGTCGCCACCGGTTCGTGTGAGCATGCGGTCGTGGCGCATCCCATCTTGGGCCAAACTCGCCAACCCGGAAACGTCGTCTACGGCGTCCAGCATCCGCAGGTAGCTGCTTAACAGATATCGAGGTGTGTGTGGGGGCCAACCTTGATTACGATATATGTCTGCCCATGCACGGATATGTTGCCGGTGGCGGACAAGTTCAGCACCGAGCATGTCAAGTGCCTGTTCGCGGAGCTTGTCGTGAGCAAACACGTACACATGCTGCGGATCGTCGGCGGTGGGAATCAGGCGGCCTCGAACCGTGCGTCCGAATACCGAACCCAATAGATTTACAACAGTAAATTTTGGCTGCCCGGTCAGCTCTTCCAGATCGGTGACGGTGAGCCCGCCGCCGCTGGCGGCGATCAACCCGACCACGGCACGGCGCACGCCCCCACGCACCAGCAGCTCCTGCAGCTCCAGCCGAGCATCGCGTTCAATCTCGGCGGCATACGGCGAATTCGACAGCCTGCGTCGATGGCACGAACGCAGGGGGTGATCGGCGGGAACGTCCTCGGGCAGCTGTGGATCGGGACGTCCGGCAACAATGACCTTCAACCCTGGCAACGGTCTGCGCGGCAGTAGCGATGCGATGCTGGGCACACCGGAACCGGCGTGAGTGCCTGTGTCCTCGTCAAGCCCGTCAACCAGCAGCACCAACTGCTGTCCGGCAGCATAAGCTTGACGGGCACAGTCAGCCAGAAGAGTCCGATACACTTCCCGCGTCGTCACAAGATTCGGCAACTGCTTATTGACTAGCGAAGCCAGCTGCGACGTCACTGCTCGCAGAAACCCCGTGCTGTCGTTCTCACCAGCGTGGCGTGCTGTCACGAAATACGGCACCACCGTCACCCCCGCCGGCGGATCCAACGCGAAAGCCGCCATCAACGCGGTCTTGCCCGCCCATGGCCGCCCTGCCAATACACATACGAATCCGCGCCAGCACACAACCCTGCCAGTTCCGCCAACTCCTGCTCGCGATCAAGCAGGCCATCAACCGGCACGATCTCGGCCAATTGGTCAACCAACGCCTGCCGCTTCCACGCCGCCCACGGCGGCACCCCCACCAACCGCACCTCGCCCGGCGACGCCAACCCCAACAGCGCCAACACCTGCTGCACCTCGCCAGCGGGCAGATCTGTCAGATCGGCCAAACACATGTCGAGGCGGGCAGCGGCTAACCGACCCAACCCCTCCTGCCGGTGATGATCAGTCACCACCCCTACCAGCAGCTCGTCCACAAACACCGGCCCACCGGACATGCCCTCCCACGCCGACACCCGCGGATGCCTCGCATCCGGCTCCGGAGCAGCCACCACCAGCTCACACCCACCCGAACGCCGATTGGCAGCCGACGCCAACCCCGCCGGCACCTGGGCCAACTCCCGAAACCTGGATTTACCCCCATCGACTGCCGGGGCAGCCGCCTCCTTGTCCCGCAGTTTCCACCGCGGGAACCCGAAGGTGACCGCCTTGATGGCCACCGCTCGGTTGCCGAACCCGCCCACCCCCACCAGCTCAACCCCCTTAGCCGCAGCGGTCTTCGCCTGGTCAAGCACCACCAGCGCAACATCGGACCGTCCCAGCCGCACCCGTGAGCCCATCTCGGCCGACCACTCCCGGTCGCTGCCTGTCTCAAACCGGCACGACACCACCACAGCGTCCTCGACGACATGCCACGCCGTCACCACCACTCCCGAGCGCAGCAGAAAACCCGAACCCCGCACCCGAACCCCGCCCGGCAACGTGGACACCACCTCACACATCCGCGAAGCGTCCACACTCACCCGCACCAGCAGCACCTCTCAGCAAAAGCAAATCCGAAACCAAGGCCAGAACCGTAGCTACTCCTCGCCGGGCAGCTCACGGCTGCTCACCCTCGATGGATGCCCGTGCTCGTCAACCGGCCGCAAGGTGAGCTTCACCCGATGCGACACCTGCGACGACTGCGCACCGCCCGCCGACACATCCACCAACACCAGCTTCGCCGCGACCGAACCCTGTCGCGACGTGTCCACCACCACCGACAGCTCCAACTCAATCGGGCCTACTACAAACCTCGGACCCTTACCCTCCCCCTGCCACGCCGCAAGATTCAGATCCCCACGCAACTGGAAAATCAGATCCGCCAACGTCAACGCCTCACCCGACACCACACACCACCTCGATCGAAACACAACACAACGATCGACATCATCACCCAAATCAGAAGATCAACACAGTCGCCAAATAGACACCACCACGCCCTCACATCGGCATGAGCGCGCGAAGGCACGCTACTCGGCATGAGCGCGCGAAGGCACGCTACTCGGCATGAGCGCGCGAAGGCACGCTACTCGGCATGAGCGCGCGAAGGCACGCT
>Ga0075418_10003226_pt1 | contig 18618 bp, 16 predicted proteins | sample SoiMetdeltSBSDD2_FD_81776 | JGI IMG/M metagenome (GOLD analysis project Ga0075418, IMG submission 81776) | Bulk soil microbial communities from a Populus tree surrounding site in Tennessee, USA - Soil MetaG P. deltoides SBSDD2 | ecosystem: Environmental > Terrestrial > Soil > Tree plantation... | reverse complement strand
CGTGAGGGCCAGCAGCCAGATCGTCACCGCGATCGCGTCAAGATCGGCCTTAATCGCGCCCTCCAACGCCAAACGCATCCCCAACGGCAACGGCAGATTGCCATCACGAATATTGACATGCGTCAACGTGACGAACACCAGCGTGGTCGACACCGTCACCAACAAACACCACGGACACAACGCCCCAATATGAAACATCGCCTGATAGAACAACCAATACGCGAAAACAACACCAATCGTGTACACGATCTGGGCGGCAAACATGAACCAACGCGGAAACCGCACCCCACCCAGACAAGCCACCGCAATCGTGATCACCACCGGCTCGGCCACCAACCCCAGAAAAGCATTCGGGAAACCCAGCAGACTCGCCTGCCACGAAGTAGCCACCGCACCACAATTGATCACCGAGTTTATGTTGCAAGACAAGGCAATCTGCGGATCAGCCGCCAACCGCACCGCATCGATGGACAACACCAACGAGGCGACCAGGCTCAAACCCGCCGACACCAGCATCGTCCCAAAAATCCACGCGTTGGCGTGACGCAGACCACGCCACCGCCCCAGCAGCCCCATCACGGCTGCCCCAGCTGCCCCAGCTGCCCCGCCGCGGCGGTGATCGCCTCGGCCAACGGCCCAGCACTGTAAAGATCACCCTTGAACACCACACCATTGATCTTCACCGTCGGGGTACCCGTCACCCCACCGGCAAACGCCCGCTCGGTAACCTGAGCGATCCACGGCTCGAAGCTCCGCTTAGCAAACGCATCGATCACCTCCTGCGGCACCCCGGCATCGCGGGCCAGACCGGCGATCTGACCATTGGGCAAACCCTCGCCACCCTCATGCGGCTGATGAGCATACAGCGCCTGGCTAAACGCCAACACCTCATCCGGGGCCCGATCCGCCACCGTCGCCACAGCGTTGGCCGCCCGAGTCGAATAGCGGCTGCCGCTGGACGCCTTGTCCAGGAACGACAGCGGATACATCTCCAGCCGGATGGTCCCGGCGGCGACCAGATGACGCAACTGCTCGGCGTTGGCCCGGTCGAACCGGCCACAGAACGGGCACATATAGTCCAGATAGACCTCGACCTTCACCGGCGCCGCCGCATCACCGATCGTGATCGCCCCGGCCGCGGTGGTATTCGCCGGGACCACCAACGCCGTCGGCGCATCCGCTTCAGCCTCAGGCGAGCCGCCGACCGCGTTGACCACCGCCACCACGATCGCCACCAGCAACCCGACAATGACCACACCACCGCCATAACCCAACAGACGGTGACGCCTGGCCCGGCGACGCGCGGCCGCCGCCGCCGCCAAACGTTGCTGCTTGCCGATAGTGCGTGCTTGTTTACCCACGATCCGAGCGTGCGGTCCCAGTGCCGCCCCGGCCAGGGCAGAAAGTCCTTGCCAACCCGGGACATCCGACCTCGGGTTTGGCTCTTTTGCTCAGCAGGAGATGTCGATTTCCAGCCTAGAGCGGTCTCGCCGGGGGCGGACCTGTTTCGCGCCGAAGAAAACTCTTCACACCTCGGTCAAGGTGTCCAGAGTTGTCGCCACAAAAATTCGCGACTTCCCACGCCTGATGATCATTTTGTCCCGCGCCTTGCTCGGCACCCAAAGACGCACCTATGATCATTTGATCTAGCATTTTCCCCGAGAGTGCGGCCTCAAGCCGTTGGGAGGCAGCATTTTCCGAGAAAATGCCACGCGGGCTGGGCCGCGCCGGGTCGACGGCCAGCCCTTCGGCGGGCAGCCTGGCATACCGCCCGATCGTGCGGATGTCGCGGACACCGGCGGTCATGACCGCCAGCAGGCGCCCTTGATAGATGACCACGACACCGCGGCTGCCGGCGTCGAGCAATTGCCGCAACGCCTCGGTACAAAATCGCGCATCGCCAAAGGATGCCGACAACAGTGGCAACCTTTGGCGTGCCGCGGTCTGCTCGCGGGCGATCAATGCGCCGGCGCGCTCGATGGTGGAGTCGTCGAGCGCCTCAAGGATCACTTGCACCAAAAGCCCTCCCTTACCTACCGGATCTGATCCGTTCTCTTGTCGGCTACGCGACAGATCACATTGTTGCGGACTATTTGATCGTGGCATTTGCGGTGGTCGGGCGGCCTTGACGGGATTTGCATACTTAGCTAAAGGAATCCGGCCAACCACGGGAGTGGTTCGATTGCCCAAGTCGACGCCGAAGGCTCTGCGTAACCGGCTTAACAAGTATGCGTTTGCATTAGCATGTGTTGTAGCTGTAGTGCTGGGCGTAGTGCCGGTCCTTGTCGATCGAACGCTCACGACCGGCCAGGCGTTATCGGCGGTGGGCCTCAATCTGATATCTGCCATAGTCTTTGCTGTGATCTTCTCTCTCCTGAGCACCCAGACCCAGGAGAGAAATCTGCTCGAAACGCTCGATGATCAGTTCGAACTGCAGGACCAGCGGATCAATGAGCACATCCACAAGACCGCGATGCGATTCCTACCCTCCAAAACTTATCCGGCTGCATCGATATATGGCGATGAGTTCAACCAGGATGTCACGGAAAGCCTTCGCGGCTCGCGGCTGTGCGCATTCCGTGGCACAAGCGCGAAGTTCTTAGCGGCTCGCGTCAGACGAATGCCTCGCCCGCCGCACCAACTACGCATCATCATGCTCGATCCCAGCGACGATGCCACCGTCCGGCGAAGGGCGGTGGACCGACGAAGGCAGGCGCCATCGCAAGGCAAGCAGCTGGACGATCTCGTCGCAGAGATCAAGGATGAGGTATGCATGTCCTTGGTCTCGCTCTTCGATCTGAGACATTCATGTCCAGTCGAGATCCTGCTGACACGCGAACCCGTGATCACGCGAATGGAGTTGTTCGACGACTCGGCCTACATCTCGTGGTACCAAGGTCCAAGTTCGCCGCATCACCCATTCCCGGAGACGTACCGTTTCAGCACCGAATCTTTTATCTACCAAACTGAGCTTCTCGGGATCGTCAAGAGCTTCGAAATATCCAGCAGTATCAGTCGCTTCGACAGTTCTCAATCAGACGACACGCTCCAGGCATCGCTGGCTCAACTGCTCAACAGCCAGATTGGTCCCGCACACATCGACCAACGGCGAAGCGAGTACGAAGAGTTCATTTCGCCGTTCGACAAGATGCTGGATCGGCTATATGCACAAGGTGGAAAGGGAACATAGTGGAACGGTACAACGTAGTCGTGGGCGCCATCGTCATTGAGAGCGATGCCGTTCTTCTTCTTCAGCGGAGCCTAAAAGAGACTTTCCTGCCCGGAGCGTGGGGCATACCGGCAGGCAAGGCGTCGTACGGCGAACCATTACACGACGCTGTCATCCGCGAGCTACGCGAGGAAGCCGGCCTGGAAGGCGAGGTGCGCGCCGTGTCTGGATCAACCTGGTTTGAAAGCCAGCTCGGCGGCGACCGAATTCGCAGTGTCCAAGTCAATTTCGTGGTGCACGTCGATAGCCGAGAAGTCCGACTAGATCAGTCAAATCAAAACTACATGTGGGTGAAGCTGGAAAACCTTCACGACCCCAAACTCCCACTCGACGACTTCACCCGCGATGCCCTTGCAGGTGCTCTTGAATTGGCCCGACAGCCCGCATCGGCAAACAGTTTGAATCATCCGGAGCACAGTGATGAGCATCTTTCTGGGCGCCTCGCCAGTAGCTGGATTCCCGTCCCTGATGGAACTTCCGTGGACCTCGGACACCGACCTGGCCTGTCATGAAGCGCACTCAATGATCGTGGCTGAACGTTCGTTGAGAACTACCATCTCCTCTTACCTCAACCGGATAGATCCAGAAGGCATCGCACGCATCACCGATCTGTCCTCGGAGAAGTCGACCCACTACAAGTGGTATCTAGGGGGCGACCGGAACTACCAGGTCTGGTTGCATCAATACCGCAACCCAGCCGAATATGCCAACGCCACAGCGCATGCCGCCTCGATACACAATCATCGCTATCCATTCTGCTCGCGGGTGGTTCAAGGTCGACTAGTCACAAAGTCGTTCGCTGAAACGCCGGTCGGCGCGGTGGAAAGCACCGGCGAGTCAATGGTCAACGTCGGCGACACGATGCGCCTATCGGCGGCGGATGTCCATCAGATCACCGCTGTGCTCGAGAGCACGATGACGCTTGTCGTGCAAGGGCCACCGTTACGCAACTTCAGCACCGTCTGGAGCGCGGACGGAACACTCCTCAAGCACGTCTTCGACCTCGATCATTTATACATCTGTCTGAAGAGGTCGTTTGTGATCTGACTCAACGCGCCTGACCATGCCGTGAACCCCCAAACCCAGGGCCGCGTCCGCGAGCCTGGGTTCGGGAAACCCGCCGGTTGCTAATGGCAGCAGGTGTTGGTGGCCCAAAGCGGTTGGCCCCAAGGGGCGTAGACCACGACGTTGCCGTCGTCCTGTATCGCCAGCTGTGACCCGGCAATCACGGTGCCGCTGCTGAACAGCGGGAACGCGCCCAGGTCGTACTGTACGAAGTTGCCGTCGTACTGCATGACCGCCATGGCGCTGCGCCGCCCGGCTGTGTTGGACGCCCACAGCGGGAAGCCGAACCAGTACAGGACGAGGTTCGAGTCGCCCTGCAGGGCCAGCTGGAACCGGCCGTCGCAGGAGAAGACCGACTGGTTGGGGGCCAGCCACTCGCCGGGCGCCAGCCTGCCGCAGGAAGCCGGTGGTGTCGGCGGCAGCAGCAGGATCGGCGGCAAGCTGGTGTGCAGGGTCAAGTCGGCGACGTTGGCGGCGACGAAGCCCGGTTGCAGGCTCGTGCCGCGCACATAGCTTGGGTGGTAAAGGAATCCGGGGGACGCGTAGGGCTGTGGCGGGAAGCCACCGCAGCCGCCGACGCTGGTCCGGCCGACGTGCCGCGACTCGTCGACGTTGCCCGCGATGTAGAAGTTGGCGACGCCGGCGACCGCGAGACCGAAGCCCATGAACTGGCCGCGCAGCGTGTTGTTGGTGACGCTGCCGCCGCTGGAGATGATGCCGGTCGGGTCGTCGCAGAAGCCGTAGACCCACGGCCCGACCGCGATGCCGACCCGGATGAAGTGGCCCCGCGCCTCGACGATGTTGCCGTCCACCCGGGTGTTGGTGTAGTTGCCGCCCATCGGGTGGTAGTCGACCATATGGATGCCACCGGGCAGCTCCTGCGTCTCGGCCACGACATGGTTGCCTTGGACCAGCGTGCCGGGTGCGCCGAAGATGACGATGCCGACATCGGTGGGGTCGCGCACGAGGTTGTTCGCCACCAGGCTGTTCCCGCAGGCGACCATGATGCCGTCGGAGCCGAAGCCGTTGTCGGCCATGCTCGGGCCGAACTCGTTGCTCACCACGCTGACCCGCTGGCAGGCCGGCGTGTTGTTGGAGATGACGCCGTGGAACATGACGATCATCGGCCAGCCGCGGGTGTTGCCCGCCTTGATGTGCCGCACGATCTGGTCGCTGGCGTTGCCTCCGGTGTACACCAGCGCGGCGCCCTGGCGGTTGCCGAACTCGCGGCCCATGCCGTCGATGCGGATGTTCTCCAGCACCACACCCGACTGGTTCTCCATGCTGACCGCCACGGTCATGCCGCCGTGAGCGAGCCGCAGCAACGCCCGCCGATCGTCGGTGGGCTGCCCGTCGGTGGTCAGCCGCTGGTTGGGCGCGGTGAACGAGACGCTGTTGCTGAGGGTGAAGACCGCGTCCTGGCACAGCACGGCCACGGCGCCCGGGCCGTTGAGCGCGGCGTTGATGTTCGCCTCGGTACCCGACGGGATGCAGTCGGCCGCGCCGGCCGGCGTCGCCACACCCAGCGGGGCGAGCAGCAGCGACGCGGCAAGGGTTCGGGTGAGCAATGTGATTCTGGGTGATCTGTTCATGATTCCTCCATGTGACGAGTGGCAAGAGGACAGATCCCCCGAGATATTGACTCGCATCGGGTACACGGGATAGATGAGTGTTGTTCATCTAGACGGCACCGCAGCCGTTGTGCCGCCCGACCGGCGATTCGCTGTTTCGTGCGTATCGATGATCGGGCGGCTCGGCCAAATGTGTTGTCACGCTTGCGGATTCGGCGACCGGTGGGCTGCTGCCGATCACCAACGAGCTCCGCGACGAGCTGATCGCTCTCGAACACGCCGCCGAGCATTTCAATTAGATCTTTTTAGCGGTACCGGATCGGCGCGCGCCGGTCCGGTACCGCTAGATCTTGGGTTTACTGTGGGTCGGCGCCGGTGCCGGGGTCGTGCAGCTGCACGCAGGTTGGGATCCTATTGACGTCCCGGTAGCCGAGCCAGGCCACGAAAGCCCGCGTCCCTTCGGGATATTGCCGGATCACGACCACCACCAGGAGACCGCCACCGGGCGGATAGTCCGACGACCGCAGGGTTTTCGTCTCGTCGCCGGTGATTCCCGCCTTGAACGGCGACCGTGGCGTCGGAGGCATCGGTGGGAAGACCGCGACGTCATCCCAATTGACTGGGGCGCAAGCATCGCGGTGCACCACGACCCGGCCGGCGATGCCGGCGTTGTTGAGCGCGACCGTGGCGGCGGCCGGATCGACAAGCTGTGTCGCGGTGAAGGCAACACTGCCGTCGGCGTTGACTCGCATGGTGAAGCCCACATTCTGTACGGCTACCCGCGGTGCGGCGGTGTCGGTCCGGCCCGGGCTCGACTGCGGCGCGCGAAGGGCTCCCACCGCCACGGCACTCGCGGCGAGGACCGCGACGCCGGCCACGACCAGAGTCGGGCGCGCCCTACCGGCCCGGGCCGGCCGGGCGTCGACCCCGGCCAACGCGCGTTCCCGCAACCGTTCGCCCGGCGCCTCGGTCGGGTACAACGCGGTTTTGAGATCAGCCAACCTATCCATCTCGTCCATGACGGTCTCCTGTGGTGTTGTTGCGGGATTCGAGTTCGGCCAGGATCTGGCGTACCTTGCGGCGGGCCCGGCTCAGACGCGAGGCGACCGTCCCGACCGGGATGGACAACGCCTGCGCGACCTCGTCGTAGCTCAGCTCGCCCCAGGCGACCAGGAGCAGCACATGCCGATCGGCCTGGCCGATCTGGCTCAGGGCGGACGCCAGGTGCCCACGCATCGCTTGCGCGCTGACCTGTTCGGCGACCCGTTCGTCCAGCCCGTCCAGCGCGTCGCCCGAAGGCGCGTACCCGACCCGGGCCAAAGCGCGGTAGTGGATCCGCTCGTGGCGAGCGCGATCGGAAATCTTCTTGCTGAGGATGCCGAACAGCCATGTCCGCGCGCTTCCGCGGGCCACGTCATACCGGCGCCGTTGCGCGAACGCGACCAGGAACGTGTCCGCCACGACATCCTCGGCCGCGGCCGGGCCGACCCGCAGGCACGCGTAACCGTAGAGCACGCTCACATGCCGGTCATAGAGCGCGCCGAACCGTTCGGGCGCGTCCCATGACGCCCGGACCAGCTCCGCGTCGGTGACCCGGTCGGCATCCGTGACCCGGTCGGCGTCCGTGCGCGTCACCATCGCGCTTTCGTTCGGCTCATGGTGTCCCTCCTTCTGCGAACCCGGTAGTTTTGTCACAACCTTGTTCGCACTACCACCCGACCGCCTTCACACCACCACCACCCGGAACTCGGTGAGCGCATCGTCGCCGAGTGGTTGCGCGAGTATGGTCGGCTGGAGCCGGAGCCGGTGAACGACGGCGTGTTCCGTGTGCGACCCCGCACCGCTCGGGCCTGGAGCCATGAGACGATGCACGACGGCACCCGCTGGGTCTTCGCCGGTAACTGACTCGCGGTACGGGCCCGCGGGCTCTTATTGTCACGCCATGTACAGCTTCATCAAGACGGTGACCTTCGACTGCGCCGACGCGCTCGTGACGGCCCGCTTCTGGGCGGCGGCCCTCGGCTCAAACGTCGACGAGGACTCCACTTCGGACAAGGCATATGTCGAGGCGGCCGGCTGGGGTGGCCCCAACATGTGGTTCAACCGGGTCGCCGAACCCAAGACCAGTAAGAACCGGATCCACTTCGATCTGCGCGCGCCGGGACCGGTCGCCGAGGAGGTCGCCCGCCTGACCGGGCTGGGCGCCACCGTGTTGAGCACCGGAGACGACCTCACCGTCATGGCCGATCCCGAGGGCAACGAGTTCTGCGTGGAGTAGCACATCCAAATGTTGGCATTGACATTCATCTACCTAATCATGTTCAATGCAATTCATACATTTGAATTTAGTAAAAGGAGGAAGATCGTGTCAGTCGTATCTCGAGTGCGAAGCCGTCTGGCGATGGCCGCCGCAGCCGGTCTTCTCGTCACCGGCGCAGCCGTCGTAGTGGGCGCCGCACCGGCGCAGGCGATCCCACCGGGCTGCACCAGCCACTGGATCGGGCACTACGAAGACGGCCAGCAGAACATCCACGCCTATAACTATTGGGAGTGCCCGGGCAAGCCTGACCTGTTGCAGGGAATCTCGATCCAGCGCTACGTCTCCCCCGGTATCTTCACGATTGTCGCCAGCGGCACCGGCTTCGCCGACTACTATTGCAACGGCCACCCTTTGAACATTTACAAGGTCGCCGGCGACGAGTTCTTCAACACCTGCGGCTAACGGGACCGGTTCTGGTGACCGGTAGCCGACATATCACGGCCGCCGGTCCGCTCCTCATCTGTACGACGGTGAAATTTGACACCGTGCCGCAAAAGCGGCCAAGCGAGAGGAGCACTCCATGACCCAACCCAAGCCCTCGACGGACACCCGGGACGCGCAAGAGTTCGTGAGCGCGGTCGCCGACGAAATCGAGGCAAGCGGTTACCCCACTCTGGCCAACGCGATGCGGTCATCGATGCCGGACGCGGACCCGACCAACATCGGCGGCGGCACCTTCAGCGCCGAGAATGTCGCGGGAGCGATTGCGACCTCAGTGATCGACTACATCCGGGATGAGGTCTCCAAGAGCAAGAAGTAACCGGCACCCCAAGGAAGGGAACGAGCCCGGGGCCAACAGGTCCGGGGCTCGCCGGCCGCTATGGCAACCTCACACCGCCCGCGGCCCGGTCACGGCGGTCCGAGCCCTCATGCTCACGGCGGCTCAACTCAACAGCAGGATGCTGTCCCAGCCGCTGGCCGGCGGACGCCCGGTCAGGTAGGCATGCAGGGCGAGCGCGACACCGGCCGCGCCCTCCAGCATGCCGGGCAGATCGGAGGTTTCGCCCGATGAGTGCCGGTACCGGTAGCCGAACGGTGCATCGTCGCGGAAATTGTCGATGAGCCGTCGGGCGATGTCGTCGGCCGCGACCGCCAGATCCGGATGGGGGATGCTCCAGCCGAACCGGCACAGCTGGTGCAGCACGGCGGCCCACCCGTGGCAGAGGCTGATGTCGCGGATTGCCCAATCGGGTTGGCACCGGGCCAGCACGGCGTACACGACCTCGGCCGCCGCGGCGGTCCAGTCCGGCCGGGCGAACGCCTCGCCGGCCAGTATGACTGCTCGTGCGGTACCCCAGGAGCCGTGACACCAGCTGACCGTGGCCGGCTGCGGGCGGTCCATCGCCGGATTGTTGAGGTGGCTCAACGGGATCAGCGCCGGCCAGTACCAGCCCGCGTCGTCGCGTTGGCGCTGTTGCAGCAACCACTCAGTCATCGCGTGCACAGCGTCGTATTGGCCCGGTACCCGGAAGCCGGCCTTCCAGGCCAGCGCAAGCAGCGCCAGCGGCCCGGCGAGGCCGTGCGAGAGGCCGAACATCGCGGCACCGTAACGGTAGACACCCGAGTCGCTTTCCGGCAGCAGCGGCGTCCGGTGGTACCACCACCCGGGCACCCGCACTCCGTGCCAGCTGATCGGTTCCCGCAGTGAGCTCAGGCTGGACAGCACTTCGAGCAGCACGCCAGCCGGGCCGGCGGTCGAGCGGCCCAGCAGGTGCCGGCCCAGCCCGGCCAGGCCGTTGAGGCAGTCTATGACGACCGCGTGGGTCGGTTCGCCGGCCCGGCGGGACGCCTCCCGCAGCGCGATCAATCGTCGCGCGCCGGCGATGACGTGCGGGTCGAGCCGGGCGAGCAGGGTCGCGTAGTCGCTTTCGTGGTGGGCGGCCACCCGCAGCGCCGCGGCCACCGCGCACAGCCCGTCGAGCTGGCCGGCGAGCGGATCGGTCTCCGGATGCCGTGCGGCCAGTTCGAGGTAACGGTGCGCCACCTGGCGCAAGTCGCTGTCGAAGTGTCCAAGCTCCGCATAAAGCAGTGCGATGCTCGGATAACCGCGTACCAACGATTGGGGACTCCACAGCGCGGCTTGGGTGTGGGCAAGCACCGTTGCGGGATCGCGCAGGCGGGTGGCGATCTCGTTGACGACGGTGCCGGCCGCCCGTCGAAGTGCTTGGGTCACGGGGCTTTCCGTAGCTGGCCGAGGTGGTTGCGCACAGCCGCGCGCAGTATGCCGTAGGACACGCGTTCGGCGTCGCGGTCGAGGCCGATCAGGCGATTGGAGTGCAGGTGCAGGAGACTGTCCACAGCGGACGATTCGGGCTCGCCGAGTGTGATCTGCCTACCGTACGCGGCCGCCGCGCGGGCACGTTCGGCCCAGACCGCCGGCAGCGTTTCCCAGGCGGGGTCGTCTCGCAATCGCGCCCAACGCAGCCTCGGGTCGACGAGGGTGAGGGCTTGTTCCCGGTACCCACGAATCTTTTTCTGAAGCTCGATGGGAAATCGGTCGAGCACCCATCGCATCCAGTCCCAGTCGCCCAGGGAAGCGAGCAGTTGCACGTGGTTGATCGCGGCCAGCACCTCGATGGGCATTGTCAGTCCTCCCCGCGCCCGCTCGGCCAGTTGGGCCAGCACGGCCACACTGTCGGCGTGGAACACCCGCTCAGCGTCGTCGATAGCGGCCGGCCCACCGTAGCGCCACACCTCGGGTTCGTAGGTGTCAAGGACGATGGCGCGAATCGAGCCGGCCTCGCGGCAACGGTCGGCCCAGTCGCGCAGCACCGCAAGAAATTCCCCGGCCAGACGAGCGGCTGGACCGTGAAACCGCAGCCGTATGTGGGCGTCAGGGTCGAGGTACCGGATGAAGAACCAGCGGTCCACAAAGGACGGTAGCTCGGCGGCTAAGGCCGCAATCTCCCGGTGCAGCAACGAGTCCTGCATTTCGCGTACCGCGTAGACCTTGGCGAACAACCAGTCTCCACCCGGGCGGTGCTGTACCTGGACAACCTCATGGACACGGGATTTGGCCACCGGTGGCCAGGGCCGGCCGGCCACCAAAGGCAACACGATCTCGTTGGCGTGGCCATCGAGCCAGGCCTCGTCGCGCGGACCGACCTCGCGCAGCAACACCGAATGCGTCCGCTGCAGTTGATTGCGCAGCAGCTGCTGATGCAGCGGCACCGTCAGATCGAGCTCGACGTGCTGGTCGAACACGCTCACCCGGACCAGATCGGGCACCCGGTTGGTCTCCCGCCAGGCCCGCAGCCCATGCTGCCACCGTGGCCAGGAAAGCTTGCGGTCGCCCAGTTCTGGCGGTGCCCGCCAGCGGCCCGGGGTGAGCACCGTCCGGCGGTAGCGCACGCGCGGAAGGTAAGGCAGCGCCTCGAGCCTGCCCCAGGACCACGGAATCCACAACCGGATACCGCTCATCATCACCGCGGTGAGGAACCGCGCCACGTTCGGAGCGGATGTGCGCAACTGCAGCATGTGCGGCGTCACCACGACGACTTCACGACCATCGGGCAGCATCAGGTACAGCCGATGCTCGTCCGCCCCAAGCATCAGGTCACGAACGTCCACCACATCGCCGGCATCGGGATCGGCGAAGGTGCCCACCTCGACGCTGTGCGTCAGCAGCTTCGGCACCAAAGTCACGTTGTCGAACCGGGCGTGTCGCGGTTGGAAGTAAAGCTGAGCCAGCAGCGGACCGGAGTCGGGGTCGGTGCCGGTCCGTTCCCCCATCACCGCGGCTAGAGCCTCATCGATGTCCAGCAGGCGGGCGAACCGGCCCGCCATCGCGCCCGCCGCCACCGATCCGGCGCCGGTGGACACCAGCAACCGGAAGTCCCCGCGCCGCACCGCCTCCAGCGAGCTCGCGTGCAATTCCGCACACAGGTCGAACGACTGCGGCGGCGGCACGGACTCGTCATGGGCCAGGCGGTCCACCATTTCTTCATCGAGTACCAACTCATCGCGCCCGGAGCGAATAACCTCAAGCATCCGGTCGGCCACCAACCGCTCCCGCGCGACCGGATAGGGGTTGTCCGGCGGAGCCGGTGCGCCGCGTTCACCGCGCGGCACCCGGTAGCCCGCGGGCGGTCCGAGGCCAAGATGCGAGTCAAGGACCGTCAGCAAAGGCAGCACCGCGTCCGGTCCATAGCGCTCCAGGAATGCCTGGTGGTACTCGGTGAGTTCCGGTGTACTGGTATCGGGCGGCGCCATGCGCCACAACGCCTCCCCGACGGCCGTCAATTCCTCGGCGACCTGGCGGGGCAGGCGGATCTCGGCGTCGACACGCAAGTCGACTTGAACCGGTGACCGGTCGCCGGTGGCGTTCAACCCGCTCAGTCCGCGCATCGCCGATACGGCCGCCTGCCAGGACTTCAACCCGGCCCCCAGCGGTTCGTTCTGGTAGTCGGCCAGCATCCGGCCGATCCGGCGAAAAGTCTGGGGCACCGGTCCGTCTACATCGGACAGAAGCTCGTTGACGGCCTCGAGGCGATCCGGCAGATCTCGCCGGGCAAGCAGGTCGGTGAGCAAGAACTCGCGGTCGATGAGTTCACCGAGCATCCGGTCGGCGTGCTCGGTCGTGGCGCCGGGAAACGCCTGCAGGATCTCGGCCCGCAAGTCCGGGTAGGGAATCGGGCGCCTAGCCGCACGCAAAACGGTCTGTACCACCGGTGTGCACCGGATGCTCACCTGCCGGCCGGCGTCGTCGTCGGTGTCCGGCTGTTCCGGCCGGTACCGAACATAGGGCAGTACCAACCTTTCGCCGCGCACGGCGCACAGGTTGTTCACCACCACCCGGCACCTGTCCCGGACGGCGGGATCGTGCCGGACATGGGTCAAAGCCGCCGTCAGCCAGGCGTTGTCCGGCCGTACCGACTTGTGGTGCCGATCACCGACCCGGACCCGCGCGGCATCACCGAACTCGAGTCGCTGTACGCCGGCCAGCAAGCCGAACGGGGTCGGTCTGCCGGTCATCCGGAGCAGGTACCGGGTGGCGGCAAAGACGCCCCGTTCGAGCTTGGCCCGCTCGACAGGTCGACCGTCGGTCACCTTGGCTATGGTGTCGGCCAGAGAGCCGCTCGACACCGCCAGCGCCTCGCGGACGACCGGATCAGCGACGATCGTGGACAGGTATTCGACGAGTCGCTCCTCGTACCCCTCCTGTTCCGGTTCCAGATCCACGCGGGTGACGTCCGCGTGGGCCCTTGGCAGGACCGCCAGGCGGATGACCGCCATACCGGCGGCCCGAAAGGTTTGCCGCCCGGACCTACCCATCCGCGATTGTCAGCAGCAGACGGGGCATTTGCCGGCGCCGAAGGTCCACGTGTTACGCGTGAACGGCGTGCAGTGTGACTTTTCCTCCAACTCGAAGGCCGCCTGCGGCTTGGCGGCGATCTCCTCCGGGCTCGGGGCCCGCGCGGGAATGACTTCGATGTCGAGATCAAAAGCGTTGGGTGGCATGACAACTCCCTTCGCGAACGATAGAATTCAATGTAGCATTGAATGCTCAATCTGTTCGGTGACGAGTTCGCCGATTCTCAGATCAAAGTCGATATGGCATGCCGTGGCCATCATCGCCGGACGCGTTCGGTCGGCACCGACCCCTAGCCGAGTCCCCACCCGGCGGCATATGGTGCGACCGACTCGACTGCGATCTGCGTGGGTGTGCCATGGGACTGATCAAGCCGCTCCTGCCGGACCTGGACACGGCGCAATGGCGCTCGCTTCCACATCTGCAACGCCTCAAACCGCTGGCCGAGCACTGGGTCGACCACGGCTTCGGCACCCCGTACGCGATCCATCTGCTGTATGTGGTGAAGGTCGCCGGGTATGCCGTCGGCGGCCTGGCGGTCGCCGCCGCCACTGCGGGCATCGGGTCGCTGGGCGACCTCGGCTCCTGGTGGTTCGAGCTGATCGTCTTCCAGAAGATAGTCATCTGGACGCTGTTGTGGGAGGTGCTCGGGCTCGGCTGCGGGTCGGGTCCGCTGACGCTGCGCTTCCTGCCGCCGCTGGGTGGCTTGCTGTACTGGTTGCGGCCGGGCACGGTACGGCTGCCACCGTGGCCCAGGATCCCGCTGACCGGCGGCACCCGCCGGGGCCCGCTCGACGTCGCGCTCTACCTGGCCGTGCTGGCGTCCGCGGTCTGGCTCCTGCTCTCCCCCGCCGCCGCCACCGGCACGATCCCACCGGGGAACACGGTCGGCCTCATCGACCCGGTGCGGCTCGTGCCGCTGATCGTTGCGCTGGTTCTGCTCGGCCTTCGCGACAAAACCATCTTCCTGGCCGCCCGCGGCGAGCACTACTGGGTCACGCTGCTCGTCTTCCTTATGCCGTACCCGGACCAGGTGCTCGGGCTCAAGCTCGTCATGGTCGCGATGTGGTGGGGCGCGGCGACCTCGAAACTGAACCGGCACTTCCCGTTCGTCGTCGCGATCATGATCAGTAACAGCCCGTTGCAGCGGGTCAAGTGGCTCAAGCGCAAGTTTTATCGCCGGTTCCCCGAGGACCTGCGCCCGTCGCGGTTGGCGGCACTGGCCGCGCACACCGGCACGGTCATCGAGTACACCGTGCCCGCGGTGTTGCTCTTGTCCAGCGGCGGCGCCGTCACCATGATCGCGTTGACGATCATGGTGTTGTTCCACACGCACATCTTCTCGACCTTCCCGATGGGCGTACCGCTGGAGTGGAACGTCTTCTTCATCTTCTCCGCGCTCGTGCTGTTCGGCCACTATGCCGGCATCGGGTTCGGCGACGTCGGCGCGCCGCTGCTCGTGGTTTTGTTGGCCGCGGCGCTGGCCGCTGTTGTCGCGCTTGGAAACCTGGCGCCTCGGCTCGTCTCATTCCTACCCTCGATGCGGTACTACGCCGGCAACTGGGCGACCAGTCTGTGGTGTTTCCGGGGAGGGGCCGAGGAGGTGCTCGATCGCAACATCCGCAAGGCGAGTTCTCGTCCGGTCAGTCAACTGTCCAAACTGTACGGTTCAGAGGTGGCGGATCTGTTGCTGTACAAGGGTTTGGCTTGGCGTGCGCTGCACCACCACGGCCGAGCACTGATGGGCCTGTTGCCCCGTGCGGTGCCCGACCTCGACGCGTACGCCATCCGCGAGGGCGAGACGATCGCCGGCCTGGTTCTCGGCTGGAACTTCGGCGACGGGCACCTGCACGACGAGTCGCTGCTGCGGGCGGTACAGGAGCGTTGCGGGTTCGCCGAGGGTGACCTGCGGGTCGTTATCCTCGAGTCGCAGCCGATCCATCGGCAGTGCCAGCACTACCGGATCGTCGACGCGGCGGCCGGGCTCATCGAGGAGGGCTACGTGGACGTCGCCGACATGGTCTCGCGCCAGCCTTGGCTGGACGGCTTCGAGCCGGAGGGCGAGGGCACAATTCCCGTCCGCGACGTGCGCCGCGGATCGGCCGAGGTGACACTTATTCGATGACGGAGGCGATTGTCGTCGGCGCCGGCCCGAACGGGCTGACCGCGGCGGTGCTGCTGGCCCGGGCCGGCGTCAAGGTCACCGTGCTCGAAGCGGCCGACCAGATCGGCGGCGGGACCAGGACCAGCGAACTGACACTTCCGGGTCTGCTGCACGACCACTGCTCGGCGATCCATCCGGTGGGCGCCGGCTCGCCGGTGCTGCGGGCGCTGGACCTGGAGCGGCACGGCCTGGTCTGGCGGCAGCCGGAGGTCGACCTGGCCCACCCGCTTGACGATGGCACCGGCGCCTCGATGTGGCGTTCGCTGGCCGACACCGAGGCGGCGCTCGGCGCCGACGGGCACGCCTGGCGCCGGCTGTTCGAACCGCTCTCCAGCGATTTCGACGCGCTGGCCGGCGAGGTTTTCGGGCCGGTCCTTCATGTGCCTAAACATCCGCTGCGAATGGCTTTTTTCGGTGTACGCGCGCTGCAGCCGGCATCGTGGATCGCGCGCCGGTGGCGAAGCGACGGTGCCCGCGCATTGTTCGCCGGGGTGGCGGCCCACGCGTTCCAACCTTTGCACACCCCCACGACGGCGGCGATCGGTCTGATGCTCATCTCGGCCGGGCACCGGCACGGCTGGCCGGTCGCCCAGGGCGGCTCGCGGGCGATCACCGACGCGTTGGCCGCGACGCTCCAGGACGCCGGTGGCATCGTGGAGACCGGGCGGCGGGTGCGCTCCGTGGCCGACCTGCCGGCCGCCGACATCGTCATGTTCGATCTGAGCCCGCACGGCGTCATCGACATCATGGGCCGGCGCCTGCCGGGCCGCGTGCGCCGCGCGCTGGGTCGCTGGCGGTACGGCCCGGCCGCGTTCAAACTCGACCTCGCTGTGCAGGGCGGCATCCCGTGGACATACCCGGAAGCGCGCCGCGCCGGCACTGTCCACTTAGGAGGCACCTTCGAGGAGGTCGACGCGGCCGAGCGGGCGATCGGCCGGGGTGAGTTGCCGCAGCGCCCGTTTGTCCTCGTGGGACAGCAGTACCTCGCCGACCCGACCCGTTCGGCCGGTGACGTGCACCCGATCTGGGCCTACGCACACGTGCCCAATGGCTATTCCGGCGACGCCAGCGCGGCAATCCTCGATCAGATTGAACGCTTCGCACCCGGTACCAAGGAAAGAATCCTCGCTACCGCCAAGCGCAACCCGGCCGAGATGGCCGAATACAACCTCAATTTCGTTGGCGGTGACATCGCCACCGGCGCCAACACGCCGCGGCAGGTGGTGCTGCGGCCCCGTTTCGCGCTCGACCCATACCACCTGGGCGTGCCCGGACACTACATCTGCTCAGCCGCAACGCCTCCGGGCGCGGGCGTCCACGGCATGTGTGGCTACCACGCGGCCCGCTCGGCGCTGCGCTACCTCAGACTATGAAGCGTTCTAAGAGATCCCCAGCTTGTGTGAAGGCTCGCCCAGATAGGCGCGCTTGACCTTTGCGCCAATGCGTTCGACACGTTCGGGTGCCGTGCGGGCAAGCAACCGGCGCACCTCACCGTCGCTGACCGGCGCCAGATGCGCGTAGAACGAGCCGGCCATCACCATGCTCGGCGGTGCGACGACGGAAATGACCTCGTCCGCCAGGGCGGCCAAGGCACGCGTGCAAGGCTTGGCACACACCGGTGTGGCGAACATCAGGTGGGCAGGCCGGTGGCGCAGGACGCGACGCACCACCGCGAGCGCGTTGACCCCCATGCCCAGCCCGTCGTCCACCACGATAACGGTGCGCCCGGCGAGCGGCGACGGTGACACGTATCCGCGCAATTCCCGTTCCCGGGCCCGAGCCCGCTGCCGCGCCGCGGCCACGGCCGAGTCGATAGCCGCAGCCGGCAAACCTGACCTATCAAGCAACCTGCGTACCAACACCGGTGGACCGGTGGCCGTGACCGCGCCAATGCTGTGCGCGAATCGGTCCGGGCTCGCGACCGGACACACCGCCACCACATCCAGCTCCGCCTGCGCCGCGGCGGCCACGGGCGCCGCGACCACCAGACCACCCGGCGAGGCGCCTAGGACCAACACATCTTGGCGAGCCGGATCCCACCACAGCCGTGCCCAAACCCGCCGGGCCAGCTCACAGCCGGCCTCCCGCCGATCGACAAACCTCCAAGCCTCTCCCTGCATCGCCAACCTCCTCGGCCCACGCCCTCAGCCCGGCGGGCCCATACCCAAATGCGTCAGGCTGAAACATGCATATACCGCTCACAAAGGTCATCCAGCGGTAGTCGCAAACCATCATCCGATCGAGGAATCCACGGACGTGGCGCACTCGTGGGCCTTGTCAGCGACACTTCACTATGAAGGCTGTCCAGGTGCCCGTCACGTGGCACTCGGCTTCGGGCTCGGCTTGCGCGTCGGCTCGGCGACGGCGCGGCGCTCGTGGGCGGCGGGGTGGGCGAGGGCGCGAGCGCCTCCGGGCTGGCCGCGGACGACGGATTCAGCGCCTGCGGCGCCCCGACGTGCGGCTTGGCGCACGCGGCAAGCACGACGGCGCGCACGCCAAAGCCCGACGCCTCACCGAACGCCGCCGAGCCCAGCGCTGACTCATCTCTGGCATGTCTCTGGCATGTCTCTGGCATGATTTGCTGATGCCGGGTGTGTATGTGGCTTTGGGTGATTCGATGTCGATCGACTTTTACGCCGGCGGTGAAGGCCGGGGCGCGGCAAGCCTGTTGCACCGCAACTACGACGCCGACTTCCCTTCCTGGGCGGGGCAGGATCTGGCCAGTGCCGGCCTGACCGCCAACGTGCTGGCCGCTGATGGCGCCACCGTCGAGGACGTCGTCGTCGAGCAATTGCCGTTGTTGACCCAGCCGCCGGCCCCGGCCCTGGTCACCATCACCGCAGGCGGCAACGATCTGATGATGACCTATGGCGATACCCGTGCCGGCTATGCGGCGGTCGATCGGGTCGCCGCCGTCTACGAGGAAATACTGTTGCGGTTGAAGGAAATCAGCAATTG
>Ga0075418_10003224_pt1 | contig 18628 bp, 14 predicted proteins | sample SoiMetdeltSBSDD2_FD_81776 | JGI IMG/M metagenome (GOLD analysis project Ga0075418, IMG submission 81776) | Bulk soil microbial communities from a Populus tree surrounding site in Tennessee, USA - Soil MetaG P. deltoides SBSDD2 | ecosystem: Environmental > Terrestrial > Soil > Tree plantation... | reverse complement strand
GGAACGATGCCGCCAGGATCCCAGTCTGGGCATCGAACATGAACCGCCATAGCAGCGCTGCAACGACGGTGGGAATCGCCCAGGGCAGCAATGCAGAAACGCGTACAAAAGCCCGCCCCCGCGTGGCGGAATGCAACATCACCGCGAGCCCAAGACCAAGCACAAGCTCCAACGGCACGCTGATCAGAGCGAACGCACCGGTATGCAACAGGGCAGCACGAAAACGCGGATCGTTGACCGCCTCCACGAAGTTCCCGACGCCGATGAACGGCCGGCCCAACCACGGCAGACGGAGATCGTGGACGTGCAGCGCGTCCCACCCGGTCACCGCGATTGGCACAAGCGAGACGAGCAGGATGACCGCGAGCGCCGGCGCAACCAGAAGCCACGCCAATCGTGTCTCGGCACGTTCGATTGATGCCGTCCCATGATTCATCGCGTCGGACCTTCCGTGGACAGGCCGGCGCGGACCAGCACCGCGCGCATCTCGCGCGCCGCTTGCTGGAGTGCCACCGCTGGCGGCTCTTGCCCTGTCAGGGCGCGATGGATCCACACCTGCAGAACCTCGGACAGTTCACTATAGACGGGCGTCGCCGGCCTCGGGACCGCCGCCTCGAGAATCGGCCGAACCTGCTCGAGCGGCATCGGCAGCGCCGCGACCAGCTCCGCGTTGTCGTAGAGCGAACGCCGGGGCGGTAGCTGTGCGGTCAATCTGGCACGTTCGATCATCTGGTCGGGCGCGGTCAGGAACGCCACGAGCTCTGCGGCGAGCATGGGATGGGCGCTTCGGGTATTGATAGCCAGTTGCGCCCCGCCCAGCGCAGCGGCGGGCTGGCCACCTTCCCCCGCCGGAAACGGCGCGACGGCAAAGCGTCGTGCGACGCGTGATCGTGATTCGTCCTGCAGGAGCGCCCACGCGTACGGCCAGTTGCGCATGAAGGCGGCCTCACCGTTCTGGAATGCGAAGCGCACCTGCTCCTCTTGCCACGTAAGCGCAGACGAGGGCACAACGCGATCGACGTTGACGGCATTCGCCATGAAAGTGAGCGCGCGGATTGCCGCCGGATCGTCGACGATCACGCGTCCGCGGTCGTCGAGGATGCCGCCCCCGAACGCGGCCAGGTGCTCCAGGAATACGGTGATGAGCCCTTCGTACCGTGCGCCCTGCCAGACCAACCCAAGTCGTGCGGACTTGGCTTCACGCACGCGAAGCGCGTCCTGCCGCAGCTCGATGAGTGATCGGGGCGCTCGGTCGAGAAGATCGGTCCGCCAGTAGAGCATACCGACGTCGACGAACCACGGGATGGCATAAAGCGCCCCGCGCCAGCGGGCAGTCGCAACCGACGCGGGCAGGAAGTCGTCAATGCCAGATTCGAAACCGTCGAGCGGCAGAATCCATCCAGCCGCTGCAAATTCCGCAATCCAGATGACGTCGAGCTGCAGGACGTCGGGGGTCGCCGCGTGGGCGTTCAGCCACTGTACGAATAGCTGATGGCGTTGATCCGCCGAGTCGGGTGTGACCTGCAGTTCTACCCGCACCTCAGGATGCCGCTCAGCAAAGCGTGCGAGCTGACGTTGGACGACGTCGGCTTCGGGTCCGAGTGCGCTGCCAGAGAACGTAAGCCGTGTCGTCGCCTCTTGGGAGCTGCAAGCGAGGGTGTGTCCACTCAGGATCAGCAGGCCGAGTGCAGCACCCGTGGCATGCGCAATCAGGCGTGGCATACGTGGAAATGTTCGTCGAGAACGTCGATCGTTGTTTGGGAGGCCGCCTAACCGGGGGAGTTATGCGGTCGCGACGTCAATCAGAAATCAAATCGCCAATCCTGATGCTGCAGAGTGTTTGCATTCATCGTCTCGGCGCGTTGTTCCTCCGGCACCGATTCACGGGCAAACTCTTGTTGATGCTTTCGGCGGCTCGCCCTGCCGCCCTTTCTGCCGGCCTCACGCGCTTCCTCACTGCTCCATTCGTGAGCGGTTCCTCTCAGGTGCGCCGCTCTCCCGCCCTTGCGGGCAATTTCACGCTGCTTAGTACGGTCCATCGACGCAAAACCGCGATCTTCTATACCCATAATGTCCTCATTCACCAGAACGCTCTGGTCATTTCGACGGCCTCCCAAGGCACCACATGGGTGCAACCGATGTGCCGCGATGAACTGCCGCTCCAGACCGGTCTGCTATGCCTGCGAACACGAGGGGCTTCTTCACGTCGAAGTCCGGCCGCCTCAGGAATGGGATATGTCGGTACGGTAATTTCTACTCGGCGAGTGCGCGGCAGCCTCAGTGGGAGAACTCGCGCAGGATCGCAAGCTGCCGGCGCGTGAGCAGACAGGCAAGTTCGCGCGGATGCGAGGACTCACAGACCAGGACGCGTTAGTTCGGGATCGTGCAGCTCCCACCACACACGTGCGTGCCGCGGCTCCCACCTGTCGGCAACCGACAGCTTGCTCAACCGTTCCCAAAGGACGTCGGCATTGGCAGGCCGCAGGGAGGGCGCCTTCGACAGGCACTCGAGAACGAGCGCGTCCACGTCGGCAGGAATGGATTCCTCGGACATCGTCGATGGCGGAAGCGGTGTCGTGTTGGAGTGATGCATCAACATCGACATCGCGTCGCCCGCCTCGAATGGCGGCCGCCCCGTGAGCAACCAGAAGGCGACGCAGCCGAGAGCGTAGATATCGGCTCGCCCGTCGAATGGCCCATCGCCCGACACCAGTTCAGGGGCAAGAAACGCCGGGGTGCCCAAAACCATGCCGGTCACGGTGATTGACGCCGTCGATTCCCGCGCTTGTCGTGACACCACGCCGAAATCCAGCACCTTCAGAAAGTCGTACTGCGGTCCCAGCCGGCAGATGAAGAGGTTTGCCGGCTTGATGTCGCGATGCACCAGTCCAAGCGCATGCGCCTCAGACAGCGACAAACACGCCTGCTTCAGCAGAAAGACTGCCCGCTCCGGTGGCAGCGGACCGTAACGTTCGACCATTCGCTGCAGGTCCATTCCGCGGAGCCGTTCCATTACGTAGTAGAAGCTTCCCGTATCAGTGACGCCGAAGTCGAAAAGCTGCACGGTGTGCGGCGACTGGAGTTCCGCGGTCGCCTGCGCCTCCCGAGTGAAACGTAGTCGCAGGGCATGCGCATCCTCTCCCGCTCCGGTGGCTGCCTCCCGAACGATCTTGACGGCCGCCGGCCTGGCGAGCAGCTGATGGCGGGCAAGCCACACCTCACCCATGCCTCCGGATCCGAGCTGTTCGATCAAGCTGTAGCTTCCGACCCGGACACCGTTGTTCAGCAGGTGATCGCCAACCTCCAGAATGGGGTCTTGACTGCCCGCGAGCGCAGAGCCCAGCACGTTTCGAAGCTCGCGGATATTGCCTGGCCACCTGTAGCGCTTCAACCGCTCGAGCGACTGATCCGAAAGTATCGGAACGGTCCGGCCGGCCTGTTCGGCCTGCCGGCGCAGGATGTAAGGGGCGAGCACGGATAAATCATCGACCCTCGTACGCAAAGGCGCGAGATCCAATGTCTCGGGAAGCGCGCGGCGTAATTCTGGAATCAAGCGGCCAGCCGCAAGCTCTTCGTCGACATCCCGCGTGGTGGACACAATCAGACGGACGTCGGGATCCGCATTGCCCACAGACTGGCGCGCCTCTTCCATAGTGCGGAGGCTTTCGGCCAGTAATCGCTGCGAGTCGCGGGGCAGATGCTGGATTCCTTCGAGGTACAGAGTGCCACCAACAGCCAGACGCAACTTGTCGTGGATGTCCACGCGGCCACCGGTATCGCCCGATCCCCGTGAGGCGCCAGACGCCGCCGACAGACAATTGACACAGATGATGGCCCGGGACGCACGTCTTGACTGATGATGCACGGCGCGAGCGATCGCTTCATGGTCGCTGCCTGGCGGGCCGCTGATGAGCAATACGTCATCGGACTGCGCCGCGTGCTGGACGTCATCGCGAAGGCGTGCGGCCACTGCGCTGTCACCGAGAAGAGCTCCGTCGGTGCGGTCTCTCGCCTCGCGAAGAAGCTCCTGAGCCACGGTCAGTTCGTGCTCGAGCTCGTCGTTGCGGCTGCGAAGGTGCTTCTGAAGATCGCGGATCGTCAGGTGCGTTCTGACCCGTGCGAGCACTTCCTCCGCCTGGAACGGCTTGTTGACGAAATCGACCGCGCCGAGCTCGAGACCCCGCACCTTCTCGCTTGGCTCCGTCAACGCCGAGAGAAAAATGACCGCGCAGTCGCGGGTGACGGAATCTGCCTTCAGGCGCGCACACGTCTCGAAGCCGTCCATCTCCGGCATCATGACATCCAGCAGGATCAGATCCGGGATGACACGCTGCGCGATGGAGAGCGCGTCTTTGCCGCTCCTGGCCGCGAGCAGGCGGTAGCCGTGACCCTCGAGCGTCTGATACAGGACTTGAAGGTTCGTGGAGTTGTCATCCACCAGCAGGATCTGAGGTCCGTGCGTTTTCTCTGGCTTCACCGTCTCTGACCTGTTCCAGACGCGGTGTTGAATGCAACTCGGGACAGACGATTACGTCGCCAATGAATCGGCCAATTCGCTAAGGCCGTCGAAATCGAACTCTATCGCAAGCCGGCTGATTCGCTCGCCGACGGCGATTTCTGCGGTGTCCCCTTTCATGAGATGCCGCGCGAGCTCCTGAATGTCGCTCACGTCGCCCACCGCAACAGCGTTGCGAAGCCGGGTGCCTATCTCAACGCGACGGTCAACGTCCGTGAGACGGACATCGCGCTGGACCGCATCGTCGCTCCCGCTGACAAACCGCACGCCGATGTGCGTCTGCAGCATGGCGAACAGCGACTGGGCACGAATCGGCTTTGGCAGATAGTCGATACATCCGGCGTCGCGAGCCGATTGCCGGATATCGCCAAACGCACTCGCGGTCACAGCAATAACGGGAATCGCCGCCGTCGCTGGATCCTGTGCGAGCCGGCGAGTCGCCTCGAGACCATCAAGATCGTTCATCTTGAGATCCATGAAGACGACTTCGGGTCGATGCAACCGCGCGAGATCAATGGCCTCGAGGCCGCCAGATGCCGTGATGACGCGGACACCAGCGCTCTCGAGCAGACTCGCGAGGATGCGGCGGTTTGCCGTGCTGTCGTCGACAACCAAGGCAGTGAGCCGCGAGCCAGGAGCCAGTCTGGCGTCGAGCGGCGGCACATCGCTCGCGAACTCCTCTTCTCCCGAACGTGCTGTCTGGCGGCCTTGTACGAGCGGCAGCGTGAACCAGAATCGGCTTCCCGCACCAATGACACTTTCGACCTTCAGCTCGCCGCCCATTTTTGTGACCAGATGATTGCAGATAGTGAGACCCAGCCCCGTGCCGCCAGCAGCCGCACCGGTCTTTGTCTGCGCGAAGGCGGCGAAGATTTGCGTGAGAGCCTCCGGTTCGATGCCAGCGCCCGTGTCACTGACCTCGAAGCACAAGAAGCCCAGACGTCCTTCATCGGCACGGCTGATAACAAGCTGTACCTCACCTGCCTCGGTGAACTTGATCGCATTGCCGAGGAGATTGAGGAGGACCTGGCGGAGGTGCCGTCCGTCCAGGACAACCAGGCGTGGTACGTTCGAACCGATCGACATGGTTAACGGCAGTCCTTTTCGGTTCGCGGCTTCGGCGACGACGTACTTGAGGTCGGTGATGAGCTTCGTGAGATCGGTCGGCCCTTCCTCGATATCGAGCCGTCCTGCTTCGATCTTCGACAGATCGAGGACGTCATTGATCAAATCCAGCAGTTGCGACCCGCATTTGGAGATCGCCTCCAGTGCCTCGTGCTGCGCGGCGTTCAGCGCCCTATCCCGCTGGAGCAGCTGTGTGTATCCGAGCACACCGTTCAACGGCGTTCTCAACTCATGACTCATGTTTGCCAGAAACTCGCTCTTGGCCCGTGTCGCGGCCTCCGCCGACTCCTTTGCGCGACGGAGCTCGGCGTCACGCTGGCGCCGATCGGAAATGTCTCTGAGAAAGGCTCCGAAAAAGAAGCCGCTTTCGACGCGCATCGGTGAACTGATGGTGAGCTCAATCGGGAACTCCCGCCCCGATCGATGCAGGGCCGTCAATTCAAGCCGCTGATTGACGACTGGAGCCTCTCCGGTCTCGTGAAAGCGCCGCATCCCGCTGATGTGCGCCTCACGAAATGCAGGAGGGACGATCGTCTCGGCCAGAATCCTGCCGAGAACCTCGTCTCGCGTCCATCCAAACGTCGCTTCCGCCTGAGCGTTCCACGCGGCAATCCTGCCCATTGAATCGATTCCGATAAACGCATCGTGCGCAGTGTCGACGACCAGCCGTGCCCGGGACTCGCTTTCTGCCAGCCGGGCGACCGCGCTCCTCCGCTCCTCCTCTACGACGGCCACCACGATGAGGTTGGCGACCGAGATCGCGAAGTTCTGCTCATCGACGGTCCAGACTCTCGAATCTCCGACGTGCTCCGCACACAGCACGCCGACGGTGGTGTTGTCGTGGCGCAGAGGCACGTCGAGCATCGCGCCAATTTCATTCGGGATCAGGTACGCATCGCGGAACTCGCAGGTACGCGGATCGGTCCTGGCGTCGCTGGCCGCAACGACACGATCGCGCTCGAGAGCCTCGAAGTAATGAGGCGCGTCCTGGCTATGCAGAACCGATCCTGATTCGTACTGGCCGCCGGCGCGGCGATACATACCTGCACAGCGGATGATCGAGCGCTCGTCGTCGAACCGCCACATGCTCAACCGCTCGACGTTCAGGGCGTGTGCAGATATTTCAAGGATGCTCCTTAATCGGTCGCCGAACGGCTCGCTGGGGTTGGTGTATCGCGCGGTGAGGCTCGTCAGCGCGTCGCTTTGAGCCACGAGCCGCCGCTCCCCGGCCTTGAGCGACGTTTCGGCGGCGAGCTGCTCGGTGATGTCGTGGAACACGGTGAGAACCGCGGGCTCCCCCTGCCAGGTGACGAGCCGGGAAGAGCCGAGCACCCAGAACGGCTCGCCGTTCGCACGCTTGACCCGCACCCGAAGATTGTCCGCTCGGCCGTAGCGGGCAAGCCGTTCCACGAGCTGGACACGCTCCGACGGGTCAACGTAGAAATCGCTGATGGACAATCCCACGGCGTCGCGCTGCGGAATGCCGACGACTTCCGACGTGCGCGCGTTGATCGCAAGAACAGTGTGGTCGTGCACTCGAGTCACGACCGCGGGAAAAGGGCTGACGTTGAACAGCTGCGGGTAGGGACTTTCCGCCTCTAGTGATGGGAAGCCGGGATCAGAACGTTGCGGGGTGGCGGGCTCGTCCACGGGGATCTCGGCGGCTCGCGCCGCATTCAATGAGTAGCGATCTCGTCAGGCGATCGAAGGGTATCACTTTGGCGTTCAGGCCGCGACCTTCTCGGGATCAGCGCGATATGCTGTTCGGCCTGCTCGAACGTGGCGGGTGGACACATGATCGAAATTCGCGAAGAGCATCCAGCCGACGTGGCGGCCATTCGTGACGTGAACGCGAGCGCGTTCGGTCAGAATCTGGAAGCGAACATCGTCGATGCTCTGAGGTCGAACGGCGCGGTCCTGCTCTCCCTTGTTGCCATCCTGCGAGGTCGTGTGGTGGGCCATATCATGTATAGCCCATCGTCTATCGGCAGCACCGTGGGCGCTGCGCTGGGCCCCATGGCGGTGCTGCCGGCACATCAACGCCAGGGTATCGGAAGCAGGCTCATCGACGCGGGTAACCGGAAACTCGAAATGGCCGGTTGCCCGTTCATCCTGGTAGTCGGCCACGCAGCCTACTATCCACGCTTCGGCTTCAGGCCAGCGAGCACCTATGGGATCGTCTGCGAGTGGGACGTGCCGGACAATGTGTTCATGGTGTTGGTAACGGACCCCGAAAAGATGCGCGGGGTATCTGGGTTGGCACGATACCGGCCTGAGTTTTCAAACGTTTCGTGACGCTGCCTTCCGTTCATAGGCCTTTTTCTCCACTGACCAAATTTCTCGCCCTGAGCAGCCACCTGACAAGGGCGACAGACCGTTCAGCCCCGCGCTCGTACCGCTTTTGTGACAACCCAGACGTTACGAACCTAGAACACATTCGGCAGGAACTGTCCGCGCCAATTCATTACCTTTCTCGACTAGGATCTGGGGCAAATCCGCGAGGTCGACCCGTATCGGAATAGCCGGAACTGGACATCTCCAAGGGAGGCACATGATGCTCGCCATGCGCAGGCTCTCGGTCATCCTCCTGGTGCTGACATTCGCGGCGTGCGGCACTCGACCGACGACTGAGATTGATGCCGCGAAAGCGGCACTCGACAGGGCGTCTGCGAGTGCAGCGCAATATGCGCCCGAGTCGCTGAAGGCGGCGCAAGACGCAAACGCCGACCTTGATGCCGAGTTGGCGGCCCAGGACGCCAGGTGGATCAAGTCTTACGATCGCGCGCGCGAGCTGGCGACGTCCGCCCGGCTGGCGAGCGAGAAGGCGATTACCGATGCGGCCGCCGGGAAGGCGCGCGCCGAAGCTGCGGCCGCTGCCGCCGCTGCCGCCAAAGTGAAGGCCGACACGGGAGCGCGTGCGAAGCCGGCGACGAGGGCCGTGCGCGTGGGCGGCGCCATCCGCAATCCGACGAAGACAAAGAACGTACTGCCCGTGTATCCCGCAGTGGCGAAGACGGCCCGCGTCGGCGGCACGGTGATTGTCGAGGCCACCATCGGCCCGGACGGCAAGGTCGCCGATGCGAGAGTCGTCAAGTCCGTGCCGCTGCTCGATCAGGCAGCGCTCGACGCCGTGAGGCAGTGGGAGTACGCGCCGACTCGAGTCAGGGGGGTGGCGGTCCCAGTGATTATCACCGTGGCGATCAATTTCCAGCCGTAGCCGAAGAGGGACGCCGAAGCGGAGACCGGATCACCGACGGCGAAGCATTTGGTACGCGCCAAACTGCCCCGTCATTTCGAAGGATCCATTTCGCGCGCTGAAATCTGGCTGCCGCTGCGCGTCGATTGACTGATGGTGCGGCGTCTCGCTGATCGCGCGATGCCGCGATGCCGGGCATGATAGAGAGTTAGCCAACTGCCGTTCGGCGAGGATCATCTACGTCTCATCGCCAAGGAGTGCCGTTCTGCGTCGACGACGATCTGTCGTGGGTCGGGGTTGTACCAACGGGGCCGGGCGGGCCCTCCGGAATCAGCCCGACCGATCGCGCCCATTCCGCCGTCAGGTCCATGCCGTGACTGAGGGTGAAAACCGGCGTATATCCGAGGATTCGGTGTGCCTTCTCGATCGAGACGCGGGCTTCTCGCGCCCTGTTTTTCACGACCCACGGCGAGACGGCCTTGATGGGCAGTTGATCATCTGTCTCGGAGTGATCCTGCGCTGTCTCGGAGTGATCCCGTGCGCTCAATGCCGCGCGTAGCGCGTCCACAAATGAACTGGGGAGTACCCGTGTGGCGATCCACCGCGCCGCCACTGCTTTACGGAGTCGCGGATCGGACTGGATCCCCCGCAGCGCCTTGGAGACAAGCGATCTGGAACCGGACGACCGTTGGCACAAGCGCAGCGCGTCACACTCAGAAAGTGACACCGTCCGATGCACGCCAAGCATCGCCTCGAACGCGCCGACAAATTGCGCCCACGTTGGATGCTCGGGCCCTGAGATGAGGAAACGCTCGCCGTGTGCGCGGTCGTTTGTGGCCGCGAGGAGCAGTGCTGTCACTGCATCGTCCACATAGACCACGTTGCAAATACCGACGCCTCCGTTGACTAGTATCACGCGACCGGTGCGCAGATCGCTCAGCATTTCCAACGCATAATGTGTGTTCGGTCCGTACACGATTCCGGGCTGGATAACGACGACAGGCACACCGTACTGTGCACCGCGCGCAAGCGCAACCTGCTCGGCTTCCAGTTTGTCATCGGAGGATGGATCCCATCCTCTCGGCACAGCCGGTGTGCTTTCGTCGAACAGGCCATCGATCTGGCGGTCATAGACCCTCACCGAGCTCACGTGGACGACCCGCGCTCCCGCACGTCGTGCGGCGTCCATGACATGACCGGCTCCGTCCACATCGACTGCACGTCGAAGGACTGGGTCAGGCCCGCTGCTCCTAACGCAGTTGAACACTACCGTACAGCCCTCGACGCTGTTGGTAACCGCGTATGGATCCAGAACATCACCGACCCTCACTTCGATCGGAAGACGCCCGATTGGGGCGGTCATGGCCCGCCGAACGAACGCTCGAACCTTGGCGCCACACTCGAGGACAAGACGTTCGACAAGCCGCCCACCGATGCAGCCAGACGCGCCGGTGACGAGGACGCGCGCGCCGGAAAGAGCAGACACCACTACTCCGCCTCGCGGACGCGGCTTCTTCGCGATTCGTCGTTCAGCGCGCTTCGCCGAAGAGGTCCATGTACAGGTTCTTCCATTCTTCGTACTCGTCGAGCGTGACGCGGGGGTCGACGAAGGCTATCGCGATTGTGTTGAGGACCGTATTGATCTTCTTGCTCGTAGGAACGAACTCGCTCGCCAAGATTTTCTGGCCTTCTTCGCTCAGCGCGAAGTCATAGAAGAGCACCGCGGCATGAGGGTGCGGGGCGCGGCGCATTACACCAAGGCCGTTCGGACGCGCGATGGCTTTGCCGATCGTGAACCAATCGATTGGTGCGCCTTGCTTGCGCATTTGCTCGGCCTTGTAGTTGTACACCGTCAGCGCGAGAGGCACCTCGCCCGATGCAACCAGCTGGGTCAGCAGCGTGTGACCCTTCCGAACGGAGACACCGTTGGATGCAATGATCCGCTTAAATGCGTTTTTCGCCCGTTCCTCGCCGATGTCGCCATAGATGCCGGCGAGCCAGTCGAAGTCTTCCTGCTCGATGCCGAGCTTCCCCTTCCACTTCTCGTCGGCCAGATCTTCCCATGTCTTTGGCAACTCTTCTTTCTTAATGAGCTTTGTGTTGTAGGCCTGGACGAAGACGTTCACCCGAGTACCCACCCACTCGCCGTGAGGAGGGATGGCGGGCGCAATCAGATCCGCATGGTAGGGACTCTTCACGCGCTGCAGATGCTGCTCGCGCGAGAGCATCTCCAGCTCGGGTCCGTTGGTATCGACGATATCGATTGTGTGGCGGCCAGCTCGCGCCTCCTGGATCGTGCGATTGACGACGGCTTCGGAACCGGCGCGCCAGATGCTGGCCTTGACGCCGTACTTCTTCTCATAGGCTTGGACAACGGGACCGAGGTCGTTGGCCTGAGCAGACGTGTAGATACTGAGCTCGGCTTCGCGTCTCGCGCCCTCGACGAGCCGCTGCAGGCGATCGGGGCCCTCGTACAACGCCAGATCCGCGGCCGTTACGGCGGAACTGGACACAGGCGTCGAACCACAACCGGCTGCAATGAGCGCGAATGCAAGAACAGCCGGAACCATCGCCGATCGCAAATTGGTCGATCGTCGACGGTTGCCGATTGACGACGAACTCAGATGATCGCCAATCAAATCCAACCTCCTCAATCGACAAACATCCACTGGTGGCCCGTGAATTCCCAGCACCTCACCCGGCATTCAGGCGCTCTTAGGGCGAGCGCGGCTGCGAACGAAGCGTCGAAGTCCAACTCCCTCAACGACCATGCACGGGCTTCATCCGGGTGACCCTGAACATCGAGCAGCGCTGCTGGCTCGCCTGGCGAGAGCGACACGCTGAAACTATCGAGATCCATTGCGAGGCCGTCACCCCTGGCCTTGACGTACGCTTCCTTCCGAACCCATCCGGTGAAGAATGCCGTCAGTTGTTTTTCTCGAGGCAGCAGCCGAAGAGCGGCGATCTCCCGCTGGGAAAAGAATCGCTCTGCGATGAGATCGACGTTGACATCCGCGTTGACGCGTTCCACGTCAACACCGATATCGCGTCCACGAGCGATGGCGCACAGCGCGACGCCATGCGAATGAGCCAGGTTGAAACACAAGGCATTCGATCCGCGCTCGGTGGCCAGTTCCGGCTTGCCGTGAGGACCACGGCTGAATTGCACGTAACGCGGGGCTATCTCGAGGTACCGTCCAAGGATCAACCTCAGCATCGCTCGACCGGCAGTGAAATGGTGGCGGTCACTCTGAAGGTAAAATCGCGCGGCCCGCTCTCGCTCCTCCTGAGAGAGGATGCAATCGATGTCCCGTTCGGCGAACCTCGAGTGGTTCAGATCCGCGAGCCATACATGGACTTCACCATGCTGGAGAGCGAGAGTCTTTGCGGACAGATCCCGCGCGAGGGCTTGTCGTATCACGACAGGATCTCGACAGTGGCTCCTGCCGTCGCAAGACGACCGGAGCGCGAGTGGGCCTGTGGAGTCCGGCGGAAAGCGTCCTCCAGGCATGCCCGTAATTCCTCCGCCGTCGCCTGGACGAGTTCTCGCAGGTAAGAGTCATGGTCGCCGGGTACTTTGTGAATATGCACGACTCCGCTTCCCAGTGTGCCCCACCCGAGTGAGGGATCATCGCGCTGGTGGTATTGCTCGTTCACGAGCAGTTCGATAGGTCCGGCGTACGGATGCGGTCGATGCTGGCGCAGGGTCAGGCGATAGCGGTGACGGGCATGGATGACGCGCTGACGGTTTCCTTGGGTGGTATCCGACTCGACGACGGTCTCCGCCCGGCTTCGCACCGACTCCGGTCGTGCCCACAAAGATGGGAGAGACCGCGCCGCTCCTGCCGCATGTTTGCCCAGGTAAGGCATCCACTTCGCCCAGGGAAGGTTGCACAGCGCTTTCCAATGCCGGGGGAATGTGCCATCGAACAAAGCGCCTCCCAGGGGACCAAAAGTGCGCGTTGCTCGATATCTCCAGTAGATCCGCCCGGTAGGGCGCTGCGTATCCATGAGAACCAGAACGGCGACCTGTTCACCCATGGACTGGAGCTGGCAGGCGACTTCGTGCGCGACGATCCCTCCAAAACATTCACCAACGAGGAAGTAGGGGCCGTGAGGTTGCAACATCCTCATTTCGGCGAGGTAGTCTGCCGCCATCGTGGGGACAGAACGGTGTGGCGGAGTAAACCCGTCGGCTCCGCGCGCGCGCAACGCATAGAACGGGTACTCGGTGCCCACACTCCGGGCTAGGCGGGCGTACACAAAGAACTCCGGCTCGCCTCCTCCTCCACCCGGAAAAAAGAACACCGGTGGCCGATCGTCTCCCGCCTGGAGCTCGAACAGATACACCGCATCCCCGATATGGCTTCGCCGATAGGTTCGCGACTGCTCTCTGGCTTCGATGGTGTTGGCGAATTGAGCGATCGTGGGCGCTTCAAACAGGGCTCGAAGCGGCAGATCGGCGCCGAGGGCATCGTGCACCTCCGCGATCATCCTGGCACCTAGCAGCGAGTGCCCTCCTAGAGCGAAGAAGTCATCATGGATGCCAATCGGCACAGTGCCTAACACGGTTTCCCAAAGAGTCACCAGCTGAGACTCCAAGGCACTGCGCGCGGCTACATACTCCGAGCTCAAAGCCGGACGCTGATGATTCGGCGGTGGAAGCGCCCGCCTGTCCAGTTTCCCGTTCACCAGCGGCAGCGAGGCCAGAAATACGAACGACGACGGCACCATGTAGTCGGGCACAGCGTTCTTGAGGCAATCCTGCAAGGCCTGAACGCTCGGGGCCGTGTCTGGCTGTGGGACCACATAGGCGGCGATAGACTTTTCCCCTGGCGCCCGGTCCCACGCGACGACGGCAGCTTCGCGCACATCACGATGGGTTGCCAGCGCCTTCTCGACCTCCGCGAGCTCGACGCGGTAGCCGCGAATCTTGACGAGCGAATCCTTGCGGCCGAGATGGACGAACGAGCCATCGGGCAACCGTCGCCCCAAATCGCCGGTCAAGAAGATGCGTTCATCGCCGCCACGGGGATCGGCCAGGAACTTTTCACGTGTCAGGTCTGGCCGGCGCCAGTAACCGAGACTGAGGTTTCGACCCTTGACAGCGATCTCTCCCACCTCGCCAGGACCGACTTCACGGTGCTCGTCGTCCACCAAAAGGATCGTTCTACCCTCATGTGGATGGCCAATCGGGGCGCCTTCGTGCGGGAACGTAAAGTGATCATCGACGATGGCGCACGACAGTGTGCAGGCCTCTGTTGCCCCCATCACAATCGCTAACACCGTGCTCGACGCGAAATGTTGCTTATAGAGATCGAAGTCGAGGCGGGAGACGGGCGCCCCGGACAGACACAGTAGTCGCAAGTGGGACAGCGGGTTTTGAGTATTCAGGCAGGAAGCGAGCGAACGAAATGCCAAGGGTGGCAGATGACAAACCGTGACTTGCTCGTCCTGCAGCCAGGCCGCGAAACGGTGCATGCTCTCGGCCTTGAGGTCGAACAGTAACAACGCCGCACCATTGAGAAGCGTCGGTAAGACGTCGCTATAAGCAGACCCGAAACTTATTGAATGCACGAGAGAACACCTGTCATTCACCGTGAATTCTCGCGTGCTCGTATAGACGGCCCAGAGGTGGAGGAAGTTCCGATGCGCTCGAATAACGCCCTTAGGGGTTCCAGTCGATCCCGACGTGTACATCAGAGCCGCGAGGTCGTTGGCTGAGACGGGCAGGCCAGGATTGTCCGCGGAGAGATCCGTCGCGTCGTCGATATTCAGGACGGCGCGTCTCTGGCTTTGGAACATTCGAGCCAACTCGATATGACGCGTACAGGTGACGATTGCACATGTCTCCGAGTCGTCGAGAATCTGCGTCAGTCTGGTGGGAGGAAAAGACGGGGCCAGCGACACCGCACACTTCCTGGCCTTGAGCGCGCCGAAGAAAGCGGCAATGCCCTCGAAGCTGTTCTCAAAGAGCAGCGCGATGGGTTCGTTGCGCTCGCCATGCTGCGCGATGATGGCGTGGGCTATGCGATTGGCCGCACGATTCAGCTCGTCATAGGTGAATGCTTTGAAACCAGCTTTCACGGCGCAGCGATCGGGGTATCGGCGGGCAATCTCCTCGAAACGATCGGGGATCGACTGTTCGATCACATCCCAAAGGATCGGGCGCTGACTCTTCAGCCGAAGCTGCGGGGCGTGCACGGACGCTTCTTTCGTGCAGGAGCGGGGCACTCCAGCCGTGGTACGAAAGAACACGGCTGATAGATCGTCCATTTACGTCGTTCCCATGAACGAGACCGGACGCGGCTTCTCGGCCGCGGCAGGAGTCGACTGCCGATGCGTCCACCCGTGATCCAGGTACACGACGCCAGCGTCACGGCGATCCGAGACGATCGTGAACGGATATGCCCGATCCCGCCGGTCATGCGGCGGTCTACCAGTCCCATCCAGAATTTTGACCGAGCCGAGATAGCAACCCGGCAGCAGCGCGAGGTTCGGAAACACGACATCGACGTAGCCGACACCTTCAAGTACTTCGAGATTGCACCGGTCTGCTACCGTGCTGACGCCAGCGCAGTAGATGCCGTCACCCCGGTGGATATCAACGGCGATCGCTGCGTGTCGTACCGGCCTGCGCGTCTCGTAATGAACTCGTATTCGCATGCTGCCCATCGTGCGAAACGTCGCAGACGACTGGCCGCCCTCGTCGAGGAGTTCAACTCGCGCTATCCACACAGCGCTCTGGGGCGGATGTTCGGGATCGGTGTTCGTCCACGGGACGCGGCGGTACTCCTGGATGGCGCGCGCGGGATCGCCGTCGAAGCGCACGGTACCGCGGTCCACGACAATCGCGCGGCTGCAGAGGTCCTGGACAACCGGAAGGTTGTGCGAAATCAGCACAAGCGGCACCTCACGCCGGCGCAACTCACGCATCCGTTCCATGCACTTGTCCCGAAACGCCGCGTCGCCAACGCTGAGTACTTCGTCTATCAGGAGGACGTCCGGGTCGAGGTGCGCGGCAATGGCAAATCCGAGGCGTGCGTTCATGCCCGTCGAGTACCGCTTCAGCTGGGTGTCGATGAATTCCCCTGCGCCGGCGAAGTCGACGATTTCGTCGAATTTCCTGTCGATCTCCGCACGCTTCATCCCCATGATCGCGCCCTGCAGGTACACGTTTTCCCGGCCCGTCAGGTCCGGGTGAAACCCGCCCGCAATTTCGATCAAGGCGCCGGCGCGTCCGCGAATCTGGCAATGGCCGCGCGTCGGTTTCAATATTCGAGTGAGCAGCTTGAGAATGGTCGACTTACCCGCCCCATTTGGTCCGATGATCCCGAGGGCTTCGCCCGCTCGAACCTCGAACGAGACATCACGAACGGCCCAGAATTCCCGTTTGTCCGGTGTGTCCCCCGACGACCGCCCGAATGCCCGACCAATCGCTGAAGGGATCAAATCCCGAAGGCTGTCGTGACGAACGCCACGACGGAACTTCTTCCAGACCTCAGTGAACCGAACCGCAGGCTCCGGCACTTAGATGTTCTCCGCGAACGAAAACTCGGCCTTGTGAAACAGGTGCCAGCTGACCATCAGCACCGTGACCGAGACGCATGCCGTCGCCGCGAATGGTGCCGCCGCTGGAAGATGACCATAGAGCACGACGGCCCGAAACGCTTCGATAATTTGAGTCATCGGGTTGACGGACAGGAGGATCCCCAGCAGCCCGTCAACGCTCTCGACGGGATATGCAACCGAGGTTGCAAACATCCAGGCCATGAGAACGACTTCGAACAGGTACTTGACATCGCGATAGAAGAGATTGCTCATCGCCAGAAGCAGCGCGAAGCCTGCCGTGAACGCGACTCCGACGACAACGACGATCGGCAGAAACAGCAGCGCCGGAGTCACGCTGTAGCCGTAGTACGCCATCAATGCGGCGAGGACCACGGATCCGACCATAAGGTCCACCAGACCAACCAGCACCGCAGAAAACGGAAACACTTCCCGGGGGAAGTACACCTTTTGAACCAGGTTGGCATTGCCTGTCAGTGACGCCATCGAGAAGCGTACTGACGAGGCGAAGAAGTTCCAGACGAGGAATCCGATGTAAGCGAAGAGCGGATAGGGGACTGGTGTGTCAACCTGCGTGACACGGACAAAAATGACCGAAAAGACGGCGGTGTTGATGACGGGCATGAGCGCAGCCCACCCAAGCCCGATGACGGTCTGCCTGTAGCGAAGCAGCAAATCCCGCATCGTGAGCTGGACGAGCAGCTCGCGATACTCGATTTGTTCGCTCAGCATCTCCCCGAGCCGACCCGCAAGGTTCATAGAATGGCGTCACGTTTTCCCTCGAAGCGGCGCGCACGCCATATGACAACGCGGACGTTGTAACTGCGGGTTCAGCGTCGTGAAGGAAAATCGCTCAGCGCACGAAAGCAAGCACACGGCCAGCGCCGACGCAGCGTGCGTCTATCCCTAAGCTGCACCGTAAGAAGCACTTGCAGCACTCGGCTGGCGTCGTCGAATGGCGCCGCTCAAAATGTCTCTCGTTCAGTAGACTAAAAGTCGCGCCGTCCAAGGTCTTCGTCCGGACGCACACCGGTCCTACACTGCCTTCCAAGGGCGCGTTCGCCTCCCCGAACGGGACTCTGAATCCGCTTATCGAGGGCCGGAAAGACGCGCGGCGGGCAGGCTTTTTCGCGCGCCGGTTCGATTCACCACGCGAAGCTATCGGCTGAGCGAGGGATCGCTGTCTTCGTCGTCCAGCCTCTGAGCTAGATGAGCGATGTCAACGACAGCGGCTAGCGTCCTTGCCAAGCCATCGCATCTGTCGCCGTTCTCTTCGAAGGCTCGTGCCGAAAATTACAAATCTCGTGGCTTGACGCGACAATCAGCGAGAGACAAGATCCCGACGCCCGCCCCCAAAGAAATAGGCAGGACATCCATGGCTGCCAATCGTGTCCCTTCGCATGTTGCTCAGTCCGAAAAATTCACGAGCCCGCTGAGACATTACACCGGTATGTGGTGCCTCTTCGTCGCCGCATTGCCTATTGTTGTGACGCGGTTCGGGCTCATTCCCGTTTACGAGTCGCAGAAGAATCTGTTGCCGGCATATGCCTCGTTCTTCTGTCTCCTTTCACTCGCGTACGTGTTCAGCCAGCGACATCGGCTGGCGCGTGCGATGTTCGCGGCGCGGCTGTTATGGAGCGATCTCGATCCGGTTCAATCGAAGAAACCGAAACCTCTCTCGATCAACGGCGGACTCGCAGGCATGATTCTCGGCGCCCTCGGTTGCGCGGCCATCTATCTGTGGGCGTTCGAAGGCGGGCGACCATCGCGGGATTTCCCGGCGCTACCGCCCAGCTCCATGAACGCGGTATTACTCGCGCTATCGTTCATCACATTGTTCCTGCTGGCGTCGGGTGCGTTTGCCATCGTGGCAGTCCGCGAACACATGCAACGTGTGCTCGGCCTGAGCGATGCCGAGGTCATCACGGGCTTGCCGCGATCCGCCGAGCCGACGACGACGAGCGCTGCGCCTTCCGCTGCGCGCCACGGTGGTATTGCCGTCCTCTCGGAAAGAGGAGGAGTCCGCGTGTCCGCCGGGGGGGATGAGGAGGGAAAGCCCGACGAGCTATTCAAGAGCGAGTCGGATATCACCATTCGGAGCCGCCCGACGGATTCAGCTCGTTTCTGAACGGGTAGCCACTACATCTCTTCGTCGCCATACACTCCGCGTCCTCGTGGCCGATACTTGATACGTGAATATCCGCACGGCCCGCCTACTCATC